>Ga0209381_1000403_pt1 | contig 109679 bp, 81 predicted proteins | sample DewCreD2012metaG_FD_184111 | JGI IMG/M metagenome (GOLD analysis project Ga0209381, IMG submission 184111) | Hot spring sediment bacterial and archeal communities from British Columbia, Canada, to study Microbial Dark Matter (Phase II) - Dewar... ...
CAAAAAGCGGCTTACAAGGACGGGGCCTCGTTCTGTTCGGGGTCGGGAATCGGGTTTTCATACCTAACCCCATCTTCCCCAAAACCTTCGAGCAGAACGATCTCTTTCGAACTTAGTTTTTCAGGTTCAGACAAGATGCGCCCGCAGCTAGTTGATCCTCTTGAGGGCTTCCTCGGCACGTTTGCGCGTGGCTTCGTTGCGGGACTTGTCAGCCACGGCTTGTAGCACCGCGCGACGCTGGTCTTTTGTGACGTCGGGGATATCGCGGGCGGCCAGGCTCACCTGCGCGGAAAATGCTTCTTCGGCGACCGCCGTGTCCCCCGCCAGCGTTTGGAGTAATTCCAGCGCCGCCGCCGTGCGCAGCGTGCCCAGCACGCCGACGGCCGCCTGTTTTTCCTCCGGCCACTGGGTTGCGGGCAGCAACTCCTTGATCCGCTCCACCCGGGCCGCGTCCGACAGGCTTTTGTCCGCCTGGAGGTACTGCAGGTACCCGCGGAAGCCGAGCACCTGGTGCGAGCGCTTGGCGCCGGACTTTACCAGCGCCAGCAACGGCTCCGCCACCCCCACGTCGTCGGGCCAGTTGTTCGGCCAGGTGGACAACGCGCGCACCGCCTCGTCCTGCACTTCCTCCGCCGGGTCTTTCACGGCGGCCTGCACCGCGGCCAGGGCGGCCGGACCGCCCACGCCGGCCAGCGCGCGAATGCCGATCACACGCAACGCGCTGCTGGCCTGGCGCATCAACGGCAGCAACTGCGGCGCGCATTTCGCACCCACGCGTCCGCTCACGTCAAACAGCGCGCTTTCAATCGCCTCGCGCGCGGCTGCGTCGTCAGCGCGTTGAATGAGCCGCACCAGCTCGGCCACCTCTGGCTCGCCGCCGAGCATACCGACCGCCTGCAACGCCGCCCGGCGCACTTCCGGCTGAGGGTCCTGCACAGCCTGCACGAGAGTGGGCAGAGCGCGGGTGATCTGGCGACGCCCGCACAATTCGATCAACGTCGCGCGCAACGGACCGGTCGTTTCCGGAAGCTTCGCGATCAGGGCGGCGTCCACCTCGGCGCCATGCAGCCGGCTGAGGGTCACCTTTGCGGCCCTGGCGACGGCGCTGTCCGGCGCCGTGACGGCGGCGAGCAGCACCGGCACGCAGGTGGCGTCGCCGCGGTGCTCCAGCACCTGCACCGCCGCCAGCCGCAGTGCGGGCGAGTCCGCCTGCGCCGCTTTCAACACGGCCGGCAACACCGCGGCGTCGGCACGGTCCGCCAGGGCTCGGAGCACCAGCGGCTGACGCGCCGGTGGCACGCGATCCAACTCGGTCGCGAGCGCTTCGGTGACAGCCTGGCCGGGCAGTTCTCGCGCCACGCGCAAGCCGAGGGCGAAGGCGGCCTTGTCCGCCGACTGAAGCTGCTCTCGCAGCAAGGGCAGGCCGTCTGCCTGGCGGGCCAGAATCGCGCCGCGCGTGGCTTCAAGCCGCTGCTGTTGCGGCAATGCGGCCGCGCGCGTGGCATCGTAGAGAGCGAGTGCCGCGGCGGTCTTGCCCTCAGTCCGGAAATGGTCGGCGGCGCGGACGCAACCTTCGCCCAACGCGGCGCGCATTGCCGACGGTGCGTCGGCCAGGCGCGCGTGCAGCGCGGTGGCGGCGGCTTCGGTGCCGATCCGGCCCAGGGCCACAGCGGTGGCCGAGGCGACTTCGGGGTCTGGATCCTTGAGTTTGGGGATGAGCGCGGGCACGGCCCGGGCATCGCGACGCATGCCGAGGGAGTTGATGACGCCGACCAAGAGTCGGCCTTGCAGGCGGCCGACGGCTTCGCGCAAGGCGGCGTCCGCCGCCGGGTCGGGAATGGCCTCGAGCGCGATGCGCGCCCAGGCGGCCAGTTCCGGGTTGTCCAGCAAAGGCGCGAGCGCCGGCACCGCCTCCCGCGAGCCGTGGATGGCCAGGTGCCGGCAGGCCAGGGCCTTTTCCGCCGGCGCGGCCCCGGACTGGAGCACGGCGATGAACTGGCGTTCCTTCGGCGCGTCGCCTTCGGTCGTTTGGGCGAGAGCCGGGCGGTTGGCGGCGAGGAGGGCGACGACGGCGAGGCTCAGCGCGTTCAACGGGATCAAGGAGCGGTGAAGCTTCATAAAATCGTTCCGATTCAGGTGAGTGGTTCTGCCGGCGGCGGGTTCAGATACGCCAGGGTTCGCGCAGGGCTTCGCCGCGCAGCCGGTTGGCCTCGGCGTCGCCGATGAACTCGTTTTTCACCGGGTCGTACCGGAGCTTGCGTTCGAGCAGGAGCGCGATGTTGGCGGCGTGGCAGGCGATATGGGACCAGCAGGCCACCTCGGCGTTGGCGCGCGGCTGGCCGCGGGTCTTCACGCAGTCCAAGAAGTCGCGCACGTGGAAGTCGGCCGGGTAACCGCCGATCTTCGCGCCGCGGCCCACCAGCAGGTCCGGCGAACTGGCCTCGATGTCGCCGTTGTCGGCGGTCTCGACCCAGCCGGTGTCACCCTCGAAGCGCACCGGGCACGAGCCCAGGGGCAGCCAGCCGTCATCGCGCATCACCAGCTTCACGCCGCTGGCGTAACGAGCGTACAGACGGTTGCCGGCCGGCTCGTACTCGACCGGCGCGGTGTGGTCCGCGTCCGCCGCCCACTGGCAGAGGTCCACGCAGTGCGAGCCCCATTCGAGCACGCCGCCGCCGCCGATCGCGCCCACGAAGCCGCCGCCTTTTTCAAAGTGGAAAGCGTTGAGCAGTTTCCGATTGAACGGCCGCCAGGCCGCCGGCCCGAGGTACAGGTCCCAGTCCACCTCCTCGCGGGGCGGCTCGGGCTCCGCCGGGTACCAGCCGCTCATCAGGGTTTTCAGTCCCGCCGGCTGGGCATGCACGGTCTGAAGCCGGCCCAACCGGCCGCTGCGGGCGAGATCCACGGCGAAGGCGAAGTTCGGCAGGCTGCGGCGCTGGGTGCCGGCCTGGAAGACACGCGCGGTGCGGCGGAAGGTGTCGGCCAGGGCAAGGCTTTCCACGATGTTCTTCGTGCAAGGCTTCTCGCAATACACGTCCTTGCCGGCGTGGGCCGCGAGGGTTGAGGCGGCCGCATGCCAGTTGGGCCCCGTGGCGATCAGCACCGCGTCAATGTCCGCGCGGGCCAGCAGTTCGCGCAGGTCGCGATACATGGCGCAATCCGTGTTGCCGTACTTCGCGTCCGCCCTCCGTTTCGCCGCCTGGCGTCGCGCGGCTTGCACGTCCGCCACGGCCACGAACCGCACGTCCGGCTCCTGGAGAAAACAGCCCAGTACGTACGATCCGCGACTGCCGATGCCGATGCCGCCCAGCACAATCTGCTCGCTGGGCGCCACGGCGCCCTCCCGGCCCAGGACGGCGGCGGGGATGAGTTGCGGGACGGCCAGTACGGCTCCCGCGCGCGCGGCGGCGCGCAGAAAGGCGCGGCGGTTCAAGGCTTGCGAGCCGGTTCGCGGCCGGCCAACTGGAGTGTTCGCGTTGTTCATGTATGCGGGGTGGTGAGGTGAAGATGTTTTACGCACCGATTCTACCGGGCCCCGCACGCCGCCGTCACGATCAAATCCCGCCCGAAGCGCCCGGGCGCCACGCGACGGGCCGGAGACTAACCGCCCTCAGGTCGCGGCCGGAATCCGGCGCCGGAAGGGCGGGCGGCGGAGGTAGGTCAGGCTGCGCCAGCACCATTCCAGCGGCCCAAAGTGGAAGCGCCGCAGCCAAAGCGGGCTGACCGTCAACTGGAAAGCCCAAATCGCCGCAACGAGCAGGTATAGTTGGTGCCGCTCCCATCTACCGAACTGTGCGAAGCCGACGAACACCGTCGTGGTAAAGACGGTGTGCAGGATGTAATTCGTGAGTGCCATCCGGCCGACCGCCGCCAGCCCCCGGGCCAGGGTCGGGACCACGCCCGACCGGCAGAACAGCATGATGGTCCCGAGATGGCCGGTCACCATGAGCAGTCGTCCAAGGTCATAGGTGACGCCCACCTGGTAGTTCGTCACCAGGTCGAACCCGCTGCGCGCGTATGTGGCGGTCTCGTACCAGTTGAGTGGAATGCCCAGGCCGTATCCGGCCGCCACCATCAGCCAGTACTTCCACGGGGCGAGCGCGGCATGCAGCACCCGCCATTTGAACAAGGCCATCCCGATCAGCATCATGCTCAAAACGTCGAAGTACACGTATCGGTAGTGGAACTCGGTGTGCATCCAGTACGTCATCGCTGCCCGCGTGGCCATCGCACTCCGATAGCCCCCCTGCATCGCCCGAACCACCTCCTCGCGCTGTTCGAGCGAGGGTTTCATCTCCGCCTCCTTCTCGATCCACTCCTTCTGGGCGGCCTCCTGTTCCGGGGAAGGCTTCCCACCCGACGCCTGCACCTCCTCCGCGGCGGTGGCCAGCCGGTGAAGTTCCAGAACCCGGAGGTTGTCCCACAGGTAGAATCCGGCCCCCGCCAGCAACAGGGCCAGGCCGGACGCGAACAGGCGCCCGGGCCGGACGTTCCGCAACGGGAAAAGAAACAGGCCCATCAGGCCGTAGGCATAGAGAATCTCTCCCGGCCACAGCAGGATGTAGGCATGCACGAAACCGAATACGCTGAGCCAGATCGTCCGGCGGTACCACGCGTCGGCGACCGGCAGCCGTCCGTCCTTGTCGGCCGCCTTGCCGGTGAACAGCAGGAACCCAGCGCCAAAGAGCATCGAGAAGAGGGCCCGCTGGGTTCCTTCGACGCAGAGGTTGCCGACCCACCACACCCGCAGGTTCCAGCCCGTGTCTCCTCCCCAACCCGAGGGATCCCAATATGCAGGGTCGGGCAGCCCCATCCCCACGATGTTCATCAGGAGTATCCCCAGCGTGGCCACGCCGCGGATCACGTCCACGGAGTCCACCCGCTCCCGTTCCCCCACGGGGGCAAATGCGGCGGCCGCCGATAAGTCGTTGGTTGTCATGAACAAATCTCGTCCGCCCGCCACCTTTCCCCCGCTGACCTCAGCCTGCGGCGCTATGGTTGTCTCTTATCATGGGGATTCGGGCAAGCACGGACTAGCGCCTGCGGCGTGTCCTGTCGGCCCATGATCGGAACCAGAAGCGCGACCAACGGCCGAAATTGCCCCGGCCCCCCCCATCGGATTTACGGCGGGGCACTGCGTTTCTCGACCCGCCCCGGCAGCCCACGCCGGATTCAATCTCGTCCCCGTCGCTCCCCCCGGCTGAACCCAACCGTTTGGTCGCGGGCGGCTCCGGTCGCATCGGAGTTTGGACTTCAACCGGATGTCGCCGGCGTTCATGCTCGGCACGTGACCCTCTCTCCCGGGGAAATCGCCGCCGCCGTCCGCCGCGCGCTGGCCGAGGACATCGGCCGGGGCGACGCCACCACGCTCGCGCTGGTGCCCGCCCGCGCCCGCGCCCGCGCCCGGATGGTCGCCCGCGTGCCGCTGACCGTGGCCGGGTTGGACTTCGCGGAAGCCGCCTTCCGGGCGCTGAACCCGGTGCTGCAGATCGAACGGCTGGCCCGTGACAGCGAGGCGGTGCCGGCGGGAACGAGCTTGTTACGCCTGGCCGGCCCCGCGCGCGCGGTGCTCACGGCGGAGCGCACGGCGCTCAACTTCGTCCAGCGTCTTTCGGGCGTGGCCACGCTCACCGCACGGTTTGTCGCGGCGGTGGCCGGCACCCGGGCGCGCATCCTCGACACGCGCAAGACCACGCCGGGCTGGCGGCGCTTCGAGAAGTACGCGGTGACCTGCGGCGGCGGCCAGAACCATCGCGTCGGCCTGTTCGACCAGATACTCATCAAGGACAACCACCTCGTCGCACTGCGCGGACGGAGGCCGAACCCGATCGCCTGGGCGGTCCGCCGCGCCCGCGCCGTCTGCCCGGCACTGGCAGTCGAGGTCGAGGCCGACACGCTGGCGCAGGTGCGGCAGGCGGTCGCGGCCGGCGCGGATTTCATCCTGCTGGACAACATGCCGCCCGCGAAGCTGCGTCGGGCTGTGCGGCTCGTGGCCGGGCGGGCGCGGACCGAAGCCAGCGGCGGCGTCACGCTGGAAAACGTGCGGGTCATCGCCGAGACCGGGGTGGACTTCATCTCCGTGGGTGCGCTCACGCACTCCGCGCCGGCGGTGGACATTGCACTGGACTTTGAGTGGCGCGGGCGTTGAACCCGGGTCAAGGCATGACACGAGATGCCATCATCTTGAGCGCCCTGCGCGAGGCCGGGGACGGCGCGGTCTCGGGCGAGGAACTGGCCCGCCGGCTCGGCATCAGCCGGGCGGCCGTTTGGGCGCACATCCAGGATTTGCGTGCGGTCGGTTACGACATCCACGCCAGTCCGCACCAGGGCTATCGCCTGCTCGGCGCCCCGGACCTGCTGCACGGCGACGACCTGCTCGCGCGGTTGGGTCCGGGCCATTGCATCGGCCGGGATATCCGGGTGTTCCGGGAAACCACCTCCACCAGTGACATCGTGGAAAAGCTGGCGCGGGACGGCGTGGCCGAAGGGGTGGTGGTGTTTGCCGAAACCCAGACTGCGGGCCGCGGCCGGCTGGGGCGCCCCTGGACTTCGCCCGCGGGCAAAGGACTTTGGTTTTCCGTGTTATTGCGGCCGGCATTGCGCCCGCAGGAAGCCACGCGCCTGACCGTGGCCGCCGCCGTGGCCGTGGCGCGGGCGGTACGTGCCCAGACCGGCCGGGCACCGGAGGTCAAATGGCCAAACGACCTGCTGCTGCGCGGGCGCAAGTTCGGCGGCATCCTCACCGAGTTGAGCGGCGAGCAGGATCGCGTGCGTCACGTGGTGCTCGGGATCGGGCTGGACGTGAATCTCAGCGCCGCCGACCTGCCGGGCGAACTGCGCCGCCTGGCCACCTCGCTGCGCCTGGAACTGGGCCGGCCGGTGTCGCGCGCCGAACTGGCGGTGGCGGTGCTGCGTGAACTCGACGCCGATTACCAGCGCGTACTCGGTGGGCAGTTCGAGGCCATCGCCGATGAATGGGAGGCGCTTTGCACCACCATCGGCCGCGCCATCGAGGTGGCGCTGGGCCCGCGGCGGATTCGCGGCCGGGCCGAGGCGCTCGACACCGACGGCGCGTTGCTGCTGCGCACCGAACACGGCCGCCTCGAACGCATCACTGGCGGCGATGTGACGGTCATTTCCTGAAACGGGCGCCATGCTGCTGCTCCTGGACATCGGCAACACGCACACCCACGGCGGCCTGGCGGACGCGCGCGGCCGGTTGCGCCGCTTCGAGCTGCCCACCGCCGCCTGGGCCGATGGCCGGGCGTTCGCTGCCTTGCGTCGGGCGGTGGGGAGGACACCGGTGACCGCGGCCGCGATCTGCAGCGTGGTGCCCACCGCCACCCACCGCGCGACCTCGGCGGTGCGTCGGCACTGGCGTGTCGAGCCGTTCCTGCTCACCCACCGTACCGTGCGCGGCGTGGGCATTGATTATCCCCGGCCGGCGACCATCGGCCCGGACCGGCTGGCCAACGCGGTCGCCGCCCGCCACCGCTTCGGCGCGCCGGTGATCGTCATTGATTTCGGCACGGCGGTGACATTCGACGTGGTCAACGGTCGCGGCGACTACATCGGCGGCATCATCGCGCCCGGGCTTTCCGCCCTGACGGACTACCTCCACGAAAAGACAGCCCTGCTGCCGCGAATCCGCATCCGCGACACGCGGGCGGTGATCGGGCGGAACACTCGCGAGGCCATGCTGGTGGGTGCCGTGCACGGATACCGTGGCATGATCCGGGAGTTGCTGGGCGAGTTGCGGCGCGCACTGGGCGCGGCCTCGCTGCCGGTGGTGGCCACGGGCGGGTACGCCGATCTGCTGGCCCGCCAACTGCCGGAAATTGTCGCGGTGGTGCCGGGACTTACGCTCGAGGGCTTGCGGCGGGTGTGGTTGGCCCACCGGGTAGCGCCGGCGCCCGCTGCGGCCCGCCCATGAACCCGGTGCGCCAGATCCGGAACCTCGCGCTCATCGGCTTCATGGGCAGCGGCAAGTCCACCGTCGGCCACATGCTGGCCCGCCGGTTGAAGTTCGAACTGGTGGACACGGACCATCTGATCGAACAGCAGGCCGGCCGCAGTATCGCCGAGATTTTTGCCGGTGAAGGCGAGGCAACCTTCCGCGAATTCGAGCGGCGCGTGATTGAAGAGCTCGCCGGTCGAGAGCGGCTTGTCATCGCCACGGGCGGCGGCGTGGGCGCGCGTCCGGAACTGCTGGCCAGCCTCAAACAGCACGCCCTGGTGGTCTGGCTGTGGGCCTCGCCGGAAACGCTGTGGGAACGCGTCCGCCACCAGACGCACCGGCCGCTGCTGCAGGTGCCCGACCCGCCGGCGCGAATCCGCGAACTACTGGCCGCGCGCGAGCCTGTGTACCGGCAGGCCGACGTACTGATCAACGCCGAGGCGCGGCCCTTGCGGCAGGTGGCGGCACAAGTGGCCGACGAATTCCGCCGTGCCACACACGCCGGCGTGCGAACATGAAAGCCGCCCTCCGGGCCCGCGCCACCGAACTGGGCTTCGATGTGTGCCGGGTCACCACCGCCGCGCCGCCGGCCTCGGCCGCCCGGTTGGTTGCGTGGCTCGCCGCCGGCCACCACGGGGAAATGGCCTACCTCGCCCGCCAAGCTCCCAAGCGCGCCGATCCGCAACTCGTCCTCTCGGGGGCGCGCAGCGTGATTTGCCTGGCGGCGAGTTACCACACCTTGAGTGGATTCGAACTCGATCGCGGCCGTTTCGGTGCCGATGCGACGGCCCGCTGCCCGTCAGGCCTCGGCGGGCTCGCTGAGCCCGCTCGATCGCCAGCCTGCGGCGTGGTGGCACGGTACGCGCGGTTCAACGACTACCACGACGTCTTGGCGGAAAAATTGCGGGCGTTGACCGACTTCGTGAACCGGCTCGGGGGGCCGCAAACCAAGTCACTCTGGTACGTGGACACCGGGCCGGTGCTCGAGCGCGACCTGGCCGAGCGTGCCGGCGTGGGTTTCATCGGCAAGCACACGAACCTGATTAGCCGCGGTCTGGGCAACTGGTTCTTCCTGGCCGAAATTCTCACCACGCTCGAGCTCACGCCCGACCCGCCGGAGCGGAACCGCTGCGGCACCTGCACCCGCTGCCTGGCCGCCTGCCCGACCGGCGCGATCCGCGCCCCCTTCGTGCTCGACGCCCGCCGGTGCATCTCCTACCTGACCATTGAGCTCAAAGGACCGATCCCCGTGGAACTGCGGCCGGCCATCGGCCGGCGCATCTTTGGCTGCGACGATTGCCTCGAGGTGTGTCCCTGGAACCGCTTCGCCCGCGAAGGCCGCCTGCTGCGCGAACACACGCGCGCCGACCTTGCCACGCTCGAGCTGGTGGAACTGCTGGCACTGGACGACGCCGGGTTTAAGGCGCGGTTCGCAGGCACACCGTTGCTGCGCGCCCGGCGCCGCGGCCTGCTGCGCAACGTGTGCGTGGCGTTGGGCAACGCGGGTGATCCGCGCGCGCTCCCGGCCCTGACCCGCGCCGCCGCCGATTCGGAGCCGTTGATTGCCGAGCACGCACTCTGGGCCTTGGAACGGCTGACGCGTCAATCGGATTGCGGATGACGGTCGGTGTGCCGCGCGCGGGGCTGGCGTGCCAGCCGGGGAGTTTCAACGCCTCGTGGCGCTGGACCAGCGCGCTGTAGCCCACCATGTCTGCAAACATGATGGCGGCCAGTTTGCGGTGTTCGGTGGCGGGAGTCATTGCCCGGCGAAGACGCGCTTGACCAGCGCCTGGAAGCGGGGGTCGGTTCGAATGAGAACGTAATCTGGGGCGACTCGAATCCACGGCACAGCGTTCTCCTTTTGCTCCAACGCCTGTTCGAGCCGCGCAATGGCCTGGTCCGTCTCGCCCAGCCAGGCGTAGATGTCGGCGGCCTGACAAGCCTGGACGAAGCGTCTCTTCCCCAGGTCGTCGAGTTGCTGGACGAGGTTGAGGGCGTCGGCCCGCCGGCCTTGGGCGGAGAGGCTCGCGTCGAGGCCGGCCAGGCTGAGCGGGTCTTCCGGCCGGAGACGCTGCGCCTCGCGAAACGAGCGCTCGGCCGCCGCAGCGTCCCCGCCGAGCATGTGTAGCCACCCGTAGTTGAGGTGAACCATCGAATTCGATTCATCCAGGCCCTCCGCGGCCTTGAACTCCGCCAGGGCGTTGCTGAGGTCCCCCTTCACGAGGTAAGCGTAGCCGAGGTCCAACCGGTAGCTGGCCGCGTAGGGGTTCAGGCGAACCGCCTCCCGTCCCTCGCGCACCGCTTCATCGAGCCGGGCTGCCGCCACCAGGAAGTTACAGTAAGCGTTGCGCGCCTGAGCCAGATTGGGGTCGAGTTCAATGGCCCGTTTCAAGTGGCGTTCCGCTTCCGGCCAGTTCCATTCATCGAGCATGATGGCCATCCCCAGCGCCGTGTGGGCATCAGCAAGGTTCGGGTTCAACTCGAGCGCCTTGCTGGCGGCGTGTTTGCCCCGGCGATAGCCCTCGGTCGGGTGAAGATGGGTCGAGGTCGCGGCGGAGTAGGCGTCCGCCAGGCCGGCATGGGCGAGGGCGTATTGCGGATCCAGGCTGACGGCCCGCTCGAAGTGGACGATGGCGTTGGAGAAGCCGGCTTCATTGCCGTGCAGCCAGCTCGCCCGTCCTTGCAGGTAAGCCTTCAGGGCTTCGGGATTCTCCGTCGCCTTTTTCCCCAGCTCCGCCCGGTCGGTCGGCGTCAAGGTCACGCGGATTTCGCTCGCGATGTCGGCGGCCAGCCGTTGTTGCAGACCGAGCATGTCGTCCAGGCGACCCTGGCGCGGGCGCGGGTCCGACCAGATGACCCGCCCGGTGGCCACTTCCCGCAGACGCGGAATAATCAGCACCTCGTTGCTGGCGTAGTGGACGGTGCCGTCCACGATGGCATCCACTTTCAAGCGCCGGCCCTGCTCCAGGGCGGCGCGCATCGCGTCTTCGCCCGGTTTGCCTGCGGACAGCGGATAAACGTCCAGCGGCTTGATTTTGCTCAAGTGGCTGACCAGCAACTCGGTCATCATGCGCGCCCAGGCCTGTTGTTCCGGACTGGTTGAATCGCTTGTCAGACCCACGGCGAGCGAGCGGATGGCGCCCGTTCCAGCGCCTCCCGGGCGATGGGTCTGAACCCACCAAACCACGGCCGTCAGCAACAGCATTGCGCCCACGACGGCCGCACCCCACGCAGCCACCCTGGTCCGGGATCGTCCACGCGGACCGCCGATGCCGGCAGGCCCGGCGGAACTGCGGCCGGCGGGCTGCCACGGAAGGCAGACCCGATGCACCACCACGGGCAACTCGATGTGCTTCAACTCTGCCGGGCCAAGGGGAGCCAGGGGATGCTCGACCTTGTTGCCCACCTGCCGCGCCACGTCCTCGGAGACGCAAATCCCGCCCGGCTCGGCCAGCGGCTCGATCCGCGCCGCGATGTTCACCCCGTCGCCATGAATGTCCCCGTCGCGCAACACCACGTCGCCCACGTGGATGCCGATGCGGATGCGGACCTGGCGGTCGGCAGGCTGGGTTTGGCTCCGATGGTGCAGCGCCTGCTGCACATCAACGGCGCACTGCACCGCCGCCAGCGCGCTGGGGAACTCGATCAGGAATCCGTCACCAGTCGTCTTCACCTCGCGCCCGCCGTGCCGGGGCAGGATGTCCCGCACGAGGCGCCGATGCTCCTCCAGCAACTCCAGCGCGAGCGCCTCGTTGCGTTGCGCCAGCGCGCTGTAGCCCACCATGTCGGTGAACATGATGGCGGCCAGCTTGCGGTGTTCTGTGGCGGAGGTCACTGCAACGGGTTCTCCCAATTCAGGCCCGGGAATCGGGCGAAATCGCCATCGGTCGAGCAGAGCGTCAAGCCGTGCTCGATCGCCAGCGCCGCCAGGTGCGCGTCGGGGATCAAATTGGCTCGCGTGGCCGCGGCGATCAACAGCGGCCCGAGGACCTCACGGTGGCGTTCCGTGGGCGCGGGAACCCAGACACAAGGGCAGTCCAGCCAGGCTTCCACCTGTTGCCACGCCGAGGCGATGGACTCGGCCTTGCTGAAGATGCGGGGGTTGGACACGAGGCGGACGAATCCGAGCAGGCTGGGCCAGGGCAGACCCACAGCGGCCGTGCCGTTCAGCCGCCCGTCCAGCCACCGCCTGGCCTTGGCGTGCTGCGGCAGAGAGGCCACGCGCGCGTAAACAAGCAGGTTGGCATCCACCAGAATCACTGGAAATTCTCCCCTTCGGCCACGGCCAGGACCTCCGCGACGTCGTCGAGACTGCCCACCAGACAGCGCCCCAGTTCGACGGTCTTGGTTTCAAAACGCCGGCGCGGGGGCAGTGGCGTCAGCATTTGCCGGAGGCCTTGTCGCAGTCCCTCATTGACCACCGTCTTTAGGGGAGCTTTGCGCGCCTTCTGCACCCGCGCCAGCAGGGCGGCTACGTCGTCGTCCAAAGTCAGCGTCGTTCGCATGCATCAAAGCATAAATAGCTTGATGTCTTGATGTCAAACTCCGCCAGGCCGCCACGGCTGGTTGGAAAGGGCGATCACGGCGCGCCGGATGAGCAGTCAGCCCGTGTCCCCGAACATGGTGGCCGCCAGCTTGCGGTGTTCGATGGCGACAAGCATTTCAAATTCTGGACCCGGGCCGAGGCGCGATGCCAACTATCCGGGCGTTCGAGTTTCCGCCTCAACCGGCGAGCCGGTTGCACCGGCGGGCAAGCTCGAAGTCTTTGGCCGTCAGGCCGCCGGCGTCGTGGGTGGTCAGGGTGAGCGTGACCCGGTTCCAGCGGATTTCGATGTCCGGATGATGCCCCGCCTTTTCCGCCGCGCGCGCCACGGCGTTGACGAACTTCATCGCGGCCACGAAGTCGGGAAACTCGAACGTGCGCCGGAGGGCGCGGCGGGCGCGGGTCCAGCCGGGCACGGTGGCCAGGCTGGTTTTGATCTCGGCCGGGGTAAGTCGGTTCATGGTGTTGGCGGCGGCGGGCGCGGCGCCGACCGCCCCGCCGTGCAGCGGCAACGTGAACCCGGTCAGGGCGCTGTCAACTCATCCAGCTTGCGGGCGACCGCGCCCGAATCCAGCAGGGCCTCGGCGGCCACCCAGCCGTCGTACCAAGAAGTGGCGCGGCCGGCCACGAAGAGTGCGCCGGCGGCGTTCAGCAGCAGGGCGTCGCGTTTGGGGCCGCGGTCGGCGCCGGTGAAAATGGCGCGCAGGCTGGCAGCATTGGCGGCAGCGTCTCCGCCCCGGAGGTCCTCCACCCGCGCGGCCTGGAGTGGGAAATCCCTGGGGTTGAGCCGGGTCACCTGCACCGCGCCGCCCGGCAAGTAGCCGGCCAGGGTGGTCTCGCCCAGGCTGGAGATTTCGTCCAGATACGCGGGGGAACCGTCTTCGCGCTGCCCGGCCTCGCCGCACACCACCAGGCCGCGGCGGACGCCGAGCTGCTGCAGCACGCGGGCGAAAGGCTCGCACCAGCGCGGTTCGGGCACGCCCAGAAGCTGGCAGTCCGGTCGGGCAGGGTTGAGCAGCGGCCCCAGCAGGTTGAAGAGCGTGCGCTGACCGCGCTCGGCGCAGAGCTTGCGCGCCGGGGCAATGGCGCGAAAGGCCGGGTGGTAGTGCGGCGCCAGCAGGAAGACAAAGCCGTGACGCTGAAGCGCCTGAGCGGCTTTAACCGGAGCCAGTTCGGTGGGCACGCCCAGCGCCGCCAGCACGTCCGCGCTGCCGGCCTTCGAGGTGATGGCGCGGTTGCCGTGCTTGGCCACAGGCACGCCGGCCGCCGCCGCGACCAGCGCCGCCGCGCTGGAAAGGTTGATCGTGCCCAGGCGGTCGCCGCCGGTACCCACCACGTCCAGCACCCCACGAGTGCGCACTTCGGCCGGCACTTCCAGCGGGATGGCCCGGTCGCGCAAGCCGGCGGCGAAGCCGTAAATTTCCTCGGCCGTCTCGCCTTTCGCGGCGAGAGCGGCGAGGAGGGCGGCCTTGCTTTCGGCCGGCAGGGTCTCGTCGGTGAGCGCGGCCAGCGCCGGGGCGATGTCGTCCGGTGCCAGCGCGACCCCGCGGCCGAGTTGGGCGATCAACTGTTCGAGCATGGCCGGGGCAAGGGTGGCGGGCCGCCGGCGCGCGGACAAGCGCAACCGGCGGTTACGCCTCGGTCGCGCGCGGCGGGACGGCATCCTCTGGTGTCCTCCGGGACAAATTGCCCGGCTTGGCGGGATCCCGCCCCAGCCCGATAGACCGGTTGCCGCCGGTGGCGTTTCCCCGTTGAGCGGTGGGGCGAACGCCGGTTAGCCTGCGCGCATGAATGTTCTGGTCACCGGCGGCGCCGGTTACATTGGCGCGGTCTGCGTGGAGCAACTGTGCGACGCGGGCCACGCGGTCACCGTGCTCGACAACCTGAGCGAAGGCCATCGGGGCGCGGTGGACCCGCGGGCGCGGTTCGTGCCGCTTTGTCTGAGCGAGCGCGAGGCGGTGTTGCGCGCGGTGCGGGACTCCGGCGCGGAGGCCGTTCTCCATTTCGCGGCCAGCGGGCTGGTGAGCGAGTCCATGGCCAATCCGTCCAAGTATTTTCGCAACAATGTCGCGAACGGTCTGAACCTGCTTGACGCCGCCGTCGAGGCGCGGGTGCGCAAGTTCGTGTTCAGTTCCACCTGCGCCACGTACGGCCCGCCCGACCGTGTGCCCATGACCGAGGACCTGCCGCAGCGGCCGATCAACCCGTACGGCGAGTCGAAACTGATGTTCGAGAAGTTGCTGCACTGGTACCACCGGCTGCACGGGCTGGAGTTCGTGGCGTTCCGCTACTTCAACGCCGCCGGCGCCACCGCGCGGTGCGGCGAGCATCACCGCATCGAGACGCATCTGATCCCGAACGTGCTCAGGGTGGCGCTGGGGCAGGCGCCGCATTGCGAGATTTACGGCACCGACTACCCCACGCCCGACGGCACCTGCATCCGCGATTACATCCACATCAGCGACCTGGCGGACGCGCACATCCGCGCGCTGCGTCCGGGCGTGACCGGCTTTTACAATTTGGGCAACGGGGCCGGCTACTCGGTGCGCGAGGTGGTGCGGATGTGCGAAGCGGTCAGCGGCGCGCGCATCCCGGCGTTGGAAAAGCCGCGCCGGCCGGGCGATCCGCCGCGCCTGGTGGCCTCGGCGGAGCGGGCGATGCGAGACCTGGGCTGGCAGCCGCGCTTCCCCGGTCTGCGGGAAATCGTGGCCAGCGCCTGGGCGTGGCACCGGGCTCACCCGCACGGGTACGCGGATTGAAGCCACCCGGGGTGACGGTCTTCAGCTCGCGCGGACAAACAACCGGCCTGGCAATTGCCGGACCAGGCGTTTCATTTCGAGGCCCAGCAGAACCACCGAGACGGTCGAGGCCGGCAGGCCGCTGCGGCGGATCACGTCGTCCATTGGCAGTTCGTCGTTACCCAGCAGTGCCAGCACCTGCTGTTCGTGCTCGGAAAGCGTCAATGCGGGCAGGCTGCCGGCGCCGGCCGAATCCACCGGGCGGTTCGTGCCGGGGAAGAGGTACTCGAACTCGCTGAGCACGTCCTCCGCACTTTCGCACAACTTGGCGCCTTTCTTGATGAGGTCGTGGCAGCCCTTGCTTTGGGGCGAATCAATCCGCCCCGGCACCGCGAAGACCTGCCGGCCGTGATCCACCGCCATGCCCGCCGTGATGAGCGCGCCGCTGCCGAGATCGGCCTCGACCACCACCGTACCAAGCGTCATGCCGGCAACGATGCGATTGCGGATGGGAAAGGACTGCTTGTCCGCAGGCCGGTTGAACGGGAACTGCGTCAGTAGCGCGCCGTTGGCGGCGATGCGCTCGAACAGTTCGGCGTTCTCTGGCGGGAAGACCTGGTTGATGCCCGTGCCCAGGACGGCGACGGTCCGGCCCTTCGCGGCGAGCGCGCCCTGATGCGCCGCGGTGTCAATGCCCCGCGCGCCGCCGCTGACCACCGTGACGCCGCAATACGCCAGTTGGTAGGCCAGGCGGCGGGCGCTCTCAAGGCCGTAATGCGTCGTGCGGCGCGAGCCCACCATGGCCACGGCGTTCTTGTCGCGTGGCAGCAGGGCGCCCTTCACGTACAGCACGATGGGCGGGTCGTAAATCTGGCGCAGCAACTCCGGATAGGCCTCGTCCGTCTGGATCAAGATCTGACAGCCGAAGTCGCGGATGCGCTGGAGCTCGGCCGTGAGGTCCACGGTCTTCTCCCACCCGGCGATGGCCTCGGCGGTCTCCTCGCCCACGCCGCGCACGCGCAGTAACGCCGTCTTGGACGCCGCGAGGATGGCCGGGGCGTCGCCAAAGTGTTCGAGAAGCTGGCGGAGGCGCACCGGCCCGACGTGATCCACCATGTTCAAGGCCACCAGGGCTTCGCGCGCGTCCATGCGCGTGGCATAGCCGAGCGTGGAATCTCCGACAAGGAGCATCCACTGCGGCGTGGTTCAACCGGCCGAGGGAGGCCCAAGCCCAAACGCCGAAACACAAATAGAAACTCGGGAGGACGGGAACGAAAAATCCAAAAAAACGAAAAACCACAATCCGGAGTCCGAATCTGATGCTTGTGGAGCGCGCTGAGTGTAAGCCTTCGTTGACCGCGGAGCGTGGATTGAAGATTGGAGATCGGAGACCGGAACCAGCGTGAACCCAGCGCGCGCAGCCGGCTTCTCCGTGACAGCGGCCGGTCGGCTCTGGCATAACCACCCGCCATGCATGATTTCCGCCACGTCCGGGGCGCGTTGCAGTGCGAGGGATCGAGCGTCGAGGCGCTGGCCCGGCGTTTCGGCACACCCTTGTTTGTGTACTCGCGGCGCACGCTGGAAGGCCGCTTCCGCGAACTCACCGCCGCGCTCGCCCCGCTGAACCCGCTGGTCTGCTACGCCGCCAAGGCCAACTCCAACCTCGCCGTCCTCGGCACCTTCGCCCGGCTGGGCGCAGGGTTCGACGTGGTCAGCGCCGGCGAACTCGCGCGGGTGATCGCCGCGGGCGGCGACCCGGCAAAGTGCGTCTTCGCCGGCGTGGCCAAAACCGCGGTGGAGATCGAGTTTGCGCTGCGCCGGGGCATCTATTGCTTTAACGCCGAGAGTGAACCCGAGCTGGCGCGCATCAACGCCATCGCCGGCCGGCTCAAGCTGCGCGCCCCCGTGGCCGTGCGTGTGAACCCCAATGTGGACGCGCGCACGCACGCCAAGATCACCACCGGCACGTACGAGAACAAGTTCGGCATCGCGTTCGAGGACGTGCCCGGCGTGTACGCGCGGGCGGCGAAGTTGAAGCACCTGTGGCTGCGCGGTGTGCAAATGCATATCGGCTCGCAGTTGACCACCGTGACGCCGTTCCGCCAGGCCGTGGAACGGTTGGCCCCGCTGGCGCATGACCTGGCGGCGCGGTACGGCCTCGAGTTTTTCAGCATCGGCGGCGGCCTGGGCATAGTGTATGACCCGGCGCTGGCCAGTGGCGACCCGGCCTGGTGGCGCACCGCCGCGGGCCGGCGGTTCATTACCCCCGACCGGTACGCAGCCGCGCTGGTTCCCCTCCTGCGCCCGCTGGGCTTGAAAATCCTGCTTGAGCCCGGCCGCTTTCTGGTTGGCAACGCCGGCCTCCTGGTCACGCGCGTGGAGTACGTAAAACAGACAGGCCGCAAACGCTTCGTGATCGTGGACGCCGCCATGAACGACCTGATCCGCCCGGCTTTTTACGATGCTTATCACGAAATCGTGCCGCTGCGGCAGGCGCGGGGTGCGACGGTGCGTTGCGATGTGGTGGGCGGCATCTGCGAGTCCGGTGACTACTTCGCCAAGGATCGGCCCCTGCCGCCCGTGCGCGAGGGCGATTACCTGGCCCTGCTCAGTGCCGGGGCGTACGGTTCGGTGATGGGTTCGAACTACAACAGCCGACCGTTCGCGGCCGAGGTGTTGGTGAACGGCCGACAGGCCGCGCTGGTGCGTGCGCGCCAGTCCTTGCCGGACCTCTGGCGCGACGAGCGCCTCGCCCCCTGGCAACGTTGAACGGAGCCGGCCTGCTACGTCCGGGCTACGATTTTTGCATCCGCGGCGACCAGCGCGGGGTCGCCCGGGCTTAACGGCTGCCAGCCCGGCTGGTAGCAACTACCGGCCTGGTCGCCAGGAAAGGCGGCTGGCCGGCAGGCGCCCGGAACCGGCCGCCAATCCAGTGCCGGGGCCAGGGCCGGCCCACAACTGTCGGGCCGGAGACCCGGCGCGACGACCGGCTGGCGGCCCGCCGCTACCGCTGCCGCCGTCAACGCTGCAAGCAACTACGTTGCCCCCGGCCGGGCGGGTGCGCCCGGACCAGTTGCCCTGCCCTTCGGGGTTGTGTAAGCTGCGCATTCTTGATCTGAACGCGAACCGATGAGCACAAGCGACACCACTCCAGTTGGGTCGGCGCCGGCATCGCCGGCCGAACCAGCGGCACCACCGGCCCGGGCCGCCGAGGCCACCGCGGCGAAAGCCGAACCGGCCGAGCCGCTGGCCATTCCCCAGACACTGACCCCCGAGCAGGCCGAGGCGCTCACCACCAAAGCCGCCAAGGCGGACGAATACTGGGACCGCTACGTACGCTCGGTGGCCGAGTTGGACAACTACCGCAAGCGCGCCGCCCGCGAGCGCGCGGAGGCGGTCCAGTACGCGAACGAAGGATTGATTCGCAAACTTCTGCCCGTGCTGGACAATTTTGAAGCCGCTCTGGCCGCTGCGGGGCCCGACGCCCACTTCGAGAATTTCAAGACCGGCGTGGCCATGATCCACAGCCAGCTCCGACAGGCGCTGGCCGAGGCGGGCGTCGAGGAGATCAGCGCCGGCGGCCAGGCCTTCGATCCGAACCTGCACGAGGCCGTCGCGCAAAACGAGTCCGCCGAGGTCCCCGAGGGCCACGTGTTGCAACAGGTGCGCAAAGGCTACCGGCTGCATGGCCGCCTGTTGCGGCCGGCCAGCGTGGTGGTGGCCAGGCCCCGGAGCCCGTCCACCTGATCCCGGACGCCCATGGCCAAGCGTGATTACTACGAAGTTTTGGGCGTCAGCCGTGACGCCAGCGCGGAGGACATCAAGAAAGCCTACCGCAAGCTGGCCGTGAAGCTGCATCCGGACAAGAATCCGGGCGACAAGACCGCCGAGGAGAAGTTCAAAGAACTGGGAGAGGCCTACGAAGTCTTGAGCGACCCCGAGCGGCGGGCCGCCTACGATCAGTACGGCCACGCCGCCTTCGATCCGCGCGCCCGCGCCGGCGCGGGGCGGCCCGGCGGGTTCGGTGGCTTCCACGATCCGTTCGACATTTTCCGGGAAGTCTTTGGCGGCGGCGGGGCCGGCATTTTCGACGAACTATTCGGCGCGCAGGCGCGCCGCGACCCCAGCGGCGCCGAGCGCGGGGCCGATCTGCGCTACGACCTCGAAATCACCTTCGAGGAGGCGGTCAAGGGCTGCGAAAAGACCATCACGCTCACCAAGCCGGCGCCGTGCGAGGCCTGCCATGGTTCCGGCGCCGAGGCCGGCTCCGGCCGCAAGACCTGTCCGGCTTGCGGCGGCCGCGGCAGCGTGGAGCAGGTGTTGGGTGGGTTCATGCGGGTGCGCCAGACCTGCCCGCGTTGCGGTGGGATCGGCCGCGTGGTCGAACGCGCCTGCCGCGCCTGCCAGGGCACCGGTCAGCGCGAAAAGACCTCGCAGGTCACTGTCCGCATCCCGCCGGGGGTGGACACCGGCACGCGGCTGCGCTCCAGCGGCAACGGCGAACCCGGCCGGCGCGGGGGCCCTCCGGGCGACCTGTACGTGATCCTGCACGTGCAGCCGCACGACATCTTCCAGCGCGACGGCGACGATCTGCTCTGTGAAGTCCCCATTAGCTTCCCCCAGGCCGCGCTGGGTGCGGAGCTCGAGGTACCCACGCTCGACGGCGCGGCCTTGATCCGCATCCCGCCCGGCACCCAGACCGGCACGGTTTTTCGTCTCAAAGGCAAGGGCGTTCGCAACGTGCAGGGCTACGGCCACGGCGACCTGCACGTGCGGGTCACGGTCGAGGTGCCCACCCGGCTCAGCAACGCGCAAAAGGCGAAGCTCGAGGAATTCGCCGCGCTGTGCGACGCCAACACCAACCCGCGTAGCAAGAGTTTCTGGGAGCGGGCACGCGACCTGTTCCGCTGAGCCGCGCCGGCCGGCCGGGCCTCCATGCATCGCTTTTACCTGCCGCCGCCGTTCTGCCAGGGCGATCCTCTGGAGCTGTCCGGTCCGGAAGCCCACCACGCTTTGCACGTCCTCCGGCTCGTCGTCGGCGACCCCATCACGGTGCTGGACGGCGCGGGCGGTGTGCTGGACTGCGAAGTCGCGGCCACCGACCGCCGCACGGTCACACTCGCCGTGCGCCGCCGCGAGCAACGACCCCGGCCGGCGCTGGCGGTAACGCTGTTCCAGGCCGTGGCCAAGACCCGCGCCATGGAGTGGATCGTCCAAAAAGCCACTGAACTGGGCGTGCGCCGGCTGGTGCCGGTGCTCACCGAGCGTTCGGTGCCGCGTTTTCCGGCCGGCGACGCGGAGCCCAAGGCCGCCCGCTGGCGCGAAATCGCCATCGAGGCCTTGAAGCAATCCGGCACGCCGTGGCTGCCGGAAATCAGCGCGCCCGCGCCGCTGGCTGCGACGCTCGGAGCGGGACGGGCCTTTGAACTCGCGCTGGTCGCCGCGCTCGCGCCCGAAGCGGGACATCCGCGGCGGATGCTCGAGGAATTCCGCACCCGCCATGGCGGCCAGCCGCTGGCAGTCGCCGTGTGGATCGGACCGGAAGGGGATTTCACCCCCGCCGAACTCGAGGCCATCCGCAGCACCGGCGCGCGCCCGGTCACGCTGGGCCCGCGGGTGCTGCGCTGCGACACCGCGGCGGTGTACTGCCTTTCGGTGCTGAACTACGAACTGCTCCCCGACTGAGCCGGTGGGCGGCCGCCGCGGGCCTGGGCTTCGAGCCATTCGCACGCCACCGGCAGCACCTGGCTCCAGTGAAACGTCTTCGCCCGTTCCCACGCCGCCACGCGGTAGCGTTGGTAGCGGGCCGGGTCACGCAGCAGGTCTTCAATGGCGTCGGCCAGCGACTCGGGCGTCTCCGCCACGCTCACCACGCCCGTCCGGTCGTGCAAGGTGGATTCCGTGAGCCCGGGCACGGGGTACACCACGGCGGGTGTGCCCAGGGCGTTCGCCTCGATCACGTTCAAGCCCCAGCCTTCGCGCAGCGAGGTGTGCAACAACAGATGCGCCTCGCGCAGCCGCGCGTCCTTCTCCGCCTCGGGCAGCGGACCGGTGAACTCCACCGGCCAGCGTGCCGCCACGGCCGCCGCCAGCGCGTGCAACTTGGCTTCATCCACCCCGCCGCCCACGATCGTGAGCCGTGCGTCCACGCCGCGCTCCCGCAGCCGGGCGTAGGCGCGGATGGCGTGGTCAATCCGTTTGTTCGGCGCCAGCCGGGACACCGCGATCAGCCGCACCGGCGGGATGAGCGGTTTCTCCGGCAGGACCGGCAACGCGCGGGTGTCCACGCCATACGGGATCAATTGGACGCGCCGGACGCCATGCCGTTCGAGTTGCGCCTTGGTGCTCGCGGAGGCGGTCCAGAATGGCACATGCCGGTACAGCCAGTGCGTCCACCGTTCCTGGTGGCGGCCCACGGCGGCGGTGAACGGCCGGTAAAAGGCGTTCCAGATCGGGCCGAGCACCTCGTGGATGTAGGCCACGCAATTCGTGCCGCACCACCACGGTGCAAACCACGGCAGGCCGTGGTGCTGGTCCACCACCAGATCAAACCGTGGTTGCCGGCAATACCAGCGCCACGCGGCGAAAATGGCCGTGCCCTTGCTGCCGCCGCGCACAATGCGCAGCCCGCGCAACTCCTCCTCGGCCGGCGCCCCCTCGAAGGCGAAGGCGAACCAGTACACCTCGTGTCCGCGTTCCCGCAGCGCGGCCAGGTAACCTTCCGTGACCCGTTCCGCCCCGCCGGCCAGCGGGTTCTTCGGATCGCGCCAGTTGAGCATCAGGAATCGCATCCCAGCGCCGGCCGGGGGGCCGGAAGCCGTGGCTTATCCCCATTCGCCGCGCGGCTGACAATGCGAAAAGCGGCGGCGCAAGCGCCGGCGCCCGGCAAACGCCTTGCCTGAGCCCGCAACCGGCCTAGTATCGCGGGCACGGCGGGCGCGCGGCGCCGCGGGTCCGCCTCCCAGACATCATGGTCCGCTCCTCGGCATTCACGACGCAGGGCCGCCTTCACACGAAGGACATCGAGGCCTTTCTCATGCCGACGCTGCTGTCGGACACCAACCTGTTCTTGTGGGTGGACCTGGAAAATCCGACGCCGGAGGAGACCAAGTTCTACCTGGAGGACGTGTTCCACTTCCACCCGCTGTCGGTCGAGGACTGCGTCACCGAGAGCCCTTCCCCCAAGGTCGAGGAATACACGCCCAAGGAGGGCGACCTGTTCACGCCGTACCTGTTCATGGTGATCCACGCCGTGGACTACAGCCGGGCGGATGGGGTGTTCGCGACCAGCGAGTTGAACTTCTTTCTCGGCAGGAATTTCCTGGTCACTTATCACGTGCAGCCGCTCAAAAGCGTGTCGCTCGTGGCCGAACGCTGCCTGCGCAGCAACGTCCACATCGCCCGCGCCCCGGATCGCGTGGCCTACACGCTCCTGGACGCCATCGTGGACAACTACAAGCCTGCGCTGGAGGAGCTCTCGCTGGAGATCGCCGCGTTGGAGGAGCGCGTGCTGCGCGAGCCGACGCGGGCAACCCTGAACGAAATTCTGAAAATCAAGAAGGAGGTCATCCACCTGCGCCAGATCATCGGCCCGCAGCGCGAGGTGCTGGCGCGCTTTGCGGCGGGCGAATTCAAGCTCATCCGCGCGCACCTGGTGCCGTACTACCGTGACGTGTACGACGCCCTGTTCCACATCAACGAACTGGCCCAGAGCTACACCGATTCGCTCACCGGCATCCTGCAGGTGTACCTGAACATGTCCTCGAACCAGACCGGCGAGGTCATCAAGCTGCTCACCCTGATCACCGTCATCACCACGCCGGTCATGCTCGTGGGCACGTGGTATGGCATGAACTTCCGCAACATGCCCGAGCTCGAGCGCGGGTACTGGGTCGTCGTCACGGTGGTGGCACTCGCCACCGGCGCCACGTACTGGTATTTCAAACGCAAGAAGTGGTTTTGAGCCCGCGCCCGCCCACCGGCGCCCCTCCCATGCCCGGCGGCAAATCCAGCTTCCTGGACAAGGTTCTCGGCCGGCTCGACCGGCTGGACGCCAACGGCCTGCAAACCGTGGTCCAGCGTCTGGCCCGCGAGCGCAGCTTCCTCGAAACGCTTTTCAACACCATCGAGGACGGCGTGCTGGTGCTCGACCCGGACGGCCGCATCCTGTACCTGAACCGCGCCGTCACCCGCCTGCTCGGCTTCCAGCCCGAGGCCGTCGAGGGCCAGCCTATCGCCGAGCATCTCCCCGAGGTGGATTGGGCCAAGTTGCGCGCGCTGGACGCCGAAGGCGGCCACGGTGGACTACGCCTGGAATTTGAAGTGGCGTTTCCACGACCGCGTTTCCTGCGGCTCTTTGCCGCCCCGCTCGACGGCGATACCCCCGGTAGCCGCGGTGTGGTGGTCATTCTGCACGACGCCACCGAAGCGCGGCAAAAGACCTTCGAAGCGATTGAAAGCGAGCGGATGCAGGCGCTCACCCTCCTCGCCGCGAGCGTGGCCCACGAAATCGGCAATCCCCTCAACGCCCTGCACATCCACCTCCAGCTCATGGAACGGGCGTTGCGCAAGCTGCGTACCACCGCCGCCACGCCGGCCCGCGGCCCGGCCGCCGGCCGCCCCCGCGCCCGCCCGGAGCCGCCACCTGCGGCGGACGAGATCGCGTCCTTCGCCACCAAGCTCGAGCAGTACCTCGCCGTCGCGAAAGGCGAGATTTCCCGGCTGGACTACATCGTAACGCAGTTTTTGCAGGCCATCCGTCCCAGCCCGCCGCAGTTCCAGACGGCCAACCTGAACGAGGTCGTGCGCGCCACCGTGGATCTGCTCCGGCCCGAACTCGAAAACCGCGGCCTGCTCGTCGAGGAAAAGCTCGCCCCCGGCCTGCCCGCGACCGCGTTCGACCCGGCGCAACTCAAGCAGGCGCTGGTGAACCTCATCAAGAACTCGATGCACGCGATGACCCGCGGCGGCGTGCTCACGCTCAGCACCGGCGAGGCGACCGAGGGCGTCTGGGTAAGCGTGGCGGACACCGGTGGTGGCATCCCGCCCGAGCAGCTCCAGCGCATCGGCGAGCCGTTCTTCACCACCAAGAAAAAGGGTTCCGGCCTGGGTCTCATGATCGTGCGCCGCATCATCCGCGAGCACGGCGGTAGCATTGACATTGACAGCCACGTGGGTCGCGGGACCACCGTGCGCCTGTGGCTGCCCTTGCGGGAACGCCGGCCCCGGCTGCTCAAGCCGGCCGAGGTGCGCCCCGCCCCGCCCCCCGCCCAGTGAGACGCCGCGACCTCATCCCCCTCCTGCTCGACCAGCCGCGCTCGCTCTCGCAACTGGCCCGCGAGGTCCGGTCCACGCCGCGTGATCTGGCGGGCGACCTCGCGCACCTGCTGCGCAGCCTGGCGCATTCGGAATTCGCGGCCGAGATCACCCCGGCCCGCTGCCGGAAATGCGGCTTCACCTTCGGCTCCGACAAGCTGCTCAAGCCCGCCAGGTGCCCGCGGTGTCGCGGCACCTGGATTGCCGAGCCGCACCTCGCGTTGCGACGCCGAACCACGGCCAAAGCCGGCGGCGGGTCCGCGGCGGGTAAGTTCGCGCCGGCGGAGACGCCGCCCTGGCTGACGCCGCTCGATCACACCGCTGACACCGGCCTCATCGTGACCGCGCCCGACCTGCCCACGCTCTTCAGTCGCGCGGCTTGGGGGATGTTCAGCGTCATCACCGACCTGGCCGCCGTGCAGCCCGCGTTGACGGAAACGGTGGAGCTCGGAGCGGACGATCTGCCGGGTTTGCTGGTGCGCTGGTTGTCCGAGTTGAACTTCCGCCACAGTACGACGCACCGGCTTTACGCACGGTTCGAGGTTCGGGAACTTGGCGCGAGCGATTCTGTTGGAACGGGGACCGCCTCCCCTCCGGGTGCGGGAACGAGAGCCCCGCGTGACGCGCCCTGGCGGTTGCAGGCCGAGGTCTCCGGCGAGCCGATCGTGCCCGGCCGGCACACCGTCTTCACCGAGATCAAGGCGGTGACCTTCCACGGCCTCGAACTCGCCAAGGTTGACGGGGGCTGGCGGGCGCAGATCATCTTTGATTTGTGAGATGCCGGTTGCCAGATACCCGATGCCGGTATCCGGCATCCAACATTTGGCATCTGCTCCAACTCCACTGACACGATGAAATTCCAAAAAATCGGTGACGCGCTGTACGAGATCCCGCGGGAAGGCGGCATGCGCGTGCCGGCGCGCATTTACGCGACCCCCGCCATGCTCGCCCAGATCACCACCGACAAAGCACCCGAGCAGGCCGCGAACGTCGCCCACCTGCCCGGCATCGTCGTGGCCTCGCTGGCCATGCCGGACATCCACTGGGGGTACGGTTTCCCGATCGGCGGCGTGGCCGCGTTCGACGTGCGGGACGGCGTCATCTCCCCCGGCGGCGTGGGCTACGACATCAACTGCGGCGTGCGCCTGATGGCCTCCAAGCTCACCCGCCCCGAGGTCCTGCCCCATCTGCGGAACCTGGTGAACCAGCTTTTCCGCGACGTGCCCACCGGCGTGGGCGCGGCCGGCGCGTTGAGCGTCTCGACCGACGAATTGAAACGCGTGGTCATGCTGGGCGCGCGCTGGGCTTTCGAGCGCGGCCTGGGGACCGAGGCGGACCTCGAATTCATCGAGGAGCATGGCTGCATCGCCGGGGCGGACCCGACGAAGGTTTCGGATCGCGCCTGGCTGCGCGGCCGCGAGCAACTCGGCACGCTGGGCAGCGGCAACCATTTCCTCGAGGTCGGTTACGTCGAGGAAATTTATGACGAGCGCGCGGCACGGGTACTGGGGCTGTTCCCGGACCAGATCACGGTGATCATCCACTGCGGCTCGCGCGGTTTTGGCTACCAGGTGTGCGAAGATTACCTCGCGGTGATGGACCGCGCGGTGCGGAAGTACGGCATCGAACTGCCCGACCGCCAACTCGCTTGCGCGCCGATCGAGTCCGAAGAAGGCCAGGCCTACCTCGGTGCGATGCACTGCGCGATCAACTACGCCTTCGCGAACCGCCAGGTCATCGCCCACCACGCGCGGCGGGCCTTTGCGCATGCGCTCAAGCTCAGCTTCACGGAGATCGGCCTGCGGACGGTGTATGAAGTCGCGCACAACATCGCCAAGTTCGAGGTTCACACAGTCGCCGGGGGCGAGCGCAAGCTGTGCGTGCATCGCAAGGGGGCCACGCGCGCCTTTGCGCCGGGTTGCCGGGAAGTGCCGGGCGCGTACCGCGAGATCGGCCAGCCGGTGCTCATCCCCGGCGACATGGGCCGCTACTCGTACGTGCTCACCGGCACGACGCGGGCGATGGCGGAAACCTTCGGCAGCACCTGCCACGGCGCGGGCCGGGCGATGAGCCGGGTGAAGGCCAAGAAGGCCGCCCAGGGCCGGGACATCGTGGCCGAGATGGAGCACAAGGGGATCGTGGTCCGCGGCCAGAGCCGGCGCACCGTGGACGAGGAGATCAGCGAGGCCTACAAGGACGTGGCCAGCGTGGTGGACGCCTGCGCCCTGGCCGGCATCTCAAACAAGGTCGCCCGCCTCCGGCCCATCGGCTGCATCAAGGGATAGGTGAACCCGGCTAAGGTCCCGCAAGGACATCTGCAAACCGCCGGCTGTAAACGGCGCTGGACAACAGGTATCCATACCGAAAATCTGGGAAAATTGGCTTGTCCGACCGGCGGACGGACGGCACAACAGGGCGTCGCCACGAACGCCGTTGAACAAAGGCCACCGGCCCGGCGTCCGAGGCAGAAGCCGGAACATCGCAAATCGCCCGCCCTGGCTGCCGGCAGTCGGGCCGGGCCGCCGCCCCCCGGCGGCGCAGTTGAAGCAGAACAGCGCATCATGAACACATTGACTCGTCGGCAGTTTCTCAGCCGCACCTCCACGGCCGTGGGCACCGCCGCCCTCGCCTTCCCCTTTGTGGGCCGGGTCCTCGGCGCCAACGACCGCATCAACATCGCCTGCATCGGCGTCGGCGGCAAAGGCGACAGCGACAGCAGCGACGCCAAACGATGCGGCGGCAACATCGTCGCCATCTGCGACGTGGACCGCGGCACGCTGGCCAAGAAGGCCCAGCAGTTTGCCGGCGCCAAGCAGTACACCGATTACCGCAAGCTCCTGGACGAGATGGGCAAGGACATTGACGCGGTGACCGTCTCGACGCCGGATCACAACCATGGCGTGGCCACGATCCGCGCGATGAAGATGGGCAAGCACGCCTTCGTGCAGAAACCGCTGGTCCAGACCGTCAGCGAAGCCCGCATCCTCCGCCAACTGGCCGCGGAAAAGAAGCTGGCCACCCAGATGGGTAACCAGGGCAGCGCCGAAGCCGGCCTGCGCCGTGCGGTCGAGGTCATCCAGGCCGGCGTGATCGGCAAGCCGCTGGAACTCCACGTCTGGTCCAACCGCCCGATCTGGCCGCAGGGCTTCGACCGCCCGCCCGGCGAGGATCCGGTGCCGGACTCGCTGGACTGGGACGCCTGGATCGGCCCGGCGGCGATGCGGCCTTACAAGAAGGGCCTGTACCACACCTTCGCGTGGCGCGGGTGGTTCGACTTCGGCACCGGCGCGCTGGGCGACATGGCCTGTCACACGGTGAACATGCCCTTCCGCGCGTTGAAGCTCGGCTATCCGACGGTGGTCGAGTACGAGATGGGCTCGCGGTTTTACCCGGAGACCTTCCCGAAGACCTCGCGCATCCGCTTCGAGTTCCCCGAGCGCGACGGCCTGCCGCCGCTCAAGTTCTGGTGGTACGACGGGAACCCCGGCGATCCGCTCAAACCGCTGCGCCCCGACGCCGACAGGGTGAAGGAGATCATCGTCACCCAGGGCAACCTGCCCGGCAGCGGCGCGCTCATCATTGGCGAAAAGGGCAAGTTGTTTTCGCCGGATGATTACGGCGCCCAGTTTTACCTGGCGATGAAGGGCGAGGAGGAATTCAAGGCGGGCGACCGGCACGAGGCCGCGAAAGCCGTGCCGCAAAGTATCCCGCGCTCGCCCGGCCACATGCAGGAGTGGTTCAACATGATGAAGGACGGCACGCCGGCGTACTCGAACTTCGACATCGCGGCCTACCTCACCGAGATCATCCTGCTGGGCTGCGTGGCCCTGCGCGTGGGTGAAGGCCGCCGCATGGAATGGGACGGCCCGAACATGAAGTCGCCCAACGTCCCGGAGGCGGCGCAGTTCGTCAGCCGCCAGAACCGCAAGGGCTGGGAAGCCTGAGAAACGGCCGACCCGGCTCTGAACTTCACGGCGCTGGACACGATCCGGCGCCGTTTTGTTTTGACCCGCTGGCCGAGGTTGCCGACCAGCCCGCCCAATTCCGTGACAGGAACGAAGCCCGAAACTGAAATGGGCCGGCGCGCGGTGCGGCCCGCCTGCCTACCACCCCGCTTTCGGACGAAATGGATCCGGCCAGGAACGACTGAAAGCTCACCCGCGTCGCGCCGCCGCCCCCCTTCAACCTTTCATCCATTAAACCCATCATCCCGGCCGCGCGCGGACTTGCCAGATGCCCGCACTGCGCGAAGTTAACGGCATGAAATTGTACCTGATGCGCCATGGTCTCGCTGCAAACCTCGGAGCTGGCGGCGTGACCCGCGACAGCGCGCGGCCCCTAACCCCCAAGGGCGAGCGCCGGGTCGAGGAAATCGCGCAAGCCTTGCAGCGGTTGGAGCTCGACTTTGATGTCATCCTGACCAGTCCGTTGCTGCGGGCGCGCCAGACCGCCGAGATCGTGGCCGACACTCTGGGCTTGCGCCAACACCTGCACGTCTCCGCGCACCTGGCCGTGCCGCCCGATTCGCCCAAGCTGGTGCAGCAGATCAACGGCTTGCGCCCCCGGCCCGGCAGCGTGCTGCTGGTCGGCCACGAACCGCACCTCAGTGAATTCGCGGGCTGGCTCATCGCGGGCGAACCGGGCCCGGCGATCACTTTCAAGAAGGGCGGGCTGGCCCGGCTCGATGCCCGCATTCTGGAGGCCGGCCGGTGCGCGTCACTGGTCTGGCTGCTGCCACCCCGGCTGCTGCGCCGGCTGGGGTGAACGCCACCCGGCTCCAACCTGAAATACTGTTATGAATCTTGCCCGCATTTGTCAGAGCCTGCTGCCGGCGGCGGCGATGCTGCTGGTCACTGGCTGCAGTTATTACCACTCGCGAACGATCACCTATCTCGGGGCCCCGCGTCCCGCCCCGACGGACGCATCGCGGATCGAGATCATCCACAGTCCGCCGAACCGGCCGCACGACCGTCTGGGTGAAATCGTGGTGGATGCCTCGCTTTCGCCGCCGCCCGATGTACGAAAGATCGAGGACCGGTTCCGCCGGGAGGCCGCCAAGCTCGGCGCGGACGCGGTGTTCATCGTCCAGGACCAGGCCCAAACCACCGGCTGGTGGATCGGCGGGCCGTGGTGGAGTCCCAGCGTGAGCACGCTGGAAGCGCGCGTCATCGTCGGCGTGGCAATCAAATACAAACCGGCGACGCCGTAAGCCAAACAGCGCGGCGATGAATGTCGGCACCGCTGCACCAAAGTTGCCGCGGCGTAGCGCGGCCAACGGGGCTGTCCTCATCAGTCCGCGGCGGCACGGACCCGTGCACTGGCTAACACGGCCGCAACCTACACCCGCGGCTATCACCTTCTCCGTGACGCGGAGCGGAGTGACCCACTACGCTGACGGCTGTGAGCGCCGACCCACTTTCCACCGCCGCTTTCGACCCGGCCGATGAATGGGTGTCGGCGTTCCTCACGCACCTGGCGGCGGACCGCGGAGCCTCGCCGCACACCCGGCGGAATTACGGTCAGGCCCTGGCCGAGTTCGCACGCTGGCATCGTGCGGAACGCGGCCAGCTTCCGGACTGGCGTAAACTTGGGCGCGATGACTTCCGCGCTTACGTGCGGTTTCTGGGGCGGGGTAGCCTGAGTCGCGCGGCGGTCCAGCTTCGCTTCAGCGCGCTGCGCACGTTCTACCGGTTTCTCATCCGGCGCGGCATGGTTGCCCGGATGCCCATCCGCGACCTCGCGCTGCCCCGGCCGCCACGCCGTCTGCCCGTGTTTCTCACCGCCGACCAGACGCGGGCCCTGCTAACGGCGCCGCTGCGTGAGTTGGAAGAACGTCGGCGCGCCGGCGTGACTATTCCGCCCGTCATCGAGGCGGAATGCTGGCGTGACGCGGCCGTGCTCGAGACGATCTATTCGTGCGGCCTGCGGATCAGCGAGCTGTGCGGCCTGCGCGTGGAGGACCTCAACTTCAGCGAACAACTGGTGCGCGTGCGCGGCAAGGGCCGCAAGGAACGGCTGGTGCCGATCGGCGCCCCGGCACTGGAGGCCGTGCGCGCCTTCTGGCAGCGGCTGAGGCCGCCCCCCGGTCCTGGCGATCCGGCCTTCCCGGCGCGGGACGGCGCGACCGAGGCGGTTTCGCCACGCACCATCCAGCTCCGGCTCAAGCGCCATCTGGCCGCGGCCGGGCTCGATCCGGCGATCACGCCGCACAAGCTGCGGCACAGCTTTGCCACGCACCTGCTCGACGCCGGGGCAGACCTGCGCAGCGTGCAGGAACTGCTGGGGCACGCGCACCTGGCGACCACCCAAGTGTACACCCACCTGACCACCGAACGCCTCAAAAGGGTGTACGACCAGACCCATCCACGCGCGTGAGCCCATAGCCCCGTTCGCTGATGACGGGCCGCCCGCCGGCGGGCAGCCCACGGTGATCCCGGCGGAAGACGGTGCCGGTCCAGACCCGGTGCCAGCGTTCGGGTTTCGTGCCGGGGCGGCGGCGGGCCCTGGCGTTGGGCTTCGCGATCGAGGGTGGCCGGCGGCAGACCGGACAGCGCGGGGGCGTGGCGTCGGCTTGGGCCGGCGCCGCGCGCTGGGGGGTGGCGCGCCGCAGGGCTTGAACGTAGTGGAGGGCCTGGGTTTCGAGGGGACCGAGGTTGTGCTCGGCGGCAGGGAGGAAGCGGGCGACCGAGGCTTCCAAGGGCACGGCCCGGCGGGCGGCCGGCACGGAAGGCCGCCGGCTGGCCGCCGGGGAGGTTGCGGGTGCGGGCGCAAGCAGGGTGGTGGTCATGGCCCTAGCTTACACCCCCTGCAATAAACTGAGGTGCGCCCCTAGGCACACCTCAGTTTATTGCATACTGGGCGCCGGCGGCTGAGATAACGGCGGGTTTCCGGCCGTCCGTGGAGCCGGGCGTCCTGCCTGGTGGACAGGGCTCACCGGAAGACCCGACCGGTAAGTAGTGGGGCGGGCGACCCGCCCGCAGGGGCCGCAGCCGGCCGACTGCGGCCCCGAAAGGTCAGGGCTCGACGGAGTCTCGCCCTACCCCCTCAAGGCCAGAGCGGTACAAACGTGAGTTGCGTCCGCTTGCGAATTTCAGCGGTACAAGAGTCCTGCGTCCGGAGAGGATTATGGTTCAAAACGGGCCGCGCAGCGGTGGAATCACCCGTTCGCTGGCGCCAACACTGAACCATCAACTCTCATGCCTTACCATGACATCTCCGCCAAAGTGTCCGACGCCGATTGCAGGCCGTCAAAACCGGCCCTGGACACCATGCGCCAGAAGCTCCCCTTCCTGGACACGCTCACGCCGGCCGAGCGCCGGCGCCTGTACAAGATGGGCGACCGGAGCCTGGCCTTCGTGCTGAACAGGCTCCAGGCGGCGAAGAACAATGCCGGGGTCCTGCTCGCCAGCTTCGACCTGCCGGGGTTCGAGCGGGACGTGAGGTTGGCCGTGGCGTTGAAAGAGCTCCTGGGCGCGTTCCGGCAGATGACCTCCCGGCTCGACGGCACGTTGCTGGGCATGGGCAGCGAGGCGATGAACGCGGCCACGGAGGTGTATGGCTACGTCCAGGCCGCGGCCCGGAAGACGCCGGGACTCAAGCCGGTGGCGGTCCAGTTGGGAGAACGCTTCAAGTAGGCCCGCAGCAGTGGTACGACCGCCGCCGTGGCCACCGCAAAGTGGGCCGCCTTTCCCACCGGCGCTCCGGGAGCCGGCCGCGTGGGGGCGGGGTTGGCTAGGAATGACTCACCTGGGAAAAGGGAGAGCCCTCGCCACGAAGGCAGGGGCGTTTCGACATCAATAGCCTCGTCCCGCTGAGGCGCATCTCTAATTCCGGCAACCGTCGCGTAAGGCCGTAGGGGGCTGTAGCGTCAGGCTTCGTGCCGGACGTGGAAGGCGGCAACCGGCCGCCCGGAATCACCTGCCCAAGGGATGACCCAAGCTGAACCGCCGGGCAAGAGCCCGGCCTTACGGCCGGCTGGAAGCCCGCCGCTACCAGAGTCGCCACTACCACGTGCAAGAAAGCGAGATACGCCCATTGCCTCGTCCCCTGGGGCCTGAATACCGAAAACTACACCGAGAGCTTGTGGTCGAGTTTTCCGGTTTCGCCTATGCGTCCCGGCCCATTCTGATACCGCTGTGCGTTCGGTGGGTTGCGAGATGCCCCCTCACTCCATCCCTCTCCCCCAGTGGGGGAGGGAGTGCCCGCCGGGCGGGTGTGGGGGGCTTGGGTGCCGCTTGGAGGCAGATCAAGATGAGATCGAGCGGGGCGACTGAATGGTCAAATAGCGGGAGTCTCGGCCGATTCATGCCGGTCCAACCGGGAACCGGCGGGATTCAATGGTAAAGCCCCGCTGGCTCTAGCGAAACGTGCACTGACTCAACACTGAAGCTCGACCGGTTCAGAGGAGACTTTCCGAGGCTTAGCGGTGACCTTCCGAGACTCAACCAAATTACTCGCCAGTTCAACCGGGACCTTTTTCAGCTTGACCGCTGTTGACGGCAAGGCTGTTAGCCCCTGTCCCCGTAAACGAGCGAGCAACCCATTTCGCCAAACTGGATTTCCCAAACAGACTCCTGACGCGCCCGGCGGTACCACTTCACCAACAGTCGGGCCGAGGCACGCCAGCCGGTGCGGCAGCCCGTAGGGTGACCGGGCTGTGTTACTTGCGTTTCTTCTTTGTACCAGCCGGGGATTCTTGCCGGGCGGGCTGGCCGTTGATGATGCGGTCGAGTTCCTGCTCCGAGAAGGATTGCGGCAGCACGCGCGCGTTGGCCCGCTCGGTCTGGGTCATGGCGATGAGTTCACGTGGATGCTTCACGATGCGGGGCGTCAGGAAGATCAGTAACTCGGTCTTGGTGTCCTGGTTCACTTTGCGCCGGAAGGCTGCGCCGAGAAGCGGGATGTCGCCCAGCAGGGGAATCTTGCTGACCGTGGCGGTCTTGGTGTCCTGCATGAGCCCGCCGATCACCACGGTCTGACCGTTCGGGGTCACGACGACGGTGTCCGCCGCGCGGCGGTTGATGACGGGCGCGCCCACGCTGTTGGTGCCGGTGGCGATGGGCACCCGCTCGTCGGAAAGGTTCGAGATTTCGGGGCTCACGATCATCTCCACCAGGTCTTCCGAGGTGATGAAGGGCGTCACGCGCAGGATGATGCCGACATCCTGGTACGTGATGCCGTTGATTTGGTTGCCGAAGGTGTCGTAACGCACGTTGGTGATGAGCGGCACCTGCTGGCCCACCGTGATGAGCGCCTGTTGGTTGTTGCGGGCCAAGATGGTGGGCCGGGAGAGCACCTCCAGCTTGCCGTGCTCGGCGATGGCGCGCAGTGTGACCGTCCAGTCCTGTCCCACAAAGCTGGCGATGCCGTCGCCGGAACTGAGGCCGGGCAGCCCGCGAAACTGCTGCAAAATGGAGGTGGTGACGTCGCCGTCCTGCCGCTGATAGGTGCCTTCAACGCCGATGTCCAGACCCTTGCGATAAGTGACCTCCAGGAAGATGACGTTGATGAGGACCTGCGGCGCGGCGCGGTCCAGGTTGGTGATGACCTGGCCGATGTATTCGGCGGTCTCGTCGTCCGTGACGACGATGAGTTTCCGGGTCTCGGGGTCGCTCGAGATGATGGCCTCACCGAGTTCCGTGGCGGGAGGGTAGGTCGCGGTCGTGCGGGCGCGTTGCTGTTGTTGCCCCTGGGCCAGACCGGCGAAGAGGCTGAGCATGCCCAGCCAGGCCAGCCAGCGGGTGCGAAGGCAAAGCAAGGATTTCATGATCGGGTGATTCGGGGATGGGCGGCCCAATCGGTCAACGTCCCGTGCCGCCAAAGGCGCTGCCGAAGCCGCTGACGCCGCCGCCCAAGCCGGTGCCGGTGCGGCCCTGGTTCTGCATGGTGGTGGTCGCCCGGTTGTTGAGCTGGCTGCCGGCCTGGCGGGTGTTGGAGCGCGTGGTCGCGGCACGGTTGCGGGTGTTCTGCGTCTCGAAGAGCCCGCGCAGGATTTCCTCCACGGCGGCCGGGTCGGTGTTTTCCACGGAGAAGGTGAACACCTTTTGTTTCCGGGCCGGATCGGAATCGAGCTGGGCGATCATCACGGCAATCTGATCCATCAACTCGCGCGCGGCACTGACGACCACGGATTGGGTGCGCAGATCCGGCACGGCGAGGACCCGGCCCTGCTTTTGCAAGCGGGTGCTGGGCTGCTGACTGGCCGAGTTTTGCAGTTGCGCGGCGAACCCACCGGGTCCGCCGAAGCGGACGGCTCCCCGCCCCTGATTGTTCTGGGTGGTGGGATCGGGAAACAATTCATTGATCAGATCGGCGGTTTCTTGGGCGTCGGCGAACCGGAGCCGGAAGACGCGCAATTCGGTCACATCTTCCACGTCCACGTCCACTTGTTCCACCAGGTCGGCGATGAGCGTCATCTGATCCTCCGGCGCGCTGACCACAAGCGAGTTGCTGCGCTCGTCCGCGACGGCCACCACCCGCGGCGTGGCCACGCGGGAACTGCCGCCACCCTGCTGCTGACCGCCCTGGTCGCCGCCGAAGCCCGGTGGGCCGCCCCGGAAGCCGCGGAATATTTGTTGTTGCTGCTGGTTGCCGGTGCGGCCGGTCTCCTGGGAGGTGAACAGCTCCCGCACCACCGTGGCCAGGGCCTTGGCGTCGGCGTACCGCAACGGGAACACCCGCACGGCGGACACGCTGGCGATCGAGGTGTCCAGTGCCCGGATGATCTCGGCAATGCGGCGGATGTTGGCCTGGGTATCGGTCACAACCACCGCGTTGCCCCCCTCGTTCGCGGCGATGGTGGCGCTGGGCGGGAACAGTGGCTGCAGGTCCCGCGCAAGCTGCACCGCGTTTATGAAGCGAACCGGAATGATCTGGGTAACGATGGCCTCGCTTTTGGGGATATCGGCCGGGTTGTTGCCTGCCCGCACAGGGATGTCGCGCTTCTTCGCCTCGTCCCGGCTCACGATGGTGAGCGTGCGCCCGTCCCGGATGGCGGCGTAGCCGTTTTTCGCGAGCACCTTGTTGAGCAGGTCCACCGCCTCATCTTTGCTGAGCGGCTGGTTGCTCCACACGTCGAGTTTCCCGCGCACCTCGGTCTCGAGCACGATGATGAACCCGGCGGCTTCGCTGAGGTAATCCAGGACCATTTCCAGCGGCGCGCCACGGAAATTCAGTCGCAGCGTTTTCTCGGTGTCAGCAGCAGCCGGGGGCGTTGAAGCGGCGGTAACCCGCGTCGGCCGGGACGGTGTGGCCGCGGGGCGCGGATCGGCCTGAGAGGGTGTTTCACGCCTTGGCGTCAAGGCCGGGGCGGCAGGTTCCGCAGTGCCGACGGGCGCGGCCTCGGCGCCAGCTTCAGTCTCGGGTTCCTGGACCAAGACCGGTCCACCGGATTCCTCGGTCGTTTCCGTTTCCGGGGCCGCCGCCGGCGGAGCTTCTTCGGTCTCCGGCGGAGGTGGCGGGGACGCGTCGGTTTGCGCCAGCGCTTGAACGGCCAGCCACACGGCGCCGGCCAGGGTGAGAGTGAAAAAGGTGATTTTCATCGGGTCTCCTGTTCTCGTTTTTGCAGCAGTCGTTTCAGGACTTCATCATCGGTTCCGGCGCTCCCTGCAGCGCCGCTTGCGTTCGAGCTGGTGCCGGCCGGGGGCTCGGCGCGCTCCGCCAACTGCCAGGCACCCTGGTCTTCGCGGCGCAACTGGGCGCCCACGCGCAGTTCGACGAGGTTGGTGCCGGCCTCAAGCCGGGCGGAGTTCGGCCGCACCTCGACCAGTTTCAAGTCCGCCACCGTGCCGCCGGGTTGGAGGGCCTTGCGGTACTCGGAGCTCGAACCGTCAAAGAACGCAAACGGCCCCTTTTCGTAAAACATCACGCCCACCAGCGATACCGTGTCCACCCGGCTCGGGCGCCGGTTTTCCCGCGCCGGTGCGGACACGCGGCCGGACCGCGCGGCGTTAAAGATGTTGCGTTCGGTAATGACGCGAAACGCGGCATACTCCAGGCGCGCGCGCTCCCCGCCGGCCGGCTGAGCCAGCAAGGCCAGCCCCAGGCCGCACACCAGCCCGCGCGCCGTCCGATGCAGACGGTGGATCGCGCGGTCATGGAACGCCGGGCTTTTCATCGGCTCGAAGCGGGATCGAGGATGAGGCCGCTGACCTGCAGGCCGAGCGTCAATTGCTCACCCCGGTCGTCCCGCGCGGTAATCTCCACCACATCCAGCCGGAGCGCCAGCGGATCCGCCTCCACGTTGTACAGCAAGCGGGTCAGCGCGCCCAGATTGCCGAAGGCGTCCACGCGGCATTCAAGCGTGGCGTGGTCGTCATCGCCGCGCTTGAACTGGGGTTTGATGGCGGACACGCCCACGCGGCTGTCCTGGGTCCACCGGTCGAACGCCTTGAGCAACTGGTTTTCCGCCAGGGAAATCTGGTTGGTCAGCGCGTGGCGGCGCATGGACTCCCACCGGGCGCGCAGGCTGTCCCCACGCTCGAGGAGCCGGGCGCCGTCCTCGACCGATTTGCGCAGGCGGGCGATCTCCGCGCCGCGGGCGCTCCAACTGCGCGCCAGCGGCTCGAAGACCAGATACGTGGCGGCCAGGAGCGCCACCGAGCCGGCGGCGACCCACGCGAGCAGTTGCTGGCGGTCTTGCGGCTTCATCAGGGTGATCCGGATTCAGTCCACTGGAAATTGACGGTGAATTGCATCGGCGCGTTACCACGAATTTGCACGACCTTCAGGTCCCTGACCTCCGGCAAGGCCTGTAGTTTCTCACGCACGCGCAAGAGCGCCGCCTGGTCACGCGCCGTCCCGGTGCAAGTGACGCCCGTGCCGGGGCGAATTTCCACGGACTTGGCGGATACGGTCCCGTCTTCCGGGAAGGCCTCGGTGAGCCGGCGCAGGATGGTCAAGGACCGGAAGGACTCGTCGTACCAGGGCCGGAACTGCCGCACCCGCTGCTGCACCGCCTCAAGTTCCGCCACCTGGGCGCGCATACCGTTCCACTTCGCGCGCCAGTACATCAGCCGCGCCTGCTGCACCCCAAACGCCGCCCCCACGAGCAGGACCACCGTCGCGGCGGTCAGCGTGGCGGTGGCGACGGTCCGTGAGGTGGTATATCGCGCGGCCAGCGCCTGCCAGCGGCTGACCTTGGGCGGCAGAAACTCGATGGCCGGGGCCTTCTGCGCGAGGTGGCGGGCCGCCACCGCCAGCGGCAGTGAAACGCCGGTCCCGGCCGGCAGTTTCACGCCCAATGATTCGGGCGGAAGCTCCCGAATCCATTCAATCTGCAGGCCGGACCCGGCAAAGCGCTCGCGCAAACGGCCGGCCAGATTTTCTGCGGTCGGCCCCGCCCCTACCACGCGCACGTACCGGACGGCTTCGCCCACTTCCGGGGGCAACTGTCCCAAGGTGATGCGGAGTTCGCGCGCCAGCGGATCGAGACGCGCCACCGCCGCCCCGTTCGGCTCCGTCGGCGCCGCGAGCGTGCGCAGCAACGCCATGCCGCCCCCGCAGGTGACTTGCAGACCCACCGCCTGCTCGCCCGGCACCAGCGTCACGACGCCCTCGGTGGCCTCGCCGTTGAGGCCCGGCAAGGCGGCCAGGCCCAGGGTGATGCTGACCAGCCGGAGATGCGCCGCGTGCAGCGCCATTTCGATCCGGGTCACGTGCTGGCGTGACAGCCCCAGCAAGGTGACGCCCGCGGCGCCGGTCGGCGTCCGGTAGCGCGAACGCGCCACCACCAGCGTCTCCGGCCCGCTGGGAAACCCGCGTTCGGCCTCGATCTGGATCAAATTCTCCAGGTCCGCCTCCGGCAGTTCGGGCAGCGGCACGCTGAGGGTGAACAACCAGGACAGCGGCACCGCCACGACGCACCGGCGTTCGCGCACACCGGCGGCGTCGAGGTGCTGCCGGATTTCGCGGCCGAGGGCCACGGGCTCGGCTTCCAGCGGGTCCAGCGCCAGGTTAGCCGAGAAGGTTTGCACAATCTCGGCGGAGCCGTTGGACCGGCGCACGACCGCGCCTTCCAACCGGGAGCCATCGAAGGCCAGCCCGAGCAGGGCGCCGCCGCGCGGTCGCGAGGGCCGAAACAGCCGTCGAGGAAAGTCAATGTGCGGCCAGTTCATGCGATCACCAATTCAAGAAACCGCCCGAGCGACGGTTGGCCGTGAGCGGAATGCCCTCGCGGCGTGCGGTCAACAGCACTTCGCGCACCTCGGGTCCCAGAGCCCAGCCCAGATGTGTCAGGTCCTGCCGGGTCACCAGACGCGGCGCACCGCCGCTGGTGTCCAACACACAGCGCACCCGTTGATAACCGCGACCCTGGCGACCGAGCGCCACGATGTCCGCGCTGTACTGGTAGCTTCGGCCGGTAAGGTACGGCCCCGCCTGGATGGCGTCGGCTTCTTCGAGCACTTCGGTCACCCACGCCAGGGTACCAAGCCGGCCGGACTGCATCTGCCGGTAGGCCACGAGCGCGCCGGCGTTCTCAAAGCCAATGCCCGGGATGCAGGCCAGGACGGCTTCGCTGGCCGTGTTCACGTTCACCAGACCGGTCGCATTCGTGGAAACCGTCAACTCGCCTTCCACCTGGGCAAATTCATCCGGGGTCATGCCGCTGCGGAGGTAATAGTGCAGCAGGCTGCTGAAAGTCGGGGCCGGCGCGTTCGTGCCGCCGCCGGGACCGCCCCCGCCCGGCCCACCGCCGCCGCCTCCCGGCACGCCGATCTGGCGAAGGATGGCGTTGGCGCGGTCGGTGCCGAAATACTGTTGCAGCAACGAGGCCAGCGCCTGTTGGTCCTGGCCGTTGACATTGAGGCGCGAGGTTCCGTCGGCGCGGGTGTTGGGCTCGGCACTGTACACGGTCACGTATTCCAGCAAGCCGGCGTCCAGTTGACCGTCGCGGTCGTCCTCGGGTGGCGAAAGGTCGCCGTCGTTTTCATTCGGGTCGAGGACGCCGTTGAGATTGGTGTCCTCGCCGAAGAGGTACTGGAGGTCGGCGCCGTAAACCAACCGGAGTTCTTCGACGGACTCAAACGGCGCGTTCTTGCAACGATACGCCGGATTCAGGCGCAGGTACGTTTCGTCCTCGGCCCCACCCGGGCTGACCTCGCTGTCGCTGTCGCGCCAGTCCACGATGGCGGCGGCAAACTCCGGCGTCATGCCGGGCAACAACTGAAGCATTTCGGCGGTGGCGGTGTTGAGGTTGAGTTTGGACGCCTCGTCCACGAGGCCGAAGGCGGGCCGGTTGGCGAGCGCTTGGTGCGGGTTGCGGCCGAGGAACCAGAAGGTGGCGTCGCCCACCGGCACGGCCTCGCTGGCGTAGCTGAAGTCATCCGGCGGCAGCCCGGGCTCCTCCACGAGCGTGGCGAGCACGTTGCTGGCGTACCGGATCGCGCCGGCAATGGCCTGGCTGGCCTCGATCGCGGCCGCGCGTTGGTCAGCGGCGCGCAGTTCGAAACTCATGGTCTGGGCGAAATACAACGCCAGCGACACCAACCCGAAGGCGATCCACAGCGCAATGATCAGCACCGAGCCTCGCGCGCGGCAGGTGAGCGTCGAAGCCCCGTTCCCCGCGTGGGGGCTCCGTCGCATCGCGTGGGGATGCAACCTCATGACGCGCCTCCCAAGGTTTGGGTGGTGTTGGTAGCTGGCTGGACGACGACCGGCACCACCAGTTCCACCGGCTCGCGGTCCGTCAGATTCGTCCGGCCGCGGGACAGGTAAAGCTGCACCTTGATCGCGGCGGGCAACACCGTCGGTTCCACCGTCGAATCCCAGGAATCCCGCCATTGCGAACCGTCGTGAAACTGAAAGACCAGTTCCTCAACCCTGCCCACCAGGAACTGGTCTTCGGGCGCCTCTTCGACAGGCGCGAGCAGGTTGCGGGTGACCGAGCGCATCAGGTCCAGGCCCTCGGTGTCGTTGGTCGGCGGCACCAGCCGGTACGCGACGCGTTGCAGCGCGGGCCAGGGTGCGGTGTCAGTGAGCACGCCCACGGTGGTGTAGAAATACGGGCTGCTCCGGCCAACGAGCGGAGTCAGGTTGGTGGGCATGGTCTGCAACGCGCCAACCAGCGTGCCGCCCGGCGCGGCCAGATTGGCAAGGTCGCGCTGGATGATGGCCAGCGCGTGCTGCAACGGTACGGCCTCCTCCAGCCCGGCGGTGACCTTGTTGCGGAGCCGGAGCGCGCCGCTGAAAACGTAATGGAGCGACAAAAGCACCACCGAGAACACCATCACGGCGAGCAGCAACTCCAGCAGGGTGAACGCTCGCGTGAACCGCGGCCGACGGGCGGTTGAGCCCGAAAAGGGAAGTTGGGCGGGCGGGATACACTGCGCTGCGGCCCAATTCGGCCTTTGGGTTAAAGCGGCCGTTTTCATGGCATGCCTCCCTGACCGGTTGAGCCGGTCGTGGTGGTGGTCGTCGTCGTCGCGGTTGCCGCCGGGTCCACCAGGGTGCTCAGCAACACGGTGTACTCGCGTCCTTGCACCGTGTACGCCATCTGGACGGTGAGCAGCCGCAAGGCGCCCAGTTCCCACGGCTCGTTGTCGAACCGCCATTGATACTCGTGAGGCCCTTCGGTCAGGGTGCCTCCCTGGGTGGTGCGCTGCCACTGGGCCGTGGCCACCAGTTCGTTCAGTACCCGATCAGCCAGGCGAGCGGCCACGGCCTTGCGTGCGGCCACCTGCCCCGCCTGGCCGGCCACGCGCAACGCCTCCACCGCCACCGGGATGACGATGGCCATGAAGAGCAGCGCAGCCAGCACCTCGGCCAGCGTGAAGCCGGCCCGGCGGCGCTCAGCGGCGCAGGAGCGGGGGCTGGTTGGTGTAAATCTCATACCGCAACCGGTTGCGGCTCGGCGCAACCCACAGGGTGGTCTCCGGCTCACCTTCGCGGGTCTGCCGGAAAGCCACCCATTCCGGGCTCGTTTCGGCCAGAAAACCCTCCGGCGTGAACCGAATCCAGTACACGTCTTTGAGCGAGCGCGGCCGTTGGGACCCGGGCGACGCGGCCGCCGGCGCGAGCAGCGGCGCCGGTTCCGTCCGGACTTCCGGGGTCAGTACCTGAACCACCTCGATTTCGAGGCCGTCGGCGACGGCGAATTCCTGGGCCCGGTCATCTTGGTCTTCATAATTGTACTCGGCCTCGAGGCCGTAGCGCCGTTGCTCGGGGTCTATCCAGAGCACCATGGGCACACCTTCCGACACCGCGCGGCTCTGCCCGTACCGGGTCAAGGCCAGGAAGCGCAGCGCCTCCGCGTCGAGATCGCGGCCACGGAAGAACCGCGCCAGCGTGGGCGCGGCGAAGCCCAGCACCGTCAGCAACAAGGCCAGGACGAGCAACAGTTCGACCAGCGTGAAGCCGCGCACCCGGCGAGGCGCCGCTTCGAGCTTGAGCCGGCTGGTCCGCCCGAAGTTCATCACGGGTCAACGTCGTTGGCTCGCGGGCTGCCAGTTGGTGATATCGTCGTCGCCGCCCTCCCGGCCGTCCGGACCCATCGAGTACAAGTCGTATCCGTTGACGTTGTTCTTCCCCGGGTACTCATAGATGTAGTCGTTGCCCCAAGGGTCCTTGGGAATGTCTTTCAGGTACGGTCCCTTCCAGTTCGTGGCGTCGCGCGGCTGGGTGATGAGGTCTTCGAGACCATTCCGGCCCTTCGGGTAATAGCCGTTGTCCACCTCGAAGGCGTCCAGGGCCGTGCTGAAGGCGGCAATTTGGGTCTTGGCGGCGGTGATGCGGGCTTGCTCGGACCGTCCGGCCAGCCGGGGATACACGATGGCCGCCAGGGTGCCAAGGATCACCAGCACCAACAGCAGTTCCACCAGCGTGAAGCCCGCGCGGCGGCGGGAATACCGGGCCGAGGGCGGAGTTCGGAGTTCGGAGTCCGGAGTTCGAGTCGGGAGTTTCATGGCAACAATGTCTCGGTTCAACGGATGTATTCCTGCAGCGTGAAAATGGGCAGCGCCATGCCAACAAAGATGACGCCGATCAGACCAGCGATGAGGAACAGCATCACCGGCTCGGCCAGCGCCACGGCGGTCTTGAGCTGGCGGTCGAGGTCAGCCTCGGTCACGTTGGCGATGCGGACCAGTTCCTGATCGAGTTTACCGCTTTCCTCGGCCACAGCGATCATTTCGAGCGTGGAGCCGGCGAACAGGGTCCGGCATTCGGCCAGGCTGGCGCCCAGCGGCTTGCCTTCCTTTACCAGGTCAATCGAGTTGGAGACCGCGTCCACCAGCGTCTGGTTGCCGAGCGAGCGGCGGGCAACGTTCAAGGCGTTGATGAGCGGCACGCCGGCGGCCAGCAACGTGCCGAGCATCCGGCAGAAGCGCGCCATCGCGTACTGTGCCACCAGCCGGCCCACCACGGGCAGCTTGAGTACCACCCCTTCCCACACCCGTCGGCCGGCCGGGGAGACAAACCAGTTGCCCACCAGGTAGCCGCCGAGCGCCAGGCCCAGGGCCAGGAACACCCCGTACGAACGGAGCGCGTGGCTCAGACTGATGATCGCCTCGGTGAGCGCCGGCAGTTTTGCGCCGAAGCCGGCGAAGGTGAGCTGGAACTTCGGGATGATGAACACCAGCAGCACCACCATCACCGCCAGCGCAAGCGCCAGCAGGATGGTCGGATAAAACATCGCGGTGAGCACCTTGGACCGCAGCTCCTTTTCGCGCGCCTGGAAGTCAGCGATCTGCGCAAGCACCAGGTCCAGGAAGCCGCCGGTCTCGCCCGCCTCGACCATCGCCACGTACACCCGCGGGAAGGTCTCCGGCGATTGGGCCATCGCGTCCGCCAGCGACATGCCGTCCACGACGCGGTCATGGATTTCCTTCCACTTGACCCGCGCGGCTGGCGCGGCGGCCTCCTTTTGCAGGATGACCAACGCCCGGCTCAGCGGCACGCCCGCGGCCAGCAGGCTGGCCAGCAGACGGGTGAAGTTCTCAAGCACCCGGCCGCCGATACGCTTGCCGCCGCCGAAGCCGAAGCGCGTGGCGGTCTCCCCCGGCGCGCCCGGCACGGCCGCAGCTTTGGGTTTGCCATTGCCGCCGGTGCCGTTGCGCTCGGACAGACTGATGGGCCGCAGGCCGCGGGTTTCCATCAGGCGGAAGGCTTCCTGCCGGCCGCCGGCTTCGAGCTGGCCCTCGGTGACCACCCCCCCCGCGGCGAGCGCCTTGTAATAAAAGACGGGCATGACGCGGAGGGATCAGGCGCGGGCTGCCGCCACGGTGGCCGGGCGCGAGGGCGGCGTTTCCCCTGTTTCCTCCGCGGCCCCGTTCTGGGTGGCGAGCGCGACTTCCTTGGCGGTGGTCACACTCAGCACTTCCTCGACCGTGGTGACGCCCAGGCGCACCAGGCGCCAGCCATCTTCGGCCAGGGTGACCATGCCGGCGCGCCGCGCCGCCTCGCGGATTAGGTCGCTGGAGGCGTTTTTGAGGACGAGCTGACGGATTTCGTTGTCAATATCCATCCACTCAAAAATGGCGTGGCGGCCGAAGAAGCCGGTCAGGCGGCACTCGCGGCAGCCGACCGCGCGGTAAATCACCGCGTTGGGCGGGATGCCCACCTGGGCTTTGAACGCCTGAGCGGTGGGCGAGGTGTCGGGCTCCCGGCAATGCCGGCACAGCACGCGCACCAGCCGCTGGGCGATGACCGCCTCGAGCGACGAGGCCACCAGGTACGGCTCGACGCCCATGTCCACGAGCCGGGTCACGGCGCCGGGGGCGTCGTTAGTGTGCAGGGTCGAAAACACCAGGTGGCCGGTGAGCGAGGCTTGAACAGCGATCTGCGCCGTTTCGCGATCGCGGATTTCGCCGACGAGTATCACGTCCGGGTCGTGACGCAGGATCGAGCGCAGCCCGCGGGCGAAAGTCAGCCCGGCCTTTTCGTTCACCTGGATCTGGTTGACGCCCTTGAGCTGGTACTCGACCGGGTCCTCGATCGTGATGATCTTGCGCACCGAGTCGTTGATCTCGCTGAGCGCGGTGTACAGCGTGGAGGTCTTGCCGCTGCCGGTGGGGCCGGTGACCAGCACGATCCCGTGCGGCAATTGAAGAATGCGCCGGAAGCAGGCCAGCTCCCGCGGCGCCATGCCCAACTCGGTCATCCCGCGCAGCGGCGCGTCCTGCCGCAAGAGCCGCATCACCACCGCCTCGCCGTGCAGCATGGGGATGACCGAGACGCGGATGTCCACCTCGGCGTTTTCGATGCGGATTTTGATCCGGCCGTCCTGGGGCAGGCGTTTCTCGGCAATGTTCAGGTGGCTGAGAATCTTGACCCGCGAGACGATCGCGGGCTGAAAGCGCTTCAACTGCGCCGGCACCGGCACGTCCTGCAACACGCCGTCAATGCGGTATCGGATGCGAAACTCGTCCTCAAACGGCTCGAGGTGAATGTCCGAGGCGCGCAGTTCGATGGCGTCGCGCAGGACCTGGTTGACGAAGCGGATGATCGAGGCGTCCTCGGCGGCGCTGTCCAGGTTGGTGTCGTCTTCGCGCTCCTCGTCCACGACCTGGATGCCGGCCGCCTCCTCCAGTGTGCCGATGGTGTCCGCGCCCACGCCCAGCCATTTCTTCATCTCGCGCTGGATGGCCTCGCTGGGCGCGAGCACCGGGCGCAGACGCAGGCCGGTGAGGCTGCGGAGAGTGTCCAGCCCTTGGGTGGCGAAAAGGCGGCTGGTGGCCACCTCGATCACACCGTCCACGCGGCGCAGCGGCAACAACTCGTCCTTGAGCAACAACCGGGCGGGGAACAGCCCCAGCACCTCCTTGTCCGGCTCGACCTCCTCGAGCGTGGTGAAGCCCAGGTCGTATTCGCGCGCCAGCCAGCGCAACACGTCGGTCTCCGACTGCACCGCCAGGCCGGCGCCGGCCTGGCGGGCCAGCGAGCGGGCGTCGGCCGCGGAAAGCTGCCGGGCCGCCAGCATGCGGCCCAGCAGCTCTTCCAAAGCCGGGGCGTTGTTTTCGGCGGACATGGACAAGAGATTCACCCGCAGGTGCGGGGGAGGGAAGACTTAACCTGGCAGTCGGAGCCTATCAGCGCCCGGGCGCACCCGCGCGCGGCGCTCCGCTTGCTCGCTCAGTCCACCAATCCCATTTGCAGAGCGATGGCCTCCTGCTCGAGCGAAAGAACCTTGCGTAGGTCTTCCTGAGCTTGGCGCAGCTTTTCCTCATTGGCCTTGCGGGCCTCGCGGTATTTCGCCATCGCGGTCTTCAACTCTTCCTTGGACGCCTTGGACTCGATGGCCTTTTGAAGCGCCTCGGCCTCGGGGGAACTCCCGCCGCCAAAGCCGCGTCGGCCGCCGCCCGGGGCGTTCTCACCGTCCGGGGCGCCGGGCGGCCGGCCAAAGCCCATGCCGCCGCGAAAGGCGGTGCCCCGGCGCGCCTCCATCACCTTCGTCAGGCGCTCGGAGATGATCTTCCACTCGGCGTCGTCGGTGACGCCAAAACGTTCACGCAGATTGTCCATCATGCGTTGCTGAAACTGCGCGGGATCGAAATTGCCGCGCTGGCCGCGGTCTTGTTGGTTGCGGCCGGGAGCTTGGGCGAGGAGGCTCGCGGGGATGAAGAGCACGGCGGCGGCCGCCATCGCCAGCAAGCTGGTGTGCAGAATGTGTTTCATGTCGTGTCTGTGTATTGGTTTCGTTTCTTGTCAGGGACCGGTCCGGCACGGTCGCCGGGCAGGTCCGTGCGGGACAAGACGGCGGCCCGCGCGCGCTGGTTACGTGGGTTGTCAGGCCGGCGCAATGGAGGCAGTCAGCCCAGGCGTCCGCAGGCCGGACGATTTCCGCGGACGCGCTTGCCCGCCAGGCTGGGACCGGCGCAATAATCCGCCATGCCCGCCATTATTCCTTGCCCGCGCCGGTGGTTTGCTGTGCAGGTTGCGGAGCTGCTTTCCGCGCCCGTGCTGGCCTGGTTGCTGGTCCTTGCGTCCGCGCCCGCCCGGGCTGAATTCCAGCAGCCCGATCCCCGCGGCCAGCCCGACCTGTTTGTCTGGTCCGACACCTGCAACGTGTACGTGCTCCGCGACGGCGAGGCGGCAATGCTGATTGACCTCGGTGACGGCAGCGTGCTCGAGCGCCTGGGCGAAATCGGGGTCCGCCGGGTCGAATGGGTGCTGTTCACCCATCACCACCGCGAGCAATGCCAAGGGGCGCCCAAGCTGGCGGCCAGGCGCGCCGCCGGCACGCGCGTGGCCGCGCCCGAGGCGGAGCGGGCCTTGTTCGAGCGCCCCGCGGAGTTTCGCAAAATGCAGGTGCGCCTGAGCGACGCCTTCACCATTCACGGCGCCAGCTATGTGCGGCCGCCGTTGGAACCAGTGCCGCTGGATCGGACCTTCAAGGCGATGGACACCTTCACGTGGCGCGGGCGCGAGTTCTGGTGCGTGGACACCCGCGGTAACAGCCCCGGCGCCATGTCGTATCTGTTGCGCGACGGTGACGGCTGGCTGGCCTTCACCGGCGACCTCATGCTCGATGACGCGCGGCTGCACACCTGGTTCGACTCGGAATGGGACTACGGCTTCGGCGCCGGCCTCTGGGCGCTGGCCAATTCGGCTGCTCAGGTCGCCGGTTATCGTCCGCGGCTGATGCTGCCCGCCCACGGCCCGGTGATCCGCGATCCGGCTCCGCAACTGGCGCGCTTCCAACGCCGCCTCGTGGCGCTGGAACGGCTGCTGGTGCGCGGTTACCCGGTCAACACCTTCTCGGGCACGGTGCAGGACCCGGTCTCGCGACCCGGTGCCGTGCCGCATTTGTGGCAGGTGCTGCCGCACGTGTACAAGTTCCGCGGCCCGAATTTCTATCCGAACTTTTACCTGATCCTGGCCGACAGCGGCCGCGCGCTGGTGGTGGACTGCGGCCTGCTGGACCCGCGCGTTCTGGACGAGGCGCTCGAGGGCCTGCATGCCCGGGCCGGCTTGAAGCAGATTGACGCGGTGATCGTGACGCACATGCACGGCGACCACTTCCTCCAGGTGCCGCACCTGCGCAAGAAGTGGGGTGCGCAACTCTGGGCGCTGGACCGCATGGCGGCGGTATGCGAGCACCCGGAATGGTTCGACTACGCCGCCCCCATCCAGGCCTACGGCACGGGTGTGGACGGTGTGCGGTTTGACCGGCTGTTCCAGGATGGTGAGCGGTTCGAATGGGAGGGCTACCGCTTCACCGTGGACTGGATGCCGGGCCAGACCGAGTTCGCGCTGTGCCTGCAAGGCGAGATAGACGGCCGCAAGGTGGCCTTCACCGGGGACAACCTGTTTGGCGATCCGCGCGACCCGGCCCAAACCGGCCACGAGGCGGTCGTGGCCCACAACAGCGCCATCTTCGAGGAAGGCTACATCTACGCCGCCGAATATCTGCGGCGCTTGCGGCCGGACCTGATCCTGGGCGGGCACTCGTACGTGATGGACCGGCCGGCGCGGTTCATCGAGCGCTACCGCCGCTGGGCCTACTCGATGCGCGAAGCCTTCCGCGAAATCCTGGCCGCCGACGACTATCGGTACGGCTTCGATCCCTTCTGGGTGCGCGCGGAGCCGTATCGGAACACGGTGAAGCCGGGCGAGGCGGTGGAACTCACACTGCACGTGCGGAACTTTCTCCGCCAAACCCAGGTGCACCGAATCGCCGTCCACGCCCCGCCGGGATTGACCGCCGAGCCGGCGGTGATCGAGACCAGCCTCGCCCCAGAGTGCCGGCAGAGCTTTCCCCTGCGGCTTCAGGCAAACGCCAGCGCCCGGCCGGGCGTGCGGATTGTGGCCTTCGATGTTACGCGCGGCAGCCTGCGGCTGGGCGAGTGGTTCGACGCCATCGTAGAAGTGCGGCCTTGACCGACCGCCGCGCGAGCAGGCCGGCTCAAGCGCCTTCCGGTGCACGGGGCCACGGGTGTGTTTGCGACGTGGCTACGAAGTGGCCTCAGCTTGCGGGGTGCCGGCCTCACCCTCGCCTTCTTCCGTGATAACCGGGGCGATGGCCTGCAGGCGGTCGTTCGGCTCGAGGTCAATGAGTTTCACGCCCTGGGTGTTGCGGCCGGTCTCGCGAATGCCCGCCACCCCGATCCGCACCATCTGGCCGCCGGCGGTGATGAGCATGATCTCGTCCTGGTCGCGCACGGTGAGCGCGCCCACCACGCCGCCGGTGCGATCCGTGGTCTTCATGGTGATGATGCCCTTGCCGGCGCGCGACTGCCGGCGGTATTCGTCGAAGCTGGTGCGTTTGCCCAGGCCGTTTTCGCCCGCGACGAGCAGGGTGGCGTCCGGCTCCACGACGGCCAGCGTCACCACCTGGTCGCCCGGTTCGAGGTCAATCCCGCGCACACCGGTGGCGGGCCGGCCCATCGGGCGCACATCTTCCTCGGAGAACCGGATGCTCATGCCGTGGCGGGTGATCAGTACCACCTCCTGCTGGCCGTTGGTGAGCTTGGCGTCAATGACGGTGTCGCCCGGCTCGACGCCGATGGCGATAATGCCGCCGCGGCGGACATTGGCGAAATCCGCCAGCGCGGTCTTTTTCACCGTCCCGCCGCGGGTAGCGAAGAAGACAAAGTACGGCTGCTGCCAGGTCTGGTCCTCGTTATTGGGACCGGTCTCGCTGGGCACGCGAATGAGCGCGGCGATCTTTTCGCCGCTTTGCAGCTCGAGCAGGTTGGCGATGCTGCGGCCCCGCGCGGCCCGGCCCATGTCGGGGATTTCGAGCACGCGCTCGACGTACACCCGGCCGGTGTTGGTGAAGAACATCAGGTAATCGTGGGTGCTGGCCGTGAAGAGGCGCTCGATGAAGTCCGCCGGCTCGCCTTCGACGGTTGAGGCCTCGCGCGTGGCCATGCCGATGACGCCCTTGCCACCGCGGCGTTGGGCGCGGTACGAGCTGATGTTGGTGCGCTTGATGAGATTGTTGTGGGTGAGGGTGATGATGACCGCCTCGTTGGCCACCAGGTCTTCGATGGCGATCTCACCCTCGTCCGGGACGATCTGCGTGAGCCGGGGCGTGGCATGGCGGGCCTTGATGGCCTGCAACTCGGTCTTGATGATCGCCAGCACGCGCGTTTCCCGCGCCAGGATGTCCCGCAGATCACGGATGGTTTCGAGCAATTTCGCGTACTCGGCCTTGACCTTGTCGGTTTCCAAGGCTGTCAACTGGTAGAGCCGCAGCTCGAGGATCGCGTCCACCTGGCGCTCGGTGAGGGCATAGCGGCCGCTGATCAGGCGCGCTTCATTCCGGATGAGGATACCCCAGCCTTCGACCTGGGCGCGCGCCCACTCAAAGGCGAGCAACTTCACGCGCGCCTCCTCGCGATTGCGAGAGCCGCGAATGATGCGGATGAATTCGTCCAGGTTGGCCAGGGCCACGAGGTAGCCTTCGAGCACCTCGGCGCGCTCCTCGGCTTTGCGCAATTGGAATCGCGTGCGTCGGAGCACCACGTCGCGGCGGTGCTCGATGTAGCAGTTGATCAGCTCCTTGAGGTTCAGCGTTTTCGGCCGGCCGTGGTCAATGGCCAGCGCGTTGACGGCGAAGGTGGTCTCCAGCGGGGTGTGCCGGAACAGGTTGTTGATAACAACCTTGGCCACCGCGTCGCGCCGGATTTCTATGACGACCCGTGTGTTTTCGTCCGACTCGTCTCGGACGGCGGTGATGTCCTTGAACTCCTTGATCTCGCCCTCGTTGACGAGGTTGGCGATGCGGCTGACCAGCTCGGCCCGGTTGACGTTGAACGGAATCTGCGTGATGACAATCTGCTCGCGGCCGCCCTTGAGCTGCTCGACGCCCACCACACCGCGGATTTTGAGCGAGCCGCGTCCGGTGGTGAAGTAGTCGTGGATACCTTCCACACCGCACACCTGGCAGCCGGTGGGGAAGTCCGGGCCTTTGAGGTGCTTCATCAACTCCGGAATCGTGATGTCCGGGTTGTCAATCTGCGCGCACACGGCGTCCACCACCTCGCCCAGGTTGTGCGGAGCCATGTTGGTGGCCATGCCCACGGCAATACCCGTGCCGCCGTTGACCAGCAGGTTGGGAAAGGCCGCGGGCAGCACGACCGGCTCCTCATGCTCCTCGTCGTACGTGGGCACGAAATCCACCGTTTCCTGATCCAGATCCTCCATCAGCGTCGCCCCCAGCGGCGTGAGCCGGGCTTCGGTGTAGCGCATGGCTGCGGGCGGGTCGTCCTCGACCGAGCCGAAATTGCCCTGACCGTCCACGAGTGTCTCGCGCATGGACCACGGCTGGGCCATGTGTACCAGCGTGGGGTAGATGGCCTGGTCGCCGTGCGGGTGGTACTTGCCCATGGTTTCGCCCACGATACGCGCGCACTTCAGATGCTTGCGGTTCGGGAGGAGGTTCAGATCATGAAACATCGCGAACAACAGGCGCCGTTGCGAGGGCTTCAAGCCGTCGCGCACGTCCGGCAGTGCGCGCGCGATGATCACGGACATCGAGTAGTCGAGGAACGAGTTTTTGATCTCGTCCGCGACGTTGATGCGCTCGATCTTTTCGCTGGCGGCAAAGAGCGGTGTGTTGGTGACCGGCAGTTCATCGCCGCGGGACGGCGGCGCGTCCGCGTTTGGGGCGGCACCGGGAGGGACGGGAGAATCGGGCATGATGGGAAAGACTAGGAGACGGGCGGAGTTGGCGCCAACGCCAGGCCCAGGCAGGCGCAGGCGTCCTGCACGCGCAAATCGCTGCTGCACATTGCATCGCCGCCGTGCAGTTCGGCGGTGGCGACGTGGATGGCGTCCAAGATGCAAAGCGGAACTTTCGGGTGACTCTGTTCAATGACGCCGCCCGCACGCTCAATCACCAGACGGTTGAGCGGCAGCAGCAGTTCGAACGCGCCGTTCCGCACGCGCTCCTGGAACAACCGCCTACCGGCCCGCCGCGCGGGGCGGGAAGTCCGCCCTCTCCGCTCTTCGGCGAGCAGGGCGGACCGCACTTCTGCCACCGCGAGTTCCGAGGTGGTGACCGGACGGCTGCGCACCAGCCGGTCGTAAGCCGCACTGTCCGGCTCGTGGCTGACGAGTTTGACGATGACGCAGGAATCCAGGTACATCGTCCTTACCAACCGCGGCCGTCGCGATCCGCGCGGATGATTTCCTCGGCGTACGGCCCTTCCGTTTGCATGGGCAGCTTGTGCAGTGCCTCAATCGTCCCGGTGAACACCTTCCGCCCGCGGCGCGCCGTGACCGGCGCCAGCACGGCCTTGGGTTTGCTGTCGCTGGTAATGGTGACCTCCCGACCGGCCGCGACCATCTCAAGCAGCGCCGATAGCCTGGCCCTGGCCGCCCGCACGGGCACGGTGAGACCGAATTCCGGGACCATCGCCGCTTCTTTGAGTGTGAAGGTCTGCGACCTGAGCGGCGGGTATTTGAAACCGGCTTTCCGCTTCACGGCTCCAATGTAGTTACCAACGTCAAGCATCCTTTTCAAATATCCAGGTTGCGCACGTTCAGCGCATTGTCCTCGATGAATTGCCGCCGGGGCTCGACCTCGTCGCCCATCAGGGTGGTGAACATGCGCTCCGCCTCGATCGCGTCGGTGAGCTCCACGCGGAGCAGCTTGCGCCTGGCGGGGTTCATGGTGGTCTCGAACAACTGATCCGGGTTCATCTCGCCCAGCCCCTTGAAGCGTTTGATCTCCAGCCCCCGCTTGCCGACCTCCTGGATGCGCTGGAGGATTTCCGGGATGGCAAACAGCGGGGTCACTCGCTCTTCACTGCCCGTGCCTTCGACCAGTTCAAACAGCGGTTTATCCTGGGCGGCGTAGTGTTCGACGTTGAGCCCTTTGCGCTCGAGCTTCTGCAAGAGGTCTTCGATGGCCTTGCTTTCGTGCAATTCCACGTGCCGGGCGCGTCGGGTCGGGCCGTTCTGGCCCGCGCGCCGCTCGGGAGTTTTCTCGGGAGCGCCCTCGGCGTCTTCGTTGCCGAAAAGACCCAGGTCGGGATTGCTTTCACCAAACTGGCGCAACTCGGCCTCGCTGTGAAAGTAATGAACGTATTCATCGTTGCCCTCGCGTACCTTTACCAAATGCCGGGGCAGCGCGTGGTTTTGGGGATCGCGACGTTCCACAAACTCGCCAAAATCACCGCCGTGCCGCTGCAGCGCCCGCGCGTATTTGTCCAGCGCGACCAGCAGTTCCAGGATTTCTGCGAGCTGCTTCTGGGTCAGTTCCCGGCCGTCGGCGACGTTGCGCAACCGCACCTCCTCGACGCCGAGCTGGATCAAAATCCGGTTCAACGCGGCGTCGTCCTCGACGTACTCGACACGCTTCTTGCGTGTGATCTGGTAGAGCGGCGGCTGGGCGATGTACACGAAGCCGCGTTTGATCAGCTCGGGCATCTGCCGATAGAAGAACGTCAGCAACAACGTGCGGATGTGCGAGCCGTCCACGTCCGCGTCGGTCATGATAATGATTTTGTGGTAGCGGAGCTTGGCGAGGTTGAAGGAGCCTTCGGCCTCGCCATCGCCGATGCCGGTGCCCACGGCGGTGATCATGGTGCGGATTTCGGCGTTTTGCAGTACCTTGTCCAGCCGGGCCTTTTCCACATTGATGAGCTTGCCCCGAATCGGCAGGATGGCCTGGTAACGGCGGTCCCGGCCCTGCTTGGCGGAGCCGCCGGCGGAATCGCCCTCGACGATGTAAATTTCGGTGTTCGCCGGGTCACGGTCCGAGCAATCGGCCAGCTTGCCTGGTAGGCCCCCACCGCTAAGCGCGCTCTTGCGCACCGTGTCCCGCGCCTTGCGAGCGGCCTCGCGCGCCCGCGCCGCTGTCAGACTCTTCTCCACCACCTTGCGCGCGACGGATGGGTTCGCGTCGAAGTAGGTCATCAGCCCGTCATAGACAATCGAAGCCACGATGCCGTCTATTTCGGTGTTGACGAGTTTGACCTTGGTCTGCGACTCGAACCGCGGATTGGGCAGCTTCACGCTCAGCACGCAGACCAATCCTTCCCGGACGTCATCGCCCGTGATGGCGGGGTCCTTGTCCTTGATGAGATTGTTTTGCCGGGCGTATTGATTGACCGCCCGCGTCAAGGCACTGCGGAAGCCGGTCAGGTGCGTGCCGCCGTCCGGGTTTGAGATCGAGTTCGCGAAGCACAGGATCTGGTCGTTGTAGGTGTCCGTGTACTGCAGCACGCAATCCACAAACACATCCTCGTCGCGGCCCTCGACCTTCACCTGCCGCTTGCCGGCCAGGCTGATGGGCTTGGGATGCAGCACTTGCTTGGCCTTGCTCAATTGCCGCACGAATTCCTCGATGCCGTCCTTGAAATAAAACCGCTCGGTCTTCTCGACCCGCTCGTCGGTCAGGACGATTTCGATGCCCGGATTCAGAAAGGCCAGTTCGCGCAGGCGCGTCGCCAGCGTCTCGAATTTGAACTCGGTGGTGAGCGTGAAGATCGTCGGGTCCGGCTTGAACGTGATGAGCGTGCCAGTGTGCCGGGACTTGCCGATCACCTCCAGCTTGCGGGTGGTGACCCCGCGCGCGAATTCCATGAAATACACCTGACCGTCGCGGGAGACCTCGACCTTGAACCAATCCGAAAGCGCGTTCACGCACTTGGCGCCCACACCGTGCAGGCCGCCGGAATACTTGTACGCGCCCTGGCCGAACTTACCCCCGGCGTGCAGGTTCGTGAGCACCAACTCGACCGCCGGAATCTTCCACTTCGGGTGGATGTCCACCGGGATGCCCCGCCCGTCATCACGAATGGAACAGGAGCCATCTACGTGCAAGGTCACTTCGATCCGCTTGCAGAACCCCGCCAGATGCTCGTCAATCGAGTTGTCGAGCACCTCGAAAACGCAGTGGTGCAGTCCGCGTTCGTCCGGGTCGCCGATGTACATACCCGGCCGTTTACGAACTGCTTCCAAGCCTTCCAGCTTGTCAATCTTGGAGGCGTCGTACTTTTCCGTCGTGAGATCCACGTCTGCCATACTGGACGCAACTCAAAACCCACCGGCCAAACCACTTGAAACTTTCATGAAAGCTGGCCAACCCCGAGAATGCCACGAGCCTAACGGACCTTCTATGCGCGGACAACCTGAAAATAGGTATAACCACAATCAGTTGTGGGTATCGGGATCGCCAAGCAAGATTAGTTGTGGAGCGGCCTGATGGCTGCCGTTACGGCCTGTTGAGCGTTCGTCCCTACCTGTCGCATGTCACACTCATGAGCTTCTTCCAGCCCGGAATGCTTCCATCCGAAAGCCGAAGCGCAGCCGGATCGCAACCCAGCGCGGCCGGCAATTCGACTTTCGGGTTCAACTCGTAGGCGCTCGGAGTCGGCGCTTGCCTCAGCCTCACCGCCTCCAGAACATCCGCCGCCGTGAACCGTATCGTCGAACGCTTCGCCCAACTTCGCGTCCACCGGCAGAAAGGGCTCATCATTTACATCGGCGCCGGCGACCCCGACCTCGCGGCCACGCGCCAACTGGCCCTGGCCTTTGACCGGGCCGGCGCGGACGTGTTGGAGCTCGGCGTGCCTTTCAGCGACCCGCTGGCGGATGGGCTGGTGAACCAGCTTGCCGCCCAGCGCGGGCTCGAGTCCGGCGCCACGCCGCCCCGCGTGCTCGAAACGGTGTCCGCCATCCGGTCCGAATCGCAAATCCCGGTCGTTCTGTATGTCTATTACAACCTGCTCCACCGTCGGGGCGTGGAAGAGTTTATCGCCGACGCCGCGCGTGCCGGAGTGGACGGCCTGCTGGTGCTGGACCTGCCGCCCGAGGAGGCGGACAGCTACGAAGCCCTGATGCGCGAGGCCGGCCTTTGCGCCATCTGGCTGGTGGCGCCGACCACGCCCGAAGATCGCATCGCCCGGATCGCCCGCCGGGCCAGCGGGTTCATTTATTACGTTTCCCGTGAAGGTGTGACGGGCATGCAGGCCAAGATAAGCGACACCATTGCCACGATGACAGCGAAGATCCGGGCGCACACGGACCTGCCCATCGCGGTGGGATTCGGCATTTCCAATGCCGAGCAGGCGCGAGCTGTGGCACAGCACGCCGAAGCCATCGTGGTAGGCAGCGCGGTGGTGAACCAGATCGCACAGCACGGCCGCTCGTCCAACCTGGTGCCGACCGTGGCGGGTTTCGTCCGTTCCCTGGCGGAGGCGGTCAAGGGCTTCTGAGACGGATTCCCCAACCGACGCCCGGGTCTTTGCTTTCGCGGACTTACCAAGAACGCGGTAGCCGCTTAGTCGCTGGATTTGCCGCGCGCCTTCAGCGCTAGCTGCGGCCCCGGCGCGGGGTAAAGGCCCGGGCAACAACCGAAGTGCTCGTGAAACGCCTGGCTGAAGTGGCTCAAACTCGAGTAGCCCACGGCCATCGCCGCTTCCGTGACGTTGTGCCGCCCCGCCCGCAGCAGTTCCGCCGCGCGCTCCAGCCGCAGCCGGCGCAGGTACTGCGGGATCGTTACGCCCGTCTCTGCCGAAAAGGTGCGGCTGAGATGGAACGGGCTGCACCCCACCAACCGACCCAGCGCCTCTAGGTCGGGCGGCTGCGCCAGGTCGGCCTGGAGAATTGCGACCACACGCGCCACCCGCTCACGCGCCACGCGCCGTTGTCGGTCGCAAAACAACTCGGCGTCCGGACCGGCCTGGAACAAAACGCGCGCCGCGAGTTCGAGCGCCTTGCTTTCGTACCAAAGCGCCCGCGCGGCTTGCAGCGGCGGCGGATGCCGCAGTCCGTCAGCCAGGTGCTCCAGTTCGGTTGTCAAAGGCGCAACCTCGGCCACACCACCCGGCCAGGGGGGCTCCGCCAGCAGGGCCTTGACCAGCGGGTGCATGCCCGGCTCGTGGCCGGTGAGTCGCCGGGCCAGAAACGGGCGAGACAACTCGATGGTGAAGAACGCATGTGGTTCGGCCGGGAGCCGCCAGGCTTGCGGCCCTCCGTCCCCGCAGAGGTAAAAGACCGCGCTGCGCGGCGGCACGTCCACGGCCGACCGGCCATTCAACAGCCGGCCGCGCCCGCTCAGGTTCAGGCAGATTTCCAGGCTCTGCGGGTGGAAACTGCGGGACCAGTCGAGCTGGAACGGGCACTGGAAGCTGTGCCATTCCACGCTGAAGCCGCGCTCACGAAACCCGGCGAACAACGGACACCAGCCGGCGCAGACCTCGCGCCAGGCGTCCCGCTCCGAAAAACCGTCGGCCCCGGGGCACACGAACCCGCCCGCCTCGGGGCAATGCCCCGAAGCCGCTTGCCTGTTTGAGCGTCCCCGCGGGGTGGACGCCTCGGCCGCGGCGCCAATCATACCCCGCAGTTTATGTACTCCATCAGGGCACGGCAACTCCACGTTGCGGCCGGCAGTCTGACATTGCCCGGCGGCCCGCACTCTGGTCCAACTAGGCGCGCCATACATGAAATCGGATGCTGACACAGCCCAGAATCGCTACGCCATCATCCTGGCCGGCGGGCGCGGGGAGCGCTTCTGGCCCGTGAGCCGCGAGCACACGCCCAAGCAACTTCTCCAGCTCCTGGGCCAACGTTCGTTTCTGCAACAGACCGTGGACCGCGTGCTGCCGCTGGTACCACCCGCCAACATCCTCGTCATCACCAACGCCGCCCAGGTGCCGGAAGTCCGCAAGCAGTTGCCCAAACTACCCAAGGACAACGTCATCGCCGAGCCGGCGGGCCGCGACACCTGCGCCGCCGTGACGCTCGGCGCGGCCATCGCAGGCGCGCGCTCGACCACCGCCATCATGGCCGTGCTGCCCGCGGACCACGTCATCCCCGAGGAGAAGAAGTTCCGGCAGGTGCTGGGCGATGCCTTCGACCTCGCCGGCCGGGGTCAGGTGATTGTCACCATCGGGATCCAACCGACGGAGCCGGCGACGGGTTACGGCTACATCAAGCTGGGGCCGGAGCTGCCGCCACCCGCGGGCGTGAAGCGGTACAAGACGGGATTCTTCAAGGCCGAGCAATTCAAGGAAAAGCCGGACCTCGCCACCGCGATCGAGTACGTCAACAGCGGCCAGTACCGCTGGAACGCCGGGATGTTCGTCTGGTCCTTCGTCACGCTCACCAACGGGCTGGAGATGCATCAACCGGAGATGCGCGCCGCCTGCCAGCGGTGGTTCGATGCCGCCGCGAAAAGCCCCGCGGCGTTGACCCGTGCGCTGGCCAGAGACTACCCCGACCTCCGGCGGATCAGCATTGATTACGCGCTGCTGGAAAAGGCGCATAACGTGGTCTGCGCCGACGGCACGTTCGCCTGGGACGACCTGGGCACTTGGCCGGCCCTGGCACGGCACGTCAAGCCAGACCCTGAAGGCAACGCCGCCGTGGCCGAGTTCGTCCATGTGGACGCCGCGCGGAACATCATTTACGACGCCCGTGGCGCGGGCCGGCGCGCGCCCGTGGCCCTGGTGGGGGTGCGCGACGCGATCGTGGTACTGACCGACGACGCGACCCTCGTGGCGGACAAAAACCAGGCCCAGAAGATCAAGGATCTGGTCGGGAAATTGGCAGCGGACCCCAAGCTGAAACGGCTGGTTTGAACGAGTTGCGGGTGTACATGGTGGCGCGGGCTACGCACCGAAGGAACTTCGCGAACTCCATCGACAGCCGCCTGGCTCTCACGACTCCACCAGGCGGCGATATTGCCGGATGCCTTCCACGATGGCCGCGGCCAGCCGGTCGCGAAATTTCGGATCGGCGATCTGCCGCATTTCCTCTGGCACGCTCATGAAGCCGCCTTCAATCAGGATGCCCGGCATGGTGAGGTCGCGCAGCACGGCAAAGCGCGCGTGCTTCACGCCGCGGTCGTTCAGGCCCAGCTTCTGCACGAGCGCCTTCTGGACCTGGTAGGCGAGCAGGATGTTGCGGGCGCCGGAGCCATGCCCCGGCAGCACTTCATTCGACACCTGCGAGCGCGGCGCGTGGGTGGACGCAGCGCCGTTCGGCGTGAGACAGAAGACCTCGATCCCGCGGGCGGTGCGGTCGCCGGACCCGGCGGCGTTGAAGTGGAGGCTTACAAACAGATCGCCTTTGGCCCGGTTGGCCGCGGCCGCGCGCTCGGGCAATTCCATGAAAGTGTCGCGGTTGCGGGTGAGCACCACGCGGTAGCCGGCGGCCTGGAGCTTGGTCCGCAATTGCTGTGCCAGCAGGAGCGTGTAGCGCTTCTCTTGCATGGTCCCAGCCTGGTGGCCGGGGTCTTTGCCGCCGTGTCCCGCGTCCACCACGATGGTGCGCACCGGCTTCACCGGTCGCGGCCGCACGGGCCTGAGCAGCGGCCGGAGTACCAGTTCCACGTCGAGCGCGGAGACCAGCCAGGTGTCGTTTCGGGCGGCCAGCGGGTGACACAGCCAAACCTTTACCCCGTTGACGATCATTTGCTGGGAATCCACGGCGAAGGTCAGCCGCAGGCCGTCGCCGGTGACCGTGGCGATGCGGGTGCGCGGGTTCAGGTCCACGGTGAACCGCTGGGTGGCGGCCCACGCCTTGATGTCATACCACTCGCGGCCGAGGAACGGCACTGGCTCGAGCGCGGGCGTCGCGCCCCGGGGGGCGGCGGCCACTGCCACGCTCAGGCAGCACCACAGCAGCGCCCATACGCGTCTCATGTTGAGCAGACGCTGCCGGGCGCGCGGGAGGATGTTCAAGCAAAACCGCGCCGGTGCGAGAAACGGATTATTCACAGCCGCAAAGTCCGGCCGTGACCTCAAGCGTGCGGCAAGGGCAGGCGGAAAATCACGCGCGTCCCTGCACCCGGCGCGCTGTGCAGCTCAAACCCGCCGCCGAGCGACTCGATGCGTTGCCGCATTGAATGCAGACCCAGGCCCGGCGCGGCCCGTGCAGCGTGCGTGGCAGCGCCGGGCTGGAACCCCACACCGTCGTCGGTGACCTCGATCACCAGTTGGCGCGGTCCGGGTGTGGCGCGCAGCGTTACCTGTCGCGCCTGGGCGTGGCGTACGGCGTTGTTCACCGCCTCCCGCAGCGCGAGCAGCACCTGACGGCGGAAGACCGGGCCGACCGCGATCATGGGCGGGTCCGCCGGCAGATCGAAACGAGCGCGAATCCGCGCGGTTGTCAGCATCCGGTCAACCTGGTCGCCGGCGCGCGCGAGCAGCGCTCCCAGGTTGTCCGCCTTGGGGTTGTTGGCCCAAATCAGTTCGCGCAAGGCCTCGAGCGCCTCGCCGCTGCGGCGGGCCAGTGCCTGGAAGGTGCTACCGGCCGTGGCCGGCCACCCGGCCGTTTCACCCTGGCAGCTCAGCAGGCTGATCTCCGTGAGGCACGACCCCAGTCCGTCGTGCAAGTCTCGCGACATGCGCTCGCGTTCCCGCGCCAGGCTGGCGGCGTGTTCGAGCTGCTGGAAGCGCCGCGCCTCGCGCTGCCGCCAGCGGATGATCCAGCCTGCCGCGCCGGCCAGCGCCAGGGCCGTGGTCAGTTGCACGCCGGCGCGTTCGAACAGCCGGGGCTCGATCCGGAAGGCGATCCGCGCCGGCGTCGCGCTCCAATAACCCTGGGCGTTGGCGGCTACGACCTCGAAGGTGTAATCGCCCGGCGCGAGGTGGGCGTAAGTGGCCACGCGTGTGAGCCCGGCCTCCACCCACTCCGCGTTCAAGCCCAGCAGGCGGTACCGAAAACGCGTCTTCTCGCCGGACCGGAAGTTGGGCGCGGTGAAACTGATCGCAACATGGCGGTCCGCGTTGGGTACAGCCAGGAGGGCAGCGTGCTCCAAGCCGTTTGTCGGCGCGCCCGGATGGGCGGTGAACAGCGGCACGTTGCCCGCCACGAGGCGCTCGATCCGCGCGGGCGGCCCGTTGGTCAGGTCCGGCAGCCGCCGGGGATCGAACAGGGCCACGCCCGCCACCGTGGCAAACGCGACCCGTCCATCACGCCGGCGCAGCACCGCGGGCTGGCTGATCTGGCCGTTGGTCTCGAGGCGGACCAGACCATCGCTCTCGTCGTAAACCACCGCGTCAAGGGCCGTTTGCCGCCCCGTCACCACCGCCGCCACGTCCGCGCGCCGCACGCGGTAGATGCCCGAGTCGTGGCCGATCCAGAACCACCCGTCCGGGTCCAGGATGAGGCTGTTGACCAGATTGTCCGGCAGACCTTGCGCGGTGGTCACGGGCGAGATCCGGCCTTCGCGCAGGCAGTTCAAACCGCGGTCCGTGCCGATCCACAACCAGCCGTCCTCGTCCTCGGTCAATGCCCAGACGCGCGGGCTGGAAAGGCCCTGTCTTTCGTCAAATCGCTCGAAACCGTCGCCGTGCAGATGCGCCAGACCACCACCGTGCGTGCCCAGCCAAATCCCCCCGTCCCGCGCTTCCAGAATGACCCGTACATCCTCGTGGGGCAGGCCATCCTCGGGGAACCACGAGCGACTTTCACCGTTCCGCAGCCGGTGAAGGCCTTGGGCGGTGCCCACCCACATGGCATCGTCACGGGCGCGGAGCAGGCAGCGGATCTTGGTGCGAAACCACGGGCCTTCGAACCGCACCGCGTCCAGCCGCGTGCCGTTCCACACGTTGAGCCCGGCACCGGTACCGATCCATACGCGACCTTGCGCGTCCTCGGCCAGCGCCCGCACGCGGGGATTCGCCAGTCCGGTGTCCTCCACGAAGGTTCGCACCGTGCCGTTCTGGAAGCGCGCCAGGCCACCGTCCGTACCCACCCAGAAGGCGCCATCCGCGGCTTCGAGCAAGGCCCAGGTGTTGGCGTGCGGCAGTCCGTCGCGCGCGGTGAGCGTCGCCACCCGGCGGCGTTGCAGGCAGTACAGACCACCGCTCTCGGTGCCCAACCAGAGATTCTGGTCACCGTCCTCGGCGAGGCACAGAACCCGGTCGTCGGCGTTCAACACACCGTCGAGCGAGTACGAACGGTGTTCGCCGTCGCGCCACCAGCCGAGGCGGAACGGCGTTTCGGAGAACCACACCCCGCCACCGGCACCCGCGGCAAGGCACAAGGCTTCTCCGGCGTTAAACAACTCCAGGTCGGAGACCTGCTGCCACGCCGTTGCCGTCCGGCGGTAGAGCCAGCCGGTGCGCTGCGGCCAGTTTCCGCGGATGACAAATACCGTGTTGTCCCCCCCGGCGGCCAGCGAGTGGATGTAATGAGTTTCGCTCGCAGCTCCCTCCGCAAACTGGGGCTCCCAGACGTTGGCCCCCGGTGCGAGCCGGTACAGTTGCCGGTCCGTACCGGCCCATACGGCTTCGTCCGCGGTTTGCAGCAGGCGGGTGATCGTCACCCGGGCGAGGCCATCCGCCAGCGCTCGAGAAGGCCAGCCGTTCGTGTCGCCGCCCACCCACAGCCCGTTCTCACAACCGGCCAGCACGCGGCCTTGCAGAGTCGCCAGCACATTACGGAAGGCAACCGGACCGGACGGCGAGACGGCAGCGGGATCGGATGAACCGCGCGTGAAGAGTGGCCACTCCGGCCGTTCGCCCAGCACCACCACGCCCTCGTCCGTGGCCACCCAGAGACGCCCGTCCGGGCCTTCCGCCAAGGCACGGCAGGTGTCGTTGGTGAAAGCGGCATGGGTCGGATGCCCCCAGATTTCAAACTTGTGCCCATCGAAGCGTGCTGCGCCCGCGCGGGTGCCCACCCAGAGAAAGCCGTCGCGCGCCACCAACAGGCTGAGCACGCGGTTGTCCGGCAGACCGTGCTCCTTGCGCCATGTGCGCACGGTGTAATCGCGCTCGATGGGGATGGGCGCGTCGGCGGGGCGGCCGCTGGCCAGCAAGCCGAGAAAGACGCCGAGCCCGACACGGCGGAGAAAGCTCCGCCACCTGCCGCGGCTCGGGTCATTGCTCCACAACGGCCTGAATCCTCCGGGCCAGAGCCGGCGCGGGCAACCAGCCGGGGGCGTAGTCCCCAAGGGGGGAGCAGTAGGCTCGCTGTGTGCTGGCGCCGCCATGTACGATCCGGTTAATAGCCACAACCTCATATCAACTCAAGCGCCCGGGTGCGGGTCGGAGTCGCGACATCGCGCGACCTTGCCCGGGAAGAACGGGCGGGGCACCGCTGTGTCGGCGCTGGATCGCGGACGGCAGGGTGCGGCCCGGAGGGCTGCCGCACCCCGGCCTGGTTCAAGGACTGACCAACCGGAAAAAACGCCAGGGCGCCGTTTGCTCAGCGAGCGGCAGCACGAGCGCTTGCGCGGGCTCGGTCTGCACAAATGCAGCCACGTCTGTCCAATCCTCGGCCGCGAGCGTGGTCGAGGCTTGGACGCGGCAGGTTTGTCCCACCCGGCCGTGCGCCGTCACCACCAGCCGGCCGCTGGCGTCGAAGCCCGGCGTGGCCAGTTGCAGGCGGCCATCCGCTGATGTGGGATCGCCCCCCATTTGGTATTCGGCGCGATTGTCCAGGCCGTCGTTGTCCGGATCGCTGTCCGGGCCGTACGTGTAAATGCTGCCAAACCAGGCGCTTTCCCAGCAATCCGGCAGGCCGTCGCGGTCGTGATCGTCGTTTGAGCAATCGCGACCTTCCCAACGGAATGAAAAGGTCTGCGGCTCGCGCGAGGTGTTCGTGACCGTCAGGAAGTACCGGAAGCCGGCCAGCCACGGCCAACTGCTGTCGTAAAGCTGGCGTTCAAGGGTGGCGTTGGCACCGCTGCTCACCCAGTGGTCGGCGGAGGTCACCGTGGGCAGGCTGCCTTGATCCAGATGGAACCGGACCGAGGCCGGATTCAGCGCGGTGAGCTTGAACCGGCGCGCATCCGCGGGCGTGTCCACGCGATACCGGTGCCAGCCCCCGGCCGCCAACTGGCCGCTGGCCTGGCCATCCAGGAAAGGCAGCACGGCGTCCAGTGTGATCGGCGGCCCCACCGGCTTCGCCGCCAGTGCGAAGCGCGCATCGCTCAGCGCCCGTACGCCGAGGTAATACGGCGTGCCCGGCCGGAGCGGCGGCACGGTGAAACGGTGCGTGCCGGGTGCCAGACCTACCGGGTAAGGCCCGTGATTTCGCGCGTCGTCCTTCCACGTCACGAAATGTGCGGCGTGCATGCCCAGACCCGGCGGTAGCGTGTCCCGCAGATAAAGCGCCATGTCGCCGGCGATGCGGTCGAGCGTGACTTCCCATTCACCGGTCATGTCCACCGGCAGCAGCACGCGATAGTAACGCCAGTCGCCCGCCGCCAGGATTTGCAGGCCGGTGGACGCCGGTTCCCGGAAGTCGAGTTCGGTGATGTCGCCCACCGCCGCTTTGAGGCGGTAGCGGACGTTCGCCCCGCCGGAAGCATGCACCGCCAGATACCACCAGCCGGGCGCCAGCCGGGTTTCGGTCTTGCCGTCCAGCGGCACCCAGTTGCCGTACTCGGTGCCCACCGCGTTCGTCAACGCCCGGTCAAAGACCGGCTGGCCGGCCAGCGTGGGTGGCGCGGACCAGCGCAGGTAGAGGTTCGGGTCGCCGTTGTACGCGATCAACTCGGTGCGCAGCAGCCCGAGATTCCGTTCCGGCACGCGGATGGCGTAGTAATGAAAGCTGTCCAGCTCGAGGTCCATGTAAAGGCCGGGCAGCGGACTGCCGTCCGGTGCAATGCCGGTGTCGCCGAACACCGACCCGGCCGCTGGCAGCCCGGGCGTGGTCACCGGTTCGCCGGGCGCGGGCATGACCCACGCCGGCCGGTCCAATCGCAACGCCTCGCTGCTGAGGGTGAAACTGGTGAGGCCGCCGGCCTTGACTTCGACATACCACGTCCCCGGGCTGAGGAATTCCGGCACGAACACCGCCTGGCGCCGCACAAAGCTCGAGGTGCCGGAGTCGGGCCGGTCATCCGGCAGGGCGTGTTTGCGCACGCGCATGAGGGGCGTGCCATGGCTGCTGCTCAGGCTCAGGCGCCAGCCGATGACCGGCTCGCCGTTCAGGAATTGCGGCACTTCCACGCGGAAGTAAGCGCGATGTTCCTCTTCCATGGTCGCGCTCGCCGTGCTGACCTGGCCGTTGCGGTTGAGCGCGGGATCGAAGCTCAACTCGCCAATCGGGAGCGCGCGCACCTGCACGTCAAAACGTGCCTCGGGATAAGCGCCCGCGCTCGTGCCGGCTTGAACCGTCAAGGCGTAGTTCGTCGGCAGGGGATTGGGCAAGGTAACGACCGAACCGGCCTGCCAGGTGATGGCCGCCCCGCCGTCCACGCCGTAGAAATTGGTCACGCCGGGCGGGCTCTCACCGGTGGTCAGCGTCAAGGTGGGGGCGCCGGCGGAGCGCGGCAGCCACACCTCGACCGCCCGCGTGCCCTCGGCCACGCGGAACTGCCAGGTGGCGCTCTCGCCGCCAGCGAGGATCGCCGGGGCCACCAGGTTGCTGACGCCCACCGTGCCCAGCGGCACGGGCGGGCGGCTGCCTTCGCTCCAGAGCGAAATGCGCGTTTCATTCGTCCCGATGCGGGTGAAGCTGTTCGTGGGCACCACGCCTTCGCCCACCACCCCCAGGTAATACGTGCCGCCCGGCAGGGTGGTGTTGGTGCCGCCCAACGGAAGGTTCAGCAGGTGCTCGCCGCCCGGTTTGCGCAACAGTTTGCCGCCGTGCAAGCGGTCCAGCCGGTTGGTGGCCAGCGCCCGGAGGTGCGGCAACGCGCCACGCTGGGCCAGGAGCAGCGCCTCGCCCGGCTCCGGCGTGAGGCGGACCTTCCAGCTCGATGCATTGCCGGGCACCACCACGCGGTACCACGCGGTCTCGCGCGGTGCGAGCGTCTTGAAGTCCACCCCGTTCGCGAAAGGCAGATCGTGCACGGGGATGGAGAAGCCCGATCCGATGCCGCGGCTGGTCAGGGTATAACTCGCCGCCTGCGTGCCGAAATTCGTGATGCCGACGTAATAAATCCCCGGCGTAAGCGGGTTGCCCATGCCCACTTGGAACACCCGGCCGGTCGAGGACGAGCCATCCGCCTCGGAACGACCGGTCCAGTCCAGTGCCGGCGCGAGCTGCCAGCCGCTGGGCCAGTTGGTCATCTGGTACAACTCGTCGCGCGACTTGGCGTCCACCGGCACGGCCTCGCGGCAGATCACCAGGCGCGGATCACCACCGCGCACGTCGGTCAAGCGCACCTCCCAGCCCACAGCCTGCGGCGGCACCTCAACCAGGTAGGTCTTCCACAGGTCGGCGGGCTGGTTGGTAATGGCCGCCCGACCGGCATCGAAGGACAGCACCGAGACCGGCGATTCGGCGCGGACGTGCAGCCGGTACGCCAGATCGGGATGAACCAGATTCGTCCCGCCCGCGTGTACCGAGAGTTGATAAACCCCGCCCGTCGGGTTCAGCACGGCAAGGCGGTTGGTGCCCTCCCAGAGCCCTTTGAAGTTGCCGTCCTGCCCGTAGGTGCCGGCGTCGAGCGGTGGGTGGCTGTCGTTGCGCAGCCGAAGCAACGGACGCCCGGCATCGGCCTCGAGTTTGATTTCCAGACCCAGCGAGCCCGCCGGCAGGGTGAAGTGGTACAGGGCCGTGTCGCCCCCGGGGAGCGCGTTCGTGTGCAGCAGACCCTCGCCACCCAGAGGCACCCAGCCCAGGTCAGTCACCGGCGCCGGCAGGCGGCTTTCGAGGACGCAGTCGCTGGAGCCCGTCCCCGCCGTGCTGAGGGCGGGATTCGGAGACTCGCCTTCGCTGACCACCGCGACGAAATACCGACCGGGCGGAACCTGGCCGGCCCCGGTGGGCTCGCCAAAAAACAGATGCTCATCGCCCACCTTCTGAACCTTGTGCCCGCCCGCCTGCGCGGTGGCGACCATGTTGGAAACAGCGCCCACGTTGGGCAGGCCATCCCGCCGGACGACAAGCAGCGCGTCGCCGCGCAGGTTTTTCAGCCCCAGTTTCCAGCCGGGGATCTCCTCCGGCACGTCCACGCTGAAATACGCCGCCTCGCCGGCCGCGAGCGCCATGACGGCCGCTTCGCCAGCCGCGACCTCCAGCGACTGCACCGGGATCAGAAACCCCGCTCCGATACCCCGGCTGGCGATGGTGTAATTCATGTCCGCCTCCGCCTTCGGGTCGGAACTGGTGACACCGATGACGTACCGTCCCGGCCCCAGCGGGCACCCCATACCGGCGGCGAAAATCTTGTTATCCGCCCTGGTCTGGTACGCATTGGTGCGGTAGCCGGTCCAGTCAAGTCCTGGCAAGACCTGGCCGCCCACCGGCCAGTTCGTGGCGCCTGCCCAGGTAAAGGTGGACGCCAGCGAGCGCGGGTAGTCGTCGCGGCAGATGACCATCGCCGGATCGCTGCCGGACACGTCTTTCAGCCGGATGTCCCAGCCCAGCGCCTCCGGCGGCACATCCACCGAGAAGAAAATCCATTCCTTGCTGGTGTGGCCCTGGATACGCCGGGTACCGCCGTCGAAGGCCAGCGGAATCGTACCGGTCACCAGAGAGTAGATGCGCAGGGTGTACGTGGCCGGGACGATTTTTCCGGACACCGCGCCCGCCTGAACCACCAGATGGTATTCGCCGCCGATCGTGCCGGGAATCCGCAGGTAGGCCGGGTCTTTCCAGTCTTCGGGCCAACCGCCCTGGCGGCCGTAATTCTCGGTGGAGCGCGGGATCGCGGAGCCCGAACGCAGGGTCATGACCGGGTTGCCCGTGCGCTGGTCGAGCCGGGTCACCACCGCCACCGTGCCGGGCCGGACCTCGAAGCGGTAGGCGGCCAGTTCCCCACCATCGAGCCGGCCTTCCACCTGGATTTCCTCTCCGGACCACGTGTCGAGCCGGCCCAGATCCACCGGGACCAGCGGACTGCGGCTGTGCAGCCGCGCCGAGGCCGTGTCCGAGCCGATTTTGCTGCCGCCGGGTTGCACGCCTTCCGAGACCACGGCGAGGTAGTAATCGCCAGCCAGAAGGTTTGTGGCGGGCGGAAACGGCAGCAGGACGAAATGTTCGTCGTTGGTACGCTGCAGCAGGCAGCCGGCGAGGTTCGTGAGCACCGTGTTGACGCCCGCCCCGAAGTTCGGCAGGCCGCCGCGTCGTAAGGCCAGCAGGCTGTCGCCCGTCACCGTTTCCAACCGCACCTGCCAGCTCGGCGCGTTGGACGGCACTTCGACCTTGAAGTACGTGGCTTCGCGGGGCGGCACGGCGTCCGCCGCACCGACACCACTGGCAAAATCGAGCGAGTGGACCGGAATGGCGAACCCCGGCCCGATGCCGCGGCTGAGCAGTTGGTAGGACAGGTAATTCGTCGGCCCGGGTGTGCCGCCGCCGGTGACGCCGATGATGTACACGCCCGGCTCCAGCGGATTGCCGGCGGGCACCATCAAGACCTGTCCGGCTTGGTTGGCGCCGCCAGCCGATTGCGTATAGCCAGTCCAGTCCTTTTCCGGCGCAAGCTGGAAGCCCGCCGGCCAGTTGGTGGAAGTGAACGGGGTCCAGGCGCCGCCCGTGGCGTTGCGGGTCGTGAGGTTCGCCGGGATGCGCTCGCGGCAAATGACCATCCGGGGATCGCCCTGCGTGATGTTCGTGAACCGCAGGTCCCAGCCCAGACAATTGGTCGGGACCGTCACGCGGAAGTACTCCCAGCCCGCAGCGGGCTGATTCGTGACCGTCATCAAGCCCAGATCGAAATCCAGCGGTCGCGCGCCTTGCGCCGTGATTTCCAGGGTGTAGGCGGCATCCGGGAATTTGCCGCCGAGACCCGCCGCCTGAATCAACAAGGTGTACTCGCCGGGCGCCGGGCTCGGAATGCGGATGAAGTCTTCATCGCTCCAGGTGGCGGTCGCTCCGCCGCTGGCTCCGTACGCATCGTAAAGCGCCGGCAACCGGTCGTCCGCACGCAACGCCAGGCGCGGATTCCCCACCCGGTCCTTCAAGCGAATCTCCAAAGCCGGCGTGCCTTCCAGCACCGTGAACCGGTAGCCGCGCACTTCGCCGCCGGCCTGCGTGGCGTAGTCGGTCAGCGCGACCTGGCCGAGCGGATCCAGCGCCAGCAGATCACGCAGGGGCAGCGGGCCGATGCTGGTCACCGTGAACGCGCTGGTGTTTGTACCGGCGCGGGTGCCGGTCGGCGCCCGGCCTTCACTCACCAGGCCGAGATAATAGGCGCCGGCCGGAATGTTCGTGGCCGGGCTGCCGGGCAACAGGAGGAAATGCTCGTTCCCGCCTTTGCGCAGCCGCACGCCGGTGACGTTGGTGGGCGAGGTCTGGCCCGCGCCGTAATTGGCCACGCCTTGGTGCCGCACCAGCAGCAGGCCCTCCTGGTTAGTGGGCATTTCCACCCGCAGTTTCCAACTGGGCTGGTTGGATGGCACCTCGACGCGGTACCAGACGCTGTCCTGGGCCGGGAGTTCGCCGCTGGTGGCCGTGCCACCGGCAAACGGCAGTTCGGTGATGCTCGTGCCGTTGAACAACCCGCGCACCAGCAGATCGGCCGTGATCGGATTGGTCGCGCCCGACCCCGTGCCGGTGAAGACGCCCAAATAATACGTTCCGGGAACGAGTGGATTGCCCCGGCCGGCAAAAAAGAACTGCCCGGTCTGATTCGTGCCGCTGGCCGCGGTGGTGAACCCGGTCCAGTCTGTCTCGTGATAAAGCTGCGCGCCGCTGGGCCAATTGGTGGCGGTGTTTGGTGAACTCCAATTGCCACCCCCGGCCAGAAGGCTTTTGGCACTGATCGGCAGCAGATCGCGGCCCACGGCCAGCCGCGGCGCGCCACTGGTCACATTGGCCAGCCGCGCCTCCAGCGCCAGCGCGTCCGGCGGCACCGCGACGCGGAAATACTGCACGAACCCGGCCGGCACGTCGGCGAGCCGGGTCGCGCGGAATTCGCCCGCCAGGGGCAGCGGCGTGACGGGAATGTCACGCCCGGTCAGCACGAACGGCCCCGCGGGCTGGGCCGGGTGGTTGACGCCGATGTACCAGATGTCGGCGGTGTGTTGTGGCCGTTGCAGAAAGCCGTTGGTCGAGCTGAACTCCAGCTCGCTGCGCAGCACCGGCGCGGTCGTGCTTTGCACGAAGTTGCTGCGCGACTGCCAGCGGCCCGGCGCGCGGTTCCGGCGCAGCGCCAGCTCCGTGCCAGGTGCCTGATTTTGCAGCAGCAATTCCCAGCCGAGGCTGGCGGCCTGTTCCTCGATGTTCGTCACGCCGTAGAAGCGCCAGCCCGGGTCCGCGGGCTGGGTGTTGGTCACCACAAAGCGGTACGGCACGTATTGAACTGACGGCCGGCCGTTGGCGAGCGTCGCCGCGAACGGCGGAGTGCCGTACACCGTGAGGTAGTAGGCGTTGTCTCGCAGCGCGGGCGGCACCAGCGTGACCGTGCGCGGCAGGCCGTTTGTCGGCTCGACAAAGGCGGTGTTTACGAATTCATTGCCGACGAAAGCCTCGCGCACCGCCAGGTGCGGGGTCCCCGCGGTGGGATTCAGGTCAACCTGCCAGCCCACCTGTTCCGCCGGAACCATCACCCGGTAGGTGATGTAGCCATACTCGCTCGCGGCCACCGGGGCAGTGGACTCGAAGGCCAGGTCAATCACCGGCTGCGGCCGCGAGTCCAGCGAGAAGCTCTCGCCGGGCGTCCCCATCACCGAGACAAAGTACTCGCCGCCGGATTTCAAGTACGGCGGCACGAGCAGAAGTTGTCCCGGCAGATTCCAGTCCGGCTTGGGATTGGAAGCCGGGAGCGCCGCGCGGTCGCGATTCACCAGCACCGGGTTGGTCTGACCGTTCAAACCGAGCCTCCAGGCCGGCGTGTTGGCGGGAATGGTGGTGCGGTAGAAATTGACTCCCTCGGGTGCGACAATTCCGTTGGTCCCGCTGGAGCCGTCCGCGGTCGGCGGGGGCAACGGTGGGATGTATGCGCTGCCGGAGACGAGCGTCCATGCGGCGTCCGGCTGCGCCAGCACCATCACATACCAGGTTTGGCCGCTCGCGCACTGGCCGGGTTGCGCCAGGGCCACACCGTCCGAACCCATCCGCGTGGAGGCGTGGTCCTGTATGGTCTCGGTGGGAAACGCGTTTTGTTTGAGGAACAAGTTCGCGTCGCCGGAGCTGACGTCGAGCCGCGTCCGCCAGATGCCCGCCGTGGTGTTGGTGGTGACGATCTTGAAGAAATAGTCGCCGCCCAGTCGGCTTTGATTGCTGTACATGTAGCTGGGCTCAGGACCCAGACCCGGGTCCCAGTCCAGTGTCACCAACGGATGCACCTCACTGCGGAGCGTGTAGGTGACGTTGCCCAGCGCCTTCTTTGGCACCGTGACCGCGATGAAGCACGTACCCGCCGCGCTGTTTGTGTCGTGGAGGAACACCGTGTCGAGCACCCGGCCCGTGCTGGCTTTCAGAAATTTACTGCCGGGCACCGCGTCGCGCTGGACATACACGTCCGCGTCTGCAAAGCCCGTCCCGGACAACACCGCGCGCCAGCCCGGCAAGTGCGTGGGGAAATCCACCTGAAAGACATTGCTTTCGCCCGGGTTCAGCGCGCCCGTGACCGTAAAGGCGAGCGGCTTGACCGCCGGCAGCGCGGGCTGGCGGACGTTGGGACGGTCCGCACCCGAAACGACCGAGAACGCATGGGCGGCGGAATTGGTCGGGGTGAAGACCCAGAGCGCGTAATTGGTCCCGGGCACCAGTTCCGGCAGCTCGAGGTTCAGCGTAACCGAGTTGCTGCCGTTGCGCGCCACGAAATCGAACTCGTTGGTCGAGGCACTGGCGCCGCGGCGCAGGTAGAGGTGCGAAAAGGCCGCGGCGGAATTCGTCAGCGACAGGGTGAGATTTGTGGCGTGCGCCGGCACCGCGAAGGTGAACAGCTTGCCCGCTCCCGGTTCGTTGGTCGCGGTGAACGTTTCGGCGCCAGCCCGCAGGCCGAGGAGAACTCCCAGCAATCCCGCCGCGACCCGCGCGGCATCCCTGCCCCGATCCCTATTTGTCTTCACAACTTCTTCCCTCTTTATCCCGGCCGGAGCGGCTTCCTGACTTGTGGGGGAAGCGCCTCCAGCAGCTTGAGCCCAATGCGACCGATCCCGATCAAGCCAACACTGCGGATAGTCCCCCGCCGCTTCGAACCGTCAAGCCTTTTGCCGGTTTCCCGAACGAACGCCTCCTGGTTCGCGCGGACCGTAGGACCGCATTCTCTCCCGGGGGCGACGGCCAATCTCCAGCCGGTGACGGGGCACTGATGGCATCCTGCGAGCGGTGGTTTACGTCGTAGATGCCAGGCGGCCCGGGGCTTTCGCCCCGGGCCGCGGCGCACGAATTCCCTGACACCCCAAAGTTAGGCGCGCGAACGTCGCAAGCCCGCCCAAACAAGCATACCCAGCCCGGCGGCCAGCGGCCATACGCCCGACTCCGGAATCGGCGCGAGGCGCAGGTCGTCGTAAAACGCGCCCGCCGGCAGCAGAATGCTGTCCACGCCCGCCACCGGGCCGGCTTCCACACGGAAGCCCGGCTGGGTCTGGTCCACCGGGATGGACGCGCGCACGGCGCCATTGACGCCCAGGAACTGAATCGCGACATCCGGGAAACCTGGCAGTGTACCGTTCAGCCCCAGGATGTCGTTGTCGAGCGTAACCGCGAACTGCGTCAGATCGTACGGCCGGTACAGGCGCACCAGCACGGGTTGCCACAGCGCGTTGAGGGCGTTGTCCGGCGCCGGCGCCGGACCGCGGCCGTACAGATCGGGGTTCTCTACGAGGACGGCCGGGCCCGCGGCACATTCAGGCACAGTGTGGACAGCGACTGGTGCAAGAACCAGCGTGCGTCCTCGTCCAGCCCATGGCGGGTCTCCGCGTTCAGCGCCTCCGCCTGCCACGCGGCGCGCCGGCACGTTTGATTCACGTCGCCTTCCCCAGCCGGGGCCGACCCGGCACGGGCCGCGGGTCTGGTTGGTTGGGCCCTCATGATTCATCGGCGGTGCCGCGTCCCGGCAACCAACCACGGTGGGCCAGGGTCAGGCGCACCGCGTGGACGAGCTGCTCCAGGTCCGCGGGGAACAACCGGCCGATGGTGCCGATGCGGAAGGTGTCCACGCGGGTGAGCTTGCCCGGGTATATGATGAAGCCCCGGTCACACAGGTCGCGGTAGAAGGTATCGAAAGCAAATCCCGGCCCCGGCGGAAACGGAAACGCCGTGATGATGTGGCTCTGAAACGCGGGGTTCAGATAGGGCGAAAGGCCGAGCGCGCGCATGCCGTCGAGCAACGTGTCGTGGTTGCGGCGATACCGCGCCGCCCGCGCCGGCACGCCCCCTTCCTGCTCAAGTTCCCGCAACGCCTGCGCGAAGGCGAGCAGCGCGTGCGTCGGCGGCGTGAAGCGAAACTGGCCGTTCCGTTCGAAGCCCTTCAGTTGGGCCAGCAGATCCAGGCTCAAGCTCCGCGCCCAGCCCTCGCTCGTGAGCAGTTTTTCGCGCCGGCACACGACGAAGCAAAAGCCCGGCACGCCTTCGAGGCACTTGTTCGCCGAGGACACGAGATAGTCCGCGCCGCTGGCCTCCAGATCGAGCGGCATGCCGCCGAAGCTGCTCATCGCATCCACGATGAAGCTTCGCCCGCGCGCCCGCGCCACGCGACCCAGGTCGGCGATGGGATTGAGGATGCCGGACGTGGTTTCACAATGGACCGCGAAGACGTGGGTGATCGCGGGGTTGGCAACCAGGGCAGCCTCCAGGGCGGCCGGCTGAGCGGGCAGGTCTTCCGGTGTGCGCAGGACGCGGTGGTTGATCCGGGCCTGCGCCAGCATCTGGGCGGCGCGTTCGCCATAGGCGCCGTTGGCGAGCACCGCCACCTCGCCGGCGGGGGGCACACAGGTCGCGAACACCGCCTCCACCCCAAACGTGCCGGTTCCTTGCAGCAGCACGCATTCCCACCCCGTGTCGCGCGACACACCGGCGATGGCCAACAAGCGCTCGCGAATCCACCGGACGACGGCGTTGAACTCATGATGCCACGAACCCGCGTCGTGCAGCATCGCCTGCTTGACGCTCAGGCTGGTGGTCAACGGCCCGGGCGTGAAGAGCAGGCGGTCGCGGGCCGGAGGCAAGGAGGGCAATGGATCCATGGTGGCTCAAGGAAGGACCGCGGGCAGTTCGGCCAGACTGCGAATCAGGTGGGTGGGCGCGTGCGGCAGCAGTTGCTCGCGGGTGTGCGTTCCGTTGGTCACGCCGACCACCCAGCCACAGCCTGCCGCGATGCCTTCCTGCAGATCGGACGGCGTGTCGCCCACCTTCGCGACGTTCGCCGGATCCGCCACCCCCGTTCGCCGCATCGCTTCGAAGATCAGGTCAGGATGCGGCCGGCCCCGCGACACTTCGTCGCTCGCGACCGTCGCATCCAGCAGGTCGGGCGCATCCCAGCCGAGCCGGCGCAAGATGACGTCCACGATCTCCCGGCTGAACCCGGTGTCCAGGGCAAGCTTGGCGCCGCGCCGCCGCAGGGTTTCGAAACACTCGCGGGCCCCGGGCATCGGTCCCACGGTCGGGTCGTGTTCATAAAACTCGATCATCCGGCGCAGGAACTCTCCGTGCAGGCGCCGAACCGTGGCGTGGTCAGCCGAGACGGGGATGGCCCGGCGCGCCGATAGCAGGCTCGCGATGGCGACCGGTTTGGGGAGGCCCATGACGGCGTTGACCTGCTCGGGGGTCACCTCGACCCCGTTGACGGCCAGCGCCTCGCGCAGGCAACGGTTGACGGCGTCGTCGTCCCGGATCGTGGTGCCGGCCATGTCGAAGACCACCAGTTCGAGTTTCTTCATCGGGTGCGGGGGGTGCGGTGATTGACAGAGTTGAGCGCCGAGGAATTCAGGTGGTTTCGTAATCAGGATTGGGTTTGAAAGCTGCCGGGACGGCCTCGGCACCGGCCGGCCGGCGGTAGAGAAGGCAACATAGACCAGCAGCCATGGCCGTCACGGCCGCCATGGCCAGAAACCCGAGGCGATAGCCGCCCAAGGTCAACAGCTTCCCGAAAACCACGCCGGAAAGCACGCCCGCGAAATAGCCTACGCCATCAACCAGGCCGGCAACTGTCGCGGCGGAGTTCCTGCCCCGGACTTCGACCGCCAGAACGCCAGCCAGGAGGCTGTATGGCCCGTACGCCAGCAAACCAACCAGCCCGACGCCCACCGTCAAGACCGGTAGGCTGGACTGGAAGAACAGAGGGAACGCTGCCAGCAGCAAGGCAAGTATCCCCAGTATCAAGGTGAGAAACACCTGACGCGCGGAGAGGGCCAGCCGACCGAACGCCCAACCCACCGACACAATTCCCAAGGCTCCGCAGATGTCAAACGGCGTGGATAAGAACGCAGCCAGGGAGCTGGAGACGCGGCTGCCGCCTTCGGTGTGAATGAAGTCCACGGTCCAGAAATTGAAGGTCTCGCGTAGCAGGTTCAACGCGAAGCTCAGCGCGAGGATCACCAGGAAGGTCCGTTCCCGGAACAACGCCCGCACTTGCACGGCCCCAATTGCCGGTCCCGCCACCGCGGTGCCGGCGGCGGGGGGAACGCCCCGCTGTCCTCCGATTCCCAACCACAGCACGACCACCAGCCCGGCGAGCACCAACGAAGGCGCCCCCAGCACCGCGCGCCAGGACTCGCCCGACAGGCGAGCAACAACACCGGCGAAGGCCACCGCCAGCGCGCCTCCAAACACGAAACTCAGCGACAGCAGCCCGCAGGCAAAGGCGAGCCTGCTCGATGGAAACCACTCGGAAACCAGTTTGACCATGGCGCCCCAGCTCGCGGAGCCTGCCAACCGGTTGGCGCTATATATCACCGTAAGCGCCGCCAGCGACGGGGCAAAAGCGCCAGCCAGGCCGAAGCCGGCCACCAGCAGGATAGAGCCGATCAGTGTGGTCCGGCCACCCAGCCGATCCGTGATCGGGCCAAACCCGATCTTCCCTGCGGCATACACCACCGTGCTCATGCTGGCGATCAAGCCGACCTGCTCCTTGGAAAGCCCCCAGTCCTGTTGGATCAGCGGCACGGCCACGGCGAGATTCTTCCGGCAGAGGTACACACCGATGTACGCGGCGATCAGCATTCCCAGGTAAAGGAAAGCGCGCGGCGTCCGGACCGCTGGCTCAGGGGGCGGAATCGGCATTCGTCAGGACCGGCCGCAACCGCGCTTGAAAGCAAGCGGGACCAGAGGCGGCTGGGGCCGGCGACGGACAGGCTGGAGAACTCAGGTGACTAACTCATGACGCCACGGCAACAATTCCGTGGAACCCGAATCACACGGGCGGGGTGACGGTCCGAGCCGGGGTCAACCAGCGCGCTCACGCCGCGGGTTCGCGCGAGAGCGCGGGCACGGGGGACGGTACGGCCGCAGACAACCCGGACGCCGACCGAAGCCCGGCCACCGCCTCGACGACCTGCAGGGCGATGATCTCGGCGCGGTCAATCCAGCGGCGGATTTCCGGCGAAGCCACCTTCGCGTTGGCGGCCAGCAATCGTGACAGCCGGAAGTCCGCGTCCCGTACGCCGATGCCGGCCTGTTCCGCGTCGCAGGCGTTGATGAATTGCTCGACGTGGTTTTCAACCGGAACCATCAGCAGCGGCTTGCCCAGGTACGCCGCCTCGCTCACGGATTCGAAGCCCGCCGTGCAGGCAACGCCCCGCGCCCCGGCCATGAAGCGAAGGAACTTTTCCCCGTGGAGCCGGTGAAAGGTCAGGTTGGGCTGCACCCTCTCCTCGGCCGGAGCCCCCGGCCGGTCGTAAAAGCAGTGAACCGGGATGTGCGGGTGCATCGAGTGCCAGCGCCGGACGGCGGCGGCGTAGCCGTGGTTCAATAGGTACACGAGCAGGTAATCCCCGGCCGTGGACTTCAGGTCGAACAACTGCTGGCGCAACAGCGGCGGGCAGACGTGCAGTCCGGACTCCGCCACATCCGGTGCGGGATAGAACGAGAGCGCCAGCCGGGTCGAACGCGCGCCGACAAACCGGATGTACGCGCGCATGAGCATCTGCGCCGCGCGATAGCGCGGTACTTCGACGAAGTTCGGATGCTCGAGCATGTATTGGTGGCCCACGACCAGCGTGGGGATCCGCGCGCCGAAGAGCAGGTTGTGCAGGCCCATGACGGGCTCGAGAAAATTGACCACCAGGTCCGGCGCTGTCTCCCGCAGCAGGCGGCGCAACCGGCGCAGGCTGCGCCCGCAGGCAGGCAGCAGGCGCAGGTTGCCGGTCAGCGACGCCAGCGCGGACACGCCGCAAGCCTCCTTGAAAACGAAGCCCGGGCTGGACATGGTCCGGACCGGCACGTCAAAGGCCTCCGTGAAATAGCCGGGCACCGGCCGCGTGCCGTTGCTGCCCACCACCACCCCGACCACTTGGTGCCCACGTAGCGCGAGCATTTCTCGCAGCGCGAGCGCCTGGGTGAAGTGTCCACGCCCTTCGCCTTGAACCGTGAACAGGACTCTCATGGTATCGCGTCGTCGTGGTCGTGAGTTCCGGTCGGACTGCTTCCAATCTCCTCTCACTTAGTTCTCTCATCGCCGCGGCGGCAACAAGAAAGGCGCGCCGACACTTCCATTTCACATCCGTCACACGTTCGGCACCCGACCACGCTTCTTAAGACGCAATCCGCACCGCCGCCCGATTGTTACGGCCCGGTGAGCGGGCGGTGAACGCCCGGCAAAAGCTTGCTGAGCAGGCCGGCCGGCGCTTGACGTTCGGGCTCGTCCGGCCGCATAGCCAGCACTACCAGTATGGGTCCGTCGTCGCACCTTACCCAACCATCACCGGCAGGATGGCTGGCGCCTGGCTGCCCCGCCGTCGGCCGCCGGCTCAGCGGGACGTTCCCGATCGCAGGCCACAAGGCGCGCGTCACCCTCCACCATCAACCGGCGCCGCCACCCGACGCGACCTGGTGGCGCCGGTGGCGGGAGCTGATGGCCGGCTGCGCCAGCCTGCACGTGCAGCAGGCCGGCGGGCGGCCGACATTCCTGGCGGTGGCGGCGGACGACCCGGAGACGGGCCGGGCCTTCACCCACGAGTTGATCTGTGGTGGCTGGTTCTGGACGCGTTTGCAGCGACGCCACCATTGCTTCGTGGTTCGGGGGAACCGCGTCGAGGTCTTCGCCGGCACGGGCGTCTTGCCCGACCGGGTGCTCGCGCAACAAGCCGGCAGCGTGGTGCTGCCGCTGGCGAGGGTGGAGCAGGCGCGCCGTGAAGCCGCGACCGAGCGGCGCGATGCGGCGTGGGCTGCATTGCTGCGGTCCCCCTGGGCGGCCGCTCTGCTCGGGGATCGCGGGGCGGACCCGCCGGCCGGGGTCGCGCTGCACGTGGCGGTGGACTCCGCCTTGATCGTGGCTGGCGCGCTGGAACAGAGCGAGGCAGAGGCGCTGGCGGAGGAACTGGCCGGCCCGGGAGGTTGGCGGCCGCGGGACCACGGCTGCACCGTCGTCTGGTGCGCTGAGCGGGGCTTCACGGTGCGTTGCGAACAAGCGGCCCCGACCGCTGATCTCCAGGCCCGGGTCGCGGGCTTTTGCGAGTGGGTGGTGGTGTCGGACCTGCATCTCGGTCTGCCACGCCACGATTCGTTCGGCGCGCGGAAAGCGCGCGCGTTTTGCACGTTGCTGGACCGGGTGATCCAGCGCCGCAGCGTGCTGGTGTTAAACGGGGATTTCCTGGAGCTGCTGCACGAGCGTTACGGCGTCATCAAACGGGCCTACCCGGAGGTTTTTGCCCGGCTTTCGCGCGTGCGCCGCATCGTGTACGTGGCCGGCAACCACGACGCCGACGTGCTGCAGGATCGCGTCAAGCAGGCCCGCCGCGCGGTCCGCGCCGTGGCGTTGCGGCACACCTACGCCGAGGTGCGTCTGGGTCTGGACGGCGAATGCTGGTTGGAGCGAACGCCCCGCGCCCCCCACCTGCGCCACGGCCGGGTCTGGACCGCACTGCTGCGGGACGCGCGGGTGCGCGCGGTGCTCGTGGAACTACTGCAACACCGCCACGGGCGGGTGTTTCTCAGCCACGGCTTCCCCGACGAGGCCGTGGCCTTCAAGCGGCTGGGGCCCCGTGACACGCCCGAGGAGCGGCCGCAGTGGTTCCTCGATGAAAGCGTGGCATTGCGGCGGGACGCGCCGGCCCGGCTGCTCAAGCTCCTCACCGACCGCCGGCAGCGGCTGGACCGCGTGTTGCAGGCGGACTGGGGTGGTCGGGTGGAAATCGTCCGTCACCTCTGGCTGCCAGCGCGGGGTCTGTACTTCGAGCACGGCCACGCGGCCATACCCGCCTGCAGCCCGGGCGGCATCGGCTGGCTGGTGTCCACGGCCGCCGGCTGGCTGAAGCGCTGCGGCCTGCGGCGCATCGAGCATTGGTTCGAGGAGGACCTCGGCGGCCTGCTGCGCGCGGTGCATCCGTTCGGCAAGGTCCGGGAGACGACCCGCATGGCGGCGCGCCTCCTGGCTGTGGCTTCGTGGTTGCGGACCGCTTTCCCCGGCGTGCCCGCGCCCCTGTTGATCTGCGGCCACACCCACGACGCCGCCCAGGTGGGCGAAGGCCCGGTCCACACCTTCCTCCAGACCGCGCTCGGGGCGGCGTATGGCAATTGCGGGGCGTGGTCCAGCCGTTTCCGCTTGCGGCGGGCCGGCGCTAATCGTGGCGAGTGGCTGGTGATCGCCGCGGACAACTCGGCCCGTGTCCACGTCACCGAATCGGACGGGGCGCGGGAGACCTTTACCGAACCGGCGCCAGCGCGCCAGCCCACCAGCCGGGAGTTGTGGATCAGCGCCGGAACCGCCGAAGCCCCGGGCTAAACGGCCGGAGCGGGCGGGCGGGACTCGCGCGCGTCAGTCCAGGCAGACGCAGGCCGCGATCTCGGAGTGGCGGAAATTCACGCGGCCCACGGCCAGCTCGATGTTCGCGGTGTCCACCCGGTCGAGGAACAGCGTGTCTTCGTGCAGCCGCAATTGGCCCTCGAGGATCACGCCGTCGGCCAGCCGCACTTCGACGCGGCGTCCCAGTGGCAATCCGAGCCTGGCAGCCAGCGCCTCAACCGCCGCCCGGCGCTGCGCGCGCCAGGCGGTGAGGCCGTCGGGGACAGCGGAGGCGCTGAGATCAAATTCCGTTTGCAGGGGCGGGTTCATGGCTGGCGCAGCAGCCGGCGCATTTGATCGAGAACCTGCGTCACCAGGCCCGCGCGGCTGGCGTCGCTGCGGTCGCGCAAGGTCAGGCGGCGGGTTTCCAGGCGGTCGCCGGCCTTCACCGCGACCCACACCGGGGCATCGCCGGGGTCGCGTCCACCTTCGCCCACCGCCACCGCCCAACCGGCGCGTGCATGTGCCGCAGCGGCTTGGGCCAAAGTTTTTGCCCGCGCCTCCCCCGGAGCGTCCGCTGGTCCGACATTGGCCTGAATCAATTCGGCCAGGCGGCTGTCGTTGGGCGCGGCGAAGGCCCCGGCGATCACCACATCGGCCTCCGCCGGGCCATTCAACGCCGCGGCCAGGCTGCCGCCGCTGGCCACCTCTGCCAGCGCCAGCCGCACGCCGCGGGCCCGTAATTCCGCCAGCACCACCGCTTCGAGCGAACGGCCATCGGCGGCGTAAATGAACTCGCCCAGTTCCCGGCGCACCGCGGCTTCGAGTTGTCGCAGGCGCTCGGCGTCGGCCGCGCCGTTGCCCGGCAGGTGAAAGGTGAAGTCCACCCGGCTGCCCTCGAAAAGCGAGGTGACAATCACGTCCGGCGGCAGCGCGACCTTGTCTTTGAGCGTCTGGTCAATCTGCGACTGCCCCACGCCCACGAAGCGCAGGGTAAGGCTCGCGCCGGGGGGGCGCGCGCGAAAATGGCGTTGCAGCCAGGGCACCAGTTCGTCCCGGACCATCGCCTGCAACTCGCGTGGCGGGCCGGGCAGCGCAATCACGGTCGCGGCGCCGGGCTCGAACACCAGGCCCACGGCGGTGCCGGCGGGGTTACGAAAGAAGCCGCCGCGCGCCGGCACCAGGCACTGGCGGCGCAGGTTGGCACGCAGTTGGTCACGCGGCTGGCGGAAGCGGCGCTCGAGCTCCGCGACCGCGGTCTCGCTTTCGCGCAGCGGGATGCCGGTAAACTCACTGAGCGTCTCGCGCGTGATGTCGTTCGGCGTGGGGCCGAGCCCGCCGGTGACCAGCACCAGGGACGCACGATTGGTAGCGAAGCGCAGCGCGGCGAGCATTTCGGCGTGATGGTCGTCCACGGTGAGCGAGCCGGCGCAACGCAGGCCCAACGGCCGCAACGTGCGGGTGAGGAAGTGCGTGTGGCCATCCGGGTACGCGCCTTCAAGCAGTTCGCCGCCGGTGACCACGATGAAGTAATCGGGCGGCGCGGCGGTGTCGTCGGCCGCGCGGGTGCGACCGGCGGCCAGGCCGACCAGGATCGAGGCAAGGAGGATGAGGCGCATGCGCCGGAGGCGTTGGTAGCCCAACGGACGACGCGGTCAAGGCGCAAGCGCCGCTGCCGAGACACCGGCCTGAAGTCAGATTGTTCACGGCAGTCCGCCGACCGCAGCCACACCGGCCCGGGGCCCGCGCAATCTGCCGACAATCTTTCGCAACCCGCCGTTAGCGTGCCGCCCGCGGCCCCCGGCACACTGGGGGCCATGCGCAACAAGCGACAACATCTCAATGTGAAGACCGAGTGGGAGCAGGCGCGACGCACTGCGCCAAGGGCAACCTCGGTTTTCGATTTCATTTCCTCTGACCGCCGGTTACGGCAAGCCTGGCGTCCGTGCCTGGCGTCCGCGACGGCCATTTGCACCGGACTGGCCGCCGACGTCGAACCGGCCGTCGAGGCCTTGGACAAGGTCATCGTGGTGGGTGAAAACATCGCCGACGACGCGGTGCAGCCGTTGTTCCCGCCGGAGGTCCAGGACGTGCGGGTGTTCAGCGGCAAGAAAGCCACCGTGCTTGATCTGGACGCGCTGCCGCAAATCCAGACCGACAATTATAGGCAGGCCTTCGCCAAGATACCCGGTCTGCTGACCAGTGAGCTTTCGAATCCGTCGCTGCTGAGCCTCGGCTACCGCGGCATCGGCGACCCGCACGAGTCGCAAAATCTGCTCGTGCTCAAGGACGGCATTCCGTTCGTGGTGGATCTGCTGGGCTACCCGACCGTGTACTACGCGCCGCCGTTCGAGTCACTGGACCGGTTTGAGTTCATCCGGGGCGGCGCCGCGTTGATGTATGGCCCGCAACCCAGCGGCGCGCTGAACTACGTCACCCACCAGCCGCGCACCGACCGGTCAGTGTCCTTCTCCACGCAGCACATCTTCGGGTCGGACAACCTGTACGCCACTTACTCGACACTGGACGGTACGCTGGGCCGGGTGGGCTATCTCCTGAGCTACGACCATCGGCAGGGCGACAGCTTCCGTCGTGAGAACAGTGACTACGCGCTGAACGGAGGCAGCGCACGGTTTGTGTACAGCGCCACACCCGCCACCCGCTGGGGACTGGACCTGGACGCGTACAGCGCCGATTCCGGCGAGCCGGGCGGGCTCACGTTCAACACCGCGCCGGGCTTCCTGAACTACAACGCCGACCGTACCGCGACGCAGCTCCGGTATGACCGGGTGCGGGTCGAGCGGTACGTGCCGGTCTTGTCCTTCACGTACGAAGGCTGGGACAACACGACACTAACGGCGAAGGCCTGGGGCGGGCATTACTCACGGTTCAGCAAACGCCAGCGCAACAGCGGCGGAACGGCCTTCGGCAACGTGGACAACCTGATTGATTCCAACACCCTCGCGGACCACAACTACTACTTCGGCGGACTCGATGCGCGGTTGCGCCATGACTGGGTGGCCTGGAGCGAGGCGCACGTGCTGACGGCGGGGGTGACCGGCTACGGCTCGGACGCCCCGTACCGCGAATATCGCGGCGCCAGGGCGGACGCGGACACGGGTACGCCGCGGGTGATCACCGACCGCAGTTCGGCCTACGGCGCGGTGTTTGCGGAGAACCTGTTTCGCTTCGGTCGCGCGCGGGTCACGCCGGGCGTGCGGTTCGAGTTCAACCAGCAGGACGTCGCGGAGGAGCTCAACCTCAACAAGACTTCGCCGCTGCTGCGCGAGGACCATCTCGACTTCGTGCCGCTGGTCGGGCTGGGACTTGCCTGTGAATTCGACCGGCAGATCACCGCTTACGGCAATCTCGCGCAGGGTTACAAGGCCAAGACGTACAGCGACGCCGTGCCGCCGCAGAATAACACGGCGGTCAACGAGTCGCTGGACCCGGCGAATAGTTGGACGTACGAGGTCGGGCTACGCGGGCACCCCTTCGAGTGGCTGTACTTCGATACCAGTCTGTTCCTGGTAGATTACGACAATCGCTTGGGCAGCGTGACCGCGGGCAACATCACCACCATCCAAAACGTCGGCCGCTCGATCAACCAGGGCTGGGAGGCGGGCGCGGAGGTGGACCTCCTCGGCCTGACGGACGCGGTGCGCGGGCACGACGCCGGTAAGCGGACCGCTTCGCTGAACCTGTATGGCAACTTCCAGTGGCTCGATGCCGAATTTGTGTCCGGGCCGCTGGAAGACCGCGTGCCGCAGTACGCGCCGGAGTACATGGTGCGCACCGGCCTGATCTACCGCAGCGGCAGCGCGGTGAAGCTGTCGCTGCTGGGCACCTTTCTGGGCGACCATTTCGCGAATGACAACAACACGCCGGACTTCCACATCCCGGCCTACATGGTCTGGGACCTGACGGCCGAGGTGCGCGTGTACCGCGACACGCTCAGCCTGCTGGGCGGCATCAACAACCTCTTCGACGAAGACTACTACTCGCGCATCCGGGCCAACGGCATTGACCCGGCCTACGGCCGGAATTTCTACGTGGGCGCGCGGCTGAGCTTCTGAAAGCGTGCTCCAGCACAGTGAATGGCGGGCTGCTCAACCCGCGCCGGATGGCAACCGCGCCTCCGGCTGGTAGCCCACCGCTACACAGACAGGTTGCCCGTTTCCTCCACCGGCATCGTTCAAACCCCCGCCGAGCGGGACGATGCGGCCTCAACCCTTCAGAAAGCTCCGCAGCATCCAGATGGTTTTTTGGTGCAGTGTGATGCGGCTGACCATCAGGTCCTGGCTTTCCTGGTCGTTGGCCGCGCCGGCGAGGTCGCGCGCGCGCACCGCGTCCGCCACCAACTTCTCGTTGGCGGTCACTAGTTGGCGCACGTATTCCTCCTGGGCGAGCGGCGCGGCGAACTCCTGCATCTGCGCCGCTTGCGCCAGCACGCCCAGCCCGCCGATGGCGTAGGCGCCGAGCGCGCGTACCCGTTCGGCGATCTCGTCAATAGCGGTGAAGAGTTCCTCGTACTGGGTCTGGAATGCCGTGTGCAGGGCGAAGAACCCCGGGCCTTCGACGTTCCAGTGGGCCAGATGCGTGAGCGCCATCAAGGCGTAAGAATCGGCGAGCACCTGGTTGAGGCTCGCCGCCAGTTCAGGGTGGGAGATTGACTGTGCCATGACAACGGAGGATGCGCCAGGCGCGGTGGAAACGTCAACCGCCCAGGCTGGCCGCTGGTCCGCGCGGGCTGCGGCGCGGTCCAACCACCATGGCTACGGAAAGCCGGCTCTGGTCCGGCGCTCGCCCCACCCTGCCGGCTGGGACAGCGGTGGGTATCTTGTCAGTCCACCGCTCGGCGGGTAGCGTGACCGCAATGTTCCGACCGTGCATTGACCTCCACGAAGGCCGGGTGAAGCAGATCGTGGGCGGGTCGCTGACCGAGGATCCCGCCACGCTGCGCACCCATTTCGTGGCGCCGCAGCCGCCGGCATGGTTCGCCGGCTTGTACCGGCGCGACGGCCTGAGTGGCGGTCACGTGATCTGCCTGGGCCCGGGCAATGACGCGGCCGCCCGCGAGGCGCTCGCCGCCTATCCGGGCGGGTTGCAACTTGGCGGCGGCGTCACCGCCGCCAACGCGCGCGACTGGCTGGAGGCCGGCGCGTCGCACGTGATCGTGACTTCCTGGGTATTTCGCGAAGGCCGGCTGGATGACGACCGGCTGCGGGCACTGGTCCGGACGGTCGGCCGGGAACGCCTTGTGTTGGACCTGAGCTGCCGCCGGCGCGGCGCGGAGTATTTTGTCGTCACCGACCGTTGGCAGCGGTTTACCGACCTGCCAGTCAATCGCGCCACACTGGAACGGCTGGCGGACTCCTGCGCGGAATTCCTGATTCACGCCGTGGACGTGGAAGGTCATTGCCGCGGGATAGACGCGGAGTTGGTGACCAACCTGGGCGAATGGACCCCGCTGCCCACCACCTACGCGGGCGGAGCAAGATCGCTGGAGGATTTAGAACAGGTTACCGCATTAGGTCGGGGGCGGGTGGACCTGACGATCGGCTCGGCGCTGGACATTTTTGGCGGCACCGGCGTGCGGTACGCGGACTGCGTGGCCTTCAACCGCCGCGTCGCCGCAGCCCCCGCGCCGCCAGGCTGAAAATTTCCTTTGCCTCCGGCACGCGCAGCCACAGCGCGAGGCCGAAATACACGGCCGCGGCCGCCAGTGCGGGCAGAAACACCTCGCCGAGCCGCAGCCCTGGCGTGTCGTGCCCGAGCCGTCGCGCCCAGAGCCCCGCCCCGGCCCACGCCATGCCGCCGGCCAGCACGGCGGCCGGCACCAGACTGAAAAGTTTCACGCGCAGTTCCGCGAGATCGAGCGTCTTGAGCTTGCGGCGCAACGCGCGGCTGAGGAGCCAGACGTTAATGGCCGAGGTGACCGTGTTGGCCAGCCCCAGCCCCGCTTGGCGCAGCGGCGCCACCCACCAGAGCGACAGCAGCAGGTTCAGCGCGAGGCAGAACAGGCTGATGCGCATCGGCGTTTTCGTGTCGCCGAGCGCATAGAACGCGCGGGCCAGCATGTTCACGGCGGAGAAGGCCACCAGGCCCGGCGCCAGGCAGGCGAGTGCCAACGAGGTGCGCTGCGTGGCGGCGAGGTCGAATTTCCCGCCCTGGAAGAGCAGGCGGATAATCGGCTCGGCCAGCGCCACCAGCAGCGCGGAGGCCAGCAGGTTCGCGAACGCCACGTAGCCGAGGCCCTGGCGCAGCGTGGCGCGGAACTCCGGGTATTTCTTTTCGGCCGCCAGGCCGGACAGCGTGGGCAGGAGATACGCGGCCAGTGACACACCCACGATGCCTTGCGGAAATTCCATCAGGCGCACCGCGTAATCAAACGAGGCCACGATGTGCCGGTCCACCCAGTACGAGGCCAGCATGATGATCGTGACGTTGAGCTGGAAAGCCGCCACGCCGATGATGCCGGGTACCATCCGCCGCGTCACCTCACGCACCGTGGCGTCCCGCCAGGGCGTGATCCAGCGGAAGCGGAAGCCTTCCCGGAACAGCGCGGGCAGTTGGAAGGTGAACTGTGCCAGCCCGGCCACCAACACGCCCACGCCCAGCGCGAAAATCTGCGTCTCCAATGTCGGTCCGAACCACGGCGCCAGCAGAAGCACGCTGGCGATCATGACCACATTGAGCAGGGTCGCGCCCAGCGCCGGCACGAAGAAATGTCCGCGAGCGTTGAGCATCCCGATGCACAGCGCTGCCAGGCACACCAGCATCAGGTACGGCAGCATCAGCCGCAGCAGCCGCAGCATCAGCCGCACGTCCTCGGACAACACCAGCGGCGGGAAAGCGGCCTGCCCGCCCCGTGCCCACGCCAGATCGCTCAGCGTCAACACCAGACTGATCAGCACCAGACCCACGCCGACCAGCGCGGCGGTGACCACCACCAGCCCCGACAAGGTGGCGTTGGCGGCCCGCCACATCGCGGCCGGGCCCTCATGGGTCTCCTTGTGCTTGAAGATCGGGATGAAAGCGGCGCTCAAGGCGCCTTCGCCCAGCAGCCGGCGGAACAGGTTGGGAATCTGGAACGCCAGTTTGAAGGCACCCGCCACGGGGCCGTCACCCATGAAACGCGCGTACACCTGCTCCCGTACCAGCCCCAGCACGCGGCTGGCCAGCGTGGCAAGGGCCAGCGCGGTGGAGCTTTTGAGCATTTGCGACATCGCGCCGGCAGTCTAGGGCGCGGAGGCGGCTCGCCAAGCGACAAACCGGCGGCCGGTTCACCGCCGGCCGGGAATGCCGGTCTCAAAACGCGATCCGCTCGCCGTCCGCCGGGATGTGGACGGGGATGGGCGACAACGCCCGGGCGGCGCGTGCGTGCCACCGCCGGCGCTGCCGCCACTGATCAGCGGAAAGATGGACGAACACCGCCTGCCGGATGGGATGGCCCCGGAGCCGGGTGAAAAGGTCGGCGGGTTCCAGATGCGCCAGTTCGCAAACGAACAGATCCAGCGGCTCGCGAATCAGCGGCGGCACGTCGTCCAGCCCGCCCAGATCGGCCGAATGCGCCACGCGACAGCCGCGGTCTTCGAGCAGAAAACTGAACGCCTCGCCGTCCCGCCCGCGCGCGGCCTTCGGATTCACGGCCAGCGCGCGCAGATGGCTGGAAGGCACGGGCGTCACCGACCCCGTGCCCGTCGGCACCGGCTGCCAGGGCCGCAGCGGTTCCCAGTGCAAATCGAAAGACGACGGGACCTCGAACAAACGCGCGGCGCGCATCAGGGTTTGCACCGGCCGCAGCCCCGGCTCGGGCAGATGAATCGTGAGCGGGCGCTGGCGCCGCGACAACCAAAGTCCCTGCAGGAGCGTGAACAGGCCGCCGACGTGGTCAAAATGCAGATGCGAGATGAAGACGCGGTCCAGCGTTTCGAGCCGGGCGCCGGTGCGCAGCAACGTCTGGCTGGCCGGCTCGCCGCAGTCCACCAGCAACCGCGTGGCGCCGAATTCGTACAGGAACGCTGCGTGACCCCGGTCCGCCGCCACGTGGCCGTCGCCCACGCCGAGGCAGGTCAGGGTGCGTTGCGGGCGGAGGGGCATGGCGCAGGATGTTTTCCAGGGTTCAGCGGGCTGGTGGCGGGGTGTCGTGCGTGCGCACCGCGAGGTCACGAAAACGCACCCGTAGTTCGTCGCCGGTGTGGATTTGCAGCGCCAGGTGGCCGCGCATTCCAACCTGCCGTTGCCGGTGGATTTCATCATCCAGCGTGCCGGCGCCGTCGTAGTCAGCAACGTCATGGCCGTTGAGCCGCACGCGCACGCGGGTGCCGTGGGCGCTGATCTCCAGCCGGTTCCAGTCCGGGGAGCCGCCGGCGAAATGGAACGGGACGCCCGGCCGGGCCATTGCCTCGTTCACCCACTGGCCGCGCGGCACCGGCGGAAAGAGCCAGCGCTGGTTGCCGCGGGTTTCGTCCCAGATCATGCCGGTGCGCCACGGCCCCGGCGGGTGGATGTCCACCTGCGGCCCGTCCAGCCAGCCCGCCGCATCGTCATAGCGGCTGCGGATTTGGACGCCGGTGTTGCCGGGGCTGTCGCGGAAAGGCTGGAACTCGAGGCGCAACTCAAAGTCGCCGAACTCTTCCTCGCTCAGCAGCCAGATGTAATCGTGCCGCGGGTGGCCCAGCGAATCCGCCTCGAGGCAGCCGTCCACGACCCGCCACCAGGTCCGGGCGCGGTCCTCCGGCTTGCACTTCACCACCCAGCCGGTGAGGTCGCGACCGTTGAACAACGACCGCCAGGCGGCCGCGGGCTCGGCGGCTGGCAGCGACAGGGCCGGCAAGCTCGCCAGCAGACAGATTCCCAGAAGACGCATGGGTGTGGATCGGCGGGCCTGGCCGGGTGGGTCAGATGATGGTCCCGTGCGGGATAACGCCGTTCTTGGGGATGACCACAATGCCGTCGCGGATGAAGTACAGCGGATGGTCCAGCGTCTGCGGCTTGCCGTGCGGGGTGATGACGCAGTTGTCCCCGATGCGGGCATTCTTGTCCACGACGGCGGTGTCAATGCGCGTGTTGCGGCCGATGCCGATGCGCGGCTGGCCGGCGGCGGCGTGGGCGGCGATGGATTCGGCCGTCTCGTAATAGTCCGCGCCCAGCATGACGGTGCGGGTGATGTGGCTCCCGGCATCCACCATGTACCGCAACCCGACAATGCTTTGGGTAATCTTGCAATGGTTCAGAATGCAGCCGTCGGAGACGACCGCGTGGTCCAGCGACGCGCCGTTGATCTTGGACGGCGGCAGGAAGCGCGGCCGGGTGTAGATCGGGGCCGTCATGTCGAAGAAGTTGAAACGCGGCAGTTCGGAGGCCAGCTCCAGGTTGGCCTCGAAGAACGAACGGATGGTGCCGACGTCCTCCCAGTAGCCCTGGAAAATGTGCGAGTACACCCGGCACTCGCGGATGAGGCGCGGAATGACGTGTTTGCCAAAGTCGGTGAGGTCGTTGTCCAGCGCGCGGTGGAGCAGATCGCGGTTGAACAGGTAGATGCCCATCGAGGCCAGAAACGCCTCGTCCAGGCCGGTGATGCCGAGCGCCGCATGGGTGGCGGGGTCCACCCGCAATTGATCCTGCACTGAGGGTTCCTTGGGCTTTTCCTCGAAGCGCACGATGCGTTGCTGGGCGTCAATCTGCATGATCCCGAACGACGGCACGGCGGCGCGGCCAACCGGGATGGTGGAAATGGTCAGCTCGGCCCCGGACTCCACGTGGTGCCGCAGCACTTCGCGGTAGTCCATGCGGTACAACTGATCACCGCTGAGGATCAGGGCGTAGTCGAATTCCACGTCGCGGAAATGGATCAGGTTCTTGCGGACGGCGTCGGCGGTGCCCTGGTACCACGAGGCGTCGGTCATCGTTTGTTCGGCCGCCAGAATCTCGACGAAGCCCCGCGCAAAGGCGTCGAACTTGAACGAGCCGTACACGTGCCGGTGCAGCGAGGCGGAGAGGAACTGGGTGAGGATGTAGATGCGGCGGACGCCGGAGTTGATGCAATTGGAGATGGGGATGTCCACCAACCGGTACTTGCCCGCCAGCGGCACGGCAGGCTTGGCGCGCTCGCGGGTCAGCGGAAACAGGCGGGTGCCCTGTCCGCCGCCCATGATGATGCCGAGCACCCGGTTGGGGTCGGCCTTCGATTGCTGCGTCGCTGGCATGGTGTGCAGTCCTTTCTTGCGCGGGGTTTTTCCCGCTTATAGCGTCGCCTGCCGGTCGCGCGCAAGCGGCATCCCCCAATCCGCCGCGGCCGTTGGAAACCATGTGTGGCATCGTCGGCTACGTAGGGCGGCAGCAGGCGGCCCCGATCATTCTCGCCGGTTTGCGCCGGCTGGAATACCGCGGCTATGACAGCGCCGGCATCGGCACCCTCAACGACGGCCGCCTGGAGATCCGCAAGCGCAAGGGCAAGATTGACGATGGCCTGGCACCCCTGCTCGCCCAGACGCCGCTGGCCGGCCACATTGGCGTGGGGCACACCCGCTGGGCCACTCACGGCCCGCCGTCCGACGTGAATGCCCATCCGCACTGCGACCGCCGCGGGCGCATCGCGGTGGTGCACAACGGCGTGATCGAAAACCACGAAACGCTCAAGCACCGCCTGCTCGCGGCCGGTCACGAGTTCCGTTCCGCCACGGACACCGAGGTGCTGGCCCGGTTGATCGGCGCGCATTACGATCATCCGGACCTGGCCGGACTGCCGTCGGAGGAGCGTCTGGTGCGCGCGGTGGAGCGGGCGTTGGGCGAGGTGCTCGGCACATACGGCATCGCCGTGGTGTGCGCGGACGCACCGGGCCTGTTGGTGGGCGCGCGCCGTGGTTCGCCGTTGATCGTCGGCCTGGGCCGGGGCGAGAACTTCCTGGCCAGCGACACCACCGCCATGGTGGCCCACACCCGGCAGGTGGTGTACCTGAACGACTTCGACCTCGTCACCGTCACGGCCGACAATTTCCAGGTAACCAACCTCGGCCGGCTGCCGGCGGCGGTGCAGGTCAGCGAAATCGAGTTCGCGCCCGAGGCCGCGGAGCGAGGCGCCTACCCGCACTTCATGCTCAAGGAAATCTTCGAGCAGCCGGACACCATCGCCAACGCCTTTCGCGGCCGGCTGGACGAGGCGGAGGCCACGGCCAAATTCGGCGGGTTGAACATGAGCCTGGGGGAGCTGCGGGCGGTGGACCGCATCGTGATCGCGGCGTGCGGCACGAGCTGGCACGCCGGCCTGGTGGGCGAGCATTTCATCGAAACCTTTGCCCACATCCCGGTGGAGGTCGAGTACGCCAGCGAATTCCGGTACCGGAACCCGCCACTGGAAAAGAATACGCTCGTGCTGGTCATCACCCAGTCCGGTGAAACGGCGGACACGCTGGCAGCGCTGCGCGAGGCACGACGTCGCGGCCACCGTGTGCTGGCCTTGTGCAACGTGGTGGGCAGCACGATCGCCCGCGAGGCCGACGGCGGCATCTACCTGCACGCCGGCCCGGAAATCGGCGTGGCCTCGACCAAGGCGTTCACCTCGCAGGTAACGGTGTTGCTGCTCTTCGCATTGTTCATGGGGCGGCTGCGCATGCTCGCCCCCGGCCGGGGGCTGGCGGTGATCCGCGCGCTGGAGCAAGCGCCCGCGCAGGTGCGCGCGGCACTGGCGCTGGATGCGCAGGTCCGCCAGCTCGCCGCCAAGTACGCAGACCGCCGTGATTTTTACTTCCTGGGCCGCCAGCTTGGCTTCCCGGTGGCGCTCGAAGGCGCGTTGAAGTTGAAAGAGATTTCGTACCTCCACGCCGAGGCGTACCCGGCGGCGGAGATGAAGCACGGGCCCATCGCGCTCATGGACGCAGACAGTCCCTGCGTGCTGCTCGCGCCGCGCGGGTTCTTGTACGAGAAAATCCTGAGCAACCTCGAGGAGGTCCGGGCACGCGGCGCCCCGGTGATCGCACTGGCCAGCGAGGGCGACGGAGCCATCGCCGCCAAGGCCACGGACGTACTGTACCTGCCGGCCGCCGAGGAGTTCATGCTGCCCTTCCTGGGCGTGATCCCGCTGCAATTGCTGGCCTACCACATCGCCGTCCTGCGCGGGTGCGACGTGGACAAGCCGCGAAACCTGGCGAAAAGCGTGACCGTAGAATAACCCATGAAAAACCAAGCGTACCGGGTGGGCATCATCGGCGGCAGCGGGCTGTACGCGCTGGACGGGTTTGAGCGCCAGCGCTGGGTGCGGGTGCGAACGCCGTTCGGCGCACCTTCGGACGAGCTACTCACCGGCGTGCTGGCGGGCCGGGAGGTGGTCTTCCTGCCCCGACACGGCCGCGGCCATCGGCTGCTGCCGAGTGAGTTGAATCACCGCGCCAACCTTTACGCCTTCAAATCACTGGACGTCGCCTGGGTCATCAGCGTGAGCGCCGTGGGTTCGCTCCAGGAGCGGTACCGGCCTTGCGACATCGTGGTGCCGGATCAGTTCGTGGACCGCACCAAGCGCTCGGCCGAGCAGACATTTTTTGGCGGCGGCATCGTGGCGCATGTGGCCTTCGCGCATCCGGTGTGCGAGGAGCTGCGCCAGCTCCTCTTGGCGGCCGGGCGCGAGTTGGGCCTGCGGCCGCATGATGGTGGCGTGTACGTGAACATGGAAGGCCCGGCCTTTAGCACCCGCGCGGAATCGCTCGCCAACCACCGGGCCGGCTACGACGTGATCGGCATGACCAACCTCGGCGAGGCCAAGTGCGCCCGGGAGGCGGAAATTGCTTATGCGACCCTGGCCATGGTGACCGACTACGACGCCTGGAAGGAGAACGAGGCCCACGTTACAGTGGCCCAGGTGGTGGAGAATCTGCACCGCAACGCCGCCGCCGCCCGGGCGCTGATCCTGCGGGTGCTGCCACGGATTCCGACCGAACCCGACTGGCCGTGCCATGCGGCCTTGCAGCACGCCATCCTCACGCCGCGTGAGTTCTGGCCACCGGCCGTGGTGAAACGGCTGGGTCCAATCCTAGCCCGCTACGCCGGTGCCGGAGATGGGGTCAGGTCAGGTTCCGGCCGCTCGCGAGCTGCGAAGCGCCGGCGGAGTTCGTGAATCTAAAAACTCGCAGCCGCAGCCCGCGTCGGCTGGTCAGGCTTTTTGCACCGGAGTAGATTCCTCGGCCGGTTCGGTTTCGGCCCCCGCACCTGCCTGGTAGTACCCCTTGTAGTACCGGTTCTGATAATAATAGTACGAGTAGTAGTAAGCGTCGCGGCCCTCGAAATCAATGTCGTTGATCACCACGCCGCACGGCTGCACGCCGGCATCCAGCAGGCGCTGCACGCTCTTGCGGGCCATCTCGCGGCGCACCTTGTTGAACTTGGCCACCAGCACCACGCCATCCACCTGCGAGGCCACGATCAACGGATCGCTCACGGCGGACACCGGCGGGCAATCAATCACCACGCGGTCATACTGGCGGCCCGCTTCCTGGATAAACTCGGTCATGCGGCGGGAGCTGAGCAGTTCCGAGGGCTGCGAAGGCGTGCTGCCACAGCACACGACATCCAGGTGCGGCACCTCGGTGCGTTGCGCCACCTCTTCGAGGGTGGCCACCTTGCCGGTGAGATAGGCCACCAAACCGGCGGCGCCTTCGGCCTCGAAACCGTGATGGACACTGGGCCGCCGGAGGTCCGCGTCCACCAGCAGGGTGCGCAAGCCGGTCTGGGCAATGACGATCGCCAGGTTGGCGGCGATGGTGGACTTGCCCTCGGCGGGCATGCTGCTGGTGACGGCCAGCAGGCGGAACCGATCGCCCCGGCTGCCCAGCGTGATGGCGGCGCGGATGGTGCGGAAGCTCTCGGCCGCGTTGGATTGGGCGTGGAGGTGCGAGGTCTGAAAGCGCTCGACCAGGCTGTTGGATTTGATGTTGGGCACGTATCCCAGGAACGGCAAGCGGAGGTACGTTTCGACGTCGTCCTGGCTCTTGATCGTGTCATCAAGGAAGTTCACGAACAGAGCCAGACCCAGCGCCACGGCCAGGCCGCCCACCACACCGGCAGCGAGAGTCACGGGAACATTCGGTTTGACCGGCCGGGCGGGCGCCACGGCGGGGTCCACCTGGCGGATGTTGTTCACCCGGTCTTTCTGGGTGAGGTCCATCTCGCTCATGCGGGCCAGGACGGCGTTGTACAGCGCCTTCTTGGTCTCGGCTTTGCGGGCGAGCACGTCATACTCCATCTTCGCCCGGTTCCATTCCATCTGGCGGTTTTCCCATTCAGCCACGGTCGCCGCGGCGCTGGCTTCGCTGGCCTTGGCGAGGCGGGCGTCGGCGCGGATGACTTCGGCCACCGCTTTGGCGGCGCGCTCGATGGCCTGGCGGGTGTCGTCGATGCGGGAGCGCGCCTGGATCACTGCGGGGTATTTGTCCTTGTACCGCTTGAGCAAGCCGGCCAGTTCGTTTTCCAGTGTGGCAAGCTGGCTCTGCAGGCTGCGCACCTGGGAGTCACTGGCGATGAGCGGGAAGGTCTCCAGCGGTTTCTGTTCCTGGATGTGTCGGTCCAGTTCGTCCACCGTCGTCTGGGCCATCTGCGCGCGCGCCTTAGCTTCCACGTACCGGGTTTGCGACTGGCTCAACGCCTCGGCGATGATGCTGTCACCTTTCTCGAGCGACACGTACTTGGTGCGCATTCGGTAATTGTGCAGGTCGGTCTCGGCTTGGGAGACCTCGCCCTCGAGCCCGGAGGCCTGGTTCCGAAGAAAGTAAAGCATCTTGGAAGTGCGCTCCTGGCGCTGGCCGGCCATCCAGTCAATGAACTCCGTGGCCAGGGTGTTGGCGATGGCCGCCGCCTTGGTCGGCGAGGTGTGCTCGACACCGACGTCCACCAGGCGGGTCATGCGCAAGGGCGTCACGCTAATGTCGTCCGCCACCGCGCGGGCAACGTCCACGTGCTTCTGGTAGCGGGGATCCTCGGTCAGCCGCTCTTTGCGGATAACCACGTTGAGCAAGCTTCGGCTGAGGAGATTGCGGTACTGGGTTTGGAGGTAATCCTGGTTGGCCTGGATGCTTTGTACCGTGACGCCGCCCAGGTTCACCGCCGCCTCGGCTTCGGGGTCAATTTGCAGGCGGGTGGTCGCCCGATAGACCTTCGGTGCCCAGTACAAATACAGGCCGGTCAACGCCAGTACGATCACGTACGTGGTGATCACCAGCCAGCGGCGCTCCAGCAGCACGTACCAGAAGTGCCGCAGGTTGACCTTGGAGCCTCCGGCGCCTTCGGCCTCACCGGGCAACCCTTGTGCCGTCCCCATTCTATCAAGGTCGTAATCCATAACTAAAAAACCGCCTCTTTCACTTCCAAAATGTCCCCCGGCCGCAACCAGATCTTCTTGGCGGGATCACTCTCCCGCTTGAGCTTGTCCAACGAAAAGCGTTCCCGCTTGCCATCGCGCGTGAATTCCACCTCGTTCTTGGCCAGGCGCGTGACGCCACCTGCGCGGGCGATGGCGTCAAGGATGTCCATGCGCTGTTCGGGCGAGAGTGGCAGGTTGCCCGGGCGGTTCACCTGGCCGATCACGATCACGAACTCCTGCCGGTACTCCTTGACCGTGACCAGCACCTCGGGTTTGACGAAGTAATCCTTGGACAGCATCTCCTCCAGCTTCCGGCCCAGCTCCCGCGGCGTGAGGCCATTGACCGGCACCACGCCGATGAATGGGAACTGGATTTCGCCGCTGGCGGACACCCGGTACTCGCTGGGGAGGCCGGTTTCGCCCACGATGATAATGCTCAGCACGTCCTGCGGAGCGATCCGCCGGTCGCCCCCGGCGGCGCCCGGCGACTCATCCGGCGTTTGTGTAATCGCGCCGGCCAGCGCGGCCAGCATCAGAAGTGTGCCCAAAACAAAAGTTTTCATGTTACAGGCCAAGCGACAGGCCCAGGTTGACCTGGTTCACATCGTAATCAAAAGTCGTACGCTCACCCAATTCGAAGGTGTAATTGATAAACAAGGAGGCCCACTTGCGCAACTGATAGGCGGCGCCCAGCGTCACCCGGAAGTTCTCCAAGGTTTGGTCCTGGTCCACGTAATCGTTGTGGATATAACGCAATGAGGCGTTCAGGAACCACGGCCGGTTCGTGCCCAGGATTTGCTCGACGCCCAGGCCCACCGAGTCCGTGACAGTCCCGGCCCCTGAGGTGGAGGAAACGCCGCCGCTCCGGTTGTAATTCAGGGACAACGAGGTTTTCTCCGTGAATCGCTGGGTCAGGCCCAGGCCGACGAGGGGGTAACCGTCAGATTCCGCGTCCTCAAAATCACGGTATTCGTAGCCGACGCGAACGTTGCCGGAAAGCTTCGACGTGAAGTTGCCGGTCGCGGTCACCGAGCCACCCCAGATGTCCGACTGCGGCGGATCGGGGCGGTTGGGGGTGTCAGAGCTCTGGATTTGCTGGCCGTAATGGAACAAGCCGGCCAGTCGCAGTTTCTGGCTCAGGGAGTAGTCGTAACCGGCACGCAACCGCCAATCCATAGAATCCAGATAGCGGACCTGCTGCAAGTCGCTGCCTGTGTAATCCAGGACGCTCAGCGAGCCTTCAACGCGGATCCGACTCTTGGCGGTCAGGGCGTACGCCAGGTTGTGGTTGAGGTTGAAGTTGTTGCGCTCGACGTTGCCGCTGGGCAGCGCCACGCCACCCAGGGTGGCCTCATAGCCGGTCAGGATGCTGTTCAGCAACTGGAAGGAATTGTTGCAGTCGTATTCCAACCGGCTGCCGGCTACCCCCGCGCCAAGGGTGAAGTAATGGTTCGAGGAATCCGAGTCGGTGTTCTCGACGTACAGAATCTGGTCAAACCGATAGCTGAACTCCACCCATTCGGTCGCCTCGGGGCGTCCCAGCCGCGCGATGAGTCCCGGACTGAGCACGAAATTGACGTCATCCCGGCTTTTGATCAGCCCCAGTTCCTCCAGCGGCGAATCCGAGGGCAGGTAGTACACGTTGTCGCTGTAACCGGCCGCAGCCGTAAAGCGCGGTTTGAGGACGACCGGGCCGGCGCTAAACGCCCAGAGGTCGCGCATTTCGAACGCCCGGCCCTCCAGAACGCACAATGCCCCGACCGCCGACGCGGCCAAGGCGGCGCAGCCATGCCCCCGGGCCAAGCCGGACGGGCGTTCGTTGTTCAGGTTCATCTTTTTGTTCCCGAGACCAGGGTAAGCATTCATTGCCAGGATCAGACCCGTCTGCTGTCGCTGTCTGGTCAAACATTACGATAATCACAGCGCGCGCTGCAGGCATCGCGGGCGGTCATCCGCTCCAAATCCATCGTCTTGGACTCCGTATCCGAACGCAAGATCGAAAATTTTTCCCGGCTGACGCGCGGTGCAACTTCCGTTCAAACAAGCGGTTTGGCCAGGTCGGGGCGCGTTGGTTCATTCCGACTCGCTCGTTCGGAAAACACGTTTAACCGTAAACGGAAACGGAGCTGGCGGGTCGCACCGCGCTTGGGTCAACCTCGTTTGTCGGATTCAAGATTCAAGCAGACGGGTGTCAGGGTGTCATGCAGGTTCGTGTTCGACCGGCATGGTGACGAGAACATCCGCGTGTCATTAGCCGATGACCGGATGGTGTGAGCCGACTTGGCGGGGTGCCGGCTGGCCACCGCCTCCAACTCGGCGGCCAGCCGGGCGATTAAACAGTTACACCGCCAACCCGCCTACCACGTCCAAAGCGGTAGCGCCTTGCCGGTACGCAGGCGGATGGCATATACGTCCAAGCCGTCCAACACGCCGGACAAGTTCACGTCCATCTCGAAATTGTCCGCGTTGACCAGCGCGCCAGAGACGAGCCGCAACTGGTAAACGTCGGAGCCTGTCACGGCGGCGCTGTTGTTCACATCCCCGCCGAGGACGCCCACGCTGACGGAGGCCGTGTCCAGAAAAGAGCCGTCGGCTGCCAGCACGTCAGCCAGTTCCACGGTGAGCCACTGGCAGTCGGCCACGCCTTCCAGTTTCACCACGACGCTCGATTCGTTTTCGATCACCGCCTCTCCTGCAAACTGAGCGGAGCCGCGAACCAATCTGGGCGTCGCAGTCAGGATGGGCCGGTCAAAGGTGAACACCAGCGTGAGCCGGGAGTCTATCCGGCCATCCACGGTGGGCCGGCCGTCCAAAGCCAGCGGCAGGTCGTACTCGGGCTTGGGTTCGGTCTTGCCATGCGGCTTGCGCGACGCCGCAGTCAACAGCGTCGGTGGCGGCAGCGTGAGCACGGTCATCGCGGTGTGGGCGTCAATCAGGCCGTACCCGGAATCGAAGTCAAAGCCCGGGGTCTTCATGTCAATAGCCGTGGCCTGCAACAACCAGCGGATGCGTTCCGGCGAGGTGTTGGGGCGGGCATGAAGCATCAACGCCGCCACGCCGGCGGCGTGGGGTGCCGCTGCGGAGGTCCCGTAGAAATTCGGATAGGCGTCCGTGACGCCGCAAGCGTCACTGGTCCCGAAGAACGTGGTGTTGCCGCCGTCGGGAGCAGTGAAATCCGGCTTTTCGCGGAGTTCGTAAGCGGGCGTGCCGTCCGTCAGGTAATAGATGGCGGTTCCGCCCGCCGACGAGAAGTACTCCATGAGCGGCGGCGTCCTGCCGAAGGCGGGGGTATTGCAATACCGCGCGGCACCCACCGCCATCGCGCCCGCGGCGTTCATGTGGCCGTACAGGGTGCTGCTATGAGTAAACCATTCCTGCTGACCCAGAGCGCCGCCGGAGACGTACCACAGGATTTTGACCCGCGGAGGTGGCGGGCCCTGCTTGAGCTTGATGCGCAGTCCGCAATTCACGCCAAACGAATTCACCGTGACGCCGAACAACTCCACCGGGTCCAGCCCGATGTTTGGCGTGAAGCCACCCAACGGCACCGTTTGTCCGGCGGCATTTTGAAAAGTCACCGGTTGCCCGTCCGGATAGACGAGTTCGATGTCAAGGTCCGTGGCCGCGCCGGGATTTCCCGGTGCCGTGCTGGCATAACGGTCGGGCCATTGCAGCACAAAATAGGTGCTGCCGTTGTTGAGGCTGATGTTGAGGATCGTGTCGGTGGCTGGGCCCGCGTCAAAATCGTGGTAGCCGCCGGAGTTCACGAAGGGCGCCTCGTAAGACTGGCGGGCACCGTTGCCTGCCGAGGAGAAATACACCACCCCTCGAGCCGCTACTTCGTTCACGGCCTGGGCGATGATGCCATCCGCAAACATGGGTTCCTCGAGATAGAGAACGTCGTCCACGATCACCTGACATCCGGCGTCGGCCAGCCGGCGGATGCCGTTGGCGAAGTCGGCTTCGCCGTACCACGCGGTGTGGAAGGCCACCGCGGCGCCGGGCGCCACGTCATGCACAATCTCCGCCATGGCTCGACCTTCATCGGGCCGCTTCGGTTCGCCCGCGGCCGGGGTGTAATCCTTCAAAATCAGGATGTCAGCGGGCAGGTCATCCGAGGTTGTGCCGGCCGCCATGCCGCCGAGGTTGTTGAATGAATCCGAGAGGATGCCTACGCGCACACCCGCGCCCGTGGCACCGGTGGCTGTCCGCGCAAGGTCGGAATACTGCGCCTTGTCGCCTTGAGAGGTTGTCAGGCCGGCCTGGGTGAACGCCAGGGCAGGTCGCGCAAACCGAAGGCTGTCGAGTGCCGGCAGGTGAGAAATACCAGCCAGCGGCAGGCGGGCGGAAACCACCCGCCCGGCAATGGCGAGGTGATCAGCGCCGAGCGCCGCGAGTTGCTGCGCCAGCGCTTCCGGAGATTCCTCCGCGATGGCGCTGATTACGACGCGTTGTGCCGTACTCGGTACCGCTGCGGGGATCACCAAGTTTTCCGCTGTCGCAGCCGCTGTCGCAGCTTGAGGTGCAGACCGTCTGGCAGCAGCCGGCGCCGCTTGGTGCGTCACCAAGTCCCAGAGGCGATGGGAAACCCTCTCAGGGCGGTAGGCCTGGGCATGGAGGAAGCCAGGAGCGGCAGCCAGGCAGGCCGCCCCCAGGAGCAGTCGTTTCATGTGATGAGTTGTTGAGGATTGTTGTTTGTGACGTGTTCAGAGTGCAGGTCCTGATCGCGGTGATGAGCTCGCGATCTGGCGCGGAGTAATAGCAGTTCACCCGTCGAACCCTGAACATAGCAGCAGATTTCATGAATTTCGCTTCTTTGTCAAGCACCCCGGTCTTGAAAATATTGGGTTCGACTGTTCTCCCTAAACCCGTTGGGCCGGACGTGGCGGCGGGTGCTTATGACACAGCGCGGCCCGCGCGGACCAACCCTCCGCACCCGGCTGGTGAGGCTCACAGGAGGCTTGCCGGGTCCACGTCCACGGTGAGAGTGAGTCCTTCGGGCAGTTTCAGGCGGGCCTGCAAATCATTGAGCCGCGGACTGAGTCGGGACATCTGCCGGGTCCGCAGCATCAACTGGTACCGGTAAAAGGTCTCCACCCGCAGCAGGGGCGCGGGCGCCGGGCCGGCGATGACCAGGTCCGCCACGCTTTTGGCCGTGTCCTCGAGTTCGCGCCGCAGGTAGTCCGCCGTGAACTTGACCTTGTCCTCGTTGCGACCGCGCAACGTCAGCAAGGCAATCCGGCTCAGGGGCGGGTAGTTCAACTGCCGCCGGAACTCGATTTCCTGCTCGTAAAAGCTCACGAAGTCGTGTCGCCGCGCGTATTGGATGGCGGGGTGAAAAGGCGTGAACGTCTGCACCACCACCTCGCCTTCCACGTCACCCCGGCCCGCCCGGCCGGACACCTGGGTCAGAAGCTGGAAAGTGCGCTCAGCGGCGCGGAAATCCGGCAGGTGCAGGCTGAGGTCGGCGTAGATGATCCCCACCAGCGTGACGTTGGGGAAGTGGAGACCTTTGGCGATCATCTGCGTGCCCACCAAGATATCTATCCGGCCGGCGCGGAACTCGTCCAAGGTGCGGCGGTAATCCTCCCTTCGCGTCAGGCTGTCCGAATCCATCCGGGCGACGCGCGCCCGGGGAAAGAGCCGTTGCAGGACCTCCTCGACCCGTTGCGTGCCCAAGCCGGCGTAGCGGATGGCGGGGTTACGGCACTCCGGTGTGGGACAGACCGCCGGCACGGCCTCCGAGTGACCGCAGATATGACAGCACAGCCGTTGCCGCTGCCGGTGGTACGTGAGCGCCACGCTGCAATTGGGGCACCCGGCCACGTAACCACATTGCGGGCATTGCAGCGCGGTGGCGTAACCGCGGCGGTTGAGAAACAGAATGGTTTGCTCGCCCCGCTCCAACCGCGCGGCCAGGGCATCGCGCAACACCGGTGAAAACACGGGAATGCCGCGCTCGCGGCGCGCTTCCTGCCGCATGTCCACCACGCGGACCAACGGCAGCCGTTGCTCGTCCACGCGCTCCGGCAGTTCCAGCAGCGTGTACTTGCCGCGGCGGGCGTTGTGGTAACTCTCGAGCGAGGGCGTGGCGGAGCCGAGCACCACCACCGCGCCTTCCTGCTGGCCGCGCCACACCGCCACGTCGCGGGCCTGGTAGCGCGGCGCCTCCTCCTGCTTGTAAGAGTGCTCGTGCTCTTCATCCACGATCACCAGACCCAGCGGGTCCACCGGGGCAAAGACCGCCGAGCGCGCACCGATGACGATGCGGGCGCGGCCCTGCCGGATTTTGTGCCACTCGTCGTGCCGCTCCCCCGCCGAAAGGTGGCTGTGCAACACCGCCACCAACGTGTGCAACCGCCCGTGCGAGAAGCGGGCCTTGAAGCGCTCGATCGTCTGCGGCGTCAGGGCGATCTCGGGCACCAGCACAATGGCGCCCCGCCCGCGCTCCAGACAGGCGGCGAGCGCCTGCAGGTACACTTCGGTCTTGCCGCTGCCCGTCACGCCGTGCAGCAAGAAGGTCCGCCCGGAGGGCGGGCCGCCCCCTGCCCCCGTGTGGGCCCGGTCCAAGGCCGCCACAATGGCTTCCAGCGCGGCGGCCTGCCCGGCGTTCAGCCGCAGCGGCTTGGTGGGCAGAAAATGCTCCGCGCCATACGGATCCCGTTCCGCCACCTGCGGCGCCACACGAATCAAGCCTTTATCCTCGAGCCGCCGCACCGTGTCCGCGGTGGCCCCGGTCAGGCGGAGCAATTCCTGCAAAGGTAACCCCCGCCGTTCCTCGATCAGATTCCAAACCTCGAGCTGGCGGCGGGTCAGCCCGGGCATCTCCCCCGCCGGCGGCAGCGGCTGGACAAACAACCGCTCGCGCCAACCCGCCTGCTCGCGGCGCACGGCTTCGGGCAGCACAGACTTCAGGACCAGCTCCAACGGGCAGGCGTAATAGCCGGCCATCCAGCGCGCCAGCGCGAGCACCTTGGGCGTGATCAGGCTCTGTGAACTGAGAACCTTGAGGATGGGCTTGAGTTCCCGGCCACCGTCGTCGTCGAGGATTTCCGTCACACACCCCAGCACTTGCCTGGCGCCGAACGGTACCTTCACGCGTGACCCGACCTGGACACGGCCGGCCAGTTCCGCCGGGATCGAGTAGTCGAAGTCCCGGCGCAAAGCGAAATCAAGCGTCACGCGGGCAATCATGCGAAGGCGCCGGCTGCCGGCCGGGACCGATCAACCCGCCACAATCGGACACGAATCCTTACAAAGAGAGGCCCGCGGGTGCAGCCAGATTCGAAGCCCCGGGCTCCGAAAACTTTCACCACCGGGGCCAATTTCCCCGGCCGCGCAACTCATTCCGCAACTCATCCACTTACCCCCATTCGTGCCCATGGGAGTTAATTCGTGGCTCCCGGACGTGTCGTTCCCGCCCCGGCAGGTTCCGGTCTGTCGGCGCCGGCGTCAAGTCACGCGCGGGACCCCGCAAGTGCATCAGACACCTCGATGGCTTGCGCCGGTGCCTGCAGCTACGGTCGTGGCGAGCAAGAGACAGGCGGCAGAGGGCCCCCCGGTCACCACCTCAAACCGGTTGCAGTCACCAGCCGCCACACTACCCTTGCCGCCATGCGTTTCATCGCCGGCGTTGTGGACAAGCTGCAGCGACATCCGAAACGGCTGGTGTTCCCCGAGGGCACGGAGCCACGGGTGTTGCAGGCGGCCCGGCAGTTCTATTCGCTGCATCTGGGGGTGCCGATCCTGCTGGGCGAGCGGCCCAAGGTGAAAGAGGTGGCCGCGCGCCTCGGCATCTCGCTGGAGGGCATTCGCATCATCAACCCCGTCGAAAGCGACGATTTCGACGCCTTTGTCCGGCGCTTTCTGTTACTGCGCCGCAGCAAGGGCGTGCAGGAGCCGGAGGCGCGCCTCACCATGGCCAAGCCGAATTACTTCGGCGCCATGATGGTGGCCATGCACCAGGCCGACGGGCTGGTGTCAGGCACGAACGAATTCACCGGCAGCGTGCTGCGGCCGCTGTTTCAGGTCATCCAGCTCGCGCCGCACACCACCGTGGCCTCGAGCTGCATGGTGATGGAACTGCCCGACTCGAAATTCGGTGAGGACGGCGTGTTGTTCATGGCGGACTGCGGCGTCATTCCCGACCCGAACGTCGAGCAACTGGCCGAGATCGCCGTGGCCACCGCGCGCCTGGCGCGGCATCTCCTGGGCGTGCGCCCGCGCGTGGCCATGCTGTCCTTTTCGACCAAGGGCAGCGCCACGCATCCTTCCATCGGCAAGGTGCAGGCCGCCACTGCGCTGGCCCGGCAGAAAGCCGCCCAAAGCGGGCTGGAGGCAGACTTCGACGGCGAACTCCAGTTGGACGCCGCGCTCGTCCGGGAGATCGCCGAGTTGAAAATCCCGGACAGCAAGGTGGCCGGCCGCGCCAACGTGCTGATCTTCCCCGACCTCAATTCCGGCAACATCGCCAGCAAGATGGTGCGCGTGGTCGCCCGCGCCAACGCCTATGGCCAGCTCCTGCTGGGCCTGGACCGGCCGGCAGCCGACGTCTCGCGCGGCTCCAACGCGCACGATATCCTCGGCGTGGCGGCCATCGTCGGTGTGCAGGCGGTGGACTACGAGTTGCTGTACCCCGGCTCCGGCCGGAAACTGCCGGGCGAGTCTCCCGCATGAACACCATCACCCCCCGCGTTTTCATCGCCGCCACCCGGCAGAACGAGGGCAAGACCACCATCTCGCTCGGTCTCGCGTCCGCCTTGCAGCGGCATTACCCCCGCATCGGTTACATCAAGCCCGTGGGCCAGCGTTTCGTCGAGATCGAGACCCAGAAGATTGACGAGGACAGCGTGCTCATGGACCGTGTGTACCAGCTCCGCTGCCCGCTGGTGGACATGAGCCCCATCGCAGTGGACCCCGACTTCACCCGGAAATACCTTCAAAAATCCAACTACGAGGTACTGGTCAAGCGCATCCTGGACGCCTTCGACCGAGTGGCGTGGGAAAAGGAATTCGTGCTTTGCGAAGGCTCGGGCCACGCCGGAGTGGGCTCGGTGTTCGACCTGTCCAACGCCCGCGTGGCCAAGCTGCTCGGCGCCAAGGTCATCATCGTCACCCAGGGCGGCATCGGCAAACCGATTGACGAGGTGTGCGTCAACAACGCGCTGTTCGAAAAGGAAGGTGTCGAGGTCATCGGCGTCATCCTCAACAAGGTCCTGCCGGACAAGCTTGAATTCATCCACGAGTTCGCCCGCAAAGGGCTTAAGCGTCAGGGCTTGGAACTGCTCGGCGTGCTGCCACATCAACCCATCCTGTCCAGCCCCACCCTCGGGGTCATCCGCGAGGAGCTTCATGCCCAGCCCTTGAACCGCTGCGAGCACTACCAGAACTTGGTCGAGGAGGTCGTCGTGGGCGCCATGAGCGTCCAGAACGCGCTGGCTTGGTTCAAGAAAGGCGTGCTGGTCATAACTCCCGGCGACCGCGAGGACCTGGTGCTGGCGGCGGCCACCACCTTGTACGGCCAGAGCGCCGATGGCCTGGCGGGCATGCTCCTGACCGGCGGCCAGCGACCTTCCCCCAGCGTCATGCGCGTGGTCGAGGCGCTGCCCTTCCCCGTGCTGGCCGTGGACCAGGAAAGCTACCGCGTAGCCTCGCGAGTACATGACCTCACCGTCAAGACCCGGCCTGCGGACACCGCAAAGATCCAGCTCATCCGCGACCTCATCGCCCAGCATGTGGATGTGGACCGCATCCTCAAGGCGGTGGACGGCGAGCGGTTCCGGGGGAAGTAGCGGCGAAGGCGGAGCGGGCGTGGCAAGGTCGGACCGGGCAGTATTTCGTTGCGGGGCAATCGCTTGGCCACGGTGTCAGAGGCACGATTCTGAGACAGAGCACACGAAGGGTAACCCATCGTCAGGACACTGCCTGCCAAGCCGCGCCGCCAGCCATTCAAAGCGGTGCAGAAACCAGGGCGCTTTTCTCTGCTGGGTAGCCATGCGACGCGCCTGGCGGTAATCGGTCAGCACGCCCCAACTCGTTAAGAGCAGCACGAGGGGCACACTTCTTCTCCCCTGCTGGCGCAATGTAAGATATCCATAAATAGTTTATGGTTAGTTATTTACAATAACGATACATCAAACAACCACAGCCTCTTGATGCAACCTAGTCGGTAGGATCAAGCAGAAGCACAGGGCTTCATCGAAACCTAGCTTGCAGGCGACGTCAGAAGCCCAAACACGGATCTTTAAGAACTTAAATGCAACACAATCAATAGTTTGTAACCTTATTAACGCATTGGTGTTTACATGGATGCAAGAGGCATCGCTCTTCAAAACATAAGCTGAATTCCACGAGCAAAACCAACGTTAGGGAAGCGTCAATTTGACTCTCAATGTGTTGGGGATGATGGTTTCTGGTAGTTAGCAGCCGCCCAATTGAGATTTTACATTCCGGACCTTGCTCTTATCGTTCTCGTGTGTACGGGTATCCTAAGCATTATGACGTGATCGTGGTTGGTGGTGGCCATGCAGGTGTCGAGGCCGCATTAGCCGCAGCCCGTATGGGCTGCGAAACTTTACTGCTGACCATGAATCTCGACACCATTGGCCAGATGTCCTGCAACCCTGCTATCGGTGGTTTGGCCAAAGGTCATCTGACCCGAGAAATTGATGCACTAGGGGGTGAGATGGGCCGGAATGCAGACATGACCGGTCTCCAATTCCGGATGCTCAATACCAAGAAAGGTCCGTCTGTTTGGGCACCACGGGCTCAATGTGACAAGAAGGCCTACCAGTTCCGGCTGAAATGGATTTGCGAACGCCAACCGCACCTCGACGTCAAGCAAGGCCAAACTGCCAAGCTCTTGGTTCGTGGCCAAAGAGTGATTGGAGTGGAAACGACCCTGGGTGTTCGGTTCGCGGGGCAAACCGTGATCATCACCACCGGCACATTCCTGCAAGGCCTCATGCATATCGGCTTGAGTCAAACTACCGGCGGGCGTGCGGGTGAAAACGCTGCGGTTGGGCTATCACAGTCGCTAAAGGATCTTGGTTTCGATTTGGGGCGCCTCAAAACCGGCACCCCACCTCGTTTGCAGCGTCGCACAATTGATCTCAGCAAGACCGAAGTCCAACCCGGCGACGAGCCTGTCCCTTGGTTCAGCTTCTGGAACGATGATTTGTTCCACGTGGAACAAAGGGGTGCGTCAAGGATCAATTCACCCGATTTGCTGTCCACGGATGAAGCTCATGCCTCCACTAACCATTCACCGGGCAGGAGACGGTACCCGCCAGGCTCTATTCTCGAACAAATCGGCGGTCAGTTGCCCTGTTACATCACTTACACCACCGACAAAACTGCTGAACTGATCCGAAACAACCTCCACAAGTCGCCACTGTACTCGGGCATCATCGAAGGTGTTGGGCCACGGTACTGCCCCTCTATTGAGGACAAGATCGTGCGCTTCGCCGACAAGGAACGGCACCAGTTATTTCTCGAACCAGAAGGCGTTGCCACCGAAGAGGTTTACGTTAATGGGTTTTCGACCAGTCTGCCGTTCGAGGTCCAAGTTGAGTTGGTGCGCACGATCATCGGTTGTGAACACGCTGAGATCACCCGGCCTGCCTATGCGGTGGAGTACGATTTCGCACCACCCACCCAACTTCAACCCACGCTCGAGACCAAGCTTTGCGAGAATCTTTACTTTGCCGGCCAGATCAACGGCACGTCTGGGTACGAGGAAGCCGCCGCGCAAGGAATCATCGCCGGCATCAATGCCGCGCGCCGCGCTCGGGGCAAGCCTGGAATCGTGCTTCGCCGCGACCAAGCCTACATTGGAGTCCTGATTGACGACTTGGTCACCAAGGGCACGACCGAGCCCTACCGGATGTTCACTTCCCGAGCCGAATACCGTTTGCTTTTACGCCAGGACAACGCTGATGAAAGGCTTTCAGCCCTGGGATTCGATCTGGGCTTGCTGCCAGAGTCTTTATACCGTCGTTGTGAGGTAAAATATCAGGCTGTGGCCACCGAACTGGAGCGACTGGCCCGCACTCGTCACGAAGGATTGACGCTCATGCAGATCCTCCGTCGGCCTGAAGTCACCTACGCCACACTGCCTTGCCGCGAAGAAAAGTTGTCGCCCGAGATCGCCCAAGCTGTCGAAATCGCGGTGAAGTACGCCGGCTATGTCGAGCGTCAGGAAAAGGAGATCTCGCGCTTGATCGAGATGGAATCCAAAGCCATTCCGGCTTGGCTGGACTTTCAGAGCATCCCCGGTCTGCGCACCGAGGCTCGACAAAAACTTCAAACCATCCGCCCGCTAACTCTCGGACAAGCTTCACGGATCTCCGGTGTCTCGCCGGCCGACATCAGCTTGGTGATGGTGTGGATACAGCGTGGGCGGGCTGAAGTGACCTTTGGCAATCAAGAGTCGTAAACTAGCGGTTTGATAACATCAATACCTAGCGCAACGCGAACTAAGATTCTAATAGTATGGACTGACCCTTTACTGTTTGTCCTACAAAATTCATCCTTTTCTGCGCCGTTCTGTGCTGTTGAGCATAAAACTTGGCATCCGTGCCGTTTTGAGTTCACTGGTTAAACCAATAACGCCTCTTGGCTTAGTGACGCCAATAACAGGTGCCGCCTTAGGTCCGCGCCGAAGAACGCAAAAACTATCCACTTTTGGTTGTTGAGCGCCCGGCGATAATATGGCCCCGGCCTGCCAGCCCAGTTCATGAAACACATTCACCAGACTTTCATCCTAGCTTGGCTGGGCGCCACGGCCGCGCTCCTCGCTGCGGACCGACCCAACATCCTGTTCCTGTTCGCGGACGACATGCGCGCTGACACCATTGCCGCGCATGGCAATCCACACATTCGCACCCCGCATCTCGACTCACTGGCCGTCTCCGGCTTCAGCTTTCGCGCCAACTACATCTTCGGCGGCAACAGTGGCGCGGTCTGCGTGCCGAGTCGCGCCATGCTGATGAGTGGCAGGACCTGGTTCCACGTGGACACCGTTTCGCTCAAAGACACCAAGCTCCTGCCCGAACTGCTCGGCGAGCAGGGCTACGTCACCTTCGGCACCGGCAAGTGGCACAACGGCCAGCCTTCCTGGCTGCGCTCCTTCCAGCGTGGCAAGACCGTCATGTTCGGCGGCATGTCCGATCACACGCGCGTCCCCGTGCGCGATCTCGGACCGGATGGCCAACTGACGGCGGAGCGCGTGGGGGAGAAATTCTCCAGCGAGTTGTTCGCCGACTCGGCCATCGAATTTCTCCGCCGCCACGACGGCCGGAAACCTTTCTTCGCTTACGTGGCTTTCACCGCGCCGCACGACCCGCGCCAGCCGCCGCTGAGCTACCGCGAACCTTACTATCGCCACCCCCCGCCACTGCCGCCGAACTTCCTGCCGCAGTTCCCGTTCGACAACGGCATGATGCGGGGTGGCCGCGACGAAAACCTCGGCGCCTGGCCCCGGACCGAGGCGATGATCCGCGATCAACTGGCCGAGTACTACGGCCTGATCACTCACCTGGATGAGCAGATCGGGCGGATTCTTGCGGCCCTGAGCGAGTCGGGCCACGGCGACAACACGCTCATCCTCTTCGCGGCCGACAACGGCCTGGCCCTGGGCAGTCACGGCCTGCTGGGCAAGCAGAGCGTCTTCGAGCACAGCATGCGCACGCCGCTCATCCTCGCCGGCCCGGGCATCCCGCGCGGCAAATCCACCGCGGCGTTCACCTACCTGCATGACCTGTTCCCGACGTTGTGCGACCTGCTCGACATCCCGCCGCCGCCCGGCCTCGAAGGCGAGAGCCTGCGCCCGCTTTGGGAAGGCCGGCGGGAACGCGTGCGCGATTCCGTGTTCCTGCCGTTCCTTGATCTCCAGCGCGCCGTACGGGACGAACGCTGGAAACTCATCGCCTATCCCCGGATCGGCCACCTCCAGTTGTTTGACCTGCAAACCGACCCGCACGAGACGATCAACCTCATTGACCGTCCCGAGCACGCCGCGCACGTCACCCGCCTGCGCGATCTCATGCAGTCATGGCAGGCCCGGGTGGGCGACACCCTGGAGATCCCGGTCGCGAACCGGCTGCCGCCTCGCGTGGATTTGACCGGCCGCCCGCGCGAGCCCGATGGGTGGCAGCCCGACTGGATCGTGAAGAAATACTTCGGCGCACCGACCACCGCGCTGCCTTGAGCGAATCCGACGGACCAGGTTGGGCGGCAGCGCGGTGCGTCCGAGCGTTCAAACTTCGATTTTCGCGCTGGACGTGTCTGCTAAGCCGCAGCCGCTGGAGCAGCCGTGAAACTCCGGTGTGACCGCCGGCCGCCTCCCACGGCGGGCCGGGCCGGGAGGCGCGTCACTCCGCCCGCACCCGGTAGAATCGCACCGGGTGCATGGCCCAGTCGGGATCCCGGAAGTCCACCCAGCCGTCCTTGAGAGCGTGGGTGCTCACCGCAGACCAGGCCGGATGGGCCAGGTCCGTGCAGGCCTCCACCACCACGTTGGCATTGGTCGCCCAGGCGATCCGGAAACCAAAGCCGTTGGTCTGGACGCCAAAGTGGGGGCCGAAGTCGAGAATCACCGGGTCGGGCCGCACCGACACTGCGGTGGGGCGACCACCGTAGGTGGAGGGCCAACCTGTCGTGCCGGGCAGATGGTAGAGCCTCGCCCGGGTCCCGGAGAACGCCCCCCAACCCAGTTCGGGCGGCTCTCCCGCGAAGTAAACGCTGGTCAGGCCGGCACAGTCGGAGAACGCGTAGCTCCCGATGTGGGTGACGCTGTTGCCGATCGTAATGTTGGTCAGACCGATGCAGCCCTGGAACGTCTTATACCCGATGCTGGTGACGCTGTCGGGGATCGTGACTTTGGTCAGGCCGGTGCACTTGTAGAACGCGTAGTCCCCGATGTGGGTGATGCCCCGGCCAAGCACCACATTGGTCAGGCCCGAGCATCCACTGAAGACTCCGTAATCCCACCACAAGCTTCCCTCCAAAGTGACTACACTGTCGGGAATGACCACGCTCGTCAGGCCGGTGCAGTCGTAGAACGCCGAGTCCCCGATGCGGGTGACCGGCCGGCCTTGGATGGCGTCCGGGATGGTCACGGCCCCGCCGGACCCGGTGTACTCGCTGATGGTGACGCCGGCGCCGTCAGCCTCGTAGCTGAAATCTCCGCATTGAGCGGCCCG
>Ga0209381_1000407_pt1 | contig 108820 bp, 94 predicted proteins | sample DewCreD2012metaG_FD_184111 | JGI IMG/M metagenome (GOLD analysis project Ga0209381, IMG submission 184111) | Hot spring sediment bacterial and archeal communities from British Columbia, Canada, to study Microbial Dark Matter (Phase II) - Dewar... ...
ACCGCATCCCCTGGGCGACGTTCGGCGTCAAGCCCGTCAAGGCCGGCGACATCCTGGCCGGCTCCATCTGCGTCTTCTGGGGCACGCCCGATGGCCTCAAGACCGCAGGCGGCGGGGCCTGGTGCTACGACGTGATGGCCGGGCCGGGGTTCGTCTACCAGTCGTCATCCGTCTGGGGCAAGATCATCTTCTCCGGGAAGGGCAACCTGCCCAAAGACCTCGTCGAGGAGGGCCTGCCGCCCGAGAAGCCGATGCCGCTCACCTTCGCCTACGATGTGCCCGAGGACAGCGAGGTGAGCATCTGCCTCTTCGATGCCGAGGGCATGGTCCGCCGCATCCTCGTCGCATCGGGCTTCAGGCGGGCGGGGCAGAACGTCGAGCGGTGGGACGGGTTGGACGATGCGGGCAAGCCCCTCGCCCCCGGCACCTACACCTGGAAGGGGCTGACCCATCAGCCGCTCAAGACCAGGTTCATCCTCTCCGCCCACAACAGCGGCCAGCCGCCCTACAAGACCGACGACAACACGGGCGGCTGGGGCGGCGACCACGGCTGCCCCACCAGCGTCTGCGCCGCGGGCGACGCGATGTTTCTCTCCTGGTCAATGAGCGAATCGGGCTGGGGCATCATCAAGACCGACCTCAAGGGCAAGAAGCTCTGGGGCATCCGCCACAACGCCGAGGACATGGCGACCGACGGCGAGCGCCTCTTCGTCGTCGGCGACCACGGCTACGAGGGCGCGCACTCGGTCAAAGTCTTCAGCGTCCACGACGGCCGCCCCCTCAACTGGGGCAACGGCAAGCCCTTCCTCGCCCCGCCACCCGGCGGCGACGAGAAGTCCAACGTCGCCACTGCTGTTGCCTGCCGCGACGGGAACACCTACGTATCGTGGACTGCCCGCGACCTCGTCGGCCTGTACAATGACCGTGGGAACCTGACCGGAACCTGCCAACTGCCAGAGCCGCGCCAATTGGTGGCCACGTCCGGCGGGACGTTCAGTGTCATCAGCAAAGGCACAGTTGTGTACGTTGGGGCCGGTAAGCCAATGACGATCGCGAGCGGACCTCACTTGGACGCCCCATCCGACTTGGCCATCGATAACGACGGCATGCTATACGTGGCGAATCGCGGGAAGCTCCAGAACATCTCTGTGTTCGATGCTCAGGGCAAGTTCCTCAAGAGCATCGGCAAGGAGGGCGGAAGGCCGCGGGTGGGGCGGTACGACCCCAGCGGCATCCTGGAGCCAGGCGGCATCGCGCTCGACAAGAACGGCAACCTCTGGGTCGCCGAGACCCTGGACGGGCCAAAGCGGCATAGCGTCTGGGACACGAAGAGTGGAAAACTCGTCGCCGAGTTCTTCGGCGGCTCAGCCTACTTCGGCTGGGCGTACATGGACCCCAAGCACCCCGACGAGCTGTACTGCCACAACGTCCTCTGGAAGGTGGACCTGACGAAGGGCACGTGCGTGCCCTGGAGCACCATCTGGCGGCCGACCGCCGAGAACATGATCGGGGTGCCCAACCCCGGCGGCTACGCCGGCCACTTCCGCGTGATGACCGCCCGCAACGGAAAGCAGTTCGGATGGGGGATGATTGACTACTCGAACATGCTCTTCATCCGTGACGGGGACGTGTTCAAGCCCTTCGCAGGCACCATCCGCATCGCCTTCGGCCCGTTCGGCGGCGGCGTGCTCTATCCCGTGATGAAGGGGATGAAGGAGGGCGCCTACCTGTGGCAGGACGCCAACAACGACCAAACCGTCCAGGCCGAGGAACTGACCGCCTCGCCCACGGGCCGCGGCGAGACGGCCTTCAACTGGATTGACGCCGACCTCAATGCCTGGAGCGATTCGGGCTTCATGTTCAAACCCGTCCGCTTCGAGGCCGACGGGCGGCCGGTCTACGACTTCGCCCAGCGGGTCGAGGTGCCCTTCAAGGGCAACAACTCGAACGGCACGAGCCTCACCTACGACGACAGCGACGGGGCGGTCTACACCCTCAACCCCGGCCGCGAGCCCGGCTTCGCCCGCTGGACGCGCGACGGCAAGCTGGTCTGGGGCTACGGCGGCGTGATTGACTGGAACAAGGCGCTCAGCCTGCCGATGGTCACGCCCGGCAAGCTCTGGGGCCTGACCATGCCGCTGGGCGTCGCGGGCGACTTCACAGGCGCCGCCACCTACTTCGGCCCCTACCACATCTTCACCCGCGACGGCATCTACGTGGGCATGGTGATGCGCGACGGACGCAGCGGCGGACTCGGCCCCGACATCACGGCCTCCGAGGTCGTCACCGGCCAACTCGTCAAGCCCGACGGGATGAACCGCATCTTCCTCCTCGCGGGCGACCAGGATGGCCGCGTGACCGAGATCCTCGGCCTCGACACCGTCAAGCGCCTCCCCGGCGGCACCTACACCCACAGCGAGGAGAACGCGAAGCTCGCCGCCAAGGCCCTCGCCGACTACGAGCAGGCGAAGGCCAAAGCCCAGCGGCTCGAAATCGTGCGGGGCCGCCCCGCCCTCGACCTCGCCAAGGGCGTCACCAAGACCGTGGACGCCGCGAGGGCCTTCACCGCCCGCGCTGCCTATGACGACAAGAACCTCTACGTCGCCTTCGACGTCACCAGCCCCGCCGAGCTCGTCAACGAAATCACCGATCCACGAATCATCTTCAAGGGCGGCAACCTCCTCGACATCCAGCTTGCCACCGATGCCTCGGCCGACCCCAGGCGCAAGACGCCAGTGCCCGGCGACGTTCGCATCCTGGTCACCCGCCAGAAGGGCAAGCCGTTCGCAGTCATCTACCGTCCCAAGGTCAAGGCATTCCAGGGACAGCCCATCGTGCTGACCTCGCCCACGGGCAAGGAGAGCTTCGACGCTATTGAGCCGACTGACGCCGTGAAGCTCGACTATCGCAGAGAGCCGGGCGGCTTTAAGGCCGTCGCCACCATTCCCCTTGAACTCGTCGGCTTCTCACCGAAGGCGGGGGCGAGCGTCCGCATGGACCTCGGCTACATCTTCGGCAACGCCGCCGGCACCCAGGCCGCGTTGCGCGCCTACTGGACCAACAACAGCTTCTCGGCCAACGTCACGAACGACATCCCCAACGAGAGCCGCCTCGAGCCCGCCGAATGGGGCACGGCCACTGTGGAGTGAGGCAGGGAATGGCCAATATCCCGAACGAGTCAGCCGAGGGCCTGTCCAAGGAGGTCTACGCGCGCTTTGGACTGGCCTACTATCTCAGCGAATGTCTGCACAGGGGACTTTGCCATGTGTACGTCTTCTGCTCGTTTGCTGGGGGGCACGGGATCACCCGCTCACGCATCGCGGAGAAAGCTTCTTGCGCCTACTCGCTCACACTCGGACAGGTGACCGACGCCATCGCGGATCTTGTTCCGGAGGACCTTTACCGCGAGCTGAAGCAAGCCGTCGAGAAACGGAACTACCTCGCGCATCATCTGTGGTTTGACAAGATCCATCTGATGTTCACCGAGGGCGGCCTACGGCAGGTGGCACAAGAACTGGCCGAGTACGCAAACCTCTTCGAGAGGCTGGACCTCATGGTGGAAGAGCTCCTCACGCCGAAGCTAAAGGCGCTCGGGTTCACGGATGACCTTATCCAGAAGTCGCTCGCCGAGACGCGTGAAGGTAAACCTGCGCCTCCCTTACCCTCGGGCAGAAAGCCCAAGAAAGCCGAACGCCTCGTGCATGTGTGGCAGAGGCATGGAGATGACGGCAGGATTGAACTTGTCTTCGAAACCGAGGATGGGTGCCTCTGGGAACTGTGCGACGTTGGCCTCGGGTGGACCGCGGTGGACAGGATAGCCGCCGGGTGGCAGGAGAGCGAGACATTCAGGCCCTATCTGCCAGCGACCATAGACCCTCGCCCGGATTGCCAGGGCCATTGGCACTACGAGATTCAGCTTGGCCGCCGAGCGGTACTCTGGGTCAGGCCGGCCGAAGGGCCAGTTCACTTTCGTTGCGGCATCCGGAGACTGCAGCCGCAGCGCGCCCGCGGGGACTAGGGAGAGGGACCAGTCTCGCGCTTCTCCAGGAATGTTCGGCAGGCGATGAGGAATTCGCTAGCTGCCTGGACCGACTCTTCCGCTTCCTTTCGCAGTATATCGGGCTCGGGCAGATAGTCGCTACGGGAGCGGAGGCGCATCAATCGGATGCCTGTGTGGTGGAAGCGGGCGTCCATCAGGCCGGGCTTGGCCACGAGTTGGCCAAAGGCGGCCCACAGGGCGTGGTGCGACTTGCGCTCGACGCCGAGTTCCAGCAGAACCGCCGTTGCGCCGTGGAACATGGCATAGTAGCAGCGGCTCACGACATCGGCTGGGTAGCCGAGGCCGAGGATCTGCCGCCCCAGGCGAAGCAGTTCGTCGGCCCGCGCGAGGTGCTGCTCTATCTCCGGCTTCACACGCCAACCCCTTCGCGAACAATGTTGCGGAAGACGGCGTAGGGCGCTCTTGCGTGCTCATCCTCTGAGAGGAAGAAGGGCATGAGGACGCAATCCTCGCGGAGCGAGAGGTCGCCGACCAGGTCGTCGGTGCGCTTGTCTTCTTCCGCACGGCTGACAGGCCCGGCCAGTACCACGGCGACATCAATGTCGGAGTCCTCTGTGGCCTCCCCGCGGGCGTAGGAGCCGTAGAGGTAGACGCCCTTGAGCCGCGGGCCATAGGTCGCGGCCAGTTGCTCGCGGAACTCGTGGACGAGCCGCAACACCTCTTCCCTAGACTTGGCCATGCCACGTCTTCCTGTTTGGAATGGCACCGCGTCTATTGGTACAATAGCGCCCAGAGGTAGGGATGTCAAGGCGGAAGGAGCCCCCTCCGATGTACGCACGGTCACGCATTGCGAGGAGTCTGCTGATGGCTACGGCGATGGCATGCGCGAGCGGTGTGAGCGGCGGAACACCAGGTACCGCTGAGGTGACAGTGGACACGGCCAAGCCCGGCCCCGCGATCTCGCCGTATCTCTACGGACAGTTCATCGAGCACCTGGGGCGCTGCATCCGCGACGGCATTTGGGCCGAGAAGCTGAAGGACAGGAAGTTCCTCCTCGAGCCGGGGAAGTCGCCCTGGGAGGTGGTGAGAGCGGAGGGGGTGGCCTTTGATGCCTTTCACGATCCGGCGGGGGCCTATTGCGGCGACAAGTGCACGGCCCTCTGGCTCCGCGAAGCGAAGGGCGGCAAGTGCGGCCTCCGCCAGGGCGGCATCGGGCTGCTTGAGGGCAAGGAATACGTGGGCTACGCCATCCTGGCCAGCGTCGGCGGGCCGGCCCCCGTGGAAATTCGCCTCGCGTGGGGAAATGGCGCCGAGGAAGGCCAATCGGTTGTCCTCGACAAGGTGGGGCGTGAGTACAGGAAGTTCCCCCTTCGCTTCAAGGCAGGGGTGACAACGGATGCGGCGACCCTCTCGGTGCTGATCGGGAACACGCGGGACGGGGACGTCCCGCCTACAGGCCAGGGGTGCTATGTGTGGCTGGCCTGCTTGTCGCTGATGCCGGCCGACAACGTGAAGGGGATGCGGGCCGACACGCTGGCTCTCATCAGGCGCCTCAACCCGCCAATCACTCGGTGGCCCGGCGGCAACTTCGTGTCGGGCTACAACTGGAAGGACGCCATCGGCGACCGAGATAGGCGCCCCCCCCGCTGGGAGCGGGCGTGGAACGACGTGGAGGACAATGATTTCGGGCTCGACGAGTTCATGGCCTTCTGCCGCGAGGTCAACACCGAGCCGTATATCGCCGTGAACACCGGCCTGGGCTCGGTGGCCGATGCGGCCGACGAGGTGGAGTACGCCAACGGCGCGGCCACCACCCGCTGGGGCGCCGAGCGGGCGCGCAACGGCCATCCCGCGCCATATGGGGTCGTCTGGTGGGGGATCGGCAACGAGATGTACGGCGGCTGGCAACTGGGCAACGTGCCGGTGGAGCGCTACGCCCTGCGCCACAACGCCTTCGTGGAGGCCATGCGGGCGCGGGACGCGCGCATCAAGGTCATCGCCGTCGGCGCCCCAGGGCGCTGGAACGACGTGGTGGTGCCGCTGTGTGCCGCGCACACCGACCTGCTGAGCGCCCACCACTACACCGAGCGGAAGCTCAATCTCCCCTTCTCGCCCGAGGACCTCAAGAAGTGCGAGGAGGGCTTCGCAGCCTACTCGGGCCACGTGGCGGGCGGGGTGCGGGGCCTTGTGGCCGACTTCCGCAAGCGCCTGGGCAAGGGCAATGCGGCCATTGACCGCCTCCGCCTCGCCGTGGACGAGTGGGGCATCGTGCGCGAGTGGAACCCGCGGCCCGACCCGCCAGGCGTCGGCGCCTTCGAGCACTACTACACCCTCGCCGACGCCATCGCCACCGCCCGCGCGATGCACGAGCTCCTCCGCTCCGCCGACATCGTCGCGATGGCGAATTGGGCGCAGACCGTCAACGTCATCGGCGCCATCAAGACCACCCGCAACCACGCCTGCCTCGACCCCGCAGGCCACGTGCTCGCCCTGTACCGCGCCCACGTCGGCGGCGAGCTGGTGCCCGTGAGCGTGACGGGGGCCGCAACGGTGGACGCCATCGCCGCGCTCGACAAGAAGGCAGCCACGCTCTCGATTGGCCTCATCAACTTCTCGCCGAAAGACGAGGCGAGCGTGAGCCTGAGGCTTGCGGAGGGCGTCAAGGCATCGGGCGTCTCGGGCTGGCGAATCAGCGGCCCGAACCTGGGCGCGACCAACGTCCCCGGCCAGCCTGAGGTGGTAACCACCACGCCGCTCGCCGAGAGCATGAAGCTCGACGGCCCGATTGCCCTGCCGGCGCATTCGGTGACTGTGCTGAAGGCCGTGCTCGAGAGCCGCTGAGAAACCGTGGGGCGGGTGGGGCTGGGGAGACGTGTCGGACGCCTGTCTCACAGGTCCCACCTGTCCCACTTGTCCCACCGCGGGAGTGCTCGATGGCTGAGTTGGCCGCTCCCATCTTCGAGATCTTTTCGGGCATCCAGGGCGAGGGCCTCCTCGTGGGGACGCGGCAGGTCTTCGTGCGCTTCTGCGGCTGCAACCGCCGCTGCGCCTACTGCGACACGCGAGAGGCCCTTGCACCCTCAGAAACCTGCGCGATCGAGCTGTCGCCCGGCTCGCGCGAATTCCGATGGCAGAGGAACCCGCTGTCCGTCGGCGATGTCGCCACTGCCGTCTCCGCGCTGGAGTCGTTCCACGGGCTTCACCACTCCGTGAGCCTCACCGGCGGCGAGCCGCTTCTGCATGCCGACTTCATCGCCGCCCTCGCGCCGGTCCTGGCCAGGCAAGCCCTTCCCGTTTATCTCGAGACGAACGGCACACTGCCCGACGCGCTCGAGCGGGTGATCGAGGGAGTGCATCACGTGGCGATGGACATCAAGCTGGAGTCCGCAACGGCCGAGCCGACTCCCTGGGACGACCATCGCCGCTTCCTCCAGATCGCCTCGACGCGGAGCGTCCAGGTCAAGGTAGTCGTCGGTACCGTAGCCACCGAGGAGGAGCTTCAGCGGGTCAGCGACCTCGTGGCCTCTGTGGCGCCGGCGACGCCCGTCGTGCTCCAGCCAGTCACCGCGGCCCAGGGCGTGGGGACGCCGGCCCCAGCCCGAGTGCTCCACTTTCAGGAGATCGTGAAGCGGCGGCTCGCCAACGTGTGGGTGATTCCCCAGGTCCACAAGCTGATGGGGCAGAAATGAGCTGCCAATCGCCGAATGCACGGACACGCACGGACGCACAGGGACGAACCGCTCCCGGCCGTGGGGCCATTCGTCCGTGTCCGTCCGCATCTGTCCGTGTGCTTTCTCCGCTGGGTGCGATTGAGGCCGCGTTCAACGCCAGAAGGCTGGCCCGGCTGGGGTTCGCCGCTCGTGCGCCCGAGGCGGTCCGCGTCGGAAACAGAACGGCCCGGCAGTTGGTGCGCGAGTTGGCGGCTTACTTTCGGGGGGACGCCACTGGGTTTCTCACCCCGCTGGACCTCGATTCGGGGACGCCCTTCCAGCGGAAGGTCTGGGAGGAGCTTCGGCGAATCCCGTTCGGGACCACCCTCAGCTATGGCGAGTTGGCCCGCCGTGTGGGTGCGCCGCGGGCGGCGCGGGCCGTGGGCCGGGCCGTGGGTGCCAATCCCATCCCCATCGTCATCCCGTGCCACCGCGTGATTCGCTCGAACGGCGACCTGGGCGGCTTCAGCGCGGGACTGGAGATCAAACGATGGCTTCTTCGCCACGAGGGGTGCCTGTGATAGCGGCCGTGTGTTGCGTCATGCTTTTCGGCGTCGTGCTGGCGGGCGAGGCGCAGGCGCCGAAGGTCTCGACTCAGTTCGGCGCGCAGCGGCTCGATTTCGTCCTGGGCAGCAACCGGGCGTTCATCATCGAGCCGACGAAGCCGGCCGCCGACGGCTTGAGGCCCTGGCTGTGGTACGCTCCGACGTTCATCGGCGGCCACCCGGACCCGAGCCACGCCTGGATGTTCGAGCAGCTTCTCGCCCGGGGCTTCGCCATCTGCGGCATCGAGGTGGGGGAGTCGTTCGGCAGTCCCAGGGGCCGCGCCGCCTACAGCGCGCTCTACGAGCACGTGACGAGAGCCCATGGCCTCGCCCCTAAGGCCTGCCTCCTGCCCCAGAGCCGCGGCGGCCTGATGCTCTACAACTGGGCCGTTGAGCACCCCGAAGGCGTGCAGTGCATCGGCGGCATCTACACCGTCTGCGACCTCTCCAGCTACCCCGGCCTCGCCCGCGCCTGCGGCGCCTATGGTATGAAGGAGGCCGAGCTGCGCGGACGCCTGAAGGAACACAATCCCGTTGACCGCCTGGAGCCGCTGGCGAGGGCCAAGGTGCCCATTCTCCACATCCACGGAGACAGCGACAAGGTGGTGCCGCTGGAGGCGAACGCGGGAGAACTCGTCCGCCGCTATCGCGCCCTCGGCGGCCCCGCCGAGCTGATCGTTGTCAAGGGCAAAGGCCACCAGGTCTGCGACGAGTTCTTCAAGTGCCAGCGGCTGGTGGACTTCTTCCTCCGCCACGGCGACGGTCGGGAGTGACCTTCACAGAGCCAGCTTCTCCCACACCGCGCGCCGCTCTTTGAGGAAGGCGACAGGGTCGCCCTTGCACGAGGTCTCGAACATCGTGTAGCCGTTGTAGCCGATGCCCTTCAGGAGGTCGAAAAACTCTTTGAAGGGGTAGGTCCCGCCGCAGTCCTTGATGTGCGCGTGCCAGAGCCACCTCTTGCACAGGTCGAAGTTGGGCTTGAGCGAGCCGTTCGCATCGGTCTCGCCGTCGTTGGAGTTCCAGCAGAGGCCGACGGCGGGGTGGTCGCAGTATTCCATGATCTTGGCCATGCGGTCGAGGCGCGACGTGCCGCCGCCGTGGCATTCTACGACGATCTTGACGCCTTTGTCCTGCGCGAAGGCGCCGCACTCCTTCAGGGCGCCCGCGATCTGGCGCAGCGTGGCGTCCTCGGGCACATCCTTCCGCAGGCCGTTGGGCCGCACCTTCACGCCCCAGGCCCCCACGTCGGCAGCGAGCTGCACGAAGGCGTTGGTCGTCTCGATGTTCTTCTTCACCGTCGCGGGGTCCGCCGCGTGGTATTCGCAGGTTGAGCCGAGGGCGACGAGCTTGACCTTGGTCTTCGCGAATGCCTCCCTCACTTTCGCGCGGCCTTCGGCGTCGAGCTTCGGCTCGACCCCGTGCTTGTGGGTGGTGCGCAGTTCCACGCCCTCCATGCCCGAGTCCTCGCAGCATTTGATCAGCGTGGGCAGGTCCATGCTGGCGCAGACCATGTAGGTGACGGTGCCAATGCGGATGCGGGGCTTCTCCTCGGCGCACAACGCGACCCCTGCGGCCAGGGAACCGATCCCGATGCTCTGGGTGAGGAACTCTCGGCGGCTGGGGTTCATTGCTCTCTCCTGAGAGTGACGATGGGCGGGGCAGCGAAGTCAGCGGCGAGTCGCTCGGCAAGGGCCTTGTCGGGCTTGCCGTCGTGGATCGCGAGGCGGTACCGCAGGATGAGCGGCTCGCCCTTCTTGATCGTGTAGGCGTCGGGCTGGACAAGTGTGGTGCTGAAAAACGCCATCGAGGGGTGCACGCGAACGCCGTTGGGATAGCGGGGGTTCGCGGGATGCTCGATGGCGAGAATGCCGCCCCATCCCTCGGCGCCCAGGCGGCCAGTGAAATCAATCCACTTCGCCTTCGTGGCGTTGGCGTCCTTGCGCGTCCTGCCCTCGCTCGTCAGCACGTCCACGATCGCGCCTTTCTCGTTCCACTCGTCGCGCCCGCGAAAGCCGAGGCCACCGTAGTGCATCTTGCCGAGCACCACGTCGTCGCCCGTCGCCTCGTGGCGCACCGCGAGGTCCACGAGGCGCGGGCTGGTCGGCGCGGCATAGGCGCGGGCGATGAGGGTTTCCTTGAGGATCGCCTTCTCGCCGCTGATCAGGTCATTCTCCGCCGCGAAGCCGGCGAAGACGGGGCCGCTGGCCGGCGTGAGGGCCTTGTTGACGAACTTGCCGCGCCCCTCCTGGATCTCCCAGAAGTTGGCCTTGATCGGGCCGGCATCGGCCTTCACCCAGGCGAACCACAGGCCGCGGTGGTGGGCGTGGTCGGGATGATAGTCGCCCGTGATGGTCTCGCCGCAGGGCGCCCAGAGCGGATGGAAGTAGCATGCTCGATCGTACTTGCTCGGCTTGTCGGGGAACTGCGCCACCACGCCGTGGTTATAGCGGAGGATGGGCTTGCCGTCGAGCGCCACGTCCACGCACTTCGCCTCGGTGACCTTTGCCGTGGCCACGGCGGGAACCTGCTCGGTCGTCTTCACCTGGAGCTCGAACGTGCGGGTCGCGCCCTTCGGCGTCTTGCCCGGCAACACAAAGACCAGGCGCCCGCCATCGCCGTCCCACTGCGCAGGCACCGGCTCGGCCTTTTCGGCGCCCCTTTCAACGAGCAGGAAGAGGGCCTTGCCCGCCTGCCCGGCGGTCAGGCCCACATCGGCCAGCTTCAGCGTGACCGACACCGGGGTGTCGAGGCGGTCGTAGTCGCCGGAGGAAACCACTAGCAGGAGCGCGGCGAGTGCCTTCAATGGGACCTCCTAGGGCCTATGGACACGATGGACAGCATGGACGCTGTGCACAAGACGGCAAGAAGGCTGCTGGGTCTTGCCCACCGGGTCCACAGTGTCCACAATGTCCATCATCATACCACCTTCGCCAGGGCCTCGCGCATCGCGGCAAACGAGGCCACGATGCCAGGCATCGGGTTGTTCGCATCCAGTTCGTACTCGAGGGAGAAGGGGCCCGTGAAGCCCGTCTCCTTGAGCGCGGTGAAGGTCGCCACCAGGTCAATCGTCCCCTTCCCCACCACCACGTCGTGCTTCTGGGCATTGATGTCCTTGAAGTGGAAGCCGTGGAGGCGTTTGGCCGCGCCGAGCTTGCGGGTGGCCTCGACGGGGTCGTCGCCCGAACGGGCGAGGTGGCCGGTGTCCAGGCACACACCGAATCGCGGGTGATGGCCTTCGAGGGCCTTGAGCATCCCGTCGGCAGTCGTCCAGCGCGAGCCCGGCCCGTGGTTGTGGATGCCGAGGTTCACGGGATAGTCGGCCAGCACCTTGTCGATCGCGTCGAAGGCATCGGGCGCGGGGTCCACGGAAACCAGCTCGATGCTCATCCTGGCGGCGAACTCGAGCAGCTTGCGGGCAGCGGCCTCGTCCTTGCCGATGCCGCACACGCCGTAGGCATTGACCTTGATGTTGGCGTCGGCCAGTTTCGCCTGCGCCGCGGCCAGCTCCTCGGGCTTCATCCCCATCGGGAAGTGGCCGGGGAAGAACTCCACGAAGCCGATGCCCGCCTCCTTCATCTTGGCCACCACCTCGTCGAACTTGAAGGCCCGGAGCGAGTAGCTCTGGAGGCCCAGGCGCACTTGGAACGGCGCCGCCACGGCCGGCTGGTCCGTCACTCGCAGCCGATCGGCCCACCGCACGCAGCCGGCGAGACCCGCGACCGTGCCCAGGCCGCCCAGCCTCAGAAGGTCGCGGCGCGACACGCCTCTCTCGTCACGAACGCTCATCGTCATCTGCTCCTTGCCCTCCCCCGGCCGCCGATCATATCAAACCTGCCAGGGAAAGCCAATCGCAGGGCCACTCGGCGTCGTTGTCGTCGTCGTCCTCGTCGTCGAATCCTTTGATCAAGGAGAGAGCCATCGGGCTCGACGACGAGGACGACGACGAGCACGAGTGGCCGGCCGGGGGGAATGCCCCGAAATTGGGGCCAATCCCACGCATTGCATTCTCAGCCGCAGTCGCGCAGGATACGGGCAAGGGAAAGGTGTTCAGGTGGTTCAAGCGAACCGCAAAGTAGCTGGGATCGTTGCGCGCTATTCCGACGTCATCTCGCGGTGCGGCATTCATGCGGAGGCCATCTGCCTCTTCGGCTCGCGCGCCCGCGGCCGCCCAGACGCCGACGGCGACATTGACCTTGTGGTCGTCTCGCGCGCCTTCCGGCGGATGGGCTACCTGCGGTCACTGGCCCTGCTGGGCGAGGCTGCGGCCGAGATTCTCGAGCCCATCCAGGCCATCCCCTACACCCCGTCCGAGTTCGCCAGCTCCCTGCCCGGCGGCTTCTTCGAAGCCATCCGGCCGCACTGCGTCCCCGTCTTCCCGCCTGATGTCCGCCGTGCCTGAGCGGCTGTCTTCATTGCCGGCGCTGCGCCCCATACCTCACCGCCTCATCCAGAAAGGCATCTATGTTCTCAAACGGCGTTCCGGCGACGATGCCGTTGCCGGCGGCCAGGCAGAGGCCGCCGGCGGGACGGTCGAAGGTGTCCACGAGGTGGCGGACCTCGGCGCGGACCTGGTCGGGCGTGCCCTCGCGGAGGAGGTGCTGGACGTCGAAGCCGACGAGGAAGGTGAGGCGGTCGCCATACTTCGCGGCGACGGCGCGTTCGTCCATGGTGTGCTTTTGGACGGGGTGGAAGACCTCCACGCCCGCCTCGATGAGGTCGTCGAGGGCCTCGGTGTTGTTGCCGCAACTGTGGAGCCAGAAGTGCATGCGGGCCTTGCGGCAGGCGGCGCCGACGCGGGCGTAGTAGGGTTTCAGAAACTCGCGGAAGTGGGCGGGCTTCATCATGAGCTGCCGCTGGTTGCCCAGGTCGTCGCTCGTCCAGAAGCCGTCGGGGCGGAACTCCCGCGCCGCCCGCTCGATGTAGCCGACGTAGAGGCGGCACAGGGCGTCGTGCAGGCGGTGGATGCGGTCGGGCTCGAGGTAGTAGTCGGTCATCAGGTTGGCCATGCCGCGCAGGCCCCAGGGCCGCTCGAAGTAGAGGCCCCACCAGCCGAAGAGCAGGTAGCGGCCCTCAGCGTGGGCCTTCTCGACGTGGGGGCGAAGCTCGTCGAAGATGGGCGACGCCGCGGGGTCGGGCATCCTGGCGATGAACTCGTCGAGATGAGCCCAGTCCCACAGCGGGCCGCCGGCGTCGTGGCCCTTCTTCACGGCGGCGGCCTCGCCGAGCCACGAGAGGCCCATCTTGGCCACGTCGAGCGGGCTGAACATCACCATCGCGGCGTCGTGGGGGTAGCGGTCGAAGTGCCTGAGGCGTTCGCCGTACTGCTCCCACAGCCCCTCGCCCCACCACTTGGCCATGATGAGGGGAATGCGGCGGGGGCCTTTGCGCTCCACCGCCTTGATCACTTCCTCCCTGGGCAGCGGCTCGAAGATGTCGGGCATGTGCTATTCTCCATCTGGCGTAGCCGCGAGAGTCCCGCTTGCGGCTCTCTTCCGCACCTCGACAAGCGGGACGGTTGTCGCCACGGGCTCTGCGGCGGGGATGGCTACTTGCCCAGCGACTGGATGAACTCGGCCCACAGGCCGTCGAGGGGCTTGCCGGCGTATTCCTGGAACAGCTCGGGCCTGTAGCGCCCGTTGCGCACCGCGTCGTTCAGGCGGTTGACGAACGTCTTGTCCTTCGTGCGCACGATCCAGTCGAAGAAGGCGGCGGTGACCTGATAGCCGTTGGTGTAGTGCGCGCGAGCGGGGTTCACGCGCGGGCGGCGGTTCGGGGGCTCGTAGTTGAACCAGCGCACCCAGTCGGCGATCCCCTCGGTGACCCAGCCTGGCACGCGGCGGCCGCCATAGGCCTGCACCACGTGGCACAGCTCATGGATCACGGCGCCGTAGTCGTCGGGGTGCGCCTGGAACCAGCCCTGCATGCACGTGATCGTGGTGCCCGAGCTGGCGGCGATGCCTTTGTCCTGCCTGAACACCAGGCGCACCTTGGTCGGAGGCCTGAAGCCGGGCGCGCCGAGATGCTCCAGGATCATCGCGTAGTTCTTCTCGCAGAGCGCTCGCGCCTCGGCCGCCCACGGGGCCATGTCGGGCGCCTCCGAGGTGTCCACCGTCATCTCCAGCTTGGGGGCCTCGGGCGGCCTGGCCTTCCCGGCATCGGCCCCCGCCGCCCGGCTAACGCACGCGAGGAGCGCCGCCGAGCACACGAGCACACGAGACGAGCCTGGCATCACGCCTACCTTCCTCTCCAAGGGTCCGCAGGAACAACGCCGCTGGCCGCATTCTACACGGCTTGCGGCGGCGCGTCCAGCGCCACTCGCAGCGCGCTTGACAGGGCCGCTCGTTTCGGGCAGACTACCTGCGTTTCGGACGGCACGACGTTCTCCCAGGAGGCCCTGCGATGCGGACACTTGGTGCCCTGTGGTGCATGCTGGCGCTTGCGGCGACGAGCGCCCCGGCGGGCGAGGCGGCGGGGGTGCAACTGAAGCAGGCGGACGACGCCCTCGAGATCACCCTTGACGGCAAGCCGTTCACGACCTATCTCTTCGCGCCCAGGCCCTCGATGAACCAGCGCATCCTGCGGCCTTGCTTCTACCCCGTGTTCGGCCCGAACCAGGTGCCGATGATGCGCAACTACCCCCTCGCCGAGGGCGACCCCAAGGAGACGAAGCCCGACCACCCCCACCACACGAGCCTGTGGGTGGCCTATGGCGCGGTGAACGGCGTGGACAACTGGTCGAACGCGCCCAAGGCGGGCTGGCAGCTCCACAAGAGCTTCGAGGCCGTCGAGAGCGGCGCCGAAGCCGGCATGTTCCGGGAAACCCTCGACTGGACCGACGCTGAGAAGAAGCCGATCCTCGCCGAGGTGCGCACCGTGCGCATCCCCCGCCCGAAGGACGACACCTATCGCCTCCTCGACCTCGAGCTCACGCTTCAGGCCAAGTATGGCACGGTGCTCTTCGGCGACACGAAGGAGGGCGGAATGTGTTCGACCCGCATGCGCACCGAACTCCGCGCCGACAAGGACGGCAAGAACGGCCGACTCGTGAACTCCAATGGCGAGGCGGGCAACGCCTCGTGGGGCAGACGCGCCCTGTGGGTGGACGCCTCGGGCGAGGTCGAGGGCAAGCGTTACGGCTACGCCATCTTCGACCATCCGTCGAACCTGCGGCACAAGATGGCGGGCCAGCCTGACGGCGTCTACTGGCACTCGCGAACCTACGGCCTGCTCGGCTCAAACCCTTTCGCCATCCAGAGCTTCGACAAGAAGAACCCCGAGAAAGGCACCTACACCCTCGATGAGGGCAAGGAACTCACCCTGCGCTACCGCGTGCTCTTCCACCTCGGCGACGAGAAGGAGGGGAAGGTGGCAGAGCGATGGGAGGAGTACGCGAAGGCGAACGGGAGTGTCGGCTCGCGTCCCGCGGACCGTCTTGCACCCTCGGCTTCTCCGTCCGAAGCTTGCCGCTTGCCGCTAAGGTTAGGACTTGGCAATGAATGAAATCCTCGGCCTGCACTACGTCATCTGGATCGTCCTCGCCCTCTACTTCGCCGGCATGCTCGCCCTCGGCTGGTGGAGCAAGCGCGAGGCGAAGGGGCGCGACGGCTTCCTCATGGGCAAACGCCAGTTCGGCGTGCCCATGATGATCATGCACGCCTTCGGCGCCGGCACCCACCCGGGCGACGTCACCGGGGTGATGAGCGCCACAGTGAAGTCGGGCGCCTCGGGCATCTGGGTCTCGTGGATGTGGATGTTCGGCACCCCCTTCTACTGGCTTATCGCGCCGATCATCCGCCGCATGCGCTGCCTGACGCTCGCCGACTACTTCGAGGAGCGGTTCGGCAAGGCGGCCACGATCCTCTACGTCGTCATGGCCACCGTGGGCATGACCGTGGCCACGGCCAGCATGCTGCTGGCCACCTCGCGCACGGTGCAGGGGATGATGGGGAAGGCGGAGGTCAGCGAGATCAAGCAGGCGCCCGCCGCGAAGGCCGAGGCCGGCCCCGCCGCTGAGGCCGCAAAGGCGCCGGAGGCGAAGACGCCCGAATGGGCCGCCCGCGGCGTGCCGAAGCGCGAGGCCGACATGTGGTTCTACGGCATCCTGTTCATCACCACCGCCGTCTTCATCGTCTATAGCTACTGGGGGGGCATCATCGCCGCCATCCGCACCGACTTCGTCCAGGGGCTGATGATCATCGCGCTCTCGTTCCTCGCCATTCCGGCCGCCCTCGCGCTGCCGCAGGTGGGCGGCTGGTCGGGAGCGGTGAAGGCCCTCTCCGAGCGCAGCACGGCGCAACTGGACTACCTGAGTCTCTTCGACCTCAAGACCTTCTCGCTAGCCACGGTGCTGCTGCTGTGCATCAACTCGCCGATCTCGATGCTGGCCCAGCCCCACCTGATGACCGTGTGCGGCGCCGGCAAGACCGAGTGGGAGGGCCGCATGGGCTTCACCTACGGCAACGTGCTCAAGCGCATCTGCACGATGGGCTGGTGCATCCTGGCGCTCTGCTGGCTCGTGTTCCTCTTCAGAACCGGCGAGCGGGTGCAGCCCGATGCCGCGTTCGGCGATTCGGTGCGGGCGCTGCTCAGCCCCGTGCTCCAGGGCCTGATGCTCGCCTGTGTGATGGCCGCGGGAATGTCCACCGGCTCGGCCATTCAGGTGACGGTCGCCGGGCTGTTCTCCCAGAGCATCTACCGCCGCTACATCCGCCCGCACGCCACCGACGACCGATGCGTGCAGGTCACGAAGTTTGCGGGCCTGGCCATCATCGCCGCGGCCACGGGCATGGCCATCTACCTGCGCCACAGCGTGGTCGGCGCCATCCTCGACTACGTCAACATCATGTCCTTCGTCGGCATCGCCTCGGCCATGGGCATCCTGTGGCGGCGAATGAACGCCGGCGGCGTCTTCGTCTGCATCCTCCTGGCCGCCGCCTCGTTCCTCCTCACCCGCCACCTCCTCGGATGGAGCCAGGAGGGCCTCGTGCAGGCCGGCCTGCTCACCGTGGCCGACGGGGTCCGCACCTGGACCGCCGACGGCGCGCTCTTCCAACGTCTCACGGCCCAGGGCCTGCTGGACTGGGCGAAGGACAGCGCTGGCCGCGACGTTCTGGTGTGCAGCCGGTTCGTGGTGACGGCCCTGCCGCTGCTCACCGGCTTTGTGGGCGGCGTCGTGGGCAGCCTGCTCACGCGGCGGCCCAAGGCCGAGGCCGTGGATGGCTTCCTGAAGAAGATCTACACCCCCATCGGCCAGGAGGCCAACCTGGAGTTGCCCCTCGACCAGGCCGTGCCACCCGAGAAGCGCCTGTGCACCGCGGGCGGGCTCTTCGTCGTCAAGCCCTCCACCCAGTCGTGGGTGGGGTTCCTCGTCACCCTGGCCATCTGCCTGGGGCTGGTGGGGCTGATGCTCGTGCTGCTCAGATAGAGGGCGCCCCTCGCTTCCCGCGAAGCCTCCCCCACGGCAGGGGGCTCGCAGGCGGGGCGGCTGCGCGCCCGCGTCGGAAGGCCTCCTTGACCCGCCGCCGCCGCCGGGCTAGAATGCCCCCGGGAGCCCGGGCACTCCACTCAGGCGGTCCTGATGAAGCACCTCTTCGCCGGCGCCCTCGCAGTGCTCGCCCTCCTCTCGGGCGTGGCGTGGCTCCTCCAGCCGCGCCTGGCTGAGGAGGGCAAGACGCCGCTGGTGTGGATCAGCGACGACAACCCCGCCCGTCGCGAGCAGATCGCCGTCTTCAATCGGCTTCATCCCCAGTACGCCCTCCGCCTCGACCCCTCCAACGTCGGGATGCAGAAGGTCATCGTCCAGTGCATCGGCGGCGTGGGGCCCGACCTCTTCGACTGCTACGACGGCTTCCAGCTCTCGGCCTACGTCAAGAGCGGCATCGCCCTGGATGTCACGGACGAGCTGGCCGCGGCGGGGATCAACGTCGAGAAGGACTGCTGGGCCGCCGCCCACCCCAACTGCCTCCACGAGGGGCGCACCTACGGCTTCCCCACCAACGCCTCGGTGAACGCCATCTGGATCAACAAGGACCTCTTCGACCGCCACGGCATCCCCTATCCCAAAGGGCCGTGGACGTGGGACCAGTTCATCCCCCTGGCGCAGCAGCTCACGGTCCGAGGCGCAAGCGGTCGCGTCGAGCACTTCGGCTTCATGATGGACTGGTGGAACTGGCAGCACTTCTGCAACCAGTGGGGCGGGCGCGTCTACACGCCCGACGGCACGCGCTGCGTCCTCGACAGCCCCGAGAACATCGCGGCGATTCAGCTCATGCAGGACCTCATCTACAAGCACCGCGTGGCGCCCAGCCCGGTCGAAGAGGCCGCCATCGCCACGGCCGGCGGCTGGGGCTCGGGCACCATCACCTGGTTCGGCGCCGGCAAGGCGGCCATGGCACTCGGCGGACGCTGGTGGCTGTGCACCCTGCGCGACTACGAGGGCCTGCGCCTGGGCGCCGTCGAGTGCCCCCACGGGCCCCAGCGCCTCTTCCGCGGCTATGGCCGCTCGACCCTCGTCAACCGCAACAGCCCTCGCCGTGAACAGGCCGTGGCCTTCCTCAAGTACCTGGCCGGCAAGGAGTACAACGAGCTGATCAACCATCAGGCCGACGCCCTGGCGCCCGTCATCCGCTACTGCTACACCGACCTGTACCTCCACGACCCCAAGTTCCCGAATGAGGACTTCAATGCGGTGTGGCGCGACATCATGCAGTACGGCATCCCCGACCAGATGAGCCCGTTCGTCAACGGCAACGCGGCCGGCCGGATCATCAACAGGCAGCTCGACCTGGTCAAGAACGGCACGAAGCCCGCGGCCGACGCGATGCGCACCGCGGCCCGACAGATCAACGAAGAGATCGAGAAGACCGTTCGGCGCGACCCGTCGCTGCGACAGCGCTACGAGGAGCTGACGCGCAAGTGAGCTTTTGCTCACCCCTCTCCCTCTCAGGGAGAGGGTAGGGGGAGGGTCGTACTGCGGTCCGACCCTCCCCCTGCCCCCTCCCTGGAAGGGAGGGGGGTGGGGGCGGATCGCAGGCGGGGCGTCCCTGCCCCGCGAGAGGACATGATGAAGGGCACGAGCGGACAGCAGCGCGACTTCTGGCCGGCGATGGGCTTCCTGATGCCCAATCTCCTCGGCTTCCTCGTCTTCACCGCCGGGCCGGTGCTCTTCTCGCTCGCCATCGCGTTCACCAACTGGGACCTTCAGCGCACGGTGCCGTTCGGCTGGATCGGCCTGCGGAACTTCGCCGAACTCTTCGCCGACCAGCAGTTCTGGCTCTACTTCCTCAACACCGTCTACCTGATGATGGGCCTGCCGTTCGCCATTGCGGGCTCCCTCCTCCTCGCCTTGCTGCTCAGCCAGAGCCTCCGCGGCATCGTGGTCTACCGCACGCTGTTCTACCTGCCCACCTTCACCAGCGGCGTGGCGCTGATGATCCTGTGGAAGGCGCTCTACAACCCCGACTTCGGGCCGATCAACGCTGCGATCAACTGGGCGCTCGGCACGCTGGGGGTCAAGGGTGTCGAAGCGCCGGTGTGGCTGCTCTCTACCAAGAACGTCTTCGGCCTCGCCGTCGTGGTCGCCGTGGGGCTCGGGCTGCTGGGCGCGGGCAGACTGCTTCGCGCCTTCGTGCGGGTGCCGGCTCGGGCCGCGCTCGCAAGCGCCGCGTTCGCCTTCGTGCTGTTCCTCGCCCTCTGGCCCTGGGCCAAGGGCCTCGAGGTTGAGACGGTGGGCCTCCGCCGCGGGCAATGGGGCCTGGGCGCCCGCGACGCGATCATCCTCATGGGCATCTGGATCGCCATCGGCGGCAACAACATGCTCCTCTACCTCGCCGCCTTGTCGAATGTGCCTCAGGAGCTCTATGAGGCTGCGCAGATTGACGGCGCGGGACGCTGGGCGACCTTCTGGCACGTCACCTGGCCGCAACTCGCGCCGACGACGTTCTTCATCGTCGTGATGAGCTTCATCGGCGGGCTCCAGGGCGGCTTCGAGCAGGCCCGCGTGATGACCTTCGGCGGCCCGGCCGGCACCACCACCACGCTCGTCTACCACATCTACACCAAGGCATTCGAAGAGTTCCAGATGGGCTATGCCTCGGCCATCTCGTGGGTGCTCTTCACCGTCATCTTCACCGTCACGCTCGTGAACTGGAAGTTCGGGGCCAAAGAACTCAGCTACTGACCTTTTTCTCTCACGCGTCACGCATCACGGGTCACGCAACCTGGTGATCGCCAATGCCCGATGGGATCGAGAAATCGCCTGCGTTCGGAGCCTGGTGGTACCGCCGCGGCCGCTTCGGCGCGAGCCACGTGATGCTCGGGCTCATCGCCGCCACCATGCTCGTGCCATTCCTGTGGATGGTGCTCGCCAGCTTCAAGCCGCTCGTCGAGGTCGAGCGGCTCAACCCATTCCCCACCAAGTGGCTCCCGAGCAACTACCCCAAGGTCTTCGAGCAGATTCCGTTCGGGCGCTACTACTTCAACAGCCTGTTCGTGGCGGCGTGGGTCACATTTCTCCAGTGCCTCACCAGCTCGATGGCCGCCTATGCCTTCGCTCGGCTGCACTGGCGGGGGCGCGACCATGTGTTCCGCCTCTACCTCGCCACGCTGATGATCCCGGGCGTGGTGACAATGATTCCAAACTATGCGCTCATGGTGAAGCTGGGCCTGCTCGATTCCTATGCGGGCTTGATCGTGCCTGCCGCCTTCAGCGCCTTCGGCACCTTTCTCCTGCGCCAGTTCATGCTCACCATTCCCCCCTCGCTCGACGAGGCTGCGGCCATGGACGGCGCCAGCCACTGGCAGGTTTTCTGGGACGTGATTCTCCCGCTCGCGCGCCCTGGGCTCATCACGCTGGCGATCTTCACCTTCCTCGGCAACTACGGCTCCTTCTTCTGGCCGCTCATCCTCATCAAGAGCGAGCACCTGCGGACATTGCCCATCGGCATGCTCTACTTCGACACCATGTATGGCCGGCAGACCAACCTCATCATGGCGGCGAGCGTCATGAACATCATCCCCCTCATCCTCCTCTTCATCGTCTCGCAGAAGTTCATCGTCAAGGGCATTCAACTCGGCGCGGTGAAAGGCTGAACACGGATGGCAACTCGACCGCTCGGCTTCATCGGCGTGGGCGCGATGGGTGGGGCCATGGCGCGCAATCTGCTCGCCACTGGTCACCCGCTCGCGGCCTTCGACATCAGCGAGGAACGCCTCGCCGCGATCGTCGCAGCGGGCGCAGAGCGCGGGGCAAGCGCGGCCGAGGTCGCTCACTGCTGCGACATCGTGCTCGCCAGCCTCCGCTCGTCGGCCATCTTCGTCGAGGTCGCTGAGGGCGAGCTTCTGCCCCACGCGCGGCAGGGCCAGGTCCTCATTGACCTGGGCACCACGGCGCCGCCGGAGACACGCCGCCTCGCCGCCGCCTTCGCCGCGAAGGGAGCAACGCTGCTCGACGTGCCCGTGAGCGGCGGCCCGCACGGCATCGAGACGAGGACCCTCCGCATGTTCGTCGGCGGCGACCGCGCGGCCTTCGACCGCTGCCGCCCGCTCCTCGAGGCCCTCGGCGGCCCGAAGCACCTCGTCTACTGCGGCCCCAGCGGCTGCGGCCAGATTGTCAAGGGCGTGAACCAGCTCGCGATGGGCCTCGGCGACGCCGCCTACATGGAGGCCTTCGCCTTCGGTGTGCGAGCCGGCGTGGACCCCGTAGTCATTCGCGAGGCCGTGGGCGGCGACGACGGCTTCCGCCGCCACTTCGCCGCCATCGCCTCCCAGGTCATCGAGGGCAAGGGCGAGGGCCTGTGGGTCAAGTTCCCCGAGCTGCCCTACTTCCTTGCCGAGGCCGCCGACCGGGGCATTCCCCTCCCCCTCACCGAGGCCCTGCACGCGTTTCTCTCGACCGTCGAGCCGCGTTGGCGCGACAACATGGGCAGGCCCACCGTCTCCTTCTGGCACGAGCTGATGGGCCGATTCCCCGCGGAAGAGGAGTGACCCCATGGCTTCTGAGTTTAGCCGCCGCAGCTTTCTCGCCTCGCTCGCTGCCTCGTATCCCCTGCTGAGGAGAGCCGACGTGAACGCCGCCCCCGCAAAGCGGCCGAACATCATTATCATCATGGCCGACGATATGGGCTTCTCAGACATCGGGTGCTATGGCGGGGAAATCGCCACGCCGACTCTCGATGGCCTGGCGAAGGGGGGAATCCGCTTCACGCAGTTCTACAACACCCCCCGCTGCTGCCCGTCGCGGGCCACGCTGCTCACCGGCCTCTACCCCCACCAGGCAGGCGTCGGCCACATGGTCGGCGACTACGGCGTGCCCGGCTATCGCGGCTTCCTCAACGACCGCTGCGTGACCCTCGCCGAGGCCCTCAAGCCCGCGGGCTACACGACCCTCATGGTCGGCAAGTGGCACGTCGGCGAGAGCCGCCCCCACTGGCCCGTGGACCGCGGTTTCGAGCACTACTACGGCCTCGTCAGCGGCGGCTCGAACTACTGGAAGATCGACAAAGGCCGCCTCTTCGCCGAGGACGACAGGCAGATAGACCCCGACACAAAGGGCTTCTACGTCACCGATGCCTTCGGCAACAAGGCGGTCGAATATGTAGACAGGTTCGGCCGCGGCGACAAGCCCTTCCTCCTCTACCTCGCCTTCACCGCACCTCATTGGCCCCTCCACGCCTGGCCCGAAGACATCGCGAAGTACAAGGGCAAATACATGAAAGGCTGGGACAAGCTCCGCGAGGAGCGCCACCGCCGCCAGATCGAGAGGGGCCTTGTGGACCCCAAGTGGCCCCTCACGCCCCGCGACAAGGCCGCCCCCGCCTGGGACGACGTGGCCGACAAGGAGATGTGGGACCTGCGGATGGCCGTCTACGCCGCGCAGGTGGACCGTATGGACCAGAACATCGGGAAGCTGGTCGCCAAGCTCCGCGAGCTGGGCAAGCTCGACAACACGCTCATTCTGTTTCTCACCGACAACGGCGGCTGCGCCGAGCCGGTTGGCCGCGGCCAGAAGGGTGTGCCGCCCGGCCCCGCCGAGTCCTTTGAGAGCTATCGCCTTCCGTGGGCGAACGCCAGCAACACCCCCTTCCGCCTCTACAAGCACTGGACCCACGAGGGCGGCATCGCCTCGCCCCTCGTCGTCCACTGGCCGGCCGTCATCAAGGATGGCGGCAAGCTCACGAGCCAGGTCGGCCACACGATTGACCTCATGGCCACCTGCCTCGACGTGGCCGGCGGCGAGTATCCCAAGACCTTCAACGGCCAGGACATTCAGCCCCTCGAAGGCCAGAGCCTTCTCCCCATCTTTGTGGGCGGGACGTCCCCGTCCCGCGATACAACTGTGGGCGGGGCCTCGGTGCCCCGCGTCCTCTTCTGGGAGCACGAGGGCAACCGGGCCGTCCGCCAGGGCAAGTGGAAGCTCGTCTCCAAGCACCCCGGCGGCTGGGAGCTCTACGACCTGGAGGCCGACCGCACGGAACTCCAGGACCTAGCCGCCGCCAACCCCGACAAGGTCAAGGAACTCTCCGCCCTCTACGATGCCTGGGCCAAGCGCGCACACGTCGAGCCCTGGCCCGTCCCCCGCCCCGGCGGCGACAAGGGCGGCAAGGCAGGGAAGACACAGAAGTAGTGGGTCCACAGTGACCAGCAAGGCGCCGCGGGAAATGCGTCAGCCTGTCGGAGTGCGGCGGCTCGATGTCGCTGTGCACTGGCGATCCGCCCCCGGCCCCAAGGCGAGCGGATAATTGATGCTTGAGGACGCAACACCCTTTCCCAAGGCAAGAATGCCAGGGGGAGAGTTGGCATTCCTGGTGGCATTCCTGACAGGGCGTGGGTCGCCCTACGGCTCGGCGCGAGGCACGTAGTTGGGGTTGGGCTCGGGGATGCGGGCGCCGACGGTGGGCAGCCATTCGTGGAGGCGCGCCGCCAGCTCGCGGGCCAGCTCGGGCTCCTCGCCGGCGAGGTTGCGCTCTTCGCCGACGTCGTCGCGGAGGTTGTAGAGCTCGACGTGGCGGTCTTCGAAGAACTCGATGAGCTTCCAGTCGCCCGAGCGGACGGAGCAGCCGGGCGCGCCGCCCTGGTTGCTGTAGTGGGGGTAGTGCCAGAAGATGGCCTGGCGGTCGAGGCGCGTTTCGCCTCGCAGTAGCGGCAGGAGGCTCACGCCGTCGCAGTGCTGCTCGGGCAGCGGCGGCAGGCCGGCGGCCTCGAGGAAGGTCGGATAGAAGTCGGTGCTCGTCACGGGCGCGCGGCACAGGGTGTCGGGCGGCGTGACGCCTGGCCACCGGATGAAGAGCGGCTCGCGGGTGCCGCCCTCGTACATCCAGCCCTTGCCTTCGGCGAGGGGGGCGTTGCAGGTGGGGCTCCCCTCGGCGGTGGCGAGGCCGCCGTTGTCGCTGGTGAAGACGACGATCGTGTTCTCGCAGAGGCCCTCGTCGTCAAGGGCATCGAGCAGGCGCCCGATGTTCTCGTCCATGCTCTGAATCATGGCGGCGTAGCCGGGGTCGCTGTGAAAGAGGCGGCGGGTAATCCGCTGGTCGCGCTTGTGGTCGCAGGGGAAGTGGTCGCCGAGGGCGAAGGGGTCGCGGCGGTCGAGGCCGAGCGAGGCCGCCTTGGCCTTGTATTTTTCGACGTAGGCGGGCTTGCCCTGGACGGGGATGTGGACGAGGTAGTACCAGAGGTTGAGGAAGAAGGGGCGGCCGTCGTTGTGACGGATGAGGCGGATGGCCTCGTCGGTGAGGCGGTCGGGCAGGTACTCGCCCTGCGGGCCGTCGGGCAGCATCGGGTTGCCGTAGGGCGCGAAGTAGCTGCGGGGCATGCCGGCGTCCCAGCCGCCGATGTTGACGTCGAAGCCGTGGTGGTGGGGCCAGTAGGGCTCGTGGCCGAGGTGCCACTTGCCCACGTGCCAGGTCTGGTAGCCGCCCTCGCGGAGCGCGCGGGCGAGGGTCTTCTCCTGGTGCGGCAGGTAGTGGAGATAGGGCGTCGAGAGGAGGCGCCCTGTGGCCGCGCCCGCGATGAAGTTGGTGATCTGCACCCGCGCGGGATACTTGCCGGTCATCACGCTGGCGCGGGTGGGCGAGCAGACGGGGCAGGAGGCGTAGGCGTCGGTGAACCGCACGCCCTGTTGCGCGAAGCGGTCGAGGCGGGGCGTCTCGTAAAAGGGGCTGCCCATGCAGCCGAGGTCGGTCCAGCCCAGGTCGTCCATCAGGATGAACACGATGTTCGGCTGGGGCATGGCGTCTCGGCCTCCTTGGTTCCGGCGTGGGGCTTCGCCTCCCCTGTCAGGTCGTCAGGCCCATGAGCTTGCGAATGTAGTCGGCGTTGCGCTTGCAGTCGGCCACGGCGTCCTTCGAGGGGCAGGCGGTCTCGAGCACGATCCAGCCCCGGAAGTCGATGGCCTTGAGGGCCTCGGCCACGGGCTCCATCTTCACTTTGCCTTCGCCCAGGTAGCTGCCACCGTCCTTGAAGTGGATGCAGGGGCATAGGCGGCCTTTGAGGGCGCGGATTTCGGCGGGGACGTCGTAGCCGCCGCCCGTCGAGTTGCCGATGTCGTAGTACACGCTCACGCCTTCGGCGCCGATGGCGTCGAGGATCTCGAGGTTCTCCTTCGCCGAGCAGGTATTCTCGAGGCCAAGGCTCACGCCGGCCGCCTTGGCCTTCGGCGCGATCTCTTTCATCCGGGCGACGAGAGCATCCACGCGCTCCTTGATCAGCCCCCTGCCGTTGCGCAGGCTGGATTGCCCGCCGAAGAAAGGCACGAGGATGCCGACGGCGCCGAGGTCTTTCGCGGCCTCGATGCACTGTTCGAGCCAGGCCGGGCCGCGCGGGTCGGTGGCCACGGGGTTGCCGTTCAGCAGGTCCATCGAGAGCGACGCCACGGCGACGCCCGTGGCCTTCATCTGCTCCTTGATCTTCTCGCGGCGGGCGGGGTCGGCGATGTCAAGCGTGTCCTTCGGCCCGCCCACGCCCACTTCGACGCCTTCGAGGCCGGCCTTCTTAGCGCCATCGAGATTGGCGCCGAAGTGGCGCGCGGCGATGCGGATCTTCGGTGCGGCCGCATCCGCGCCCAGCGACGGCGGCGCCAGCGCCGCCCCGGCCAGCCCTGCCGCGCTCCCCGACAGGAACACCCTTCGCGTCAGACTCATCGTGTGCTCTCCTGTGGTTGATCCGCGATTCGGTCCACCGTGCCGCACAGCATAGCGCCCGGCCCGGCCGCGAGCAAGCGCCCCGATGGGCGGCACAGGCCTACAGTCCCTTCATCACCCCAGCGCGCTTGCCGTAGATCAGCTTGCCGGGCAGGTCCCAGAGCAGCGCCTTGGCCACAAAGAACGGGCCTCCGACCGCGTATTGCATGGCCACCCCCGTGTAGATGGCAGGCGCCTGAACCACGTCCACACTGAACTGGCTGGCCTCGCCCTGCGCCACCTGGTCCACGAGGAGCAGCGGCAGGCCCACGATCAGCCCCGGTCCCAGGCCCGCGAGCATCCCCCCGTAGAAGCCGAGCTGGGCGGGCACATTGACGAAGGGCGCCGGGTCGTCGGCCAGCGGCGTCGGGATGTTGTAGGGATATGTCCGCGAGCGGGTCGTGTGCCAGCCCTGAGCGTCCACACCCGTCGCCATCGCCCCAGCCAGCAGCAGAAGCGCCATCAGCCTTTGCATGCTCGCTCTCCTTCTGGCCCGATTATACCGCCGGGCTCCGGCAATGCAACGTGGGAAGGCGCCCCTCAGTCGTACATGAGCCAGGCAGTGGCGGCGCACGGCTCGCTGGCGATGAAGCGCACCCAGTGGGCGCTGTAGCCGTCGGGGAACTCGTGCCTGGTCTTCTGCCTACTCGGCACGGTGATGGTGGCGTAAGGCACGAAGTCGCCACTGGTTAGGAAGTCTACCTCGACTGTGAAGGTGACGGGCTCGGAGGCGTCGTGGGAGAGTTCGAGGGTCTTCTTGTCGAAGCCGGTCATGAGGTAGGGGTCGGAGGGCTCGCCCGGCTTGACGGGTGTCTTGAGCCACGGGCCGCCTTGGCCCCGCGGCTTGCCGAGCTGCCAGAGGTCGTCCACGGCGCCGAACCAGAGGCCCGGGCCGTCGGGGGCACGGAGCAGGTGGCCATCGGGCTCCGCGGCGGCAAGTGCGCCCGACATGACGAGCAGACCACGCCACGTGCAGTAGTCATAAATCCTCTTTCCGTGGGCGCATACAGGGCGAATGCCCTTGAAGCTCTCGCGCGGGACCTCGTAGAACAGGCCGCCGACGTTGAGCAGGTAGCGCTCGGTGATGACTTCGCGGAGGGTGCGGCAGCCCTCCGTGGCGTCGGCGGCGGGGCCGAGTTTCGGCAGGCGGAAGGTCTTGCCGCGAACCTTGGCGATGACAGAGGCTCCGTCGGAGCCGAAGGCGTGGTCGCCGTAGGTCCTCTCGGCGAGGCCCTTCTTGGGCGTCGCGCCCGAGAGAAGGGCCTGGGCCTTGTTGCCCACGTTGTCATCGGGGTTGGGCTTGCGGAGCTTGATGGCGGTATCCTGGTCAATCTCATAGAGGGTGCCGCCGGGGGTGAGGAACCACAGGCGGTCGTTGGAGGGGAGGAGGACCCCGTCGGCGACCGCCCCCTTGTCGTCGAGGGCGGGAAGGGCCTGGAAGAGCTTGGCCGCCGCGGGCGTGCGGGGGGCGCCGCTGGTGGAGTAGTGGAAGTAGGCGGTGGCCTTGCAGTCGCGGTTCGCGACGATGCGCAGCCAGACGGCCGCGAGGTCGGGCGCGACGATGTGGCTGGCGTAGCCGCGGGCCGGGACGGTGAGGGCGTGGTGCCTGGTCCAGTGACCGTCGCCCTTTACGTCGGCCTCGACGGTGAATTCGACGGGGGCCGTGGCGTCGTGGGCGAGGTGGAGGACGCGCTTCTCGAAGCCGTCGCACAGGTAGGGCGTCGAGGGCTCACCGGCCTTGACGGCGTCGGCAACCCACGGGCCGCCCCAGCCGGCCGGGCGCCCCCACTTGGCGAGGTCGGCGAGGGAGCCGAACCACAGGTTCGACTGGGGCTGGCCGCCCAAGGGGTTGCCCATGACGGAGGTGTCGTCGGAGGCGATGACGAGGCGGCCGCTCCAGTCGCAGAAGTCGGGGACCATCCGCAGGTGCGTGGCGAGGGGACGGAAGCCGGCGGTCTTGCCCGGTCGGAAGTCAGGGGGGAAGTGGTAGAACATCGAGGGGAAGTCGAGGAGGAAGCGCCCCTGGCCCGCCTCGCGGATGCGCGGCCATTCCGTGTACCAGCCGTGGTCGGGCACGTGGGTATAAGTGCTCTGCGGATAACGATATGTGTGCCAGACACCCTTGTCGAGAACCTTGAGGATCAGCGAGCGGGTGTCCCAGCCGATGGACCAGAGGGGGACATCGGGGCTTAGGTCGTCGGGCGCGCCCAGGATGCCGCCGGGGCCGGTGACCTCCGTGAACTTGTCGTGCTGGACGAGCGTCCACCGCTCCGCCTTGCCGTCCCACTCGGCGAGGGCGCCGCCGCGGCCGTTGTTGGTGATCACCACGCGCCCCTGGCCCGTGTAGCCGCCCTTGCCGTGGGTGCCCGTGACGCCGATCTTCTGGAGCTGGGAGAGCTGTGTCACCTCAAGCGTATGCACGTCCAGCTCATAGAACGCGCCTTCCATGTCGAACACGTAGACCTTGTTCTTGGGGTCGGTCAGGTGGCGGGCGATGGCGGTGACGCGGGCCTTGATGTCGTAAGGCCGCACCTTGCCGCTGGCATCAATGGCGTAGGAGCCGATGATCAGCTGGTTCGATTCGCGATGGATGAGTCGCCCCGCGTGCGTGCCGCCGTTGCTCTCGGGGCGCTGCACCAGCTTGAGGTCGGGCGTCACTTGGTATAGCTTGCCATCGCCGTAGTGGGCGGGGTAAGTGATGAACCACAGCGACCCCGCCCATGGCACGACGGCCCCGATGCCGCACTCGCTCTTCGCCTGCGACAATGCGGCCAGGCTCGGGTACACGCCACTGATGCAAAGCGGTTCCTTCGGCACCGCAGCGCCTCCTCGCGCACGGGCACTCACGAGTGCCCCAACCACGCAGGAAATGCAAATGAATCGCCAGAACGCGCGCCCCATGGGCCGGTACTCCTCACGGAACACGGGCATTGTGCGGAATCGGGCCGCAGCAGCATACCAGATGGCCAGCCGTCTGCCAAATGCCCTCGGCTCATGGCTCACTCCCCTGCTTCGGCGCGCACGATGCTGTGCAGCCACCATCTTGCGGTACGCTCGCGGGCGGATCGAGCCTGGCGTTCGAAGTACAGCTTCATCTCGACCCCCGCAGCCGTGCGCACGCGATACCAGTGCTTCCGCACGTACTGCTCGTCGCTGCCCGACGTGCAGCGGCCGGTCTGGCGCCGTTGTTCGAGGACAGCGGCAATCTCATGCTCCTCGCCGCGCCAGCGGAAGCGCATGGGCAGCCCCGGCTCCCCCGTCGCCATGCGGCGGGTGTCCATGGACTCGATGACCGGCTCGATGGGTTCGCCGATGAAGTGCTTGTTCACCTCTATCCTCTAGCGTCCCCCTGGGGCTCGGGCGGCCATCTTGCCTCCTGCGTCCACTCGCGGGACGCGTGTGGCTACGGCTCCCTCCCGGGAGCGGGGGACGCCGGCGCCCAGGCCCACGAGCGCGAAGGGCCGCCTCGGGGCGTCGCCGAAGGTGATGTAGTCGGCGGCCTTGGCGAGGCGCTTCGACGGGCTCCCGAGGTCATCCAGCGACTCCAGGCGCCCCTCGCGCCGCGCGGCGAGCAGGCGGTCCACCGCAATCGGCCCCAGGCCCGGCACGCGTAGCAACTCGTGCCGCTCGGCGCGATTGACGTCCACGGGGAACCGTTCGGGGTGGAGGCGTGCCCAGGTCTCCTTGGGGTCGGCGTCGAGCGCGAGGCGGCCGGCGGGGTCGAGGGGAATCTCGTCGGCCTCGAAGCCGTACTTGCGCAGCAGCCAGTCGGCCTGGTAGAGGCGGTGCTCGCGGGTGAGGGATGCGTCGGGCGAGGGCTGTGGCGCGCGCTCGCCGGGCAGGCTGGGGTCGCCCAGGCCGCGCTGGTAGGCGCTGAAGTACACGCGGGCCACGCCCCAGCGGCGATAGAGGGCGCCCATGGCCTTCACGATGTCGGCGTCGGACTCGTCGGCGGCGCCGACGATGAACTGCGTGCTCTGGCGCACGCGGGCGAAGGGCGCGCCGCGCGCGGTGAGTGCGCTGATGCGCTTGAGCGGGCGCACGATGTCGCGGAAGTAGTCCTTCGTGCGCGACAGGCGGGCGAAGGCGGCGGCGGTGGGCACCTCGACGTTGAGTGACACGCAGTTGGCGAGCGCGAGCGCCTCCTCGATAGCGGCGTCTGAGGCGCCGGGCAGGACTTTGAGATGCAGGTAGCCGTGATAGCCGTAGCGGCGGCGCAGGATGCGGGCGACGGCGGCCATGCGCTCCATCGTGTGGTCGGCGCTGCGCACCACGCCCGAGCTGAGGAAGAGGCCGTGAACGCTCCCGCTGCGAACGAAGTCCATGTAGGCGGCGGCCACCTCCTCGGGCGTCAGGGTGGTGCGCGGCGTGTCGCGGTCGGAGCGGAACGGGCAGTAGCGGCAGTCGTTCACGCAGGCGTTCGACAGCAGAGTCTTGAGCATCACGCTGGTGCCGCCGCGCGGGAGCGAGGCGGGGTAGACCCACACGCCGCCCGGGCCGCGGCGGCGATGGTCGTCGTTGTCGCGGGTGCCGCAGGCGCACGAGAGGTCGAACCGCGAGGCGTCGGCCAGAGTCTGAAGCTTCTCGTGCGCGTCCATCGAGCAGCGGCCCCGGAGGAAGAGGGAACAGCTCCAGAATAGCGTCGGATGAGCGCAACGTCAAGGAGAATCCCGCGCGGGCTGGCCGTCGCGCTTTCGCGCGAAAGCGCGACCATCCAGAACCCCCCAACGGCCCGCAAGGACAGTGGCATATCCGCGATTGCGATTCAGGCTTGGAATTCCGGGCGGTTTCTGTACACTATCGGGAACACCAAGTCGCCCCCTGCCTGGCAAAGGAGCCGTGATGCGAAGCCTGCTCGCCGCCTGCCTCACCCTCGCCGCCTCGCTGGCCCTGGCCGAGAACTGGCCGCAGTGGCGCGGGCCGTTCTTCAACGGCTCGACGACCGAGACCGGCCTGCCCGCGAGGTTCAGCGACACCGAGAACGTGCTCTGGGCCACCCCCCTGCCCGGCGCCAGCGGCTCGACGCCCATCGTGTGGGGTGACCGCGTCTTCGTGAGCACGGTGGACGCCTCGACGAACGACCTGCTGGCCATGTGCCTCGACGCCAAGGACGGCAAGGTCCTCTGGCAGCACAAGACGGGCAAGGACCGCCAGTTCGCCCGCAACAACATGGCCTCGGCCTCGCCCGTCACCGACGGCAAGACGGCGTGGTTCTTCTACGGCACGGCCAACCTGTTCGCCTACGACTTCGAGGGCAAGCTGCTGTGGCACCGCGACCTGGAGAAGGACCACGGCTTCAATGCCCTGATGTTCGGCTACAGCTCCAGCCCCCTGCTCTACAAGGGCAAGCTCTACGTCGTGGCGATCCGCAGCCAGCGGCCCAACGCCTACGGCCCGCCCCATACGCCCACCGAGGGACCCACCCCGTCGTATCTGCTGGCCATTGACCCGGACACGGGCAAGGACCTGTGGCGCCAGGACCGCCCCACCGATGCCGTGGGCGAGGCTCAGGAGGCCTACAGCACGGCCATCCCGTGCGAGCTGGGCGGGAGGCCGTCGGTGCTGGTCTACGGCGCCGACTACCTCACGGCCCACGATCCGGAAACGGGCAAGGAGCTCTGGCGCTGGGGCGGCTACAACCCCAAGAAGATCAACCACTGGCGCATCGTGCCCTCGGCCGTGGTGGGCGACGAGCTGATCTACGTGGTCGGCCCGAAGTTCTCCACCCTCTTCGCCCTCAAGCCAGGCACGAGCGGCCTTGTGGGCGACGACCATGTGGCCTGGACCCTCGAGAGGCGCATCCCCGACGCCAGCACGCCGCTCTACTACAAGGGCCGACTGTACCTGCTCGACGACGACCGCCGGGTGCTCACGTGCGTGGACCCCAAGACGGGCAAGGCTAAGTGGCAAGGGGATATCCCGGGTCGCACCGTCATTCGAGCCTCGATCACGGGAGCCGATGATAAGCTCTACATTATCAATGAGTTACGCGAGACCACCGTGCTCGCCGCGGGCGACGAGTTCAAGATCCTGCACGAGGTGAAGATGGGCGCCTCGGGCCGCGGCTTCACCCGCTCGACCATCGTCGCCGCCAACGGCCGCCTCTACATTCGCGCCGCCGAGACCCTCTACTGCATCGCGTCGCCGCAGTAAGCGCTGCAACGGACCTGCCAGGAAAACTCACCGAGCATTGACAGCCTCCGGACACCGGGGCATATTCCATATGCCACACCGTGATGCCGCGCGGGCTGGTGCCTGATTCCCTCCCCCGCCCGAGTCTCCCGGGCGCCTACCTGTCTCACCCCGCGACGACGGCGGCCAGCCCGGCGCCATCGAGCAGGCCCTCCTCGAGACCCCCGTGGCCGACACCGCCGAGCCGCTCGAGGTCCTCCGCGTCGCGCACTCCTTCGACCCGTGCCTGTCGTGCGCCGTGCACATGGCGCGGCCCGGCAGGCCATCGCACACCATCGCCCTGCCGGCCCGAGGGCCATCCCGAGGGCGCCAACTGGCGGATGACAGCGGGTCAGGTCTGGACGACCTGCCTATCGGCCAGCCAGTTCGCCATGGCGGGACAGGTCTCGCACACGGCGACCTCCTTCTCCCAGCGGCCGCCGTTGCGCGCCGGGCAGCGCTGGCCGTGGAGCAGCCAGCAGAGGTCGCCTGCGCCGAGTTCGTGGACGGGGCAGGCGTCGCGCGTGTCGGGCTGGCAGGCGGTCGCCTCCCAGCACGGGGCGGGCGCGCCGAGCGCGCTGCGCCGCTGGAGATAGCACAAGAGCGCGGCCGACTTCTGCACGTGCACAGGCACCCGCCGCCAACCCTGCTCGTAGCTCTGCACCGCGCGGGTCGAGACGCCGAGCAACTCGGCCAGCCGGCTCTGGCTCACGCCCAATTGCTCGCGGACCGCGCGCAAGAGTTGGAATCGCGACATCTGCCACTCTCCTAGTCACGCTGCCTGGAGCACAGGCCCCCCGTCAAGCGGGATTATACCCTATCCCGGCCCCCCAGCCAAGTCCTTCTCGGAGTCGCGCGATCGTCGCCGCGTCGGGCTCGAAGGGCACTGGAGGCGGCGCGGGGATGGCGAGCCGGTGGCTTTCCGCGAACGGCGTGTCGGCCAGCTTCAGGTTGTAGGCCAGGGCCGCGAGCGTCGCCAGATTGACCACGTCGAACGTGTTGTAGGCCAGCAGCGTCTCCAGCGCCCGGGGACGGGGCATTGCGACGCGCCCGTGGCCGGCGACTGGGTGGACCTCCCTGTGCTCGAGCCTACGGGGAAAATCTACAAGGCCACGGCCACGGAGAACTACTCGGACGGCCCGCCCTGCACAGTCACGGCGGACGTGGACGGCGGGCCGTCGGGGGTGACGGTGCAGTTGCTCTACAGGCCGAACATCGAGTACCCCAACGTCCGTGACGGCCAGGACATGGCTGTATTCAAGGACTCGGCCGGGAACTGGTGCTGCACCGGCCCGCACGATGCGCCCGTGGGGACGATCCGCATGACGAACGCCACGTCCAACGGGACGCTGGTGGTCCCGCAAGGCTGGAAAGAGTACACGATCATGCGCAAGCACTTTCCCGTCGGCCTCGGCTCGGAAACCGACAAGCTGGCGGACCTGTTCAACGCAATGGAGGAAACGATTGACGGCGACAAGGGCCTGTTCAACGAGGGCAATGGAACGCTGCGCCGACACAGGCACGAGATTCCAGAGAGCGATAAGGTCTGGGTGGACAACAAAGGGGATGGGAGCATCGTGCCGGTGGTCGCGTCGACGGCGCAGTACGTGGGCTATAGCAATTTCACCGCCGAGGAGGTGGTTCCCCCCTACGTCGTGGTGGGGTTCATCATCCGAGTCAACAAGGCGGGGGAGTGATCTGTGTCATTTCAGCACGGCGAACTTCTTGAAGGTGAACGTCACCAATCGCTGCCCGCTGCTGAACACCTGTATCCCGGTAGCATCGGGCTGAATCTCCGTCGGGATTGCGATGGTGGCGTTGGCGAGTTTGCCGTGTGGGACGGCGTTGACCATTTCGGTGCCCTTCAGTGTCCCATTCCAGGTCGTTTCCGCCGTGATGGCGATGTCGTAGGTCACGCCCTGATAGTGAACGAAGGCCACCTTGATGACGCAATAGATCGCCTTGTCGCCCGGCTTCTGGCAGAGCGCGACCTTGAGGCTCTTGACCTCGTAGGGCTGCACGGCTTTGCCCTCGGCCACGACAGTCCATCGTTCCTCGGCGGCGCCGCAGAGGCCACAGAGCAGAGCCAGCATCACGACGAGTCTCATGCGTGCTCTCCTGCCCGCGTTCTGGTTCTGGGTGAGTCCACAGCCCCGATGGGACTCTACCGCAAATGCGGCAGGATGTCAAGGTTTCCCTCTTTATGCAAGGACTGAGCCATGCCACTCTACAAAGAAGTGTGCCTGTCACACTTAGGCGATGTAACATACTTACCCCCATTAGTTTACGATGGCCCATGTCAACGACTGCCTATCGCCCTCCCCATGCGCGGCCCGAGAGCGAAGACACCGGAACCCAATGCCTGCCTTCGGACGAAGGCCCCCTCGTCCCCGACATCGAAGCGGCGGCGCAGGCGTGCCACGAAGCGCGGCGTGCCCACGAAGTACTCCGTCGCCAGGCTCGCGGGCGGGCGTCTGGCCTCCTCATCGAGGACCTCCCGGTAGCACGCATACCGCGAAGCCGCGTCTGGGCCACCGTCCAGGTACAAAGGGTGGAGGTCCAGCTCTCCGCGGTCCTCCGCCCGTAGAGCCGCGTGGCCCGACCAGCGATATGCCTCGGGACACTCGACCATTCCCGCCCGCACGGGGTTGAGGTCCACATAGGCCATGCAGCGCACAAGGTAACTCGGCGCCTCGACGATCGTGCTGCGGAACCGCCCCTCCCAGAGATGGCCATTGCGGCCGCGCCCCCTGTTGAACCGCCGGCTGAACGTGTTGGCGATCCAATGCATCGCCTTCGACAGCGTGTCGTCCGCCCCCACCTCGAAGAGCAGGTGGACGTGGTTGGTCATCAGGCAGTAGTTGTAGAGCCGGAGCGCGAACTTGCCCCGCGCCGCCTGGAGCACGTCCTGGAAGAGGGCGAACGATGCCTCATCGAAGAGGAACTCGCGGTTGTTGCACCGCAGGGTCGTGTGGTGCAGCGCGCCGGCATAGGTGAACCGCGGGGGCCTTGACACACCTCACCTCCTTTGCCCAGATCATACCACAAGACCAACCCGTTGCAAGCGCCCTTTGTAACTGGCACTCCATCAGTGACTTGCACCTCGTAAGTGTGACAGGCACACTTAGCTGGCACACTTAGCTGTAAGTGTGACTGGCACACTTAGCTCTTAGCTCTTCTTAGCTTCTTAGCTTGAGCGTAGGGACGAGAAGAGGCGAGTTCGGGGGCCCCATGCTGTATCACCCCAGAGGGAGGGAAAGTGATACAGTATGGACAGATGGGCGAGGATCGGCGATTCTCGCGGCTCCGGCACCTCGGTGAAGGAGGGAGAGTGATGCAGAATGGTGGGAAGGACTCGCCCGCCGTAAGGGCGGTCACCGGCGGCGGAAGGCGTCGAGGGCGGCGTCGTAGACGTGTTTTAGGGGGACGCCGGCCTCGGCGGCGGCGCGGCGGCAGTCCTCGTACTCGGGAGCGGCGTGGACGAGGGTCTTGCCCATGTGCCCGACCTTGACGCGGATCTTGCCGTAACGGGTCACGACGTCCACGGACTCGCGTCGGAGCTTGCGCCGCGAGGCGCGGGTGCGGCGGATGCCGAAGGTGGAGGTTTCGGTGAGGATGATCTGCTCGATGGCGGGGGCGTTGCCGGGCTCGACGATGGCCTGGAGGATGACGCCAGGGCGGTTCTTCTTCATGTGGATGGGGATGAGGAAGGCGTCGAGGGCGCCGGCGGCGAAGAGGCGGTCGAGCACGTAGCCGATGATCTCGCCTGTGATGTCGTCGAGGTTGGCCTCGATGACGAGCACCTCGTCGCTCTCTTCGGTGGCCTCGGCCTCGGTGGCCACGTCGCCGACGAAGAGCCGGAGCACGTTGGGCGGCGTTTCGCGGACGGCGGTGCCGGCGCCGTAGCCGACGGCGGTGACGGTCATGAGCGGCCGGGGGCCGAAGGCGTCGGCCAGGGTGGTGAGGAGGGCGGCGCCGGTGGGGGTGGTGAGTTCGCCCTCGACGTCGGTGCCGACGGTGGGGAAGCCCTTGATCAGCTCGGCCGTGGCGGGGGCGGGGACGGGGAGGCGGCCGTGCGCGCAGGTGACGAAGCCCATGCCGGTGCGGATGGGGCCGCAGACGACCCGCTCGATGCCCAGCAGGCGCAGGCCGATGACCGAGCCCACGATGTCCACGATCGCATCCACCGCGCCCACCTCGTGGAAGTGGATCTTCTCGGGCGGGCAGCCGTGGACGCGTCCCTCGGCCTCGGCGAGGCGCTGGAAGACGGCGCCGGCCTGCCGCTTGTCGCTCTCGGGCAGCCGTGCGTGTTCGATGACGTGGAGGATCTCGGGCAGGTTGTGGTGGCGATGCTCGGGGTCGTGGCCGCGGGTGCGGCGCTTGGGCTTGACCTCGACCTTGGTGGCTGTGATGCCACCTCGCTGGACCTGGCCGGCCGTGAGCGTGTAGTCGGCGACGGCGAGCTTCTTGAGCTCGTCGCGCAGCGTCTTGAGCGGCAGCCCCGCGTGCACGATGGCGCCCAGCATCATGTCGCCGCTGGCGCCGGAAAAGGGGTCGAGGTAGGCGATCTTCACGGCGGTCTCCGTTGGTTTTCGGTGGTCGGTCACCGGTGGTCGGCTGTCGGGGCGGAAGGGGGCGCGGGCGCTTTGCCGGGCTCGGGTTTCTTGAGGAAGTCGTCGGTGAACTCGACGGTCTTGATGTAGACGAGGGGCGGCTGCTCGTCGCGCTTCTTGTTGGGCACGCCCGCGGGCTGGCGGTTGTTGAGCTTCTTGTAGAGCACCCAGTTCTCGCGCTGGCCGTCGAGGAGCTGGAGGGTGAATTGGCCCACGCAGTCGCCGACCACGCTCGTCCCGTCGCGGAGGGTGATGGTGGTGAGGAACTGGGCCCAGAGGTAGCCGGTGTCGAGGTAGACCTTTTCGCTGGAGCCCTGGTTCTTCCAGCGCCAGTCGCGCTCGAACTCTTCGATCTCGGGCTTGACCTCGATGCGCTGGAGGTCGGCGAGGAAGTAGTCCTGGTGGGCGCGTTCGGCGCGGTTGTAGATGCGCAGCGGCTTGTCGGCCCGCGCCCAGACGTGGCCTTCGAGCACGCGCTGGTCGGAGTAGGTGATGCGGGCGGGCCGGGCGTACTTGGGGAGCGCGGCCCGTTCGCGGAAGGGGTTCACGTGCTCGGGGCGGGTCTTCTGGGCGCCGCCCTTGTCGTCCTCGGGCGCCGCCTTCTCGTCGGGCCCGGGCAGCGGGGTGGGACTCGGCACGATGGGCTTGCCGCCGGGCTTGTCGAGTTCGTCATCGGTCGGGGCTGGGAGGCTGGGCTCCTCCTTCGCCTTGGGCTTGGGTCTGGGCGTCGGCGGCTCGGCCTCGCCGGCCGTCGCCAGAGCGGCCAGCGCGACGAAGGCAAAGCCCCACCAGCGCTTTGACATCTCGAATCTCCCGTTCCGGCCGACTGAGCAGTGCGATGCGCTTGTGCCCCGACGAACCGGGGTCGGGTGCGAAGCACGCCAGGAGGTATTGAAGCACGAAGGCGACGGCGAAGGCGAAGACCCCGACGGTGGCCGACGTGAACGCGCAACTCGGCCACGGCGAGAAGAGCCTGGCGAGCGACAGGCCGCGCAGCTCAGGGTTCGCCGCGGCCCACAGGCCCAAGCCGAGGCACAGCGCCATCGTGATGCCTGCGGAGGCGAGCCCCGACACCAGGGCACGGCGCAGCCGGCGAGTTCTCGCCGCCATGTCCCGCTCCTCCGTGCCCGCCGCGGCAGCATGATAGCACGGCGGAGCGGGGCGAGTCAATCCCCCGTCGGGAGGCGACCCCAGTTTCGCTGTTCGACGGCCCTTAGCCCTGCAAGGGCGCGATGGGATAGCCCAGGGCGGGGCGAAGCGCAGCCCTGGGCCATCCCATGTCGCCCCGCCGGGGCCCAGAGGAAGCCTGAGACCAGAACTGGGGTCGCCCCAGCCTCGTCGGGGGTTGGGCCGCGGGTTCAGAGCAGCGTTTCTCGGGCGAAGGCGACGGCGTTGCGGAAGACGGCCACGCCCTGGCCCTCGGCGGGCAGGGCGCCGGCGATGGCGTGCCGCATCCAGTGCGGGTGATTCCACGGGAACAGGTGGGCCTCGGGGTGCGGCATGAGGCCGAAGACGCGGCCCGTCGGGTCGCACAGGCCGGCGATGGCGGCGACCGAGCCGTTGGGGTTGTGCGGGAAGCGCACGGTGGGCTCGCCGGTCTCGGGGTCGGCGTAGCGGCAGACGACGAGACGCTCGCGCTCGAGGCGCTCGAGCACCTTGTCGTCGAGGGGCACGAACTTGCCCTCGCCGTGGCGCACGGGCACCTCCAGCCGCTCGAGGCCGCGGGTGAAGACGCAGGGCGAGTCGGGCTCGAGGCGCAGGCGCACCCAGGCGTCGCGGAATACCCCACAGTCGTTGTGCGTCAGGGTCACCGTCTGGCGACGATAGTCGCCGTCGAGACCGGGCAGGATGCCGAGCTTGGCGATGGTCTGGAAGCCGTTGCAGATGCCGAGGATGAGCTTGCCGTCGGCGATGAAGCGCTGGAGCGGCTCGTCGAGGCGGTGCTTGAGGCGGTTGGCCAGCACGCGCCCGCTGGCGATGTGGTCGCCGAACGAGAAGCCGCCGATGAAGGCCAGGATTTGGAACTCGTCGAGGGAACGGCGCCCGTCGAGCAGGTCGTTGAGGTGCACCTTTTCGGGTGCAGCGCCGGCCAAGCGGAAGGCGTGGGCCGTCTCCGCCTCGCAGTTGAGGCCGAAGCCGGTGATGATCAGCGCTCGCACGTCAGATGCCATCAAACGTCGCCTTCCACCGGGCTTTGAGGTCAATCACGCTGGCGTCGAGGATGGGGCCGCCCTCGAGGCCGGTGAGGCGCAGGTGCGGCTCGTCGGTCGTCTGCCCGATGCAGGCGCAGGGCAGGCCGCCGAGCGCCTCCTCGAACGCCGCCGTGTCTGCGGGCGCCACGGTGACGATGAAGCGGCTGTTGGATTCGGAGAACAGCAGCACGTCGTCGCGATCCACGTGCACGGCGGGCACCTTGCGCAGGTCAATGGCCATGCCCAGTTCGCCGGCGAAGGCCACCTTGGCGAGCCCCAGGCCCAGCCCGCCTTTGCCGGGCGCGTGGGCCGAGTGCACGAGGCCCTGCTCGATGGCCCGGGCCATCGCGGCCAGCGCGGCCTTGGCGACCGATGCGCAGACGCGGGGCACGCTGCGGCTGATCCGCTCGGGGTGGCCGCTCAGGCGGCCCAGGTAGCGGGCGTACTCGCTTCCGCCCAGCTCGGGCTTCGTCTCGCCCACCACGTAGACCAGGTCGCCCGCGCACTTCGCGTCCATCGTCACGGCCTTCCGCACGTCGTCCATCTTCGCGATGACGGAGAACAGGAGCGTGGGCGGGATCGAGATCTTCACCCCACCGCGGGTCGAGTCGTTCTTCATCGAGTCCTTGCCGCTTATCAGTGGGACCCCGAAGGCGGTGCAGAAGTCGTAGAGGGCCATGTTGGCGCGGACGAGTTGGGCGAGCTTGTAGTGGCCATCGGGCGTCTTGGGGCTCTGCACCGGGTCGGGCCAGCAGAAGTTGTCGAGGCCCGCGATGTGGTCGAGGCGGGCGCCCGTGGCCACGGCGCGGCGCAGCGCCAGGTCCACGATGGACGCGACCATGTGGTACGTGTCCACGTCCGAGTAGTGCGGGTTGATGCCCTCGGCGAGCACGATGCCATCCAGGCCGTCGTAGTCGGCGAGGAAGACCGAGGCGTCGGACGGCACGTCGTTGTAGAGGCCGACGAAGGGCTTGACGACGGTGAGGCCCTTGACCTCGTGGTCGTACTGGCGGCTCTTCTTCTCGATGGAGCACAGGTTGAGTTCGGCGAGAAGGTCGGGCAGCGCCACCGCTACGGGGGGGGCCGAGGCCAGGTGCGGCTCGGGCGGCTGAGGCGGCGTCCACACGGCCTTCAGGCGCATCCTGGGCAGGCCGCTGTGCAGGAACTCGAGGTCCACCAGCGCCACGGTGCGGTCGCCGTAGCGGACGTGGAACCTGCCGCTGTCGGTGAAGCGGCCGAGCACGGTGGCCTCGACCTCGCGGCGGCGGGCCAGCTCGAGGAAGCGCTCGATGCTCCCTGGCGGGACGGCGAGGGTCATCCGCTCCTGGGCCTCGGAGACGAGGATTTCCCAGGGATCGAGGCCCTGGTACTTGAGCGGGGCCTTCGAGAGGTCGAGCTCGGCGCCGCCGGCGGAGCGCGCCATCTCGCCGACGCTCGACGACAGCCCGCCCGCCCCGTTGTCGGTGATGCAGGAGTAGAGGCCCCTATCACGGGCCTCCAGGAGGAAGTCGGTCATCTTCTTCTGCGTGATCGGGTCGCCGATCTGGACGGCCTGCGCCGGTGATTCCTTGCGCAGTTCCTCGGAAGAGAACGTGGCGCCGTGGATGCCGTCCTTGCCGATGCGGCCGCCGGCCATCACGACGAGGTCGCCGGGGTTGGCCTTCTTGTGCTCGGAGGGCTGGCCGTGGAGGGTGCGCGGCAGGATGCCTACGGTGCCGCAGTAGACGAGCGGCTTGCCGAGGTAGCGCTCGTCGAACACCTCCCAGCCGCGGGCGTAGGGGATGCCGCTCTGGTTGCCGCCGTCGATCACGCCCTTGTGCACGCCGTCGCGGATGCGGCGCGGGTGCAGCAGGCCCTCGGGCAGGTCGCCCTCGAAGAAGGGGGAGCCGAGGCAGTAGCCCCACACGTTGATCTGGAGCTGCGCCCCCTTCCCGGTGCCGAAGGGGTCGCGGTTCACGCCCACGATGCCCGTGATGGCGCCGCCGTAGGGGTCGAGGGCCGACGGGCTGTTGTGGGTTTCGACCTTGTAGGCCAGGCTCCACTTGTCGTTGAACGCGATCACGCCGGCGTTGTCGTGGAACACGCTCAGGAGCCAGGGGCACTGGTCGCGCAGGTCCTCGGTCGCCCGGCGAATGTAGCTCTTGAAGAGCGAGTCGATCACGGTGGTGTGGGCGGGGCGTCCCTGCCCCGCGTCTTCGCCAGCGTCGCGGGGCACGGAGGCCCCGCCCACAGGCCGCTCGGTGTACTCGATCTCGGCATTGAAGATCTTGTGCTTGCAGTGCTCGCTCCAGGTCTGGGCGATCATCTCGAGCTCGGCGTCGGTGGGGTTCGGCCCGAGGCCGCAGCGCTGCCGCTCGGCCTGTCGGGCCGGGTCGGCGAAGTAGTCGCGGATCGCGTGCATCTCCTCCAGCGAGAGCGACAGGATGCCCTCGGAGCTGATGCGCATCAGCTCGGCGTCGGGGACCTGGAGGTTGTACTCGCGCACGGTCGGGCGCTGCTCGCCCTCGATGACGGGGATCGAGAGGTCGGGCTCGGCCGCCCGCCACTCCTCGAGGCTCTCTATGTGGATCGTCTCGATCAGCTCGTTGGCCAGGAGGCCGGCGCCGATGCGGCGCACGTCGTCCCGCCCTAGCTCGGCGCCCGTGAGCAGGAACTGCCGCTCGGTGTACACCGCGTCGGCGTCGGGCAGGCGGCGGCCGAGGATGTCCTCGACGGCCGTCTTCGACGTGCGGCCGACGTTGTCCGTCACGCCCGGCTTGTAGCCGACCGTGAGCATCCAGTGGAAGGGCGGAGCGTCGAGCTGGCCGACTGCCGAGCGCTCGATCACCGGATCGGTGAACTCGCGGCGCACGGCCTCGACTTCGGCCGGCGTGAGGTCGGCGTGGACCTTGTAGACGGTGCGCGTCTGCACCGTCTCGACCGGCAGGCCGAGGAAGGCGCGGATGTTCTCCGCCACGCCCTCGCCGTGCGCGTCGCGGACGCCGTGCCGATAACCGATCTCGATGCGATGGACCATGCGCATATCCCGCCTCAACTCCCCCATGCAGTATACCGATTCCGGGCGCCGGCGCAACCGCGAAACTGCCCCATGCCATGAGGGGGAAGGGACCCGAGGGACACAAGGGACAGAAGGGACCGCGCGTCTGCCTTCCGGCTCCGTCCCCTCTGTCCCTTGTGTCCCGCTTGTCGCCTTCTCCGCCTTGCGCCGCAACGCCGTCTGCCCTATGATAGGCGCAGGGTAGGAGTTGCTCCCGGGCACCCGCATAACCCACAGCGTCAGGAGGCGGGCCGATGGCGAACGGCGGATTGTTCAAGGTGGCCGAAGTGGTGCAGATGGCGATCGAGGAAGAGCACAACGGCAAGCTCTTCTACAACGCCCTGGCGAAGTGCGCCAAGAGCCCCGTGCTCAAGGAAGCGGCCAAGCGCCTCGCCGTGCAGGAAGAAGGCCACGAGAAGGCGTTCACCGCCCTCCGCGATCGCCTGGGCATGCCCTCCGCGCCTGAAACCTACCCCGGCGAGTATGCCAACTATATGAATGCGCTGATGAACGGCAAGACCTTTCCCAACGAGGAGGCGGCCGTGAAACTGGCGCAGGACGCCGGCGGCGACGTGGCCGCCGTTTCCACCGCCATCCTCTTCGAGAAGAACACCCTGCTGTTCCTCAGCGAGATGAAGACGCTCGTGTCGGACCGCGACGCCGACATGGTGAATGAGCTGATTGACGAAGAGCGCCAGCACCTGGTGGACCTGGCGAACCTGCGCACGATGCTGACGGTGTGAGGCCTCGGGCAGCCGCGGGACGCCACCGCCCCCTCCCCCGGGAGGCTACGCCGACGGGGCGGCCATCGAGCGCCGCGCCCGCAACGCCTGCACGGCCATCACCACCGCCAGGGCCAGCAACACCACCGCCGTGCTGCCGAGCACGTAGTCGCGCTTCGCCGCCACAAGCAGATAGCCGTAGGCCTGCCAGCCCAGCGCGGCCATGGTCGTGGCCAGCATGAAGACCGCGGGCGCCAGCGTGTAGCGCGTCGGCTTCCCCCGCTGAAGCAGATAGGCCGTGATCACCAGCAGCGCCAGCGCCGCGATGAGCTGGTTCGACGCCCCGAAGAGCTGCCAGATGCGGTTGAACGCGCCGGGGCTCAGCGCCAGCAGGAACGCCGGGATCACCGGCACCACCGACGCCACGAACCGGCTGCGCAGCGCCGGCACGTGCCGCCCGCCCAACTCGGTGGTGATGAACCGCGACAGCCGCACGCTCGTGTCCAGCGTCGTCATCACGAAGGCGTTCACCATCGTGGTGCCCACGATCATCCCCAGGCGCGGCACCCCGATCCACTCGCCCGAGCGTCGCAGGAACGAGCGGGTAAGCTCGCCGAAGCCGCGCCCGAAGGCCGCGATCGGCCCCCCGCTCTTGAGCACCGGCAGCAGCGCGAAGCCGTCGGCCCCCTCCGGCACGCTCGCGTAATACAGCCCCCCGGCCACGCACACGATAGCCATGATGGCCAGCGCCCCCTCGGTGAGCATCGCCCCGTAGCCCACGGCCAGGCCCTGGCGCTCGCGGTCAAGCTGCTTCGAGGTCGTGCCGCCGGCCACCAGGCAGTGGAAGCCCGATACCGCGCCGCACGCCACGATGATGAACAGCATGGGCCACAGCGGCCCCGGCTGGCCTGTGAAGCCGGTGAACGCCGGCGCGCGAAGCGGCGGCGCCTCGATGAGAATGCCCGCGAAGCCCATCGCCATGCCGAGGATCAGGATCCAGGTGGCGATGTAGTCGCGCGGCTGGAGCAGCACCCATACGGGCAGCACCGAGGCCAGCACACCGTAGCCGATCAGCACCAGCAGCCAGGTCCGCCGCACCCAGTCGGCCGGCACGCCCCAGTGGGCCAGGTCAATCTTGCACCAGAAGCCCAGGCAGATGCTGGCGAAGAGCAGCACGAGCGCGATCGCCGTGTTGGCCGCGATGTGCAGCTTCACGCGCTGGTTGAGGAACCCGAACAGCACGGCGATGCCCATGAGGGCGAAGGTGGGCAGCACGATCTCCGGGGCCTCGAGGAAGGTGTCGGCCGCCGCGTTGCAGAAGCAGGTGATCACGAGCACGAGGCCGATCCACACGAACACCAGGAAGAGCACGCGGGCCGACGGGCCGACGCACGTCTTCGCGATATCGCCCACGGAGGCGCCGCGGTGCCGCACGGAGATCATCAGGGCCAGGTAGTCGTGCACGGCGCCGATGAGCACCACGCCCAGGAGCACCCAGAGGGCCGTCGCGCCCCAGCCGAAGAAGGCCACGGCCAGCACCGGCCCGACGATCGGCCCCGCCCCCGCTATCGAGGCGAAATGATGGCCGAACAGCACAATCGGCTTCGTGGGCGTGAAATCCACGTCGTCCCGCTGCGCGTGGGCGGGGGTCGGCGTGTCGGTCGGCCCGACCAGGCGGCGTTCGAGGCGCCGGCCGTACCACCGGTAGGCCAGCACCAGCCACACCACGGCCCCCAAGGCGAGAAGCGTGCCGCCCGACTCCCACGGCGCCCACGCGACGCACAGGTTCAGCCCGGGCATGCCCATTGGGCGTTAGCCTCCGCTCAGTCCCCTGGCAGCCTCCCCGTTCTCCTGGCGCTCTGATCAAACCACATAGGGAAAGGCTTGTCAAATACGCGCCGGGCGCGGGTTTGACAGCCCGGCAGCGGACGGCTATGATCGCGGGCGTTGACTCCCCAGCGAATCCTCATCAAGGGCAAGGGCTTGCTCTCCGGGATTGTCCTGGCGGTCTTCATCCTCGTGTACGGCTGCCTGTGCTTCTCCGCGCGCCATCGCGCCAAGGTGCTGTGGGTGGGCATCGGCGTGCTCGTGGCGGCCCGCTACGCGCTGGCCGGGCAGGACGCCGAGGGGGCGTTCACCCTCGAGGCCGTCGCGCGACACGGCATCAGTTGGAACGTGCTTGGCGTGCTGGCCGGGGCGATGCTGATCGCCGACCTGTTCATGGCCTCGGGGGTGCCGCTGCTCGTGGCCGACCTGATCGTGGGCCACTGCCGCACGACGCGCCTGGCCATCGTGAGCGTGTGCCTGTTCTCGGGCTTCATCTCGGCGTTCGTGGACAATGTGACGACGGTGCTGCTGGTGTCGCCGATCGCGCTGGCGATCTCGCAGCGGACCCTCGTGTCGCCGGTGCCGATCCTCATCGGCATCGCCGTGAGCGCCAACCTCCAGGGCGCGGCCACGCTCATCGGCGACCCGCCCAGCATGCTGCTGGCCGGGGCCTTCCGCCTGTCGTTCAACGACTTCTTCGTCCACGCGGGCAGGCCGTCGCTGTTCTTTGCCATGCAGGCGGGCGCCGCCGCGAGCGCCGTCGTGCTCTTCCTGGTCTTCCGCCGCCATCGCCAGCCGATGGAGCCGGTGGAGGTGGTGAAGCCGAAGACGTGGGTGCCCGTGGGCTTCATCGCGGTGATGATCGCGTTCCTCGCCTCCTCGTCGCGCTTCGACCCCGACTTCCGCTGGCTGGCCGGCACGGGCAACCTGATTCTGGGAGCCCTGGCCTTCGCCTGGGGCATGGTGCATGAGCCGGAGGAGGCCAAGCGCATCCTCCGGCGGTACGAGTTCCCCACCATGTTCCTCCTCGCCGGCATCTTCGTGCTGGCCTACGCGATGGACCGCTTCGGCTGGGTGAAGGCGATCGCCGACGGCATCGCCGGCCTGGTCGGCACCAACAAGTTCGCCGCTTACACGCTCATCGTGTGGATCTCGGTGCTCGTGTCGGCGTTCGTGGACAATATCGCCTACGTGGCCCTGATGTTGCCGGTGACGAAGACCCTGGCGGCGACGGTGGGCGGCGACGCGTTTCTCTACGCCTCGGGCCTGTTGATCGGCGCCTGCATCGGCGGCAACATCACGCCCATCGGCGCCTCGTGCAACGTGGTAGCCGTGGGCGTGCTGCGGCGCCAGGGGCACACGGTCACGTTCGGCCAGTTCGCCCGCCTCGGCCTGCCGTTCACCCTCGTGGCCACGACCTCCGCCTATCTGTTCGTGTGGCTCTTCTGGAGCTGAGCAGAACGCCGTGGAACTCGTGCCCCTCCTCATCGTGCTGCTCTCGGCCGTCGGCCACGCGATGTGGAACTTCTTCGCCAAGCAGTCGCAGCACAAGCTGGCCTTCATCTGGGGCCTGTATGCGCTCGGCGCCATCTTCTTCCTGCCGCTGTACCTCGCGCAGGGGCCGGGCTCGCGCCTGGGGGCCGGGGCGTGGGCGTGCATCATCACGTCGGCCGCGGCCAAGGCGGTCTACGTGATCTTCCTCGCCGAGGCGCTGCGCACGTGCGACCTGTCGCTCGCCTACCCCTTGAGCCGCATCGCCCCGGCCATCGTGCCGTTCTGGGCCATGGCCTTCCTGGGCGAGAGGCTGTCGTGGCTGGGCGGGCTGGGCATTGGGGTCGTTTGCGTGTCCATCGTGGCCATTCACCTCCAGGGCGCCGGCATCCAGCACATGCTGCGCGTGCACCACTCGTTCCTCACGCGCGGCACGGCGTTCGCCCTGGCGGCGGCCCTGATGGTGTCGGCCTACTCGATCGTTGACAAGCTGGCGATGAGCCGCTACGCCGAGCCGATCCCGTTCAACTACATCCACTGGGTGGTCACGGTGGTGATGCTCACGCCTTACGTGGTGTGGCGGTGCGGGGTGCGCGACGTGGCGGCGCTCTTCCGCGCCGAGTGGCTGCCGCTGACGATCTCGGGGTTCCTGGATTTCGGGGCCTACGTGCTGGTGCTTTATGTGATGGAGACGAGCAAGGTGAGCTACATTGTGGCGGCACGCCAGCTCAGCCAGATCGTGGCGATTCTGCTCGGCACGGCCGTGCTCAAGGAGCGCTGCGGCGGCATCCGCATCTTCGCCGGCGCCCTCATCCTCATCGGCATCACCCTCATCGGCCTGGCGAAATGAGCGTCAGGCCGTCGGGGTTCCCCGCCACGCGGAACACATCCCTCAGCCACGCCACGTCGCCTGCCTCGGGCGGCAGGCTGCCGAGTTCGAGGCGCCGGTCGGCCAGCAGGGCGGCCCACGCCAGCACGTCGCCGTGCCGCTGCACGAACGGCACGAGGGGGGCGTTGCGCTTCTCGAAGCAGCGGCCCTCCAGGTCGAGCGCCGCGGCCGCCACCCGGTCGTCGAGCGCCGCCGCGAAGAGGGCCCCGAAGGCCGCCGCCCCGCGGGCGCGAAGCCTGATCCTGCCGGGATCGGCCTCCGCTCGTGAGCAGACGTAGTCGAGGACGGCGGACAGGTCGGTTGCGGCCATGCCGACGAGCGGACGGCCCCAGAGGAGGGCGTTGCGCTGCCACGTGCCCTCGAACGACGCGGGGTCGCCCTCGCCGATCGGGCTGCACGCCTGGAACGTGAGCAGCCCCTGCGTCAGGCCCGCCATCGCCCGCAGCGACAGTTCGCCGGTGAACCGCACATCGGGCAGCACCACGAGCGCGCCGCTCCGGGCCAGCGCCCGCAGTTCGTCGCCGGCGTTGCTGAGCAACGCATCCTTCCCGCCATCGTCGCACACGATCACAACAGGCAGCCTGCCGACGCGCGCCGCGGGGCCGATGACGAGCACGGGCACGAGAACGCCGCCCTCGCTGGGCACGAGGAGGCGCTCGACGGACAGGCCGTCCTTCTCGGCAGTTGTAGGCGGGACGTCCCCGTCCCGCGATGCGCGGCGTGAGGCCACGCCGCCCACAATCCTGGCCTCGCCTCGCCGCGGCAGCGGCGTGCCGAGCAGATTCCGCAACGTGGCGCGCCTCGCCTGGAGATAGCCTACCCACTCATAGCGGCTGGCCAGCTTCGGCAGAGCAGCGGCCCCGCTCGCGGCCAGACGGCTGAGGTGGCCGAAGCCCCTGTCGCCCTTGAGGTCGGCCGTGAGCTTCACGATGGCCTCAACGGGGAATGCCTCGACCTCTGGCTCGGGCACCGGCCCGCCGGGGTCCTGGCCACGCAGCCACTTCTCCATCCACCAGTACATCCGCTCGCGCTTCTCCTTCGCATAGTCGTGGCCCGTGGGCCAGTACTGGCACTCGAGGCGATCAGCCACCCCGTTGGCCTCGTAGAGCTTGCGAAGGGTCGGGTAGTTGTGGGACTCGAAGGAGCGGGTCCAGTCGTTCATCGTGAGATACTGCACGGCGCAGGGCAGGCCGAGGGCGCTCAGCTCCGGCTCGTCGGCGTGTTGCATGATGTTGGGGAAGTGGTTGCAGGCGCAGTGGTGGGCGCCCACGAACACGATCTCGCGGTAGTCGCACGTCATGCCCACGATGGTGGCCGCCGTCACCCGCTCGTCGGCAGCCACGAGCATCTGGGTCTGAAGCCCCCCGCCCGAGCACCCGGTCGCGCCGATTCGCTGGCCGTCCACCTCCGGCAGGTTTTGCAAGAAATCGAGCGCCCGCAGGTTGTTCCAGATCATCAGCGTCTGGTGCGAGATGCCAAGCGGCAGGTCCTCGTAGTGATTCTGCGTGGGGGAAAAGACCACGTAGCCCATCTTCGCCAGCACCAGGCAGCGCTTCTGCACTTCAGGATGGGCATTCCCGTTCGGCCAGTGGCCGTGGGGGCACAGCACGGCGGGGGCGGGCCTGTCGGCGAACGCCTTGGGCATGTACAACAGACCCGTGCTGTAGACCTCGGGCCAGAGCTGATACGCCACGCGGCGCACCGTGCACCACTCGTGGTCGAGCGGATCAGAGAGGCGGGCGTCGAGCGGCACGCGCTCGGGCAGGGGCCACAGCCCGGCGCACGCGAGGAGCTTCTGACGGAGCGCCTTCTGGTGTGCCTTGAACTCCTCGCCCTTCCGCACCTCGATGGGCTTGGGCCGGCACATCTCCTCGAAGTAGCCCACCAGCATCGCGGCCACCTCGCGGCGTTCGGCGAAGGCGTTGGTCTTCCGCTCCCACGCCCAGGCTTCGCCTGCGGTCGCAAGGCTCGCAAAGGCCCACGTGGAAGCAACAATCTCGATCAGCCTTCGCACCGTGCGTTCCCTCTTCCTCCCATGGCCTCTTTCATAGGAGGGCGGTGGCTCTCTGTCAAGCGCGTCCTTGAATCCGGAGCGTCAAGAGGCTAGGATGTGCGCGCCGCGGGAGAAGGAGGCCAGGCATGGACCCGCGCCCCGAACTGCCCGACGGCCTTCTTCACCTCGGATGACGGCGGGCGGCTCCAGGCCAACATGATTCGGGGGCTGGACACGCTGCGCTGACCGCACCTCCCGCAGGTTCCAATACCTGCGGGAGGTTGCATCGGGGACACGCCATGGCCATCACCCGCCGCCGCTTCCTATCCTCGGCGGCCGCTGCCGGCTGCTTCACCGCCCTCGCAGGAGAACCGCCCATGCTGCCCGCCGTGGACACGCATCAGCACCTCTGGGACCTTGCCCGACTCCGCCTCCCCTGGCTCCAGCCCGGCGGCGAGTTGACCCGCAGCTACGGGATGAAGGATTACCTCGATGCGACCACAGACCTGAACGTCGTGAAGGCCGTCTACATGGAGGTGGACGTTGCGCCCGAGGACAAGGTGGCCGAGGCGGAGTACGTCATTGACCTCTGCCAGCGCAAGGGCAACCCGACCTGCGCCGCCGTCATCGGCGGCCGCGTCGCGGAGCCAGGCTTCCACGATTACATCACGCGCTTCCAGGGCAGCCCGTATGTCAAGGGCGTCCGCCAGATCACAGGCAAGCCCGGCCAGTACCTCGACGAGGCCTTCGTCAAGGGCGTCCGCCTCCTGGGCGATTTGGGCCTGAGCTTCGACCTCTGCACCAGCCCCGCCCGCCTCGGCGAGGCGGCGGAACTCGTCGAGCGCTGCCCCGACACCCGCTTCGTGGTGGACCACTGCGGCAACGTGCCGCCCAAGGCCCTCCTGCCCGGCGGCGACCAGGCCGTGGCCGACGCCTGGCGGCGCGACATGGCCCGCCTCGCCAAGGCCGGCGCCCGCATCATCTGCAAGCTCTCCGGCATCGTGGCCAGCCTGCCCCGCGGCCGGTGGACGCCCGGCGATCTGGCCCCGACCATCAACGCTTGCATCGAGACCTTCGGCCCCGACCGCTGCGTGTGGGCCAGCGACTGGCCCGTCTGCACCCGCGGCGCCACCCTCGCCCAATGGCTCACCGCCTTCCGCACCCTCATCGCCCCACGCCCCGAAGCCGACCAGCGCAAACTCCTCCACGACAACGCCGTGCGATTCTATGGATTGAAGGATAAGGGATAGAAGATGCAGGGGGAAGGTGCCTTTCTTGCAGGAAAGGCCACCTTCCCCCTGCACCCCCATCCTCCAAAGAACTCCCAAACTGGCCACGGCATTCGAGCGGCTCGAATGCCGTGGCCCGTGTGAGAGTTCTTGGCAAGGAGAGGGTGTGGGGGAGGAATCCCTTCTTGCAAGAAGGGATTCCTCCCCCACTCTCCTCACAGCGAGGCGTTAGGGACGCTGCGTTCGCGGAGGTCGGCGATTTCGAAGAACTCGCGGCGGGTGAAGCCGCCCAGGCGGGCGATCAGGTTGGTGGGGAACATTTCGACGAGGTTGTTGTTCTCGCGCACGTTGCCGTTGTAGAAGCGGCGGGCGGCCTGGATGCGGTCCTCGGTGTTCACCAGCTCCTCCTGGAGCTGGAGGAAGTTCTTGCTCGCCTTCAGATCGGGGTAGCGCTCGACGCGGACCAGGAGGCCGGCGAGGGCGCGGACGAGCTTGTTCTCGCTCGCGGCCTGGCTTTCGGGCGAGCCGTTGTTCGCCACGCACTCCTGGCGCAGGCGCGTGACTTTCTCGAGGATCTCCTGCTCGTATTTCGCGTAGCCCTTCACGCAGCTCACGAGGTTGGGGATCAGGTCGTAGCGGCGTTTGAGCTCCGTGTCAATGTTGTGCCACGCCTCGGTGCAGTGGTTCCGCGCCCGCACGAGGCGGTTGTACATGCCGAAGGCGAACAGCAGCAGCACGAAGGCCGCGATGGCGACGATGAGCCCTGGGTGCATTCGGTCTCCTCATCCCCGGTACAGGTACTCGGGGAACAGGTTGACGATCGTGACGAGCTGGTCGAGGCGCGCGGGGACCTCTTCGGGCTTGAGGCGCTTGCCAAAGGAGAGGGCGACGGCGGTGTGCTCGATCTCGAGCGAAAGGTCGCGGTGGGCCAGCAGGTACTCCATCATCCGCGTGTGGCAGACGTCGTAGGCGAACTTGCGGTCCTTCGAGCGGACGCAGAAGGCCTTGGAGAATTCGAGGGACTCGAAGTCAATGTCCTCGAACCCGAGCATCTGGCCGATCTTGGAGAAGAAGCTCTCGGGGTAGATGCGCAGCTCGGGGAAGTCGCGGATCTGCTCGAGGAGGAAGAAGCTGAGGTAGTGGTGGTGGGTCTGGCGTTGGCCTTTGGAGTTGGTGGAGTGGGTTTCGTAGTGGAAGTCGAAGGCCTGAACGGGGAAGCCCCGGTAGTCTCCGCGCAGGATATTGAAGGCATAGCGGTTATCGCCCTGGCGCAGGGCGTCCAGAAAGCCGTAGCGGAGGGGCAGGGCCTTGTCGCGGCCGGGGTCGAAGGCCAGGCCCAGGCGCCCCGCGAGGGCGGCGAAGGCCTCGCGGCGCTTCTTCTCGGCCAGCCAGCCGAAGAGGGCCAGGCCAGCGACCACGAGGATGCCGATCACGATGAAGAGGGCGAACGCGCCGTCCATTCCGCTTCCTTGCGGCGGCGTGCCGCGCCGCCGCTGATGCAGTCTAGCGCACAGCGGCCCGTTGTCAAGTCGCGGTCGGGCCGGCCGGAAGCCCGTTTGACTCCCCGTAACCCGCCGACTATAATTGGGCGCCGAGGACTCCCCTAGAGGGCGGAGAGCGACGTGGCGCTGCTCGATCGGCTTTTCGGGTCGCACGGCGAGAATGCGGACCCGTCGGTGTACGGCGAGCACCGCGCGACCGAGCGGATCGCGGTGGGGCGGATTTCGACGCTCTACCGCGGCGAGCACGTGCGGACGCGCGAGCCCGTGGCCATCAAGGTGCTCAGCGAGTACGGCGACCGCGTGGCCGACAAGCTGACGCAGAAGCTCAAGAAGCCCTGGGAGGGCGAGCGGGCGCTGGCGCTCCAGCACCCCAACGTGGTGCGCACCATCGCCTGCGGCAAAGAGCACGGGCACTACTACATCGTCATGGAGTACCTCGCGGGCGGCAATGCCGCCTCGCTGCTCCAGGTCAAGTCGCCGCTGGTCGAGGGCCGGAAGATCGAGATCATGCGCCAGGCCGCCCGCGGCCTCGAATACGTGCACAGCCGCGGCATCATCCACCGCGACATCTGTCTGCGGAACATCATGCTGACGGCCGACGGCACGGCCAAGCTGATCGACTTCGGCGTGGCCGCGCACAAGAGCGACCGGATCCGCGACACGGGGCGCCGCACGGGCCGGCCCGCCTACATGGCGCCCGAGCTGATCCGCCACAACCACTTCGACGAGCGGACCGACATCTATGCCTTCGGCGTGGCGCTCTACGAGCTGGCGTGCGGCCAGAAGCCGTACCGCACGAGCGACGACCCGCAAGAGGCCCTCACCATCGTGCTCAACACCCCCATCCCGGGGCCCAGCACGGTGCGGCCCTCGGTCAGCCGCCCGCTCGAGAAGATCATCCTCCAGGCCATCGACCCGCGCCCCCAGGCGCGGTACCAGTCGGTCTCGTACCTGCTGGACGACCTGTCGAGGGTGACCGACGCCGACCTGTGATTCCCCGGCAGGAGCGAGGCATTCCGCCCCGCCCGCGCCCGGCCTGCCCTGCGGCAGGCTGCTGTGTGTACCTTGGAAACGGGAGCCCGAAATGGCAAAGGACCTCACCGAGATCCGCTGGCACGGCCGCGGCGGCCAGGGGGCCAAGACGGCGGCCACCATGGTCGCCGAAGTCGCCCTCGAGGAGGGCAAGTACTCGCAGGGATTCCCCGAGTACGGCCCCGAGCGCATGGGCGCGCCCATCCGCGGCTACACCCGCATCGCCTCCGAGCCCATCCGCCTCCACTGCCCGATCACCGCGCCCGACGTGGTGGTCATCCTCGACGCCACGCTCATCGGCGCCGACGACCTGGCCGACGGCCTGAAGCCCAACGGCGCCATCATCGTCAACACCCCCGAATCCCCCGCCGCCATCCGCAAGCGGCTCGGTGTCAGGCACGGCAAGGTCTACACCGTGGACGCCACCACCATCGCCATCGAGACCATCGGCCGCCCCATCCCCAACACCCCGATGATCGGCGCCCTGCTCCGCGTCAGCGGCTTCATGAAGCTCGAAACCGTCTTCCACGACATCGAGAAGAAGTTCCTCAAGAAGCTCGGCGCCGCCGTCGTCCAGGGCAACATCACCGCCGTCCAGCGCGCCTACCAGGAGGTCCAAGGCGAATGAGCACGAAGAGCGAGCCCCTGACCGCGAAGACCATGCCCATCGGCAGCGCCATCCCCGAGGCCGGCAATGCCGCCCAGTACCGCACCGGCTCCTGGCGCACCTACCGCCCCGTGTGGGACCCCGCCAAGTGCAGCCACTGCCTCACCTGCTGGATCCTGTGCCCCGACTCCTCCATCCGCGCCGAGCAGGGCAAGATGAAGGGCATCGACTACGACCACTGCAAGGGCTGCGGCATCTGCGCCCACGAGTGCCCCGACAAGCGCAAGCCGCTCTCCATGGTCCTCGAGTCTGAGGCCGGCCCGAAAGAGTAATCCCCCAGGAGCAACCCAAGCCATGGCCACCATTGCTGAGCAGACTCGCGTCTCGCTGACGGGCAACGACGCCGCCGCCGAGGCGCTGCGCCAGGCCAACCCCGACGTGGTCCCGGCCTACCCCATCACCCCGCAGACCGAGCTGATGCACAAGTTCGCCGACTTCCACGCCAACGGGCTGGTGGACAGCGAGATGGTGCTGGTCGAGAGCGAGCACAGCGCGATGAGCGCCGCCATCGGCGCCTCGGCCGCCGGCGCCCGCGTGGCCACCGCCACCAGCTCCCAGGGCTATGCCCTGATGGTGGAGGTGTGCTACATCGCCGCCGCCTTCCGCCTGCCCATCGTCATGCCCCTCGTCAACCGCGCGCTCTCCGGCCCCATCAACATCCACTGCGACCACTCCGACGCCATGCTCGCGCGCGACACGGGCTGGATTCAGCTCTGGAGCGAGAACTCGCAGGAGGCCTACGACAACACCCTCATGGCCTTCCGCATCGCCGAGCACCCCGACGTCCTCACCCCCGTCATCGTCAACCTCGACGGGTTCATCATCAGCCACACGGGCGAGGTGGTGGACATCCTCAAGGACGAGCCCGCGCGCGCCTTCGTGGGCAGCTACAAGCCTGCGCGCTCGCTGCTCGACACCGACCACCCCTACTCGGTCGGCGCACTCTTCCTGCCCGACAACTACTACGAGGCCCGACGCCAGCAGCAGGCCGCCATCGAGGGCGCCCTGCCGGTCATCGAGGCCGTGAGCCGCGAGTACAGCGAGCTCTCCGGCCGCTCCTACGACATCCTCGAAGGCTATCGCCTCGACGACGCCGAGCTGGTCCTTGTCGGCCTCGGCTCCACCATCGGCACCGCGAAGGTCGCCGTGGACGCGCTCCGCGAGACGGGCGTGAAGGCCGGCCTGCTGAAGATCCGCCTCTACCGCCCCTTCCCCGGCCCGCAGATCGTCCAGGCCATCCGCCACGCCAAGGCGGTGGGCGTGCTCGACCGCGCCATCTCTTACGGCCTCAACGGCGGCCCGCTCTTCCACGAGGTGCGCTCCGCCGCCTACGGCAAGATGAGCGCCCCCTTCGCCAGCTACGTCTACGGCCTCGGTGGCCGCGACATCATCGCCGACGAGATCGCGGGCATCTTCCGCGACCTGGAGGCCGTCTCGAAAGGCGCCGACGCCGCCCACGCCCGCTACATCGGCGTCCGCGAGTAACCTGTGGGCGGGGCCTCCGTGCCCCGCGATGACGAGAGAAAGGACACCTCGATGGCCATCCGCCTCAAAGACCTCACCGACTGCCCCGAGCTGCTCTCCGGCGGCCACCGCGCCTGCGCCGGCTGCACCGCCCCCTCGATGATCCGCCAGTTCCTCCTCGCCGCCGGCAAGGACACCGTGGTCGGTTCCGCCACCGGCTGCATGGAAGTCGTCACCACCATCTACCCCTACACCGCCTGGCGCGTGCCGTTCATCCACAACGCCTTCGAGAACTCGGCCGCCACCATCAGCGGCGCCGAGGCCGCCTACAACGCCCTCAAGCGCCGCGGCCGCATCCCCGCCGACAAGAAGATCAACTTCATCGCCATGGGCGGCGACGGCGGCACCTACGACATCGGCCTCCAGTCGCTCTCCGGCGCCATGGAGCGCGGCCACCGCATGCTCTACATCTGCTACGACAACCACGCCTACATGAACACCGGCATCCAGCGCTCGGGCGCCACCCCCAAGGGCGCCGCCACCTCCACCGCCCCCGCGGGCAAAGTGCACGGCGGCAAGGAGCAGAACCGCAAGGACCTCACCGCCATCATGCTCGGCCACAACCTGCCCTACCTGGCCCAGGCCAGCCCCTACAACCCCCGCGACCTGATGGCGAAGGTCCAGCGGGCGCTCGAGATTGACGGCCCGACCTTCCTCAACGTCCTCGCCCCCTGCCATCGCGGCTGGCGCTGCAAGGTCGAGGAGTCCATGGACATGGCCCGCCTCGCCGTCGACACCTGCTTCTTCTCGCTCTTCGAGGTGGACCACGGCGTCTGGAAGATCAACTACAAGCCCAAGGAGAAGAAGCCGCTCGTCGAGTGGCTCAAGCCCCAGGGCCGTTTCGCCCACCTCTTCAAGCCCGGCGGCGAGAAGGTCATCGCCGAGCTTCAGGCCGAGGTGGACCGCCGTTGGGCCGATCTCCTCGAGCGCGAAGAGCGCAGCAAGGCCAAGGCCGAGGCCTCGGCCCAGGCGAGCTGAACTCGTCGCCGAAGCAAGAATGCCAGGCAAGAATGCCAACCCGCGCCCCAGGGGTTGGCATTCTTGCTTTCCCCCCGCCGCGCGGTATACTACGAACCAGCACTCGTCATGCCGAGCGTAGTCGAGGCATCTCTCCTCCGCCTTGGACCGCGTGAGGCCCCCTGTCCCAGGCTTTCGAGGAACGGAACACAATGCTTGCGACCCTCGTCCTTGCCATCGTCGCCGCCGGGACCGTCGGACAGCAGGATATGGGGCAGAACCCTGACCAATGCTTCGCCGTGCGCGGCGACCTCACCAGTTCGCGCATCAAGATCGAACGCGAGAAGAAGGCCCGCGTGGCCTTCTTGGGTGGCTCGATCACCGAGGCCAATGGCTGGCGGGTGTTCACACAGGAGCTGCTCAAGAAGCGCTATCCCGACACCGCCTTCGACTTCGTGGACGCCGGCATCTCGTCCACCGACACCACGCTCGCGCCCTTCCGCCTGAAGACCACGGTGTTCCCCAAGGGGCCGGTGGACCTGCTCTTCTTCGAGTTCGCGGTGAACGATCTGCACAACAGCCGCACGTCGCAGGAGAGCATCCGCGGCGTCGAGGGCATCGTCCGCCAGGCGCGGGCGCTCAATCCCGCCATTGACCTCGTGATCCTCTACTGCGCCGACGAGGACAAGATGGACTACGTCCGCAAGGGCGCCGTCGCCCCGCAGATCGCGGCGCACGAGAAGGTGGCGCAGCACTACAGCGTCTCGGCCATTGACCTCGCCCGCGAGGTCACGCTGCGGATTGACAAGGGGGAGTTCGACTGGAAGAAGTTCGGCGGCCTCCACCCCTCGCCCTTCGGGCACCAGCTCTACGCGGCCGCGATCGGCCGCTTCCTCGACGCCGCCTGGAAGGACCCGCTCCCCGCCGACGCGGCGGTGAGACCTCACCCCATGCCCGAACAGCCCCTCGACCCGCAGCACTACGGCCGCGGGCGTTACGTGGACATCCAGTCGGCGACCCTCGTGAGCGGCTGGCAACTCGTGCCCGACTGGAAGCCGCCGAAGGGCGCCACCCGCAAGCAGTTCGTCAACTGCCCCGCCCTCGAGGCCACGGAGCCGGGCGCCACGCTCCAGCTCAAGTTCAACGGCACGGCCATCGGCGTCCTCGAGGCCGCGGGCTACGACGTAGGCATCCTGGAGTTCAGCATAGACGGCGCGCCCTTCCGCAAGCTCGACCAGTTCACCCAATGGAGCGGCGGCCTGCACATCCCCTGGGCCTACCTTTTCGACGCGGAGCTGAAGCCCGGCGACCACGAGCTGACCCTTCGCATGTCCGCCGACAAGAACCCCAAGAGCCAGGGCCACGCCGCCCGAATCCTCCAGTTCCTGGTGAACTAGAAGGGCGGGAGACACGCACAATGGCGGGCCAGACTCCCTCCCGAAGGTTCCAATACCTCCGGAAGGGTAACTCGGCAGCTACGCTGCCGAAGCGGTCGGACTACCCTCCCGAACGTATTGGAACGTTCGGGAGGGCACCAGAGCCGAGTTCCTTCCGACAACCAGGAGGCAAGCCCTATGGGTAAGTGGCTGTCCCCGTGCGTTCCGGCTCTACTTTCGCTCCTCGGGCTGAGTTGGGCGAAGCACTCCCAGGCCGGCGAGGCCTGGCCCGCCGTGCTCTTCGTGGGCGGGATCCATGCGGACTATGCCGCCAGGCCGCTCCACGCGATGGGCGTGGAACTGGACACGTGCAAGCGCGGCCAGCTCGCGGAGCGCCTCGCCACGGGCAAGTTCAACGTCGTTGTCGCCGGCACCCTCAACGACGCCGACCGCAAGGCCGCGCAGGACTTCCTGGCCCAGGGCGGTGGCGTGTTCATCTGCAATCCCGAGGCGTGGTCGGAGAGCAAGAACTTCACGGCGACCCTCGAATGGCTCGCCCAACTGGGCGCGCGCGGGCGCTGGGAGGTCTTCCAGGAGACCGACCCCAGGAACCTGGCCACCGACATCATGGGCTGCCGCCTCTTCTGGACCAGCGACGTCGCGCCGCCCGTGAACGACGGCGTGAAGGGGGTGCTCACCCTCACCGCCGCCAGCACGACAGGCTGGGAGCCGCCCATGTCGTTCGACCTCTCGCCCGATTGGACGGTGGTCGTCCGCGGCGCGGCCTCGACGAAATCCGTCCCCGCCGAGCGGCACGACGACTATCTCCGCCCCTGGATTCCGAAGGCGGGCATCGCCTCCGCCCCGCCGCTGATGGCGATACGCGAGGTTGGCAAGGGGCGCCTCGCAGTCATGGCCATCCGTTACTACTGGCTCTTCACCCCGCCCACCAACTGCCCCACCGCCGAGGCGATGCTCACCGCCGGCGCGGGCGGCAAGCCGAGCGACTGGCTCCGCGTCTTCGCCAACGCCTTCCGCTGGCTCGCCGAGCCCTCGATGAAGGCGGGCCTCGGCGGCGCCGGCACGCCCGAAGCCGTCCTCAACCCGCCCGTCAAGCCCTGGGAAATCCCCAAGGAGTACGACTGGACGAAGCTCGGCCCGCTCACCAACCAGCCGCAATACGCGGGCCTCATCGGCGCCCGCACCGCCCTATCGTCGGGCACGGGCAGCGTCGCCGACTACGTCGCCGCCGCCAAGGCTGCCGGCCTCTCCTTCATCGTCTTCCTCGAAGACACCCTCAAGAGCGACCAGGCAAAGTGGGACAGGCTCGTGGCCGAGTGCGCCGCGGCCACCGACAAGACCTTCGCCGCCATCCCCGGCCTCACCTACGAGGACGCCCAGGGCGACCACCTCTACGCCTTCGCCGACGAGGTGAAGTTCCCCAAGCCCTCGATGGTGCTCGCCGACGGCCGCCTCGCCACCAACCGCTCGAACCGCACCGCCGCCTACTTCGACTACGTGAACGAATACATGCAGCAGCACATCCTCAGCGGCTTCTGGCGCCACAAGGAGAACTGGCTCCACCCGGCCGACTACAAGCTCTACAACTCGTTCCCCATCGTGAGCTTCGAGGACGGCAAGCCGGTGGACGAGGCGTTCGACACCTATCGCTATTTCATGGGCCTCGGCGGCTGCCAGGCCCCGCTCGCCTTCGAGATAATGACCAGCCCCGCCCAGGTGGCGAAGCGGGCGAAGGAGGGCTGGCGCGTCGTCTCGTTCCGTCCGCCCGAGCGGCTGCGCAGCAAGTGGCACGAGCAGGCCTGGTCCTTCAGCGGCAACGGAGCGCAATACATCACCAACGGCCCAAGGATCCTCGCCTGGCGGGCGCCCAACTGCCTCACCTTCACCAACGGCCTCTGGTGGCGGCCCGACCTGTGGGAGTTCCGCGTCGGCTTCCGCGTCGCCTCGGATGAGGGGCTCAAGACCGTCATCCTCCACGACGGCGACCGCGGCGTCCTCCGCCGCTGGCTGCCCAAGGGCGCCAAGACCTTCGAGACCGAGATCACCTTCTCCAACTGCCAGCAGCTCGGCCTCTTCCTGGAGGTCGAGGACATCAACGGCCGCAAGGCCATCGGCGACCAGTTCTGGAACCGCAATCTCCTGTGCGAGGAGTTCTTCTGCTCCGACCGCTGCAACTTCCTCGGCAGTTGTCGCCTGCGGACGCGCCAGGGCGGGCAGATTTGGACCCCCGTCGGCTTCCAGGGCAACATGGGCGCCACCCCCTCGAAGGGCCTGCTGAACATCAGCGTCCAGCCCGCCGTCTCCCTCACCTTCAACTCCCCCACGCTGCCGATTGACGGCCAGCCGATGGGCTTCCCCACCGTAGCCCTCAACTTCGGCTTCCACCCGCCTGGCGAACTGAAACACCTCTTCGCCTATCCCCACACCTACCTGATCAGTCCCGAAGTCTCAATCGGCCAGACCGATTACCTCTTCGGCTACGACCCCGCCGAAGAGAAGGCCGAGAAGACTCCGCTCGGCCACCCCTATGAGCAGCCGCAACACGGCTGGGGCAATTCCTGGGGCTCCTGGCACAAGCTTGTCCCAACCCGGCTCCTCTCGGGCACATCCCGGACCTACGCCTTCAACTGGCTCCCCGGCGGGTTCCGCATGGGCTTCCACGTCACCAACCTCCTCGTGACGAAGCCCGTGACCCTTGGCGAGGAGGGTGTCCAGGTGATGCACGCGAGCATGCCCGGCTGGGTGCTCCACAGCGGGGAACAGATCATCGCGACGCCCGATTCGGAGGACCGGCGGGGGCCGCTTGTCAAGGGGATCTTCGCCACGCTTGAGGAGAAGGGCGGCTCTGCAATCGTCTTCGGAGCAGAGCTCTTCCGTAGCCAACTCCAGTACCACTACCGCAAGGGCGGCCACCTCTCGCTCTATTACGCCCCCGAAGGCGGCTCCCTGGCCGAGGGGGACCGTGTTCTGTATGGCGTCGGCTTCGCCGGGGCGGCGAGCGGGACCACGACCGCGCAGATGCTCGAATTCGTCCGGGAGACCGGGCTCCATCAGCCACGAGAGGGCCGGTACAACCCGAGGATCAAGCGTGGCAGGCGGATCAGCAACCATGTCTTCGAGAGCTCTGACGGCGGCTTTGAGGCCGACTTCCCGAGAGCCAGCTTGCCCTGCTTCGTCCCAACCACCGTCACAGGGATGAACGACAACTGGTCGGTCTTCCTCCTCGACCGCAAGCGGACCTGGCCCAACGTCCGGGCGCTGCCAATCCGCGATGGCGCCGCCTACACGCAACTGGATCCGAGCGAGGGCGACATGGATGTCTTCATCGGCCACCCGGTCACCTGCGACAGGGAAGACGTGAAGATTCAGGTCGCGTGGCACGAGCCGGGCACCTGGTTCCTCGAGGCCCACAACCCGACCGATGAGGCGGTGAAGACTGAGCTTCGCGCAAGTTCGGGCTGGACGCCGTTCGCCTTCAGGGAGACCGTCGAGCTTGCCCCGGGCACGAGCCGCATCTGGCTCGTCAAGGAGACGGCAGCGGCGCCGGGCCGCTGATCTGCTCGGGCGGGGGGGATCGCGTAGGACGCGATTTGCGGCCTTGGCGACTGGGGTGCCAAGGGGTCGGTCCAACTCCACAAACACTTGGCAAGTAAATGCTTCTGGAGATCGCCGATGGCCGCCCGGGGCCATAGGTGTCCCAGGCTTCATGGGCCGCCCGGAGGGGCTTGTAGGCCATCCTACGCGGTTTTTCCGGGGCCGTCCATAAGTGATTGTTGGGTATAGGCTTAGCAGTTGAATATAATGGTGTGCTGGCCGATTAGGGCCTCACCGGCCTGCCCCATCCCCACGCAGGAACCCGCGGATGAAGGCCGCCTCGTCGGGGTCGTAGGGCGTCCCGTCGCGGCGGAAGAGGTCGTGGTGCCAGAGCCTCGGCTCGGGGTCGCCCTTCTTCGAGCCCCAGGGGAGATGGGTCTGGGTCTTGCCATTCACCAGGCCCCAGTTGTAACAGGCGATCTTCTCTTGGCGGAAGAAGGGCAGATGGGTCCTTGGCAGGCTGCCCATGCCGCGCGCCAGCCACTCGGTGCACAGGAGGGGCCGCCCGTTGGCCTTCAGCCCGGCGACCAGGCCCTTCACCGCATCGAGGTTGCCATAGCAGTGGAAGCTCACGACGTCGGACAGCTCGATCTGCGCGGCGTTGTAGCCCTTGAGGCCGCCGTTCCAGACGCCGATGGTGAGGGGCTGGATGGGCCTGGCCTTGCGCGCCCAGGCGAGGCAGGCTCGCACCAGCGGCAGGCTCTTGTCGCCCATCCCGCTGTTGCCCGGCTCGTTGTAGAGGTCCCAGGCGACGACCCGGCTGTCGCGGGCGAAATGCCCCACGACGTCGGCCACGTACCCCTCCAGGTCGGGCCAGGTCTCCCGATCCACGACCCGCTCGTGGCCGGGGCTGGGGGTCCAGCCGGAGTTGTGGACGCCGGGGACCGGCTCGTCCTGCTTGCCGAGATAGGGCTGCTTGTTTGCGAACGCGCAGTCGTCGAAGAGCACGGGCATGGTCGTAAGGCCGTGCCCATCGGCGATGGCGACGAACTCGCCGAGGCGCTTCTTCAGCCCCTCGGGGTCGTGCCTCCAGACGAGGTATTGCACGAAGACGCGGGTGGAGTTGAAGCCGAGATCCTGCGCGAGCGCCAGCTCGCGACCAATGAGTGCGGCGTCGAACGTCTCGGCCTGCCACATCTCGGTCGTATCGACCGCATTGCTGGGCACGTAGTTGCAGCCGACGAGCCAGGGCTGATTGTCGTGCCACGCCCTGGCCTGCTCGGCGGTCCACCGCGCCGCCCCCTCCTCCCTCGCCATCGCAGCCATCGCCAGTGTGCCGGCGAGCAACCATACAGCAATAGAGTAACTCATGGGCCGAGCCCCCTTCCGGAGCAGCGGGTCCTATCCGTCCTATCGGTCCCATCAGTCCTATGGCAGAAAGGCGGTCGAGAGGATCGATTGGACAGATAGGACAGATGGGACAGATAGGACCGACAGGGCCACTCAAGCCATGTCGCGCTTCCCTGCTAATCCAGCCTCGCAAGGTGCGGCAGGTCGCGATAGCGGCCGGCGTGGTCGAGGCCGTAGCCGACGACGAAGACGTCGGGCACCTCGAAGCCGCAGTAGTCAATGGTCACGGGAATGCGTCGCCGGCTGGGCTTGTCGAGGAGCACGCAGGTACGCACGGACCGCGGCTCCATCGCCTCGACGGCTCTCCGCACCGCCGCCAGCGTGTGTCCTGTGTCCGCAATGTCGTCCACGATCAGCACGTCGCGGCCTGCCAGGTCGAGTCGCGAACAGCCGTTCAGGACGACCCGGCCGCCCGACACGACGCCGTCGCCGTAGCTCGACGCCTCGATGAGACTCACGGTGGTCTCGCCGTCGAGGTGCTGGAGCAGGTCGTTCACGAAGACGGCGGCGCCGTGCAGGATGGCGAGCACGGTGAGCGGCCCCTCGGGGCCGCCCCGGCGGATGTCGGCGGCCAGTTCCGCCACGCGGCGGGCGATCTGGTCGGCGGTGAACAGCACGCGGCCAACGCCCATGCTAGCCCCCCTGCCGCGCGGCAGGCTCAAGCAACTTGTCGTGCTGGAGATCATAGAGGAAGTTCAGAAGCATGTTGTCAATCACCCCGTTCACCACGCGGTCGGGTCGGTGCGAGGGCGTCAGGAAGATGAGGAACAACTGAATCCACGTGGCCACGTGCTCCTCATAGCGGTACTGCCTGATGAGCGTGCCGTCCCGCGTCACGTCGGCGGTCAGGATGTAGTCGTCCCTCGCGCGGCCGGGGACGAGCGTGAGCGTCAAGCCGCACACGACTCCCGAAAGCACCGCCATTCCCACGTCCCCCCGGTTCTCCAGGACCAGGTCGAAGTGCACGGGCTGCGTGCCGGTGGCGGGCCGGGCGCTGGCGAACATGCGGCTCTCGGCGAACACCGAGTCGACCCGCGCCTGCGCGAGCTTGACCGCAAACGCATTCTCCGTCCCCTGGGTGAGGAACCGGAGGCTGTAGTCCACCGATGGCTTGTTGGCCGGCGCCGCCAGGTCCTTCGGGCTTCGCTTCGGCAACTGGCCCCCTGGGTAGCTGGCGCATCCGACGATCGCGAGGCAGCAGCCCACGACAGGCCCGAGACGCCGCATGAGTGTGACGCAACGCAGGATCATGTTTCGGTCCCTCTGGAGGAGAAAAGGCTCGCCCCCTCGACGGCTGCCGAGGGCTTGCGCGAGACACACGCCACGTAGTCGTGAACGACCGTGAACGGGCCCACCTCGCGTCTGCGCTCGGCGAGCAGAGTGAGGAAGTCGGCTGTCAGGGCCTCGCGCCGCGCGGGGTCAAGGGCGTCGTAGCCGCCGTGGACGCGGTCGTAGGCGGCCTGAAGCTCGGCGTGGCCGACCTCGGTGCCCGCCTCGGCGCGGATGCGGAAGAAGCGGGGCACGGCGTGGCGGCGCGGCAGGTGCGCGCGGCAAAGGCGCTCGGAGACCTCGGGCGGTGTCGGCAGCGGCCCCTCGGGAATGTGCCTGGCCAGCGCGCGCCCCACGCAGGCGCACCGCGGCTTGCGGAACACACGGCCCATGCGGCCGAGAATGGCCGCGAAGGACTCGGCCGCAACATTGCCGAACGACAGGGGCACGAGGTTGCAGGGGCAGACCTCGCCCGCGCCGTCAATGTAGAGATGCGTCAGGCCCGCCCCGCAGCCGAAGGCGTCGGACGACTCGATGTAGGAGAACGACGAGAGGATGGGCAGGCGGCCGTCGGCCGCGACCTGGGCCTGGTAGTCGAAGATCCGCTGGCGCTCGGCGGCCTTGAGCACCACGTCGCGCCGTCCGGCCAGCCTGCCCGTGGCGCTGGGCTCGGGGAGATGCACCTCCAGCGCGCCTGCCGCGGCCGCGAAGGAGAGAAACGGGAAGAAACGGCCGGGCTGGAGGAATTCGCGCGTGGCTACGGAAACCACGTAGGGATAGAGGCCAGCCTCGCAGGCAATACGGAGGGCGTCGAGCGCGGCTCGGAAGGCGCCGGGCCTGCCGCGCAGGCGGTCGTGCTCGGCCTGGTCGGCGGAGTCGAGGCTGATGCCAACCGCGAAGACACCGGCGTCGCGCAGGCGGCGGGCGCGCTCGGGCGTGAGGCCCCAGCCAGCCGTGCCGACGATGAGGCATGAGCGGCCGTCGAAGGCGCCGGCGATCTGCTCCAGGTCGTCGCGCAGCAGCGGCTCGCCCCCGGTGAGGGTCACCATCACGGCGCCCAGCGCCTGGAGTTCGCCGGCGAGGCGAACGAGCCTCTCCAGCGGCAGGTCGGCCTGGCTGCGGCCCGCGTTGTAGCAGTGCCAGCAGCGGTACGAGCAGCGGTTCGTCACGGCAAGCGTCACGGAGTAGAGCTGTCGCTCCTTGGCGTCGCCCAGGCGGCTGAAGCCCTCGGCCAGGCTCTCGAACGCCCCGCTCGGATAGGACGGAAAGTTCGTGTTGATCACGAACCCGTCGCCGAAGCGCACCGCCTTCTCGCCGGCCAGGTAGTCCTTGAAGAAGGCGGCCATCTTCGGGTGGAGCTTGGTGAACGGCGGCTGCGTCGAGATCTGCGCGAACAGCTCATCCCCGCGCACGGGTTCCCCCTCTCTCGGCGCCAATTGGCATTGACAGTTGCCATTTGGCGCGGTAGAATGCCAATGGGGGTGATGAGGAAGGGATTCGCATGGCAACCACACGAGTAGACCACTTCGGACGCGTCGTGATCCCCAAGCCGATCCGAGATGATCTGGGCCTGGACCCAGGCACGGAACTCGACGTGGCGAACGAGGATGGCCGCATCGTGATGAGGTCCACGCAGGACGAAGCTCGTCTTGAGATCAGGGATGGCATACTGGTGCACGTCGGCGGGAGGGCCACGGGGGACATGACGAACATCATCGAGAAGGTGCGTGAGGAGAGGATCCGCCACATCCTCGGGATGGACGGGACGTGAGCTACCTCCTGGATGCCTCGGTAGTGGCTCCGGCGCTCGAAGAGGCACATCCGCACTATACGCGGGCTCTGCCTTGGCTGGCCAGGGCCAGGCGGGGAGAGATCGAAGCCGCGATCACTGCCCATACGCTCGCAGAGTCTTATTCGGCCCTCACTGTGATGCCCGTCCTGCCGAGGGTTTCGCCCGAACGCGCCTGCCGCCTGGTGAGTGAAGGCACCGCCCACCTTCGCATCGTGGAAGTCACAGAGGCCGATTACCGCCAGACGATCCAGCGGGTGGCGGATCTGGGGCTGATCGGCGGGCCGGTCTACGAAGCCCTCATCGCCACCGTGGCAGCAAGACTCAATGTGGACGGGCTGGTCACGTTCAACGTGCGGCACTTCCAGCGGGTCTGGCCCGAGGGCCACGACCGCATCATCGCGCCCTGAGTCCCTGCCGCAGGCTTCGGCCGCTCCTGACTCACCCATACGCGCCCAGTTCCTTCGCCAGCTCGACGATTCGGCGGAAGTTCTCGAGGCTGACGGATGACGGGACGGAGTGGTCGCTGGAGAAGATATAGCCCCCGCCACGCTTGAGGATGGGCACCACGCGGCGCATCTCGGCCGCGATGGCGTCGAAGTCGTCCCACAGCACGGCGTTGATGCCGCCGTGGAGCACCAGCTTGTCGCCATACGCCTTCTTGATCGCGATGGGGTCCATGCCGGCCTTCACCTCGAGGGGGTTCAGGCCGTCGAGGCCCATCTCGACGAACTCGGGCAGGAAGGGGTTCACGTCGCCGCACGAGTGGAGGATGGCGGGAATGCCCTTGGCGTGCGCCCATTCGATGGCCCGGCGGTGCACGGGCTTGACCAGCTCGCGGTACATCTTCGGCGAGAAGAACTGGTGGCCCTTGTAGCCCATGTCGTCGGGCCAGCGGATGGCGTGGAAGCGATAGCCCTCGTCCCACACCTTCTGGAACAGCGCGAGGTCGAGGTCGAGCATCGTGTGGAAGATGTCCACCACCCATTCCGGGTCGGTGGCGAGGGCCATGAGCACCCGCTCGGTGCCGACGAACCAGGAGTGGGTGACGTCGAAGCCAAACCAGAAGCCCGCCTCGATCCAGTAGCCTTGCCGCTCCCAGAGGGGATAGTGCTCCCGCAGGTGGTCCCAGTTCACGCGGTCGAGCGTGGGGAGCATGCGCTCCTTGGCCTTGCGCCACGAGTCGGCGTCCACCACGGTATGGGCGAGGAACTCGGGGGTCGAGGCGGCGTGCTTCCAGGTGCGCTGGGTCGCGCCCCAGTTGGTCGTGTAGACCGAGTAGGTGTCGGTCTCCTCGATCACCTGGCGGGGGAAGCGGGGGCTGTTGTCCACGCCAATGCCCGCAGTCTTGTCGAGGCCGAAAAAGTCCACGTAGGACGTGCCCTTGGGCATGCCCTCGCTGTGCCAGCGTTCGATGGTGGCCCCCCACGGCCCGTCAATGATGGGCACGCGGTCGGCCTCGCGGTGCTCGAACATGCGCTGAAAGCGCTCGCGGGAGGTCCTTGGCTCAGCCATGCGGGGTCTCCTTACCCATGGCAGGAGCATACGCCGCGGGGAGGGACGCGTCAAGGGGCGGCGCGCTCTGGCTCAGGCTCTTCGGGGGGGCCGGGGAGTCGGCGGGCCGCGCCGCGCGCCGTGCCGCCGGCCTTGAGGTAGTGGCGGTACTTCAGCTCGTCGCCGGCCACGGTCACCTCGAGGTCGTCCCACCAGGCGTCCACGCCGCCCTCGCTCTTGACGAGGACCTTGCCGACGTAGTAGCCGCCGCTGACGCGGCGCAGGCGGACGTTTTCCTCGCCAATGCGGAAGCCGTAGAGCTTCCTGTCGGGGGCGAGGGCCACCACGCGGCCGAGGTAGCGCTCGTCCTTGCGTTCGTAGCGGGTCGTGTCGCCGTTGCCGGCGCGCCACACGCCGGAGATGTCGCCCGGGTCCTCCGCCTTCGCCTCGGGCGGGCGGCGCTCGCCTTCGCTGGTCAGGCGCCGGGCGACGGAGGTCGTCTGGCCCTTCTCGGTCGCTCGCACGCTGGTGAAGGTGTCGCCCTGAACCGTGATCTCGATCTCGCCCGCGGCCTCGGCCTTGCCGTCGTCGGCGCGGCGGACCTCGACGCTGCCTTTGTAGACGCCCGGGTCGGTTCGTTCGACGCGGATCGTCTCGCGCCGGTCCTCGGCCCCGAGCACGGCGCCCACGTAGCCCTTGCCCTCGCGCTGGAAGAAGAGGATCGCGCCCGCGCCGTCCGCCCAGGCGCCGGCGAGGTCGAGATTGGGGGCCTCCGCCTTCTGGGCCTCGGCCCCGAGCGCGACCAGGGAAACGATGAGAGCGATGGCTTGCTTCATGGCAGCATGGCCAATGGGTTCTGGCGGTTCTCGAGCGGGAAGGCGACGGGGCCGCCGACCCGCTGGGATTCGAAGACGGCGACGATCATCTCGGTGGCCGCGCGCGCCTCGCCGAGGTGGCATTCGGGCTGGCGATTGCCCTCGACGGCCGCGAGGAGGTCCTTCACCGCCGCCAGGTTGCCGGCGTCCAGGCCCCCGGCCTTCAGCGGCTCGGGCTTGTCTACGCCCCCCGAAGTGACGGGCAGCCACTTCTTGCCCGTGCGGCCCGGCGACCACGAGGGGTCGGGCAGAAGACACACGTCGCCGGGGTAGCCTGGGTAGATCTCGAGAATGCCCTTCGAGCCGAAGACCTGCACGCCGAACCGCGTCGGCTCGCCGCCGCCGGCCTTGCGCACGGAGTCGAAGGTCGCCGTCGCGCCGCTGGCGAGACGGTAGGTGGCGTGGACCTCGTCGCCGGCGAGCGGGCCGATGCCTTCGGCGCCCTCCCTCACGTCCGCCTTGCCAATCGGGCGGCCCTCCTGGAGCACGGTGGCGAAGCACGATTTCGGCTCGCCCCCGAGGACGAGGATGAGGTCGAGCACGTGGCTGCCGAGGACCCACAGGTCCTCCCCTCCCCCACGGGCGTCCTCCTTGCCCCGGCCGCGGAACTCCAGCACCCGGCCGAGCGCGCCGGAGCGGAGCAGTTCGCGCACGATCGGCAGCCTCGGGCTATAGCGGGTCTGGTGGGCGACGGCGAGTTTCACACCGTGCTTCTCGCACGCGGCGGCCATTTCGTCGGCCTCGGCCAGCGTACGGCACAGCGGCTTCTCGAGATAGATGCCCCGCACGCCGCGTTCGGCGGCGGCCACAACCATGTCGCGGTGCTGGTCGAGCCAGCGCGGGCAGAGGCTCACGAGGTCGGGCTTCTCCTTGTCGAGCAGCTCGCGATAGTCGGCGTAGCCCTTCGGCGCGCCCAGGCGCTTGACCGCCGCGGCCAGCCCCTTCTCATCGGCATCAGCCACGGCGGCCACCTGGCATCCGGGCACCTCGCGCCACACGGTGTCGAGGCCGTGCCCATAGTTGCCCCGGCCCGTGTGGCCGATGACGCCGACGCGGTATTTCGCGGTCACAGCCTCGGCGCTCCGCAACACCAGCGGCGCAGCGGCGGCAAAGGCAGCGGCGCCGGCGAGGAACTGGCGGCGGGCAGGCCCGCGTTCCCCTTCGCCCGTGGTCAGACCAGGGCTGGTACCGCGCGCCAACTGCGAGCGCACCATCAGTCCACCACCCTTTCCCCGCAGGTTCCACAGGTCCCCGAAGCGACCACGATCTCCCCGGAAAACCCGAGGAGCGGCGTCGCACAATGCGGGCACTTCACGTTGAGTCTCTTAGCCAACCGGTTCTGGCGCAAAGCTGCTACAACTACGGGAGCGAGCACTCCCAATAGGCTGCAGATGACGATGACGGCCGAGATGCTTGGGGAGGTCTCGCCGCAGATACTCTCAAGACAGATGCCGACCAAGCAGACACCAACCACCACACCCATCGCAATGAAGAGCAGGGGGGGCAGGCGTTTCACGGCTCGTCTGTACTCGTGACGTGCGGAGACGAGTTCCTGCTTCGTCATGCGGTGCCCCCCTAGCGCCGGCTCGCACGCGCAAAGCGAACCCTGTCTTCCGTGACAACCACGAAACGGTCAGCCAGTTCGTTGGCGTGGCTCTCCAGCAAGCCACGGAGCGTGGCGATCTTCACCTCTGCACGTTCGTCGTCGAGACGCAAGAGGACGACGCCTCGATGCGGCCTTCGCTCCCGGTACACCTTCTCCCCGAATCCCTTGTCGTTCGTGACCAGAATCCAGTTCTCAGCGTGGGCCTTCGTGACGATGTCCTGGTCGTCCATGCCCCGCGCCTGCTCGTACACGGAGAACACTTCGTGCCCCTGTTGGCGCAGCCATCGTGCCGCGGCAGGGCCTGTGCACTCATCCACGAGGAAGCGCATTCAGGCCGTCTCCACGACGAGGGGAGCGAAGGAAGTGTCTTCCATCGCCCTCGTGGCGAACAGCAGACACGCCTGGATGTCCTCGGCTGTCAGCCCCTCGTACTCATCGAGAATCTCGGCCACGGATGCGCCGTGCGCGAGCAGGTTGAGGATGTACTCCACGGCCAGGCGGGTGCCCCGGATCACAGGCTTCCCAGCCAGCACCTTGGGGTCCAGGCTGATCCGCTCGAGCAACTTCTCGTCGTCCATCGTGCGCTCCTGTCGCCTCCAGCGCTGGGCATTCGCTCCCCACTGCGTCCCTGATCGCATTCTAACGCGCGGCGCCGCATTGTCAAGGCGCCTGAGCGCACTGGCTCAGCCATGCAGACAATGCAGCATGTCCAGCGTGAGAGCGTGCTGGCGCGGCCGGCCGCGCAGGAACGCCTCGAAGTCGTCCACCAGCATCGTCACGATGCGGACCACCGACTCCATCGGGGCGCCGGCCCGGTGCGGCGTGAGCCAGGCGTTGGGCAGCGAGCGCAACGGAGAGTCCTGCTCCAGCGGCTCCTTCTCGAAGACGTCGAGCGCCGCGAACAGGTCGCCCTTCTCCAGCCGCTGGATGAGCGCCGGCATGTCGACCAGCCACGACCGGCCGACGTTCACGAGCAGGGCATTTCTCTGGAGCGCCGCGATCTCCTTCCTCCCAAGCAGCCGGTGGGTGCCCTGGTTGTTGGCCGCGCACAGCACGACGACCTCGGATTCGCGGCACAGCTCCATCAGGCTGACGAGCTTCGCCCCGAACCCCTTCGCGACCAGCTTCGGCAGAAACGGGTCGTGCGCCCGCAGCACGACGTGGAAGGGCGCGAGGAGCTCGGCAAGGCGCTGGCCGATGCCGCCGAAGCCCACGATGCCCACCGACCGCCCCGTGAGCTGCCGCTCCGTCGGGTCAATGTCGAGCGGAAAGTTGCTCACCCAGTGCTCGGTGCCGGCTCGCATGGCCGCGTGGTAGTCGCTGAGCTTGCGGAGGCCCGAGAGCGTGAGGGCGAGGGCCATCTCGGCCACGGCGGGCGACCAGCCGCGGCGCGCCTCGGAGACGGCGAGGCCGTGTTCCAGCTCGGCCCGCGCGCCCGCCTGGTTCAGGTTCAGATGGCCGGCGAACCGCAGCCGCGGCGCCCGGGCCAGAAGCTCCGGGGTGAGCACGGGCCAGCCCCACATGATCACCGCGTCGGCCCAGGCCAGGTCCTTCGCGATCTCCTCGGCCTTGTTGTGCGAGCGCTGGCGCAGCGTCGCCAGCTTGCGCAATCGGGCGAACGCCCCCTTGAGCTGCGGGCACCGGAAGAAGCCGGGCGGCAGATTGACCAGCAGGCGGCACTTCTCGCGTCGGGCCATCGGAGATTCTCCAAGGCTGGAGGAACCCATCGGTCACGTTCTGCCCGCAAGATAGGCGAAAGCCGCCGCCGCGTCAAGCCCGGCCCGTGGAGGGGGCGCGCAACGGTGCGGTCGCCGCCCTTCGTCACGTCGCGGAACGGCAAGGGGCACAACGCCACCTTCAACGTCCCCAGACGTTCCGGAGGGCCGTGTCCTGACCGCGCTGGCGAAGCGAAGCCTGAACACCCTCCCGAAGGTATTGGAACCTTCGGGAGGGGAGCGGCTCACTCAGGCAGCGGCTTGACGCGGATGTTCTTGTAGTAGACCTTGCTCTTGGGGTCGTGGGCCTGGAGGCAGAAGGTGCCGCTCGACGGCTTGCGCGGCGCGTCGTCGGGAAAGGTGTACTCGTTGACCATCTGGTCGTTGACCTTGATGACGACCTGCATCCCCTTGACGATGATGTGGTAGGTCCACCACTCGTCGTCCTTCACGGGCGAGACGTTCATCACGTTCTTGATGTTGTACAGGCTCCCCGTCTTCTTCGGATCGCCGTGGGTCTGGTTGACCTGGCACTCGAAGCCCTTGCCCGGCCAGCCGCTGGGCTGGAACTCGGTGTGGAAGTAGACGCCCGAGTTGGAGCCCGGCTTGGTCATGATGTCGAGCTTCAGCTCGAAGTTCTTGAAGTTGTGCTTCGCCACGTCGCCGTCGTAGTAGAGGTGGCTGCGGCCGTCCTCGACGCAGATCATCCCGTCGCGGACGCTGAACGATGTGGTCTTCTCGCTCGCCTTCCAGCCGTCGAGGCTCTTGCCGTCGAAGAGGCTCACCCAGCCCTCTTCCTCGCCCGCGAAGGCTCCGCTCACAAGCATCAGCACGCCCGCCAGCACGGCCATCCACTTCATCGCCGTCACTCCGAGAGGATTGAAGAGACCGCCACAATCGCCGTGAGTATACTCACGGGGGCACCCGCCCGCAAACCGGGGAGCAGGGTCGGCGAGGGAGGCGGGCGCGCATGGAGCCGCGCCCCGCCAGGCGAGCCGGCGTGGCGCGGTGTGGGGCAGCCTCAAATCCTGTGCCCGCCGATCTCGTGCAGGGCGGAGGCGGGCTCGCCCGCCTCGGACCCTTCCGCCGTGTGCTCGCCGAGCCCCTGGGTGGCGCGCACGTGCTCGCAGGCCCTCAGGACTTCGTCCTTGAAGGTCTCGAAGTCGATCTGGAGGCCGTTGACGTAGGCGCTCCAGCCGACGCTGGACTTCGCGTAGTGGAGGGCATCCTCGATCTCCGCGTCGGTCGCGCCGCACAGCTTGGCGATCTCCGTGTGATAGAAGATGCAGTAGCGGCACTTGGTGACCGCCGCCAGGGCGATGCCAATCAGTTCGCGGTACTTGTTGGGTATCGCGCCTTCCTCGAACTGCACCCGCTTGAAGAGCCGCCACTCCCACTCCAGCGTGGAGTCCGGGATGGCTTTGAACATGGACGGCACCAGGCCGAACATGTCCCTGATTTCACTGTAGACTTCCTCGCGGCTCATGGGGAGCTCCTTTGTCATGTCCGCAACGCCGCCTGTCGTCCGACCCTCATTGGGGTCAGAAGCAAATCTCATGCCATCAGGCGAGCGATCTCCACAGCCGCAAGCGGTGTGCTATTGGGCATTTATGGCTTGCGTTCGCAGAGCACGGAGAGACCGCACCTCCCCTCGGCAGCGACACGGGGTCGGAGTAGCACCAGATCGTGCACTTATAGCCCGCTGGGAGGGCCGCGCCCGGCCCTCCGCTCGCAGGCGCCGGGATGGGCAGAGGCGGCCCAGGCCAATCCCGCAAGCGCCGTTGCGAAGCAACTCGACGACCTCCTCAGAGCTGCCGACACCGCCGAATGGCTCCGCCAAGCCGCGAAGGGCTAAAAGTCTGACATTGACTCGCAGCGGCCCTCCCTGTAGAATACCGCCTGAGAGTCAGATCCCACCCCCGGCTCGTGTAAGGAGGATGCGATGAAGGGCAACGCGAAGGTCCTGGACTGGCTCAACAAGCTGCTGGCCGACGAACTGACGGCGATCAGCCAGTACATGGTCCACGCCGAAATGGCCGAGGCATGGGGCTATGGGAAGCTCGGCGGGCACTTCCAGAAGCGCGCGATTGACGAGATGAAGCACGCCGAGAAGCTGATCGGGCGCATCCTCTTCCTCGAGGGCAAGCCCATCGTCAGCAAGCTCAACGACATGCACATCGGGGCCGAAGTGCCCAAGATGCTCGCCAATGACAAGGGCGCCGAGATGGGCGCCGTCAAGTCCTACAACGAGGCCATCGCCCTCTGCGCCGAAGTCCGCGACAACGCGACCAAGGAAATGCTCGACGGCATCCTCAACGACGAAGACCGCCACATCGACGAGATCGAGGAGCGCCTGGACCAGATCGGGCAGATGACCCTCCCGATCTTCCTGACCACACAGGTCGGCTGACAGACTGTGAGAGGACTCCTCCGGGCAATCTCTGCCTGCGTCCTCTACGCCATCCTCGGGGCGGAAGCGGGGCCAACCGACTGGCCCCGCTTCCGCGGCCCGAACGGCACCGGCATCAGCGACGCCAAGTCCATCCCCGCCACGTGGACCGGCCAGGACTACCACTGGAAGGTCACGCTCCCGGGCGCCGGCCACTCATCGCCCGTGGTTTGGGGCAACCGCCTTTTCGTCACCTGCGGCGACGCCAAGACGGCCACACGAATGCTCCTCTGCCTCGACGCCGCCACGGGCAAGACCCTCTGGCAGCGCGACTTCCCGGGCAAACCCTACCGCCAGCACGGCGACAACGCCTACGCCTCGGCCAGCCCCGCCGCCGACGCCGACGGCGTGGTCGTGTCGCTCTCTACGCCCGACGCGGTGGCCCTCGCCGCCTTCGACAACGAGGGCAAGGACGCCTGGCGCCGCGCCCTCGGCCCCTGGGTCGGCAACCACGGCACCGGCGTGTCGCCCATCATCGAGGGCGACCTCGTCATCCTCGCCAACGAGCAGGAGGACCCCAAGCTCATCCCCAGCATGTACGGCCCCAACCCCACGACCCCGGCCGGCAAGAGCTCCGTCGTCGCCCTCGACCGCAGGACGGGCGAAATCCGCTGGCAGACCGATCGCACCACGAAGATCGCCCCCTACTCCACCCCCTGCATCGCCCAATCGCCCGACGGGCGCCCCGAGTTGGTGCTGTCGAGCATGGCTCACGGCCTCTCCGCCCTCGACCTCGCCACAGGCAAGCCCGCCTGGGAGTTCGGCAACGTGTTCAAGGACCGCTGCGTCGGCTCGCCCGTGATCGCGGCGCCGGCCGCCGCCGACGGCCTGCCGCTGGCCATCGCCAGCTACGGCGCGGGCACCGCCGGCGCGCTGATGGTCGCCGTGCGGGCCGGCTCGCCCGCGAAGGGCATCGAGCCCACCCTCGCCTGGCAGCTCAAGGGCCCCGTGCCCCTCGTCCCCACGCCCGTCGTCAAGGGCGGCCGCATCTTCCTGTGGTTCGACAACGGCACGGTCGCCTGCCACAACGTCGAGACGGGCGAGCAGGTCTGGCGCGACAAGGTGCCCGGCGCCTTCTACGGCTCGCCCGTGTGGGTGGACGGCCGCCTCTACTGCATCGCGAAGAATGGCGACGTGTTCGTCGTCGCCGCGGGCGACAGGTTCGAGCTGCTCGCCCGCGTGCCGCTCGGCGAGCCCAGCTTCGCCACCCCCGCCGTGGCGAACGGCGTGATGTACCTCCGCACCCGCACCCAGCTCTTCGCCCTCGGCGGCAAGAAGCCCTGAGGCCGGGCTCCCCGCCCATACTGTATCACCTGCCTGCCTCCCGCGAGATGAACCAGTGTGCCCGGAGCCCCTCAAACCGCCCATTCTCGCCGTTCCGTCCCAACTGTATCACTTCCTCCTCCCCAGGGGTGATACAGTAGGGACGCTCGTTGCCCTCTCCGGCCGTAACCTGACGATTCCACAGGACTTATGCCCCATCGCTCCAAAGCCGAGACGGGGATGCCCCGCCTACAGATGGGCCGCATGTCATTCGCCCTCCAATAACCTCCCGCGGGTCTGGAACCCGCGGGAGGTTGTCTTTCATTCGCCCCAGGCGGCCTGTAGGCGGGATGTCCACATCCCGCGAAACCCCGATGTCCCGCGGGACGGGGACGTCCCGCCTACAGTTCAGTTTTCTACCACAACCGCCCTGTAGGCGGGAAATGCGCCATCTTGTCATGCTGAGCCTGACGAAGCACCTTTCAGGGGGAGCAGACCGCCACAACAGCGTGCCCTGTCTCGCGTCGGCGAGTTCCCTTGAAAGGTCCCTCGACTGCGGCCGCCAAGAGGCGGCCTCCGCTCGGAATGACAAGGTTGTGGGCGCGCTGCCAGGCGGCCTGGTGAGAAGTACGGGGGAGGCTGGGAGCCTGTTTCACAATGAGGAAAGGCCCCAAGAACTGTCATTCCGAGCTTGTCGAGGGACCGTTCAAAGTCGCGGACGAAATGAGGGGCTGCAATCCACTTGCGGCAACAAGCCTCTGAAAGGCCGTTCGACAGGCTCACGATGACACGTTGCTGGGGGTTCTATTCCCAAGCAGGCGCTAAGCCCCCCACAATAAGGGGGACCAGAAGAGCGAGGAACTCCCTCCCGAACGTTCCAATACGTTCGGGAGGGTACTGTCTAAGCCCACAATAAGGGGGACCAAGAGAGCGAGGAACTCCCTCCCGAACGTTCCAATACGTTCGGGAGGGTACTGTCTAAGCCCACAATAAGGGGGACCAAGAGAGCGAGGAACTCCCTCCCGAACGTTCCAATACGTTCGGGAGGGTACTGTCCTTTGGCAACGCCGGCGGACACCCATTTACCCTCCCGAAGGTATTGGAACCTTCGGGAGGGCGCTTGCCGTGGTTCTTGACCCCTTTTTCTGGGGAGCTGTACTAAGGTGTCAGATGGAGCCCCTTCCTCACCTCGTCAATCCTGGGCTTCAGCGTGGGGTTCAGTTCGACAGCCTTGATCAGCTTCTCCTCGGCCTCTGTGGTCTTGCCCATCTCGGCCAGCGCCAGGCCCCAGGCGCAGTAGGCCAACGCGCATCGCGGGTCGCTCTCGACGGCCTTGGCGTACTTCTCGCAGGCCTCCGGGAGCTTGTCCATCTTGCTCAGCGCATTGCCCGCCACACAGCACAGAGCGCCCGATGCCCCCGGTGCGCGCAGGCTCGCCAGGCGGATTCCACCCGCCTGGTCGCGCCACTCGGCCTCTATCGCCGCGGCAGGGCCAGGCAGGCGCCCTTCTTGCCGGAGGGAATGCTGCCGCGCCCGGCTGGCCATGTCAAGAGGCGAGCGGAAGGCGGGTGCGGGCCGGAGTTGCAGGTGGCTGCGGGAGCACCGAACGAGCGGAATGGGATGGCCCAGGGCAACGCCTTGGGTTCAGTTCTCTGCCACAGCCGCCTGTGGGCGGGATGTCCACATCCCGAGAAGCCCCGATTGTCTCGCGGGACGGGGATGTCCCGCCCACAGTTGAGCCGCACTTCATTCGGTGGAGGTGCTGCGAGCTCTCCAATGCGCCCCTTCAGTCCCTCTTCTCCATTCCGTCCCTTGCCCCCGTGGCCCCTGGCCTTTCGTCTGCCTTGACATCCCCTCCCGCCGTGTGATAGCATGCCGCCCTGGGAAGAGGCCACCGAGGCGATTGGCTGTGCACAGGTTATGGACACTGCTGGCGCTGGGCACGGCCGGCGCGGCCCTCGCGGCCGGCAAGGCTGAGACGTTTACGTCCAGCGGCGACGTCGCCTCCAAGCCCATCCTCGTGGTGCTCGATTTCGAGTCGGCCTTCGACCAGGGCGAACTGGGGCGCTTCGTGGCCGCCAACTTCCGCGCAAAAATCACCCGCTACAAGCTCTTCCAGACCATCGAGGACATGGACCGCGAGAACTTCGAGCGCCACGCGAAGTTCGTGGCCCGCTTCGACATGCCCGCCAAGGACGCCCTGGATTTCGCCGTCAACGCCCTCAAGGCCGACCAGGTGATGTGGGGCAAGGTGGAGCCGGCCGGGGGCGAGCAACTGCGCATCACCACGCGCGTGGCCGACGCGGAGCTTGGCCCCGACAAGCTCAAGTACGAGAACTCGATCGTCGTGCCCAACAAGTACGCCCTCCAGGTGGGCGTCTTCAAGCAGCTTGGCGAGCTGACAGGCCGCGAGGACCCGCGCTACGCCGCCCTGCCGCCCGACGCCGAGGAACGCTGGAAGAAGGCCCCCAATCTGATCAAGGGCGAGGGCTTCGAGACGGGCAAAGACCACCCAGACGGCTGGGAACCGTTCGGCGTGGACTGGCAGATGAAGGAAGTGCACTGGGAGAAGAACCCCGACGGCGACGGCAAGTGCATCGTCTTCCGCATGAGCGAGGGCGTGGCCGCCATGGAGGGCGACTACTACTTCAGCGACTTCTTCGACATCGAGCCGGGCGCCACCTATCGCATCGCCTACCGCGTGAAGACGCTGGCCCCGACCTGCAAGATCTTCGTGAAATACTACGACTGGCTCCACACCCCCAGCGAGCCGCAGGGCCAGTGGCGCGAGGTGGGCCGCACCCAGATCAACTGCCGCACAAAGAAGGGCGAATGGGTGGCCGAGCAGCGCGAGTGCCACCCCCAGGTCTACGTCACCCGCGCGCAGCGCACCTACACGCCCAGGAAATGCCGCGTCGGCCTCTACGCCTACTGGCCGGCCGGCGTGGTATACTGGGACGACGTGGCCTTCAAGAAGATCGGCGACGCGCCCAGGGACCCGAAGGCGATTGACGTGGGCGAGACCGGCCGCCGGCCTTTCGAGCGCAAGGAGTAGCGGGGCGCCGCCCCACCCGCCATGCTTACCGTAGCCCAGATTCCGGTGCCCATCATCGAGTTCGCCGCCTTCGGCGCCGCCGCGCTGCTCGTGGCCGTGATGGCCGACATCATCCAGGGCGCCTGGCAGCGCTACGAGGCCGAGGTGCTCAAGGGCACCGAGGTCACGCTCGACCAGATCTACATGAACATCCCCGCCCACCAGCTCCTCTACGTGGCCATGATCCTCTTCGCGCTCGTGGCCGGCCTCACCACGCTGCTGCTGGGCAGCCCGGTGCTGGGCGTCGTCTTCGGCATCGTGGCCTTCGCCTCGCCGCGCCTGCTGGCCGGCCACCTCAAGCGGCGGCGCGACCGCCGCTTCGGCGTGCAGCTCGTGGACGCCCTGATGAACATCTCCAACGCGCTCCGCAGCGGCTTCAGCCTGCCGCAGGCCTTCGAGCTGATCCAGCGCGAGATGGACAACCCCATCGCCCAGGAGTTCCGCCTGCTGAACCAGGAGACCCGCGTGGGCGTGCCGCTCGAGCAGGCCCTCGAGCACATGCTCGAACGCATGCCGTCGGACGACCTGGACCTCGTGGTCACGGCCATCCTCGTGTCGGCCGAGGTCGGCGGCAGCCTGGCCGAGGTGATGGACAACATCGCGCGCACCATCCGCGAGCGGCACCAGATCGAGGGCAAGGTGCGCGCCCTCACGTCGCAGGGCCGCATGCAGGCCGTCATCCTCGGCCTCGTGCCCATCCTGCTCGCCTTCGTGATCAACTGGCTCAACCCCGGCCTCTTCGAGCCCATGGTGCGCACCTGGTACGGATGGGGCCTCTTCGCCGTCATCGGCCTCCTCGAGGTCCTGGGCATGCTCGTGGTGCGCAAGATCGTGACCATCGACGTCTGAGGAACCGGCATGCAACTCACCCCGGACGACCTCCAGCGCCTCTTCCTCTACCTGTGCTCGTTCCTCAGCGTCGCCGCCCTCGTCTGGTGGGTCCACGCCGTCTACGCCCAGATCCAGGCCAAGACGGCCCTGGGCGAGGAGCGCAAGGAGGCGATCGGCTCGTTCCTCTTCCTGCTGCTCGCCCCCACGGCCAACGCGCTGGGCCGCTGGCTCGGCCCCAAGCTGGACCGCCTGGAGGCCGAGGCCGCCGCCAGCGGGCACGCGGCGTTCCCGGTGGCCCTGCGCCGCAAGGCCGAGAGCATGCTCACCGGCGCCGGCCGGCCCCACGGCCTCGCCCCCAACGAGTTCATGGGCCTCTGGACCCTCAGCCGCCTGCTCGGCTTCGGGTTCGGCATGATCCTCTACGCCATGCTGCTCCAGCGCTGGACCGGGGCGCCCCCCATCGTGCTGATCCCCTTCTTCCTCATCCTGGCCGTCATGCCCGAGCTCCTCGGGCTCTGGACCGTGCTCGGCATCATCGCCGTCATGCTCAGCCTCGCCTACTACGTCATCGTGTCGTACTACTGGCCGGGCACGCTCCCCGCCCTGGTGCTCCCGTTCGTGCTCCTCGGCTACCTGATGCCCTGGATCTGGCTGCGCGACCGCGAGCGCGGGCGCAAGAAGTCCATCCGCAAGGACCTGCCCTACGCCCTCGACCTCCTCACGCTGTCGGTGGAGGCCGGCCTGGACTTCACGGCGGCCCTGGCCCGCATCGTGCGGCGCCGCCCCGGCCGCCCGCTGAGCCAGGAGCTCAGCGAGACGCTCCGCCAGATCCAGATGGGCGTGCCGCGCGCCGCGGCGCTCCGCGACCTCAACGAGCGCGTGCACATGGAGGAGATCTTCTCGGTCACCAGCGCCCTCATCCAGGCCGACGAGCTGGGCGCCAGCCTCGGCCCCATCCTGCGGGTGCAGGCCGACACCTTCCGCGTGCGCCGCGCCCAGGCCGCCGAGAAGCAGGCCATGGAGGCGCCCGTGAAGCTCCTCTTCCCGCTCATCTGCTTCTTCTTCCCGGCCACCTTCATCGTCATCTTCGGCCCCATCTTCATCCGCTTTGTGATCGGCACGGAGTAGCGCCATGACGCCAGCGCTCGTGGCGCTCCTTCGCGAGCTCGTGAGCATCCCCAGCATGAACCCCTACCGCCGCCCCAACCTGCCGCCGGGCTACGGCGAGGCCGCGCTCGCCGCGCACGTGGCCGCCTTCCTGCGCGACGCCGGCCTGAGCGTGGGACTCCAGGAGATCGCCCCGGGCCGGCCCAACGTTCTCGCCCGGCTCGACGGGCCGCCCGCCGCCGCCCCGCTGCTCTTCGTGGCGCATCTGGACACCGTGCCGGTCGAGGGCATGACCATCGCGCCCTTCGAGGGCGCCGTGCGCGAGGGGCGGCTCTACGGGCGCGGGGCCTGCGACAACAAGGGCTCGCTCGCCGCCATGCTCGCGGCGCTGCAGCGCGTGGCGGCTGCGAAGTCGAACGCTTCGCCCATCCTCTTCGCCGCCACGGCCGACGAGGAGAACGGCTACCGGGGCGTGCGCGCCGCGCTGAGGAGCACGCAACTGGCGCCGCCCTCCGCAGCCGCGCGGCCCCGCGCCGCATTCGTCGGGGAACCGACGCTGCTGGCGATCGTCATCGCCCACCGCGGCGTGGTGCGATGGACCATCGCCCAGTCAGGCAAGAGCGCCCACAGCGCGCACCCCGAGCAGGGGGTGAACGCGATCTACCGAATGGCGCCGCTGCTGCGCGACCTGGAGGCCCTGGCCGCCGAGATCGCGCGCCGGCCCGCCCACCCGCTCGTGGGGCCGCCCACGCTCAGCGTGGGCACCATCCACGGCGGCCACAGCGTGAACACCGTGCCCGACCACTGCCTCATCGAGGTGGACCGTCGCCTCGTGCCCGGCGAGTCGCCCGACGCGGCCGAAGCCGAGGTGCGCGCCCTCGCGGAGCGCCACGGGGCCGCCGTCGAGCGTTTCTTCTGCGCCGGCGCCTTCGAGGTGCCGTCCGACGCCCTGGCCGTGCGCATGGCCGAGAGCGCGGTGCGCGCCGTCGCCGGCGCGGCCCGCACCCTCGGCGTCGCCTACGCCACCGAGGCGCCCGAGGTGTTCGACGCCGGCATCCCCGCCGTCGTCCTCGGGCCGGGCGACGGCTCGAAGGCCCATTCGGCCGACGAATGGATCGAGCTGGACCAACTGGACGCCGCCTCCCAGGTGTACGAACACCTGATGACCCAACCGGTTCGCCAATGACGCCTCCGCCCTCCGAATCTCCCTGGACCCGGCGCCGCGGCCTCCGGCGGCTCAGGGTCGCCTGGCGCCGAGCCTTCCGCCCGCGCCCCATCGCGCCCGAAGAGCTGCCCGACATCATGCGCAAGCACATCTACACGGGGGCCATGGGCAACGTGTGGGCCTCCCTCGTCACCGGCCTGTTCTTCGTGGTCTTCGGGAACGCCGTGGGCATGGACCCGTGGCTCTGGGGCGTGATGTCGAGCATCTCCTCGTTCGCCCTCGTAGGCCAGCTCTTCTCGTCGTGGCTCACGCAGCGGGTGAAGCGGCGCAAGCTGGTCTGGTTCGTGAACGCCCTGGCCGCGCGCGTGGTGCGGTACGTGACCATCCTGCTGGCCGTGGCGTTCTACCAGCCGGGGTCGAAGACCGCGGCCTCGATCCTCATCGTGGGCACGTGCCTGTGCAACCTGTTCGGCGCCCTGTCGGCGCCGCCCTGGATGTCGTGGCTGGCCGACCTCATTCCCGAGCGCCAGCACGGCGGCTTCTGGGGACGCCGGGCCTCGTGGATTGACGCGGCCGTGGGCCTCTCCATCATCCCCACCGGCCTGCTGGTGGACCGCGTGCCCGAGGCCTGGAAGCTGGTGGCCCTGCTCGGCGTGTTCACGGGGGCCACGGCGGTGGGGATCGTGGACCTGCTGATCCACAACACCCTGCCCGAGCCGCCCATGGCCCGGCCCAGCGAGGCCCATTACTTCCGCCATCTGGCCATGCCGCTGCGCGATCGCGCCTTCCGGCCCTGGCTCACCTTCAATTTCTGCTGGACCTTCGGCATGACGTTCGGCGGCGCGCTCTCGCTCGTGTTCTTCACCGACCAACTGGGGATCCGCAAGAACCTCTTCGGCGGCAACATCGTCCTCACCCTCATCCCCATCGTGGGCGGAATCCTCGTCGGCTCGAAGTCGGGCAAGCTCGTGGACAAGTTGGGTGCGAAGCCGGTGCTCTGGTGGGGCCACCTCTTCTGGGCGCTGCTGCCCGGCCTGTGGCTCTTCGCCTCGCCGGGCACGGCCATGTTCTGGCTCACGGTGCAGGGCATCATCAGCGGCACGGCCAGCCGGGCCGCCACCACCGCGGCCAACAAGCTCGTCACCCGCTTCCCCGCGCCGCAGGACGTGCAGGTCTACAGCGCCGTCTCGTCGTGCGTCGCCAGCATGGCCTCGGGCCTCGGCTGCCTGGCCGGGGGCTACCTTCTGCGCCTCCTCGCGGGCTGGGAGCTGCACGTGTGGGGAATCACCTTCATCGGCTTCCACGTGCTCTTCGTCGTCTCGCTCGCGCTGCGGCTCGCGTCGGCGCTCTGCCTCATTCGCCCCATCCTGGAGACGCGCCGCCCTGCCCCACCCGTCTCGACTGCGGGATAGGGGTCACAAGGCCGCGAGCATCTTCCTGAGCGCCGCGGCGCTCTGGCGCAGGCGGTCGGCGCCCGTCATGTTCGGCGTGAAGTCCTCGATGATCAGCGGAGGATGGATCCTCGCGTCGTGCAGGGCCCTCACCCACGCGGGCAGGTACAGGTCGCCCTCCTCCATCCGGCACATCTGGCCGCTCATCTTCTTGCAGCCGAGGGGGTCCACATCCGAGATGATGCGGCGGTTGCCGCCGATGTGCACGCAGTCGATGTAGTCGCGCAACACCGACACGGCGAGCACGGGGGCCACCTCGCCCTCGCGGCCGAAGTTGGCGATGTCGAAGATGACCCCGATGCGCTCGGGCGGGAAGTGGCGCACGACGTTCCAGGCGAGGCCCGGCGAGGAGATCATCGTGCCGCAGTGGGTTTCGAGGATGAGCTTGATGCCCATCGGGGCGGCCAGGTGGCCGATGATGTGGGCGTAGCGCTCGACCACGCGGCCGAGCAGAGCCTCGTAGTCGAACGGCTCGCGCGGGTAGCTGGGCGGCCCGCAGCGGATGGCCTTGGCCTCGGCGACGGCGGCCCCTTCGAGATGCAGCTTGATGGCGTCGTCGGGCAGGTCGGTGGAGCACACGGGCACGGTGCCCCAGGGCTCGAGGCCCGCCTCGCGCAGGCGGCGGGTGAGGGCGGCGCCCTCCTTCACGAGCCGCTCGGGGGTGAGGTCGAACCTGTGGTTGCCCCAGTTGCCCCACGGCTGGTCGCGCTGCTCGGGCGGAATGACGCGCGGGCGGTACTGGTAGTAGCGGATGCCCAGCTCGCGGCAGAGCGCGATCTGCTCGGCGAAGTCCAGCTCCGGCAGCATCACGGCGGTGACGCCCATCTCCATGGCAGCGGCTCCTATCTCGCGGCAGCATTGATGGCGCGGGCGATGGCGCGCAGTTCCTCCGGAGCGAAATCGCCCACGATGACCGCGTTGTTCACGTCAATCACGGTGTGAATGGTGGGAGCGGCCAACACCTGCCCCTCCACCAGAATGGCCAGGCGGCGGCCCACGTTCCTCCCGGTGATCTCGACGAGCTTCTTGAAGCCCGGCTCCGTGAAGGTCAGAGAGACCTGGCGCTTTCCCCCCGCCCCCTTCACCACGCGGGCCGACTTCACGTCGCGCGCGTCCATCAGCACCTGCCTGTTCACGCAGCAGGTGGCCTCCTTGCCCTTGATCTTGACGGGCTCGGCGTCGGGTCGCCCCTCCTCCTCCACGAGGCGGAACTGGAGGACGTTGGGGTCCTTCGGCGCCGAGCGCGCCCCGAGATGCGAGCAGCCCGCCAGCAGCATCAACCCCCAGATCGAGCAGAGCCCGATGGTCCTCATCGCAGGTGCTCCTCAATCCAGCGAGAACTCGACGGACGAGCCGGCCAGAAGCGGCAGGTCGCCCTTGAGCGGCGTCCGCAGCACGAAGCCGCCGGGCGGCCTGGCATCCCCCGAGAGCCGCAGAAGGCCCTTGTCGCCCTTCGCGGTGTACGCGAACGAGCAGGCGCCGAAGTGCGTCGGCAGGGCATGGACCTCCATCCCCTTGCGGAACCAGGCGGGGTCCACGCCCGCCAGGAGCACGAGGCGGTCGCCGTCCTCGAAAGCCAGGCAGTCGCGCAGGAGCAGCCACATTTCGGCAATGGCCCAGCCGTGGGGCATGGCGACCGAGCCGTCCCACGTCGTGCGCAGGTGCCTCCAGCCGCCGGAGCCGCTCTTGCCGCCCTCGTCGAAGGCGTACCAGCCCTTCATCTGCTCGTGGTTGAGGTGAGCGGCGAGGGTGCGATAGCCTGCCTCGCGGTTGCCGGCAAGCAGGCCCTGGTGCGCGGTCGCGAGCGGGAAGTAACGCCAGCCGCCCGGCTTCTGGGCGCCGATGCCTTTGAACTGGTCGAGAACGCGGGGCACAGACGCCCCGCCCACAGGGTAGAGCTGGCAGGGCCACAGAACCGGGTAGCTGCCGTAGCCGCTGCGGAGCCTCGCCCCGAATGCCGCGTCGTATCTCTCAAGGAGCGAATCAGCGAGTTTCGCCCACTCGCCTGCCTGGTCCTTCTTGCCGGCGGCTTGGGCCAGGAGCGCGGCGGCGCGCAGGCCGGCGATGTCGAACGCCTCGGTGTACTCGGGGTGGTGCCCGTCGCAACTGCCTGGCTTCAGCACCTGGCGGCAGAGGGCGGGCGGGTCCTCCGGCCTGTCGGGCGGGAGGGCGTCGCCGAAGTCCAGGCTCGCCGCCTTCACGTAATGCGGGGGCGGGCTGGTGCGGTAGTAGCGGATCATCGCGGCGAGTCTGGCAGCAGCGGGGTAGACGCGGGAAAGCCACCTGGCGTCGCGGCTGAAGAGCCAGTGCTGGCCCATCGCCCAGAGGACCTGGCCGGGGTTGTCGGCCTCCACGGCCACGCGGCCGTTGAACGGGTGGCCGAGGAAGTAGTCAATCGCCTGCTCCGAGAGGGCCAGGTTGCCCGACTTCTGGAGGATGTTGGCCACATAGACCCCATCGCGGTTGAACACGTTGTAGTTGACGACGGCAACGTCGGGCGCGCCCTCGTTCATGCACAGCGCCACGTGGCCGATGATGGCGGCGAAGCACTCGGCCCAACGCAGGTCGGGCAGCAGGAGGATCGTCCGGCTGGCGATGCCCTCCCAGTAGGCTTCTGCCTCGTCGAAAAGGGCGTCGGCCCTCAGCGCACGGTAGTAGCCGAGGCCGGGGTCGGGCTGGAGCAGCCCCCCCTCGGGGGGATTCGGCTTGGCCAGGTCGAGTTGCGCCCAGTTGCTCGCGCCGTCCCACTGGTGCCCAGCGGCTCGGCGGCCGGGCAGCACGGGGCAGAGGAGGCCAAGCGTACTCAGTTCGCCGGGCTCGAGAGCGAGATCGAAGCGCAGGGCGCCTGAGCAATCGCCCGTCGGCGAGGCCGCCTTCGTTTCGGATGGCATCCTGCCTTCGAGGGCGAGCTGGGCGATCGTGTCGGTTGGGAGCACTCCGGCGGCGGTCGGCTTCTGGTTGGACACGAGGGCGGGGTGGCCCTCGACGAGCAGCGCGTCGCTCGTCTCGCTGACCGAGAGTTCCTTGACGGCGAAGCCCGCGGGGCCGAGGGGCCGCAGGGCCGCGTAGAGGGCGACCCGTGCCGCCTTGTCGCCGAAGTTGCCCAGGCTCGCCTTGGCGGCAACGACGAAGACCTCGCCCGCAGGCGACGGACGCCTCACTTCGCAGACAGACGTTCTCACGTCCACCGGGCCGCCGCGCCACTTGCTCACGGGTATCAGCAACCCGGCGCCGCTGAGGCCGTGCTCGACCTTCACGCCGTCCATCGTCGGCGCATGGAGCTTGCCCCCGTCGGCGTCGTAGAGCCAGAAGCAGATGCCGTAGCTCCCCACGCCGGGCGAGAAGCCCCCCTCGGGCTCGACGAAGGTCTTGAGCGTGTCGAGCGTGTTGGCGATGCCGATGGGGATGTGCCGCTTCCCACAGGGGTCGAGCGGCCCACGGGGCTTGCCCGATTCGGCTGCTTCCATGGCCAACGCCCCCACCAGGGAAAGGGCGAGCACGCGCCTGTCCATCACCGCTGCCCCGCTCAGGAGAGGATGTAGCCCATCAGGCGATAGGCCAGCTTGGCGGCCGCGAAGTCGGAGGCCACCTGGCCCGCGATGGGGCAAAGCTCCACGACATCGAACGCCACGACGCGCCGGCGGCTGGCCACGCGCCGCAGGAAGCGGAGCATCTCGTACCAGCCCATCCCGCCCGGCTCCGGCGTGCCCACGGCCGGGATAACCGATGGGTCGAAGGCATCGAGGTCAACGGTCACGTAGACCGGGTCGCCGAGGGCCTCCATCGCGCGGTCGGCCCACGAGGGGTCCGCGGCCATGTCGTGGGCGAAGAAGACCTGGAGGCCGCGCTCGCGGATCAGGTCGGCGTCGGCCTGGCACAGGGCGCGGATGCCCACCTGCACGGCCTCGTGGCGCTCGCGGACTCGGCGCAGGGCGCAGGCGTGGCTGTGAGGGGTGCCGTCGTACGTGTCGCGCAGGTCGGCGTGGGCGTCGAGCTGGAGGACGCACAGCGGGCCATGGACGGCGGCACAGGCGTCCACGAGCGGCGGGGTGATCGAGTGCTCGCCGCCGAGGGCGACGAGCAGCTTGCCCTCGGCGAGAACGGGATGGGCCGCCGCGCCGATGCGCTCGGCGACCTGCTCGTAGGACAACCCCGCCGCCTCGACGGCGGGGAGGGTGACGACGCCCGCCCTGTAGGTCTCGCGGCGCAGTTCCTCGTCGTACAGCTCGACCTGGTGCGAGGCGTCGAGGATGGCCTGCGGGCCGCGGGCCGTGCCCTTGACGTAACTGGTGGTGGCCTCGTAGGGCACAGGCAGCACGGCGACCCGCGCGGTCTCGCGGCGGGACCACTGCGGCGGAACGCCGAGGAAGCCGGGGAACTCGGTCACCTCGTCCATGGCGGGCGGCCCGGCGGTCACACGAAGACGGCGCACGCGACGACGGTGGTCCACAGGCCGTTCTTGTCGCCCAGCGCGCTCTGCGTGGTGTGGAAGGTGCGCACGATCTGGCCCGAAAAGCGCCAGATCTCCTTCTTCTCGTCGTAGCTCTTGTCGGGATCGAAGTCCACGCCCAGAATCGTGGCGAGCATGCTGGCCGCCAGGTCTTCGGCGTAGTCGCCGGCCGTCGTGTCGGTCTGCCCGTAGCTGTGGTGCTCGGAGAGGTAGCCGTAGTTGGCGGGGTCCTTGGGAATGGCCACGCCCACGGAGGCGGCCAGCAGGCGGTGGGGCTCGTTCGTGGCGTTCTCGCTCATGACCACGTGGACGATCTGGCCGGGCTTGAGGACCTGGAGGCCGAGCTTCTTGGGGATGATCTTGCAGTGGGGCGGGTAGATGCTCGACACCTTCACCAGGTTGAAGCTGGCAATGCCCGCGTCGCGCAGCGCCATTTCGAAGCTGGTGAGCTTCTCCCTGTGGCGCCCCACGCCGTTCGTCAGGAACAGGCGTCGAGGCACATAGCCGCCGCTCTCGGACGCCCCACGTCTTGGCATCCCGTAGCCTCCTTCACTCATCTCGTGGGCGGCAGCCGCCGCCGAGGACTGCGCACGGATCCGGCAACGAAGCCTCCTTATACTACATTCACGCGACTCTTTCAACCGCCCCTTCAGTGCGGGGCCGGTGAGGAAACCTCGATTCGATTGTTGCCCTCGAAGACCTCGGGCACGCGGTCATCGGGGTCGAGGACGACGGCCCAGCCCTTCGCCTCGGTGGGCAGGCCAGGGAGGGCGAAGGGCAGACGCCGAGGCACGAGGTCGAGCGGGGCCTCCAGCGGGCCGAGCGTCGTCCGCGCCCGCACCTTACCCTCGCGGTCCACAAGCGCCACGTCGAACGACTCGACGGCCCGCGAGCCGATGTTGTGGGCGACGCCATGGAATGCCTTGCCCTCAAAGCGCACCTCGCGGAGCGAGAGGGCCAGATCGGCCCGCTCCCACTCGGGCTCCAGCTTCCTCGTCTGAACCAGCTCCACCACACTGACCGCCTTGGGTGGCAGGGTGAGGGGGATCGGGTTTGCCCGGACCACCTCGAGCCGCTCCTCGCGGGGCCCAGAGGCCCCGCCCACGGCTTCGGGAGCGACCCGCAGGGCGTAGAGGCCGCGGTCGAGGGTCCAGGTGCGGAAACGGCCGGCGAGCGGCCTGTCGGCGAAGTTGTAGACGAGGGCCTTCAGGTGGTCGCGCTTCGCCCGCAGGACAAGTGCGGCGTAGTCAGTGCCGAAGCCCTCCCAACTGACTGCGTGGGTGTGGGGCAGCTTGTTGCGCGTGGCGTAGCCGCCGGTGTAGGCGATGGCGGCGTTGGAGAGGGCGTAGAGGAATACGCGGTCCGTGAACGGCTCGCTCGTGGTGTACATGGCGGGGAAGCGCTGGAGCTCGGCGATGTCGCGTTTGAGGGCCTCGATGAGAGGCGCCTTGTCCCCTGTGACCAGCCACTCGGACACTCCCTCTCCCGCGGCCAGCTCCTTGAGCCTCGGGCCGAGAAACTCCAGGCCGTGGCGGTGGATCAGCTCGGGCAGGATGAGGTTGGGCGAGGTGTTGCGGCTGCCCTTCTCGAACGCCTCGAAGAAGGGCGCGAGGTACCTGGCATCGTCGGTGAGCCAGTAGAGATAGAGAAAGCACGAGCCGAGCGCGCCGTAACCGCCGTAGAGCGGGCGGTCGGTGGTGTCGGTAACCCTCTCCGCGGCCACGTCCACGGCCACCGCATACTTGCCTGGCTGCATGTGGTCGAGCCAGCCGTCGCCCCACTCGCGCAGGTGTTTCATCGCACGGGGGTTGCGGTTGTACCAGGCGACCTCGAGCGTGGGGTGCCACATCAGCGGGTGGGCGTGGCCATCCTCGCCGAGCTTGCGCTCCATCTTCAGATCGGCGGCTCCGCAGTCCTGGTTCTTGAAGTGGCGGTGGCCCTTGGGCGTGAGCACGGTGAGGGCCTCGGTGGAGCGTGCGGCGACCATGCAGCGCTCCAGGTAGACGGGGTCGCCGTAGTTCCACCAGGCCAGGAGGGCCTCGTGGTTCACCCCTTCCTCGTAGGCGTGGAGCGGGTCCATCGTGCGGCGGTTGAGGCCCTGCTCCATCGTATCCTTCTCGGCCAGCTCGGCGAGGCGGGCGGCACCGTCCTTCACCCTCGCGGCGACGCCGTCGGACTCGAACATCGGGAAGTCGGCGTAGTTCTGGTACATGTCGGTGTCGTCGCCGACCTCGCCGCCGAACTCGCCGGTGGGCGCCATGCGGTTCTCGATCCACCAGCGTGGCACCTCGCGAGCCGTGAGCCAGGCCTGGCGGGCCACGGCCGCCCACTCGGGTGCGCCGGGCGCGGCGTCAATCCTGGGCTCGAAGGGGGGCAGGGTGCCCTTCTTGCGGCGGTTGGCGCGCCAGACCCATTCGTCGTACTGGCGCACCAGGTTGTCGTCGGGGCCGAGCGCCTTGCACTGGGCGAGGGTCATGAGCAGTTCGTTGAGGGGCGCGCCCCAGCGGCCTGCGAGGCTCCTCTCCATGTCCTCGTCGCGGTGCCAGGTGGTCCACGGCCTGGCCTCGCTGAGGGCGCAGAAGCAGGTCTTCAGGAGGAGCTTGCGGTAGGCCAGGGCCTCGGCCAGCGCCCGGTCGCGGGTGCTGAAGTAGGGATTGAGCGCTACGTCCCTGATCGAGGCGGATGCGCCAATCGTCAAGTCAACCGTCAGTGCCGTGCCCTTGGGCACGATCTGATCGGGGAAGTCCAGCACTACGCGGCAGCGGCCGGGCCTCGAGAGCAGGAAGTCGGCCTCGAAGAGCCGCCGTTGCGGGTTCAGCGGGTCGGGCACGACGACGGTGAAGGAGATCGGCGTGGGACCTTCCGCCACCACGAAGTCCAGGCCGATGGCGGCGAGCGGCATCTCGGCGTCGAGCGGCGGCGTCGTGAGCCTGCGGGGGCCGCCCTTCGGTTCCGAGACCTCGACCTTGAGGCTCGGGGCGCGGCCCAGCGCGGGGCCGCCCCGGCCGACGCGGAAGAACGAGACGTTGGCGAGGCGGCCGTCGGCGAGGCCGAAGAAGCTCACGCGGTCGGTGACGACCGGCTTGTCGAACCAGGCTCGGGTGCGCTGGGTGGAGCCTGGGAAATCAGCGACGAGGGCGCCGCCCTCGGGGCTGTCGTAGCGGGGGCAATCGCGGTAGAGCTTCACGCGCGCGCCGCCCTCGATGAGGAGGGCGTTGAAGCCGCCCTTGTCGGCGAGCGTGATGTGCAAGCCGTCGTTGCCACGATAGGCATAGCCCACCCCTGCCCCGGCGCCACGCTGGTTGTACTCCCAGACCTTCGCATCCCAGTCCCAGCTCCGCGTCGTGCCGTCCACGGGAGAGCCGATGAAGCCCTGGAGCGCGCGGCAGTCGCTCGCGAGGAGCTTGGCGACGACGACGGGCTGCTCGTCGTCGGCCTCGACGGGGATGGGGCTGCCGAAGGCGTCGGCCGCCGGTTCGCGGACGACGCGGAGATCGGCGATGAGGACCTCGCCCGCCCCGTGCGACTCGGTGTTGCCGAGGATGATCATCGCCTCGCCGTTCGGCCCGGTGGGGAAGTGGGCCTCGTAGTGCCGATAGCCGGGCGACGGCTTGGTGTCGGCGGTGAAGGGCGTCGAGGGGGCGTCTGCGGTGGGCCTTGTGCGGGCGCGCAGGTAGATGCCCGCCGAGCCCTTCACGTCGGCCTCCAGGCGATAGCGGGCGTTGGGCTTGAGCTTGAGGGTTTGCTCCATGGCCGAGTAGCGGCCGGGCGCGGCGAAGCGGATGACGCGGCGGCCGCCATCGGTGGCCGGGGCGAACAGCTCGGCATCGCCCTTGTCGGCGCGCCAGGCCTTGGGCCGGCCGCCCTCGCGCTCCGTCAGGTCGGGGTTGGGCAGCAGGTTGGCGCGTTCGAGGTAGACGGGCGCGAAGCCCTCGGTACCGGCGTAGGGCGACCCGGGCGGCCAGGTGGAGAGCGCAGGTTCCCCGCCGGCCGTGTAGTCCTCGCGGCCCAGCTTCACCTGGAGCATGTCGCCTGGAGCCGGCCGCGCGATGTCGAGGTCGGACCAGGGGATGCGCATCTCCACCGTCCACTGCCCCGCGCCCTTGGCGGCCCTCGCCTCCCAGTGCGGTTTCCAGGGCGGGGCCTCGCGGCTCTGGCGGCGGCGCAGGCTCTGCCGCGTGCCCAGGGCGTTGACGATGAACTGGTCGAACTCCAGCGAGGATGCCGTCGTGCGAATCCAGACCTCGACGCAGTCGTCCTGCCACACATCGTGAGTGTCGGCCGTGGCCCTGGCGCGGATGCGGCCGGGGTTCGGCTCGTCGCAGGCGAAGGCCAGGCAGAGCCCCTGATCGTCGTGGCACAGGCGGGCTTCGACCGCCTTGGCCGGCCGCTCGTTCGAGGCCGGCCGTGTGAAGTCCGACAGGACCAGGGCCTTCGCCCACGCCGCGTCGTCGAGCCGGCCGTCCAGGACGACCCCACTCGGCACCCGCGGACAGATGCGTTCCGCTCCGGCGGCACATCCGGCCACCGCCGCCCATGCCAGGGCAATCGCGCGCACAGATCGCATAGTCGTTCTCCTCGGGTTCCGGCGAACTTAGCCCTTTACAGGGCGGCAGTCAAGCTCGGACTCGGGCCTTCGGGCCTTTCCCTCCAGCCGTCAGGCGCGCTACAATTGGACGTCGCTTGATAGGAGGAGCGTCCTTGGAAGACAGAATGCGTCTCGGCGTGAGCGCCTGCCTGCTCGGCGAGAACGTGCGCTTCGACGGCGGGCACAAGCTCGACCGGTTCCTCACCGACACCCTCGGGCAGTTCGTGGAGTACGTGCCCGTGTGCCCGGAGGTCGAGTGCGGCTTTCCCGTGCCGCGCGAGGCGATGCGCCTCGTGGGCGATCCCGCGCACCCCCGCCTCGTGACGACCCGCACAAACGTGGATCACACCGAGCGCATGGTCGCCTGGGCGCGGAAGCGCGTGGCCGAGCTCGAGGGGGAAGGGCTCTGCGGCTATGTCTTCAAGAGCAACTCGCCCAGCAGCGGGATGGAGCGGGTGCGGGTCTACGACGCTAACGGGGTGCCCTCGAAGAGCGGCGTCGGCATCTTCGCGCGCATCTTCATGGAGCACTTCCCTCTGTTGCCCGTCGAGGATGAGGGGCGGCTGCACGACATGAAGCTCCGCGAGAACTTCATCGAGCGGGTCTTCACGCTCAAGCGCTGGCGCGACACGCTGGCGGAGGGACGCACGCGGGGCAACCTCGTGGCCTTCCACACCCGCCACAAGCTGCTGCTCCTCGCCCACAGCCCGAAGCACTACAAGGAGATGGGGAGCTTGGTCGCCCACGCCGGGGAGCTTTCGCCGGACGAGTTGTTCCCGCGCTACGAGGCCATGCTCATGGAGGCGATGAGACTCAAGGCCACGCCTGCCAAGCACGCCAACGTTCTCCAGCACCTGATGGGTTACTTCAAGGAGCAGCTCTCGCCCGACGAGAAGCAGGAACTGCTTGAGGCGATCGAGAGGTACCGCAAAGGCCACGTGCCCCTCATCGTGCCCGTCACTCTCATCAACCATTACGTGCGCAAGTACGCCCAGCCCTACCTCAGGGAGCAGTGGTACCTGAACCCGCACCCCATCGAGCTACAGCTTCGCAATCACGTGTAGGCCGCGGGGCAGAACTCGACGACCGACTGGAAGCGGGTGACGACCTGGTAGGCCTCGACGGCTACGGCGATGAGCTCACAGCCGGGATGGGCCAGGAAGGGCTTGAGCGCGGGGTGCTTGCCGAGCAGGCGCGCGGCCAGCCGCTCGCGCTCGTTGCCGCGGGCGTCGCGGGCGCGACCTTCCGCCGTCACGGCCGTGGCCTCGACGAGATCCGCTGCGCGATGCGAGCGGTCGTCCACCAGCAGCGCCACGCGCGGGTCCGCGGCCAGGTTGGCGTACTTGCGCGTCTCGCGCTCCGTGGCGAAGATGAGGTGTCTCAGGTCCTCCGTTGCCGCGAAGGCCACAAGGCTCGCGTGCGGCCCGCCCCTGCCCTGCGTGGCCAGAACGGCAAGGCCCTGCGAGGCGAACAGCTCCCGGACCATCTTCCCGAGTTCCTGCGACTCCATTCTCAGCCCCCTGCGGCCAGGCGCTCCATCTGGCGCACGTAGGTGTCCATGTCGAACTTGCGCCGGAGGCCGGCGGCGTTCATGTACCGCACGGTGCCGAAGACGGGCCGCTCGCCCCACGGGCGGTCGTGCTTGCCAAAACACCAGGCCACGCCCGCGAACGAGTTGGGGTCGCGGCCGTCGAGAAACCACTTGTTGTTCAGGGCGAGCGCGGTCTTGAACGCGGCCTCGGGCGAACGGCTCCACTCCAGGATCTTCTTGCCCCAGTACATGCGCAGGTAGTTGTGCATCTTGCCGGTCACCACCATCTCGCGCATGGCGGCGTTCCAGTAGGGGTCGTGGGTGCGGCAGGCCTCGAGCTGCTTGCGGGAGTAGGTGTACTCGCGTTTGTCCTGCTTGTGCTTGGCCAGGGTCGCCTGCGCCCAGGCGGGCAGGCAGCGGAACTTGTCGTAGTGCGGGCTGTGGTGGACGAAGTTGACGCTCAGCTCGCGGCGGACGATCAGTTCCTCGAGAAAGGCGTCCTTCGCCTCCTGCCGCACGCCGGGCGCGTCCTGGATGCGCAGGGCGACGTAGAGGGGGGAGATCTGGCCGAAGTGCAGGTAGGGGCTGAGGTGCGATTCGATGCCGAGGCTGGGATCGCCACGGTTCTCGGCATAGACGTCCAGCTTCTCGGCGACGAAGCGCTCGAGCCGCTCCTTCGCCCGCGATGTGCCGCCGAGGTAGTGGGCCTGCCGCGGCACGCGGCGGTCCACGTCCAGCTTCGCCAGCGCGGCGTCCACGTCCTCGATGTCGAAGCCATCGGGCTTCAGGCCGAGCGAGTCGCGCTCGACGGGCGTCTGGGCCAGCGGGACGAGGAACGCGCCGAGCTGCCGCCGAAGCCTGGGGCGGATCGTGGCGGCCGCATACTCTTCCTTGTCCGACACGGCTTCGGCCGGGACCACCACGTCGCTCTCCACCTGCACGACGGGGCACGGCGCGCGGCGGGCCACGTGCTGCCGCCACTGCTTCTGGAGGCGGGTGTAGCCCCGGTCGGCCACGAGCAGCGCGGCCTCGGCGGCCAGTTCCACGGCCGCCTCATCGGGCGGCTGTCGGCGGACGACGAGCCGGATGCCCCGCTCGCGCAGCGCGGCCTGAGTCTCGCGCAGCCCTTCGAGCAGGAAGGCGTAGTGCCGCAGGTTGGCCTCGGGATAGGCGTCGGTGAGGCCGAAGAGCACGACGGCAGGCAGCCTCCGCCGGTTGGCCTCGGCGATGGCGTGCTCGAGAGCGTGGTTCCACTCCGCGCGCTGCGAGGCCTGCATCCAGTAGAGCACGTAGTCGCCGCCGCGCGGCCACTCGTCATTGAGGCGCCGGATGCGTTCGGGCTGGACCATCTGCATTTCCCCATTGCGGAACGTTTCCAGGATTATACAATGGATGCCGCTTCTGAAGAAGGGCGAACCCGTTTCCGAAAGGAACAGCACGATGGCGCACTGGCAATTCCCCGACGGCTTCCTGTGGGGCACGGCAACGGCCAGCTACCAGGTCGAGGGCGGGGCGAGCGAGGACGGGCGCGGCCCGAGCATCTGGGACACCTTCTGCCGCACCCCCGGCAAGGTGAAACACGGCCACACGGGCGACGTGGCGAGCGACCAGTTCCACCGCTACGCCGAGGACGTGGCGCTGATGCGCGACCTGGGCGTGGGCGCCTACCGCTTCTCGCTCGCCTGGCCCCGCATCTTCCCCCAGGGCACGGGAGCGCGGAACCCCAAGGGCTTCGACTACTATCACCGCCTCATTGACGCGCTGCTCGCCGCCGGCATCCGCCCCGCCGTGACGCTCTACCACTGGGACCTGCCCCAGCCGCTCGAGGACGCCGGCGGCTGGCCCGCGCGCGACACGGCCAGGCACTTCGCCGACTACGCCGCCGCCTGCTTCGCCGCGCTGGGCGACAAGGTGGACCTCTGGATCACCCTCAATGAGCCCTGGTGCTCGGCCGTCCTGGGTTACGAGACCGGCGTTCACGCCCCGGGCCGCACCGATCGCGCGGCCTGCCATCGCGCGGCCCATCACCTCAACCTCGGCCACGGCCTCGCCGTCCAGGCCTTCCGCGCCGGCGGCGGCCGGGGCGAGATCGGCACCACGCTCAACCTCGCCGCCACAAGGCCCGCCACCCGCCGCGAGGAGGACGTGTTGGCCGCCGACCGCGCGCGCGACAAGGGCTCGCGCCTCTTCCTCGACCCGCTCTTCGGCGGCGATTACCCGCAGCGCCTGCTCGACGCCTACCCCGACGCCCCGCTGCCCATCGAGGAGGGCGACCTGGAGATCATCGCCCAGCCCCTCGACTTCCTGGGCATCAACATGTACTCCGAGAGCGCCGTGCGCTTCGACCCCAACCACCCCGAACAATTCGCCTACGTGCCCTCGCCCTACCCCCAGACCGACATGGGCTGGGACATCACACCCCTGGGCCTCTACCGCCTGCTGCGGTGGGTGGATGCGGAGTATGGGCAGCCGGCCATCTACGTCACCGAGAACGGCTGCGCCATGCCCGATGTGCTGAGCGGCGACGGCACCCGCTGCCACGACCCGGGCCGGGTGGACTTTCTGCGCCGCTACATCGGCGCCTGCGGCGAGGCCCTGCGCGACGGGGTGGACCTGCGCGGCTACTTCGTCTGGTCGCTCATTGACAACTTCGAGTGGGCCCACGGCTACACCAAGCGCTTCGGCCTCGTCTATTGCGACTACGGCGACTGCCGCCGCGTCCCGAAAGACAGTTTCCACTACTACCGCGAGGTGATCGCGGGGAATGAGGAGTTCGGCATCCTCTGACGGGCCGGAGCGAGGCGAGACCTTGACGAGGATCGTGCCGCTTGCCTACCTGGTCGCGGCCAGCGCCGCCGCCGTGGCGCTCGACTGGCTGTGGCCGGGGGCGAGACTCATCGCGGCTCCGTGGAACCTCCTCGGCATTGCCCCCGTGGCAGCGGGCCTGGCGCTCGTGGGCGCGGCGGTCCGGTCGCTGCACCGGCACCACACCACGGTGAAGCCGCGCGGCAGGCCCAAGGCGCTCGTGACCACGGGCGCCTTCGCCGTCAGCAGGAACCCCATCTACCTGGGCTTCGTGCTCTGCCTCGCGGGCGCCGCCGCGCTTCTCGGCTCGCTCACGCCCTGGGGCGTCGTGGTGGCCTTCGCGGCGTTCCTGGACGCCGCGTTCGTGCGGTTCGAGGAGCGGAGGCTGGAAGAGGCCTTCGGCGAGGCGTGGGGCGAGTACCGGCGCAGGGTGCGGCGCTGGGTGTGAGGGGCGCCTGCCCTGCCCGGGCCGCCGCTCGCAAGACGGCGGCGCCGGGGAACTACTCGGTCGCGCCCTTCTGCTGGAGGAACTCGGCCAGCGCGCGGTGGCGCATGTGGCGCGCGCGGGCCAGCGGCGTGCGGCCGTGGAGGTCCTTGGCGTTGATGTCGGCGCCCTTCGCCAGCAGAAGCTCGACCACGGCCTGATGGTTGTAGACGGCGGCGCGGTGGAGGGGCGTCTCCTCGTAGGCGTCGGCGTTGGCCTTCGCGTTCGGGTCGGCCTTGGCCGCCAGCAGCAGCTCCGCGATATCCTTGTGGCCGTGCTTCGCGGCGAGGTGGAGCGGCGTCTCATCCGGCCCGGCCTTCGCGTTCACGTTGGCCCCGGCGGCGATGAGCCGCTTGACGGCCTCCACGCAACCGCCGTGCACGGGCAGCCCCGCGAGGTGGTTGACCGCCGCGTGGAGCGGGGTGTCGCCATCCTTGGTCTTCGCGTGGGGGTCGGCGCCCTTGGCGAGGAGCGCCCCGACGACGGCGGCGTGCCCCGCCTGCGCGGCGATGTGGAGAGGCGTGACGCCGCGCTCGTTGCTCGCCTTGGGGTCGGCGCCCTTGGCCAGAAGCAGCTCGGCCACGTCGGCCTTGCCGCTGGCGGCGGCGTGGAAGAGCAGGGTGTCGCCCTCGTCGTCGCGGGCCGTGGCGATGCCGGGGTTGTCCTCGACCATCGCCTTCAGCTTCGCGGCGTCGCCCTCCTTCGTCTGCTGAATCGCCTCGCCGGGAAGGGCGACGATGCCGTCCCTGCCGGCCTTCGAGCGCGGCGTACCTTCCTCGCAGCCCGCCAGGACTGCAAGCACGCCCAGAACCACGGACACGCGGGACAGCATCGCCATGGCGTTCTCCCTCAGAGCACGCGGGGCGGGGACGCCCCGCCCCACTGAGAAGACCCCAGTATCATATCCAGGGGGAGCCGCACGTCAACCCCACTTTGCGCGGCCCAACTTGATTCCGGGGGGTCGCGGCGTAATGTAGCGCTGTCTGGAGGAGACGCATGGGAAGCCCCACCGAGTTCTGGGTCGGTCGCGTGCTCGTCTTCCCCTACGAAGACGGCTTCACGCTCTTCCTCGGCCAGGATGCGGAGTTCACCCTCTACGCCGCCTTGCTGGAGGTCATAGCCGTCGCCACGGCGCTGCTGCTCATCGCGAAGTGGGTGCGGCCGAGCACATCGTGGCTCGTGCTGCTGGCGACCGCTGCGGCACTGGGAGCAGCGGGCATGTGGCTCGGAGTGACCAGTAGCCCGTGGTTTTCCCCCGTAGCCTGCTTGCTGACCGCGCTGGGGATTCCCCTTGGACTGTGCGCCTTCGGGCTCGCCGCGGCCGTCCGGCGCGTCCTGCGCGCCATGAGCATGCGAAAGGCGCAGCGGCCCGCCGCCCCACATCCACGGATTGAGTGACGCCTCCAACCCATGTCCTGCCGAGCTTGCCGAGGCATCTCTCCTCTCGCGGCGCGAGGCAGGAGAGAGCCCTCCACTTCGCCTCCGCTCCGCTCGGGATGACGCGGGAGAGAGCGCCGGCCTGGCTCCCTCAGAAGAAGTCCTTCACCACCTCGGCCAGGAGCGTGGTGTCTTGCGATTCGAGGATCTTGGCGATGCGCCAGGAGGGGACTTTGAGGTTCTTGAGCGCGGTTTCGGCCTGGGACCAGAGGCGCTTGCGCTTCTTGTCGTCCTCGGTGACCATGAGGTCCGAGACCAGTTCAGCCAGCTTCTGGAGCATGAGATCGGGCTTGTGGTCGTAGTAGCGCCTGATGATGCCGCGCTGGTGGGGGGTGTAGTCGGGCATCAGGCCGGCCCCGGTCGTTGGGGGAGAATGAGGATAGGACAGCTAGGACAGCTAGGACAGATAGGACCAACCAGGGGTTCGCGCCGCACGGGCCCCATCGGTCCCATCCGTCCCATCGGTCCTGTTTCCGCGCTGCTCACGGCAGGAACTTCTTCGTGTTGCGCAACTTCTCGGGCAGGTACTTTTCGACCACGAAGTTGAGGCTGTGGGCGGCGAATGCCTGCTGCTCGACGCGGACGCCCATCCTGATCATCTGGTCGATCGCCCGCTGCCACTCCTTGTGGTGGTGGAAGAAGGGGTCGTTCTTCAGCGCGTCCTTGGCACGCTTGATGTCTATCTCTTTCAGCGGCTGGGTGGGCAGATTGTAGTCCACGATGTCCTGCGGCGTGACGCCGAGATAGTGGACGCTGGGGACGCAGAAGAACTCGTTGAGGTGCGCGGCGTTGCCGGAGCCGACCTTGAGGGTGCGGTAGATGTTGGCATAGCCGTAGGGGTCGCCGTCGGTGAAGGCGTAGACGGGCATCTTGTGGGCGTCGGAGAGGCGGCGGATGAAGCGGCGGCAGGCGCGCGTGGGCACGCCGCCCATCGAGATGAGGATGCAGTCCGCCGTGTCCCAGAAGGCGTGCTTGACGAGGCGCTGGAACATGGCCGTGGTCTCGATGACGAGGATAAACTTGGCGGAGGTGCGGAAGGTGAGCTGCTCGACCTGGGGGGGCACGCTGTAGGCGCCCGTGCCGAAGCGGGTGCAGTCGATCTCGATGTCTTCGCCGGTCGAGGGGTCCTGGTCAATGACCACGAGGCGGCCGGCCACGGAGCCGCCGTGCTCGTCGGGGATGAAGCCGATCTGCTCGCGGTTGAAGCCCAGCATCGCCTCCAGGTCGTCCATCACCGTGTCGGATTCGGGCTGCTCGGCGAAGGCGGCCTCGGCCCAGCTCTTCGAGCGGTAGTAGGCTTCTCGTTTGTTGATGATGTCGTCGTCCTCGACGACGGCCTTCGAGAGCGCGAGCATGCGGATGGACTGGGCGAAGGTCTTGACCGTGGTGTAGGCGAAGTCGCGCCGCGCGGTGCGCCCCCGCATCTTGAAGGCCCCCGTGCCCGAGTCGTAGCGCACGTTCGAGAGGGCGCGGATGGGGAACTTCATGTGCGGCTTCTTGTCATAGTGGATGTCGCTGTAGATGTCGCGCGCCACCTCGACCATGCGCGCGAGCGCCTTCCCATTATCGCGGCTCGTGGCCTTCTTCGGGGTCGTCTTTGCCATTCCGAGGCTTCTCCCTGCGTCTGACGCGCGGCCTCAGCGGCCGCGACCGTCTCGGTTGCGGTCGGCAAGCGGGACGCCTGCCGCCACCGTGTCGCGCGTCCTGCTTTCACTTCCGGCTCTTATGCAGCATCTCCGTGAGTTTCTCGACGATGGCTTGTTCCTCGCGCTGGCTGAGGGCGAGGATTTCGCGCAGGCCGATGCCGATGTGGGGGATGTACTTCTCGATGTAGGAGCGCTTGCGCTCGGCCTCGGCCTCGCGGCGCCGGCGCTTGATGTGCAGGCTCATCTTGCGCCCGCAGGCCTGGAGGGCGAGCTTGATCTCCTTGATGATCTCGGGGTAGTGGGCGATGGCCTCCTTGCTCTCGGAGGTGAAGGGCACCCACACGCTGGCCATGTGCACGACCACGATGGCCGGCCCCATCGGCAGCGAGCCGCTGGGCTGCGACAGGCCGTAGGGCCGCCACGAGATGCTGCTGATCGCGCGCGTGATGGCGCAGGCCGATTGCTGGTAGAGGAGCGGCACGCGGTTGGCGAAGCGGTAGACGCGCACCGGCCCTTCGTCGGGCACCTTGCCGCCGTAGGCCACCGCCGCCTCGATGACGAAGGGGTTGCCGCGGTAGACCGCGGGCGGGCGGCTCACCGCCGCGTAGAAGTCGGCCTCCAGCTCCTTCTTCACGCCCTTGAGCAGCAGCTCCTCGCCAATCGGCACCACGCAGTCGGTGGGCGGATTCATGATCCGGGTGGCCTGGATCGCCTTGTAGAGCGTCTCGGCCTCCTGGCGGGCAATGCGGCTGGGCCGCGCGCTGGGCTCGATCTTTGCCGCCGCCAGGATGTTATCGGCCACGCGGCCCGACACGCGGGAGAACTCCTGGGTGAGGAAGGCGCGGACGTTTCGCGCCCGGGTGCTCTCGAGCATGGCCATGAGCATCCCCAGCTCGATGCCCTGGGGGTGCGGCTTGATCGTCTTCGGCTCGGCCGGCAGGTCCGCCGTCGCGCGCGGGAACTCGTGCGGGTCGCCGTCGGGCGGCGTGTAGAGCATTCGCACGTGCGGGTTGGTGATGGCCGTCTGCTCGAGATACGCGTCCACGCTCTGGCGGCCGCGCTGGTAGCGGGCCTCCAGCTCGATCTCCACACGGGTGCCGTGAGCGCCGTTCCAGTCGCACTCGCCCTCGTGGATGACGCGCGGCTCGTTCTTCTTCGTGTCGATCATCAGTTCGCAGCGGACCGCGGGCTTGCCCTGGCCGATCTTAGAGATGATGACGGTCGGCTGGCCCGTGGTGAGCTGGCCGTACATGGCCGCCGCCGAGATCCCGATGCCCTGCTGGCCGCGCGACATCTTGAGGCGGTGGAACTTCGAGCCGTAGAGCAGCTTGCCGAACACCTTGGGCACCTGCTTCGGCACGATGCCCGGGCCATTGTCCTCCACGATCACGCGGTAGCGCTCTTCCTTGCGCACCTCCTTGACGGTCACCTTGACCTCGGGCAGGATGCCCGCTTCCTCGCAGGCATCGAGCGAGTTGTCCACCGCCTCCTTGATACAGGTGAGGAGGGCCTTGCGCGGGTTGTCGAAACCGAGCAGGTGGCGGTTCTTGGTGAAGAACTCCGAAACGGAGATCTCGCGCTGCTGCTTCGCCATCTCGGTGGCGGTGACGCGTCGCCTGCCTCGCTTGCCCTCCCGACCCCCGGCCTCTGCGGGACCCTCCTCGTCCCCGGCCGGCGGCGGAGCGGTGAACTCCAGCGTGCGCTGCGCAAGCTCTTGGCCCATGGCTTCCTCGCGGTAGCTGGCCGAACTGTCTTGAACAGGGATCGAGTCCGGGCGCGCCCCTGCCGCGGCAGGAGAAAGCGCTACCACTACCCCTATGGTACGCGGGCATTGTAGCACGCACATGTAGTGAATGCAAGTCGATTATCGCGTCCGGGCGCCCCCGCTCCTTCGATGGCCAATCTCCAGAAGCGTTGGGCCTCTGTCAAGCGCCATTCGCCCATTCGCCTCGCCCATTCGTGCCTGTCACACCGCTGGAAAGATGGTCATTATGGCGTACATAGACCCGGCCGCTGGCGCGGCGGATCGGGCCGGAGGCTCCGGCCGCGATCGATGCAGTTTGCATCCCGTGCTGTAGCGACAAGCGTCCCGCTTGTCGAGGACCACCGCAAGCGGGACGCTTGCGGCTACGCCCGAGCCAATGTGCGCCATGTCTGCCATCTCTCCGGCCCCCGGAAAGATGGCCAATATGGCGGACATAGAGCCGGGCGCTGGCGCTGCGGGTCGGGCCGGAGTAGTGTCTACCGAACGATTGAGGTCGACGGGGGGGGGCGGGCGGGAATTACAGGTGGCTGCGGGAGCTCCGAAGGAGCGAAAGGGGATAGCGCAGGGCGAGGCTGTAGGCGGGATGTCCGCATCCCGCGAAGCCCCCGATGCCTCGCGGGACGGGGACGTCCCGCCTACAGGGGAGCAACTGTCTCGGGGGCGATCTGGTTCCCAGGCGTGGCCATGGACTTTACGCTACGCGCCGTTCAGGCGGAAGCGAGGAGCGATCCACCTACATTCCCGGCCCGCAGCCGTCGGCGGGGACACAGATTGACTTCCCGGGAGGCCCGATCTATAATGCCCCTCTGTGAGCGGCATCCCACGAAAGGAAAGGCCCCGTGGACAATCCGGTCTGCGTCTCCTGCCATAAGGGTTTGTCGCTCGAAGACATCGAGCGTGGGAACTTCAAGCACATCGGCGGCCGCCTCTACTGCGCCGAGTGTGTGGGCAGGATGCGCCGCGTGGGCCCCACCCCCTGCCCCGCCTGCGGCGTCACCGACACGCCCCTCTACACCGGCAAGGGCTACCTCTGCCGCAAGTGCGGCGCCGACCTCCACCCCGCTCAGGCCGACGCCCGGATGGCCCCCGTCCAGCGGCCCCACGCGAGGCCCGCCGCCAAGCGCTGCCCCTACTGCGGCGCCGCCATTCTGGCCGAGGCCCTCAAGTGCCGCTACTGCGGCTCGTCGCTCACCCGTGAGGCCCGCGAGGCCGAGGCATTCAGCCGCCAGAACTCGCAACTGCGCTTCTGGGTCGGGTGCCTGCTCAGCGCCTCGGTCTTCCTGCTGCTCTTCCTCATCTACGTTCTCGCCACGCGAGGGCAGCGGCAGCCCGAAGCCAAGCTCGCCCCTCCCGGTCCCACAACCGCCGGCCCCGCTGCGCCCAAGCCCGACACGGCGCTCGTCGCCAGCCTGCGCGAGGAGCTTCGAAGCCTTCGGTCCCAGCTCACCGTCCTCAAGGCCGAGCAAGAGCGCCTCCTGGCGGCCAAGGAGCAGCCGCCCGAGCCGCCTCGCATCGCCAAGACCGTCGCCGAGGCGATGAAGCCGCCGCCACCCACTCCCGCCAAGGAGGACCTCCCCAGGGTCACACCGCCCCCCGAGAAGCAGCCCACGCCTCCCGTGCCGGCGAAGGAGACCGTCCAGCCTCCCCTCCCCGCCGCCAAGGAGGCGACGCCGCCCACAAAGGCCGAGACACCAAAGGTCGAGACCCCGAAGCCCGAGGCCGAGGAGCGCACGCCCGCCCAAGTGGCGGCGGCCGCCTACCCGGTCTTCACCACCGAGCTGGACAAGCTCAGGGCCGCCCGCCGCTACGGGGAGGCCATCGCCGCCTGCCGCCAGTTCCTCGCCGCGCACCTCGGCACCCCGGAAGCCGGTAAGGTACAGGCCGCCCAGAGGGCCCTGCGCGACGAACTCGACCGCATACGGGACGACCACACCCGCCGCTTCAAGGCCGCGCTGGACAAGAATGACCTCGAGGCGTGCCGCAAGGTGGCCGCCGAGCTCGCCCAGTACGACGCTCCCGAGATTGGCGAGGACAGGGGCCGCATGCTCGCCGAGATCAAGGCCGCCGAGAACCGCCCCGCGCTCGACCTCGCCAAGTACCTCACCCAGTGGGAAACCCCGCCCAACGTGGCGCGCCTGCTTCAGGACCTCAAGGCGGAGAAGGACTGGACCGCCCGTTCCCGGGCCGCCAAGGAGCTCGGCCGCATCGGCCACAGCGCCGCCATCAAGGGGCTCCTCGACGCCCTCAAGGACCAGGAGTGGTACGTCAAGGCGAGCGCCATCGGCGCCCTGGCCGACATCGGCGACCCGATCGCCCTGCCCGCCCTCGCCCCGCTCACCAAGGCATCCTTCCCCGTCATCTACGACCCCGCCGCCCGCGCCTGCCAGACCCTCGCGGCGGCCCCGAAGGACAAGTTCGCGAACGCCTGGAAGCTCGTGGACCCCAAGCCCATCGTCCAGGAGGTCAGCGAGGCCCTCAAGGCTCAAGACAAAGAAGAATCGCCCGTCACCTCCCGCTACCAGGTCGCCCTGATCGACACGCTCGCCCTGCTGGACGCCAAGGAGGCCGCCCCGGTCATCCGACCGGTCTTCGAGAGGGCCAAGGACCCAGCCGTCCGCAAGGCCGCGGCCGACGCCATCAAAAAGCTCACCGGCGAATCCCTGATGCCTGAGCCTCCCCCTGGTCCAAAGGCGCCTCCGCCGCCCGAACCGCCGAAGCCTGAGCCCAAGCCTCCGGAACCCAAGCCCGAGCCCCCCAAGGAGGCCCCCCCGAAGACGCCCGAACCTCCCAAGGAAGCGCCCAAGGCCCCCGAGCCCGCACCCAAGGCGCCCGAGCCCCCGGGAGAAGCGCCCAAGGCCCCGCCGGCCAAGACCTGAGCCAGCCGTCCCCCACGCCACACAGCCGCCTCGTCGCCTTCCCGCCTCCCCGCCCGCCGTGGCGCATCACCGCGTCGACGCCCAGGTTGCCCGGTTCGGGTTCTGTAAAGATTTCTCTTGCTCCGCCTGGGCGTTCGCGCTACAATTCCGCCATCGCGCTCGCGTTGGGCGCTCGCGTTGGCCCGGCTTTGGGGCCATGGGTTGCAGTGCAAAGGAGTGAGGGCCATGAGCTCCGCGAGGAGGGTGTGCGCCGTTCTGCTGGCGGCCTGGTTCGTCGTTGCGCTGGCTGCGCCGGGTTATGCCAAGAAGCCCCCAAACGCCCCACCCGTGGCAGGCGACGACTCATACGCCATCGCCGAGGACCAGACCCTCAATGTGCCCGCTCCGGGCGTCCTGACCAACGACTCCGACGCGAACGGCGACCCGCTCACCGCCGCTCCGCTCTCCCTGCCGTCCCATGGCGCACTCCTGCTGAATGCGAACGGGGCGTTCCTCTACGTTCCCGACGCCAACTTCAGCGGCGCCGACCGCTTCACCTATGCCGTCTCGGACGGGAAGGGCGGCAGCGATACGGCGACCGTCACCATCACGATCAGCCCGGTCAACGACCCGCCGGTGGCGGCGGACGACGCCTACCAGGTCGCCCAAGGCGGCGACCTGGTCGTCAAGGTCCCTGGGCTGCGGGCCAACGACACGGATGCCGAGGGCGACCCGCTGAGGGCGGACCTCGTGAGCCCTCCGAGCCACGGCACGCTGGCAGTCTACGACGGCGCGGGAGCCTACCCGGCGCTCTCCTTCCGCTACAGACCAGACCCTGCGTTCACCGGCCGGGACGCTTTCACGTACAAGGTCAATGACGGCCAGGCAGACAGCGCCCCCGCCACGGTGACTATTGACGTGCTCGCCGACCGGGCGTACCGGCTGCCCGATGCGGAGCTGATGAGCAGCGAGTTCTGCCGGCTCTCCGGCTACAGCTCGAGCAGCAGCACGCTCGACAGCCGCACCGATGTTGCGGGTCAAGGCGTGGTGTACGGATTGACGCTGAAGGGCGCAGAGGCCGGCAAGATCGGCATCGGCGAGCCCAACTGGCCCATCGCTTCGCCCGCTGGCCTGGACTACGACCCGGGGGAGCCTGGGGGGTGCGAGTCGCATGACAATTCGAGTCTCGCGGCCTACAGTGGCTACGAGATGACCGTCTCCTACCTCACTGGGCCCGTGGGGAGCACCATTGATGTCAGCCTGTTCATGAACACAGGGCTGACCGGCTACAGCGGCTACCCTGAGAACGACTCGAGCAACGACACCTGGTGGGGCAGTGACTGGGTCACCCTCTCGCTGGGCGAGACGAAGACGGTGACGCTCTACTTCAGCCGGGCCGAGGCCTGGAACATCCGCGACAACAAAGTGCCCCACTCGGAGGGGGGCACGGGGGCGCCCGATGGCGGCAAGTACGCGATCAACTTCCGCGACCGCCACGAGATCAGCAATATCGGCCTCCAGGTCGCTGACTTCGATGGCGGCACGCTGCTGACCGAGGGCTACCCCATCGAGATCGCGCTCAACGTCCCAGGGCAGCCGCTGCCGCCCGTCGCCAACGACGACGCGGCTGCCACCGCGGCGGGCCGCCCCGTCACCATCGCCGTGCTGGCCAACGACAGCGCCGACGCCACCAAAGTCGCGAATCTCACCCAGCCCACGAACGGCCAGGCGACCCTGAACGCCGACAACACCATCACCTACACGCCCAACGCGGGTTTCGTCGGCGCCGATTCGTTCACTTACACCGCTAACAACGGGCTCCTCGACAGTGCGCCCGCCATCGTGACCGTCACCGTGTCGGAGGCGGCGCACGACGTCTCGGGCACGATCACGTTGGGGAGCAACCCCCTCGGCGGAGTCCAGGTGAAGCTGTACATCGAGGTCCAGGGCCCGAGGGGGGCCTCGTGGAAGACCGTTGCCTCCACCACGGCCGACGCGCAGGGGCGGTACGCCTTCGACGGCCTCCAAGTCGGCAGCCGTTACAGGGTCGCCCCTGTGAGCAGGACCTACGGCTTCGACCCAGCGGTCGTTGATTTCACCTTCTGGGGCGCCCCCGTGGAGGATGTGAGCTTCGCCGCCGTCCTCCTGTCGACCGCCAAGGGGGCATCGGACTTCTAGGCAGCCTGCCGCGAATCCCGGCCAATGGCTCTGGTGGGCACCACGGGGGTGCGTGGACCGCGCGGCCACCTGCTCTCCTGGTTCGCATTCCTGGGCCCGCGGCACACTTGACGCGCGGGGCCACTGGGCTATAGTAGTCGCCAGGAGAATGCGGAGCCGGACCCATGCACCTCACGCTCGCCCTGCTGCTTGCAGGGCTCTCCAGCCTCGCGGGGGCAGGCGAGGCCCTGCCGGATTTCCCCCAAGCTCTGCGCCGCGGGCGGCCCGTCGAGCGTATCGAGGACGCCGCCGTCTACACGATCAACGAGTTCATCGAATCGGGCTACGGCCTCGAGCTGGCCCGCAAGGTGGGCTCGGACGTGCTGGTCCGCGCCTGGTTCAAGTGGCGCAACGCGCCCGACTTCGCGAAGCTGGCGCCGCTGGTGCCGCGGGTCCGTGCCCTGGGCGCGCTCTTCGGCGGCGGCCTCACGTTCAGCGCCCTCTACGACGGGGAGAACGGCCTCACCCGCGAGCAACTGCTGGCCATGGCCACCCGCGGCCCCGACGGCGCGCTGGTGGACGCCTGGGGCACCCCCGGCTGCCGGCACGGCTCGCTCTCCAGCCCCGCCTACCTCGAGTACCTGCTCTCGTGGTGCCGCCAGCAGATCGATGCGGGCGTGGACTACCTGTTCATGGACGAGACCAACGCGGCGCTCCAGGCCAACGAGGGCTTCGACGACCACTCGATCCGCGATTTCCGCGAGTTCCTCCGCCGCCGTTTCCCCGACGGCAAGGGCTGGCGCGCGGCCCTGCCGCTCGAGACGTTCGACTACCGCGCCTACCTGAAGGCCCGAGGCTTCGCCGAAAGGCCGCACGCGCCTCGGAACCCGCTCGCGGCCGAATGGCACGCCTTCCGCCGCGAGCGCGACGACCGCGCCTGGAGGCAACTCGCGGAGGCCATCCGCGCCTATGCCGCCTCGAAGGGCCGCCGCGTGCTGCTGAGCGCCAACGGCGTCGCGCCCTGCGTGGACCTCCAGGTGCTGGGCGTGTGGGGCCTGTGGCGGGTGAGGAACGGCGCGATTGACCTCTCGGAGAGCCAGCTCGGCGACTGGGCCGCCACCGTGGCCAATGGCCACGCGCTCGCCCGGCGCCGCGTGCCCGTGGTCTTCTTCCACGACTGGGGCTTCGGCGGCTTCCCCTGGCTCGAGGTGCCGCCCGCCGACCGTCGCCTCTGGATGCGCGTGCGCGGCGCCGAGATCTATGCCGCCGGCGCGTTCTTCGCCTTCCCCGTCCACGGCCCCTTCGGCCAGGACGCGCTCCGCGACGGCACGCTGGCCGAGATCGCGCGACAGTCGGCCTTCTATCAGCGCCATCGCGACCTGTACCTGAACGGGCGCGTGCTGGGCTTCGAGCCGCTGGAGACGCCCGAGCCGCTCCTCAGCCTGGCCCTCTGGCGCCGCGGCGAGCCCCCTGCCCTGATCCTCCACGCCATCAACCGCGACGCGGCGGACGGCGAGCCCAGGGCCCGCCGCAACGTGACCGTGAGAATCCCCAACTGCCCGGAGCCCAGGGCCGTCCGCATCGTGTCGCCCGACTGGGAGGGGGAGAAGCCGGGCAGGGCTTCGAGGGACGGCTCGGCCCTCTGCCTGGTGCTCCCCGAGTTGCAGGCCTATGCCGTGGCGGTACTTGACTATGAGGCGGTGCCCAGCCTCAAGCTCTTCAGCCCGCGCATCGTGCCCTCGCTCGCCTGGGCCAGGCCCGAGGAGAACGAGTTCGTCGTCGGCAAGGACGGCGCGATCGCCAACGCCTGGGCGCTCAACGGCTTCCTCCAGGGCAATCTGCATCCCGACTTGCGGAATCCGCCGACCTTCGTCGTGCACCTGCCGCGCGGCGGCCTCTTGCGGGCGCACGTGCGCGCCGTGGCCACCCTGGGCGCGAGGATCGAGTGCCGGGTGGACGGCCAACTCGTCCGGGCCGTGGACCTGCCTGACCGCGACAGGAAGGACGATGGTTCGGCCCGCGAGTACGACGAGACCCTGGAGTTCCCCATCCCGCCCGGGCGCCATCGCGTGAGCCTGCGCAACACGGGCGGCGACTGGGCCGTCGTGGCGTGGTATGCCTTCGTCGGCGACCTGGCTGACTAGGGTCTGTGCGGGAATCCACGCGGGACTGCGACACCGCGAATTCTGGCCGCGAGCAAGGAGCGAGGAGGAGGCGATGCAGCGGAGAGCATCGTGGACGACGAGCGACACGGCTCGCGGCCATAAGTCACGGCGTCCCTTCGGGTTGCGGCGTCAGCGGGGCGTCTGCGGCGTTGCGGCTCCTCAGCGATGCGCTCCGTGGCATCGCCTGCGTCGCCGCGTCTTGCATCCGCCCCGC
>Ga0209381_1000408_pt1 | contig 108661 bp, 91 predicted proteins | sample DewCreD2012metaG_FD_184111 | JGI IMG/M metagenome (GOLD analysis project Ga0209381, IMG submission 184111) | Hot spring sediment bacterial and archeal communities from British Columbia, Canada, to study Microbial Dark Matter (Phase II) - Dewar... ...
AGAAGTAGTCTTATTCCACTTCTTCAGGATGTTCAGAATATTTATGGTTATTTACCCGAAAATGCTTTAAGAGATATTTCAGATTTTGTTGGAGTTCCTTTAAGCCGCGTTTATGGAGTTGCCACATTCTACAATCAGTTCAGACTAACTCCGCTCGGTAAAAATATTATTCGTGTTTGCAGAGGAACCGCTTGTCACGTAAAGAACTCCGCAAATATTCTTTATGCTTTGGAAAGCGAACTCGGAATTAAAGCAGGCGAAACAACCCGTGATAAACAATTTACAATTGAAGTGGTTAATTGTATTGGCGCTTGTTCAATTGCACCTGTAATTCTTGTTAACGATGATTATCACGGTAGAATTACCGTGAAAGATATTCCAAAAATCTTAAAGAAATATCAAACAACAACTTCTGCAGCAAAGAAGTCAGAGAAAGCTGAGGTGGCAGAATGAAAAACTTTGATCAACTCTGCTGTGAAAAATGCTGGCACACACCGCAAAATCCTTGCGAGCATTTTATTCAATGCTGTACTGAAGGTCCGCTTTGCCATAACGATGAAAAATGTCGTGAAGAAATTTCTTCTTTGAGAAAAAGATTAAGATATGAAGAGCACGAACTTCCAATAATAATAATTGGAATGGGAACTTGCGGATTAGCATCAGGAGCAGGAAAAGTTAAAGAAATTATACTTGAAGAATTAAAGAAATTAAACATCGAAGCAATTGTCGAATCAACCGGCTGCATTGGTTACTGTGCTGTTGAGCCAATTGTTGATGTTAAACTTCCAGGTGAAGACAGAGTTTCTTACTGTGAAATTAATCCTAAGATTGTCTCAAAGTTTTTGCACTCCGTTTTAGTTGAGAAAAAAATATTTAAAGAAAAACTCTTAGGTACTCACGGAAAAACCAATCACGATGCAAGAAACATAAATGAAATACCTTTCTTTGAATTTCAAAGAAAAATAGTTCTTTCAAATTGTGGAATTATTAACCCTGATTCAATTGATACTTATCTGGCTTATGGTGGATTTAAAGCTTTTGATAAAGTTGTAAGATTGATGAAACCTGAAGAAGTCATTAAAGATATTTTAATAAGTGGACTGCGTGGGAGAGGCGGCGGTGGTTTTCCAACAGGGAAAAAATGGGAACTCGCATTCAAACAAAAATCAGATCAGAAATATTTAATCTGTAATGCTGATGAAGGAGATCCCGGTGCATTTATGGATCGTTCTTTACTTGAAAGCGATCCTTTCAGAGTAATTGAAGGAATGATGATAGCAGCTTATGCAATTGGTGCTTCAAAAGCTTATATCTATTGCAGAGCTGAATATCCTCTTGCAATTGAAAAACTTCAGAATGCAATTAATCTTTGCGAAAGATATGGAATCCTTGGCGATAACATTCTGAATACAGGATTTTCACTTCATATAAAAATTAAAAAAGGTGCCGGCGCATTTGTCTGCGGCGAGGAAACAGCTTTGATAGCTTCGATTGAAGGTAAACGCGGTATGCCAAGACCTCGTCCGCCTTATCCGGTTGAAGCTGGGCTTTGGGGCAAACCCACCGTTATAAATAATGTTGAAACTTTTGCTAATGTACCACCAATCATTTTAATGGGCGGTCAGGAATTTGCAAAAATTGGTACCGAGAAATCAAAAGGAACAAAAGTTTTCGCACTCAGCGGTAATGTAAAAAACACAGGACTTGTTGAAGTTCCGATGGGAACAACGCTTGCCGATGTTGTTTTCAAAATTGGCGGCGGAATTCCGGACGGAAAAGAATTCAAAGCAGTTCAGATTGGCGGTCCTTCCGGTGGATGTATTCCTGAACATCTTATTGACACTCCTGTTGATTACGAATCATTAAAAGAAATCGGTGCAATGATGGGCTCTGGTGGTTTTGTCGTAATGGATGAAGATACTTGTATGGTTGATGTTGCAAAATACTTCCTGACTTTTATTCAACAGGAAAGCTGCGGCAAATGTGTTCCTTGTCGTGAAGGAACAAAAAGAATGCTCGAGATAATTGAAAGAATTCCGCAGCGATACTCAACAGGAAAAGATAAGAATGAACAACTGCTCAGATTCAAAGGTATGATTCATCTTCAGCGATTAGCTGATGTAATTAAAGACACTTCACTGTGTGGATTGGGACAATCAGCTCCTAATCCGGTTCTTTCAGGATTAAGATATTTCAGAGAAGAATATGAAGAGCATTTGTACGACAGAAAATGTTCTGCCGGTGTTTGCAAAGAGCTTTTAACCTTTACAATTGATAATGAAAAATGTACCGGCTGTGGGTTATGCTTACGAAAATGTGCAGTTGAAGCAATAGTTGGTGAAAAAGGTCAGGCACATTATATCCTTGATGAAAAATGTGTTAAATGTGGAATGTGTGTTGAGAATTGTCGATTCGATGCGATTACTGTTAATTAAAATTCAAGTTTAAGTTAAAGTTTAAGTGTAAGATACAGTTCTTTTAATTATTGATTCATTATATGCAATTGAGTTTTTAAGAATCATCCTTTGTTAAACTCAGGATGACAAATAGTATAACAATAAACTCAATAAATTGTCAGACTGAGTTTATCGAAGTCTGACTTTAACTTTCACCCTCGATCATATAAGGGTGATAAAGAATTAAAAAAGAAATTTTGGAGTAACAAATGATTCAGTTAACAATAAATGGAATTAAAGTAAATGCAGAAGAAGGAATGACTATTCTTGATGCTGCAAAATCTGTTGGAATATCAATACCAACTTTATGTCATATGAAAAATCTTTTTCCATCAGGAGCATGCAGAATTTGTTCAGTGGAAGTAGAAGGATTCAGAGGTTTAACACCTGCCTGTGCTTATCCTGTTTCTGATGGAATGGTTGTAGAAACAGATTCGCCAAGAGTTAGAAGAGCAAGAAAAACCATTGTTGAATTACTTGTTGAAAATCATCCGCAGGATTGTTTGATTTGTGTAAGAAATAAAAACTGCGAACTTCAGGATTTATCCGAAAGATATGGTGTTAGAGAACATCGTTATGTTGGAGAAACAAAATCACACGCGATAGATATCTCCAGTGCTTCAATGGAACGCGATCCTGCAAAATGTATTTTGTGCGGAAGATGTGTTCGTGCCTGCCACGAAGTTCAAAAGATAGGTGCAATTGATTTTACCAAACGCGGTTTTGCTTCAATTGTTACTACTCCTTACAACAAAGGATTGAATGTTAGTGATTGTATTCTTTGCGGACAATGTATTCTTGTTTGTCCAACTGCTGCTCTTCGTGAAAAAAGTTCTGTGAAAGAAGTTGCCTCTGCTTTGTATGATAGAAAAAAATATTGCATAGTTCAGATTGCACCTGCAGTTCGTGCATCAATTGGTGAAGAATATAATATGCCATTGGGAACTGATGTAACTGGATTGCTTGTAACCGGACTTCGCCGACTTGGTTTCAAAAAAGTTTTTGATACTAATTTCGCTGCTGATTTGACAATTATGGAAGAAGCTTCTGAATTAATTCATAGAATTCAGAATGGCGGTGCATTGCCAATGTTTACAAGCTGCTGTCCCGGCTGGGTTAAATACGCTGAGATGAATTCTCCGGAAATTCTTGATCATATTTCAACCTGTAAATCACCTCACGAAATGGAAGGCGCTGTTCTGAAAACTTACTATGCAAAAAAGATGGGCATTGATCCAAAAGATATTTATGTTGTTTCTATTATGCCTTGCACAGTTAAAAAATATGAATCTGCAAGACCAGAATTAAAAGAAGAAGTTCTTCCTGATGTTGATGCAGTATTAACAACAAGAGAGTTAGTTCGTTTCTTCAAAATTGCAGGTATTGATTTCAATGATTTACCTGAAAGTGAATTCGATAATCCTTTAGGCGAATCAACTGGTGCTGCTGCAATTTTCGGAACAAGCGGTGGAGTTATGGAAGCAGCATTGAGAACTGCTTATTGGAAACTTACAGGCAAAGAACTTGATAAACTTGAGTTTGAACAAATTCGCGGTATGGATGGTGTTAAAGAAGCGACTGTGAATATTAATGGAATGGATATAAACATTGCAGTTGTAAATGGCATTGGTAATGTTAAACAAATAATTGAGCAAGTTAAATCAGGAAAATCCAAACATCATTTCATCGAGGTTATGGCTTGTCCTGGTGGTTGCATTAACGGTGGTGGACAACCAATTCATCAGAAGCCCGAAAAAGTTATGAAGCGTGTAAAAGTTCTTTATCAGATTGATGAAAATGCAAAGCACAGAAGATCTCACGAGAATGAATCAGTAAAAACACTCTACAGAGAATTCTTTGGTGAACCTAATTCTCATAAAGCTCACGAGATTCTTCATACGGAGTATTTTGATAAGAAGAAGATTTTAAATAACTAAGTGAAGCTTAATGGTTTTGTAGTGAGAAAAAAATAAACCACAGAGTCACAAAGCACACAGAGAAATAGATGAATCACGCAATAGTCAGCACAATTAGTGACAGGTGTAAAAGGTGTTACTCTTGTATAAGAGAATGTCCTGCTGCAGCCATTCGTGTTGTTGATGCTCAGGCACAGGTAATTGAAGAACGCTGCATTGCCTGCGGTCATTGCGTTAAAGTTTGTTCACAAGATGCAAAACAAATCCTCTCTGAAATTGATTTAACTTATTCACTTCTGAATTCCGGGAAAGCAATTGCAATAATTGCTCCTTCATTCGCAGCATCATTCCCTGATAATTACAGAAAAGTTCCTTCAGCATTAAGACAACTTGGATTTAAGCAAGTAGTTGAAACTGCTTTCGGTGCAGACCTGATAGCAAATAATTATATGGATATACTTAAATCGGAACCTGACAAAACAATTATCAGTTCTGCTTGTCCAGCTGTAGTTAGTTTCATTCAAAAGTATTATGTCGAACTTGTTCCGAATCTTGCTAAAGTTGTTTCACCAATGATTGCTTTGGGAAGATATTTAAAGCAGGAATTGAGCGATGATATAAAAATAGTTTTTATTGGTCCTTGTGTTGCAAAAAAACACGAAGCAATAGATGATGATGTTGCCGGAGTAATTGATGCTGTGCTGACATTTCACGAGCTGAAAGAAATGTTCATAGAAAATAATATTGATATTAATTCTCTTGATGAAAGCGAGTTTGATCCGCCGCACGCAATGATGGGCAAAGCTTATCCTTTAGCAGGCGGTTTACTTAAAACAACAGATATAAATGATGATATACTTGAAAAAGATATAATTGTAGTTGAAGGCAAGAAAAAAGTATTAGAGATTATTGAAGAAATCGCACACAATAATATCAATGCAAAATTTACTGATATTCTTTTCTGTGAAGGATGTATTAGCGGACCAGCAATTGACACAACATTAAATTACTATTCCCGCCGCGAAAAAGTTATTGACTTCATTCAGGAAAAAATAAATAATGTTGATAAGCGTGTCTGGAAAAGTAATCTTTACAATGCGCGCAAACTTAATTTGTTGAGAAACTTTAAAGTTGATAATCAACGCAGACCAATGCCGACTGAAGAAAAAATCAGAGAGATACTTGCACAAACGAAGAAATTCTCTCCTAAAGATGAACTGAATTGCGGCGCTTGCGGTTATGAAACCTGTCGTGAATATGCAATTGCAATTGCAAAAGGTCTTGCTGAAAAAGAAATGTGTTTGCCTTATCTTATTGATGAATTAAGAAATGCTTATGAAAATTTGAGCAACACTCAGGAACAATTAAGAATTGCAGAAAAACTTGCATCAATTGGGCAGCTTGCTGCTGGTGTAGCACACGAAATAAATAATCCGCTTGGAACTATTCTGCTTTATACCTCAATGCTGAAAAAGGAACTGGAAAAATATTATAATGATGACCGCTATAAATCAGATTTCGAACTTATAATTGAAGAAGCAAACAGATGTAAAAATATTGTTTCAAATCTTTTGAACTTTGCCCGACAGGGAAAACTTAATCTCAAAGAAATTGATTTGAAAAAAGTCTTAACAGATATTCTTAAACCTTTTACAGTTAATCCAAACTATAAAGAAATAGATTTTATTCTCAATCATAAAAACGGAGAGTGCGTTTTAGCTGCAGATGAAGATCAACTTAAACAGGTTTTTATAAATATTATCAAAAATGCCTGCGATGCAATGATGGATTCTGATAAAAAAGTCTTAACTATTAATCTCATCTGTAACGACGACGAAGCTGTTATTGAGTTTAATGATACCGGAAAAGGAATTTCAAAAGAAAATCAAAGCAAAATTTTCACTCCTTTCTTTACAACAAAAAGTATTGGAAAGGGAACAGGACTTGGCTTAGCTATTTCCTACGGAATTATTAAAATGCATAAAGGAAATATCAGATTTACTTCTGAAGAAGGTAAAGGAACAAAATTTATAATTACAATACCGAAACTAAAATTAGAATCATAGACAAATAAATAAAGGAAGACAATCAATATGACTAAAAAGAGAATTCTTTTAGTAGATGATGATTTAGATTTATTAGAACAAAATAAAATTTTAATTGAATCTCAGAATTATGAAGTTCTAACAGCGAGTAGTGCTAAAGAAGGATGGGAAGTTTTCAAAAAAACAAAACCAGATGCTTGCATTATTGATTTAATTATGGAAGAACACGACTCGGGTTTTATTCTGTGTCATAGAATTAAAAATGATGAATTCGGAAAAGATATTCCTGTTTTTATTCTTACTTCTGCAACCTATGAAACAGGGTTTAAATTTGGAGCATCAACATCTGAAGAAAAAGAATGGATTAAAGCTGATGAATTTGTAAATAAGCCAGTAATAATAGAAGAATTAGTCCAGAAGCTTGAGAATTATTTTCAACTAAAAGAAAAGTAAATAATAGCTCGCTGATAACACAGGTTAGATTCTCTGTGTCACTGTGGTTAAATAGTATATCACGCAAAGACGCAGATAACACTGATAAGACAGATTTCCACTGATTTTATCTGCGCTAATCAGCCTAATCTGTGTCATCAGCGTGCAATTAACTAACTAATTAAGATGCACAACACAAAACCAAAAGTATTAGTAGTAGATGATGAAAAGGGATTAAGAATAGGCGTTCAACGCTTACTCGAAATGGAAGGCTATGATGTTGATGTAGCAGAAAACGGAACTGAAGGAATCAAACTCGGTACATCAAAAGATTATGATCTTGCAGTAATTGACTTGAAGATGCCTGATATTGAAGGCATTGAAGTTCTAAAGAATATCAAACAGAAATTTCCAAACACTGTTTGTTTCATTGCAACCGCTTATGCAAGTTATGACACTGCAATTGAAGCAACTAAACTTGGTGCTCAGAGTTACATTCCAAAACCATTCACACCGGAAGAACTTATTTCAGAATTAAAGAATGGTTATCAGAAAAGACAACTTTTACTCGAAGAAGAAAAATGGAAACGGGAAAGGGAAGAACGACTACTTGAAGTTGCTTTTGAAAAGACAAGATTAAACACCATTATAAATTCTATCACTGACGGAGTTCTTGTTGTTAATAAAGAAGGACTTGCAGTTTTATTTAATCCTGCTGTCTTCAGATTTCTTGAGTTGGATGAAGTAAAAGTTGAAGAATACATTCTTGATAAACTTCGTCCGGAATTTTTAGAACTTATAAATAAATTTCTTCTCTCTGATTCAAAAGAAAAACGTTCATACACAATTCAGATTGAGCTGAAACCTAATCGTGAATTTTTTATTGAAGCCACAGCTTCGCCGGTATTTCATCCTGGAGATAATCTTGCAGGAGTTGTAATAGTCTTTAAGGATATTACTGAGTTAAAGCGAATTGAGTTAATAAAATCTCAGTTTGTTTCGATGGTCTCCCACGAATTAAAAGCACCAATAGCTGCAGTATATGGATTTCTTAAACTTATTAATGATGAAAATATTAAACTAACAGAAGAGCAGAAAAAAGATTATATCAATCGTTCAATGATTCGGCTTGACGGCTTATTGAAAATGGTAAATGACTTACTTGACATTTCAAGAATGGAATTGAAAACAGTAAAAAGAGAAATCAAAAAAGTTTGTATTACAGAAATTATCAAATCAGTACTTGAATTATTTCAGATTGATATTCAGAAAAAATCTATTCAGGTTGAATTTGATTATCAGTCAAATGGATTTTGCATAAACGCTGACATTGATGAAATAACAAGACTTTATACTAATATTATCAGTAATGCAATTAAATATAACCGTCAGCAGGGAAGTATTATTATAAAAATCTATCACTCCGGAAATTTTGTTGTTACCGAGATAAAAGACTCGGGTATTGGAATGAAGGAAGAAGAAAAGAGAAAACTGTTTTCAGAATTCTTCCGTGCAAAAAATGAGTTCACAAAAAACATAAGCGGAACGGGATTAGGATTATCAATTGTAAAAAGAATTGTTGATTCTTATTCCGGGAAAATTGAAGTAGAGTCCGAATATGGAAATGGAACAACCTTCCGAATTCATCTTCCTTTAACAACTGACTAACGAAACTTTATTTCCTTTAAAATAAATTAGAATGAATTGTGAATAATTATTAGTTGTCATTTAGAAGAAGCAAAGCGACTGAGAAATCTGATTGGGATTTATGATTTCTTTCACGATAGATATCTGATCAAAATAACATAACTTAATTTTCAATTGTCTTCATAAAATAATTCGTGATAATTCGTGTAATTAGTGGCTAAAAGTTTTTCCGCATTAAATTTTCTTCTACAATCTTTTTATCTTTGCTCACAAATCAAAAACGAATAAGCAATGAATTACTGGTTAACACATTTTGAAAAATCAGGAATGACTGAATCGCCTGATTACCACAACACAATAAAATATTTTGAAAAGTTTGAAAAGAATTTCCCTTCGGTAAAAATTATTGATTTCGGAACAACCCCACAGGGAAGAAAACAAAAAGCTGTTATTGTTTCCAAGGACAAAGCTTTCACTCCGGCACTTGCAAAAAAATCAAACAAGGCAATTGTTCTAATACAAAATGGAATTCATTCTGGTGAAATTGAAGGCAAAGATGCTTGTATGCTTTTGCTTCGGGAGATTCTTGTGACAAAAGAAAAATCTCATTTGCTTGATAATCTGATTCTTTTAATTATTCCTGTCCTGAACATTGATGGACACGAAAGAATAAGTCAGTTTAATCGGCCAAATCAGAACGGACCAAAGCAAATGGGCTGGAGAACAAATGCATTAAACCTCAATCTTAATCGGGATTATCTTAAAGCTGATACTCCTGAAATTCAATCCTTCCTGAAATTATTCAATGATTGGCTGCCGGATTTTATGATTGATAATCACACAACAAACGGAGCTGATTATCAATATCATGTTACTTACGGAATTGAAACTCATCAGAATATTGATCGTGGTTTAGTTAATTGGATTAACAACAAATATCTTCCATATCTTACAACTAAAGTTGAATCAGATGGTTTTATCATCGGTCCTTATATGGAATTTAAAGATGGAACAATTGAATCGGGAATTTTAGATTTACCTTCTCCACCAAGATTATCGCATGGTTATTGTGCAGTACAGAATCGTGGTTGTCTCTTAGTAGAAACACACAGCTTAAAGCCCTTTGATAACCGAGTGTTTTCAACCAAATCAATGATGACTCACTCACTTGAATTTGTTAATAAAAATTCTCGTGAACTGATTGAACTAAACAAACAAGCTGATAAAAATCCTGTAAAAAATTATCTGATTGACAAAAAGAAATTTCCACTTGTGCTTGTGAGCAATGGAAAGTTTGATAAATTTATTTTCAAAGGATTTGAATGGTATGATGAATACAGTGAGATAACAGGTTCAACAGTGCGCAAATACACGAACAAACCTATTGAGATTGAAATTCCTATTTTCAACCAGGCAAAATCATTAAAGAAAATAATCGTTCCGAAAGCTTATCTCATTCCTCAGGAGTTTCAAAATATTATTAAGGTATTAGATTATCATCAGATAAAATATTCACAACTTCAGAGCAGCAAAAAATTTAAAGTTGAGCGATATCGTTTCAGTGATGTTAGATTCGCTCCGAGACCTTATGAAGGAAGACAGCTTCCATCTTTCAACACAAAATGTTTTGAAGAAGTGGTAACGCTTCCGAAGGGGACATATTTTGTTCCGACAAATCAGAGAGCTTTGAGAGTTATTGTTAATCTTCTCGAACCAGATGCGCCTGATTCTTTTGTGCATTGGGGATTTTTCAATGCATTCTTCGAAAGAAAAGAATATGCTGAAGCTTATGTAATGGAACCTTATGCTAAGATGATGATTGAAAATAATCAGACACTAAGAAATGAATTTTATAAAAGACTTGAGTCAGATGAAAAATTCAAAAATGATCCTTTGGGTAGATTAGATTTCTTTTATCGACAATCTCCTTTCTATGATAAAGGAGAAAATATTTATCCCATTATGCGATTTATCGGTAAATCAGCCATTTGATTTTTTAATTATAATATTTAAACTTTGTTTAGACATAATCATATTAAATCTCAAAGTCTGTTGGTAAAACATTCAAACCATCAGAATAAAAATATCAGCACGGAGGAAGTATGCTAACAATTCTTTGCGTTTCCAGTTATGAAAAAGGTCACGACTTTATGAAAGAAGCTAAAGCTCAGGGCTGCAGAGTATTGCTTCTTACATCAAAGAGTCTTGAGAATGCTGATTGGCCGCGCGAAAGTATTGATGAAATTTTTTATATACCAGATAAGAACAAAGACTGGAATATGAAAGATGTTATTTATGGTGTCAGCTATCTTGCCCGTACAGAACAAATTGATCGAATTGTTGCTCTTGATGATTTTGATGTTGAAAGAGCTGCAGCACTAAGAGAGCATCTTCGTGTTGGAGGAATGGGTGATACAACTGCAAGATATTTTCGTGATAAACTTGCAATGCGTATGCGTGCAAGAGAAATGAATATACCGGTACCGGATTTTGTTCATGTTCTTAATTATCAGAAGATACGCACTTTCATAAGTAAAGTTCCTTTTCCTTATATGGTTAAACCAAGATTACTTGCAGGTTCTTATGGATTAAAAAAAGTTAATAATGAACAGGAACTTTGGGATAGAATTAATTTTCTTGGTGATGAACAATCATTTTTCTTGATTGAGAAATTTGTTCCAGGAAGTATTTATCATGTTGACTCGATTGTTTATGATTATGAAATTAAATATGCTGTTGCCAGTAAATACGGAACTCCTCCTTTTGAAGTTGCACATCAGGGAAGAGTATTTACAAGCCGGACATTAAATCCGAATGATAAAAAAACTCAGGAAGTACTTGAACTAAACAAAAAACTTTTAAAAGCTCTTGGTCTAAAACAAGGCGTATCACATTCGGAATATATTGAGTCATCTGAAGATGGAAAGTTTTATTTTCTCGAAACATCAGCTCGTGTTGGTGGAGCAAATCTTTCAGTACTGGTTGAAGCTGCAACAGGAATAAATCTTTGGAGAGAATGGGCGAAGATTGAAATATTAAATGGTGAAAAGGATTATCAACTTCCAACTCCAAAAAATTACTTTGCAGGAATAATTACTTCTCTTGCAAAACAACAATGGCCGGATTTGTCAGTCTATAACGATCCGGAAGTTTACTGGAGACTAAAGAAAGAGTATCACGCTGGAATAATTGTTACATCGCCTGATGAAAAACGACGGGATGAACTAGTTGAACAATACACGCAAAGATTTTATAACGATTTCTTTGCAACTGCTAAAATGGGCGAAAGACCAAGTGATTGATAGATTATCTGATTGTAAAATTATTGTAAACGCACATTTGTCTCTTTCAGATGGAAGTAATCTTGTTTAATATTACTTCAGTGATAAATAAAAATTCACAGAGCTTTATCTGATTACATATCTTAAATCTGCTCATTAGTGTAAGCAAAAATTTTTCAAACAAAAAAGAAATTCAAAATGGAAATACTGGTTAACAATCAAACTACAGAAGAAAAAGAAATTAAATCTAAAACCGAAGTTTTAAATGAACTTGAATCGAAAGTTAAAGAATGGATGGAACAACATATTGCAAAGCGCAAATTGTGGTTCTCAAGTGATTTCTTGCCGGTTGATGAAAAAAATACGGATGATAAAAATAAAATTGTTGATGGCTTACGCGACAGAGCCAGAGGAATAAAAGATCCTGCGCGAGTTGCTGTAGCTCTTAATCTACTTACTGAAGAAGGTCTTCCACATTTCCACAGATTGATTGCTCAACATCTTGGCTCAGAAAGTTTCTGGTCTAAATGGAATAATATGTGGACAGGTGAAGAGGATCGTCACGGAAATATACTTCGTGATTATGCACGCGATTCAAGACTGTTCAGTTTCAGAGAAGTTGAGATGATGCAATTCTATTATCAGGAAGCGGGCTTTAATCCGAATTGGGATAAAGATCCATACAAAGTTTTTGTTTATACAACTCTTCAGGAAAGAGCTACACAATTCTCACATAAAAATACCGGCAAACTTGTTGGTGAAGATGAACCTTTACTTAATGGAATTCTGAGTAACATTGCAGCTGATGAGGCAAAGCACTTTACTTTTTATAGAAATGTATTTAAGGAAGTTCTTAAACTTGATCCGAATCGTGCAATGGTCTCTGCATCTGAAATTATGCCTGCTATTGATATGCCGGGACTTTCGATGCCCAACTTTCGCGAAATGGCTGATGTTGTAAGAAGAGTAGGTATTTATGGTCCGAGAGATTATCTGGCAATTGTTGAAGAAGCAATTAAGTTCTGGGAAATCGAAACATTTACAGGACTAAATGAAATTGCTAAAAAAGCTCAGGAGAAAATTCTTTCGATTCCCAAAAGATTAGAAAAAGTTGCTGAGTATGTTGAGAAGCGTACTACATCTAAAACCTTCTCTTTTGATTTTATTTATAACAGGATTATAGCTTTTGAATAATTACAAATCAGCGAAGATCAGTTAAATCTGTGTCATCAGCGTGCTATTTAATCTCAAACAGTTCGTGAGTACTTAGCTTTATCTTCTTTTCTTTCTATGTAACCATCAAAATTCATAGCAATATTACGGATAAGCATTCGGCCCATATTTTTAACTTTTAATCCTTTATCAGTCATTTCAATTAAATCATCTTCAATCATTTCTTTAAGATTATTTAAACCCCAAGCAAAATATTTTTTAAAATCAATCTTGTAAGTGGTTTCAATTTCAGTAAAGTCAAGTTCAAAGTCACACATAAGTTTCATAATTACTTCGCGGCGCAAATGATCATCTTCAGTTAAGCGATAACCTTTTGCTGTTGGTAATCTTTCTTCGTCAAGAGCAGAGTAGTATTCTTTTTCGGTCTTGAAATTCTGTGCATAAATATTTTTTAACTGCGAGATTGAAGTAATACCCATTGCATAGAGATCTGCACCGGCGTTAGTGCTGTATCCCTGAAAGTTTCTGTAAAGTTTTTTCTCTCTCATAGCAATTGCAAGTTCATCATTTGGTTTTGCGAAATGGTCCATTCCGATAAATTCATATCCGGCTGAAGTAAGTTTCTCGATAGTCATTTTTAATATTTCAAGTTTTACTTCTGGTGCAGGAATATCTTCCGGATGAATGAGTGCCATGTGTTTTTTCATCCAAGGCACATGAGCATAATTAAAAACCGCAATTCGATCAGGAGAGATGTCAATTATCTTATCAACCGTATCTGCAAAAGTTTCAACTGTTTGAAATGGAAGTCCGTATATCAAATCAAGATTGATGCTGTGGAAACCAAGTTCTCTTACCCAAGTAACAGTTTGTCGTGTTATATCTTCAGGTTGAATTCTGTTTACGGCTTTCTGAACTTTTTCATTGAAATCCTGAACTCCCATACTAATTCTGTTAAAACCGTTATTCCGAAGTGCTTCGAGATGTGCTTTGGTTAATTCGCGCGGGTCAATTTCACAGCTAACTTCTGCATCAGGTTTAAAGTGAAAATTTTTATTTATGTATGAAGCCAGGTCATTTATTTCATCTGGACTTAAGTGAGTTGGAGTTCCTCCTCCCCAATGATGCTGGACAACTTTTCTGTCAGGTAAAAGATATTGTCTTAATAAATCAATTTCTTTCTTCACATAGTTGATGTATTCTTTTATTCTATCTCTGTTTCTTGTAATTATCATATTACATCCGCAGAAATAGCAAAGAGTATCACAGTAGGGAAGATGAAAATAAAGTGATAAGTCCGGAAGATTCTCTCCATAATTTGTTTTAACTATCTCATCAACATAATCTTCGTGAGTAAAGTTTTCGTTAAACTGCGGAGCAGTTGGATAGCTTGTGTAACGAGGACCAGGCTTATCGTATTTTTTGAATTTCTTTAAATCTACTTCGAACATATTGCTTCCTTTATTTAAACGCAGAGACGCGGAGACGCAGAGTCAAAAATTGTTAACAATTCTATTAAACCCTTCAATTAATTTTGGTACATTAAAATTTATTAAGTAGCCAAGTTTCTTTTCAGTTAGTCTAAGATAAGTTAAAAGCTGTGCACTGTGAACAGGAAGTAATGTCTCGACTGCTTTCAACTCTATGATTATTTCATTTTCTACTAAAATATCTATTTTAAATTCAGCATTTAAATCTTCTCCTTTATACATAACTGGTACTGGAACCTGTCTTCTAACATTCAAATTTCTTAATGTAAGTTCTTTAAATAATGATAATTCATAAACTGTCTCAAGTAATCCTGGACCTAATTGTTTATGAACTTCAATTGAAGCATCTAAAATTATTGAACCTAATTTATTTAATTGTTCTCTATCCATATTCTCTGCGGCTCTGCGTCTCAGCGGTGAAAAATTATGCTTTCGTCTTTTACAAACTGTACAAGAGCTTTCACATTTTCAGGATCTACATCGGGCAGCACACCGTGACCAAGATTAAAAATATGACCACTGCCTTTTCCGTAAGACTCAAGAACTGAAATTACTTCCTGTTTAATATAATTTTTATTTGCGTAAAGAACAGTAGGATCAAGATTGCCCTGAAGTGCAACAAGATTACCAACTTTATTTCTTACTTCACCAAGATTCATTGTCCAATCAAGACCAAGAACATCAGCACCAATATCAGCCATCTTATCAAGATTATGATGAACTCCTTTAGCAAAGAAAATTACCGGCTCATCCTTTCGTTTTAACTGAGAAATTATTTTCTGAACATAAGGAAGAGAAAATTCAAGAAAATCTTTTTGAGAAAGAATTCCGCCCCAGGTATCAAAAATCTGAACTGCATTACATCCGGCTTCGATCTTTGCTGAAAGATAATCTGAAATTGTATCTGAAAGTTTATTAAGCAAAGAATGAGCGAGCTCAGGTTTATTATAAATTAATTTTTTTACTTCAGAAAAATTTTTCGAACCACGACCTTCTACCATATAAGTTAACAATGTCCACGGCGAACCACTAAATCCAATTAAAGGAACACGACCATTCAAATTTTGTTTAGTTAATCGTACTGCATCGAGAACATATTTTAACTCTTTCGTCGGATCAATTTTTCTTAACTGGTTTGCATCACTTTCAGATCTGATTGGATTATGAAAAATTGGTCCTTTACCTTCGTGCATTTCAAGATGCATTCCCATTGCTTCAGGAATAACGAGTATGTCAGAAAAAATTATTGCCGCATCAACACCAAGAATGTCAATGGGTTGAATTGTAACTTCTGCAGCAAGTTCCGGAGTTTTACACATCGTAAGAAAATCTGCTTTTGCACGAACTGCCTGATATTCAGGTAAGTATCTGCCTGCCTGCCGCATAATCCAGATTGGTGTTCTTTCAATCGGTAATCGTTTGCAGGCTCTGAGAAATAAATCATTATTAAGTTTTTCCAAAATAGACTCCGTTATTTTTCTTTTGAACGATAATAATCAATCATTTTATTAGCCAATCCTTTAATAGTGTACTCAGAAGGCATAATGCTGACTTTAACTTTTCTTGTTTCAATTGCAGATTTCGTTGTTGGTCCGATTGCCGCAACATCTACACCTTTAAAGTAATTAGCAGGATTATCAATTTTCATTATAGTTAAAAAATTTTCGAATGTTGAAGGACTTGTAAAAACATAAACATCTGGCTTTGATTCTTTAAGCTGTTTAAGACTTTCTTCGATGACACTTTTTCTTGGAAGCGAAACATTGTAAACAGGAACGGTTTTTATTATTGCTCCAAGTTCCTCCAACCCTTTGGGAAGTTCTGCTCTGCCAATTGCTGAGCGGGGAATAAAAACAATTTTATTTTTCAGATTAAATTTTGAAAGTGCTGCAACAACACCTTCACCGGAAAATTTTTCGGGGACAATATTTACAGAAATATTATTCTGTGAGCAAATCTGATATGTCTTGCTGCCGATGGCAACAACTTTTGTTTGTGAAAAATCAAAATCCTTTTTCAGCTCTTTTAATCTTTGAACGAACATAGTCACTGTGTGGGCCGAAGTAAAGATTATAAAATCAATTTTATTTTTATCGAGAACTATTTCATCGAAACTTTTCCAATTTGCAGGTGGAACAATTTCCAGTGTAGGGAAGATTATAACTCTAGCACCAAGTTCAGTAAATGCAGCAGCCGACTCAGCCGATTGCTCAACTGTTCGGGTTAATACAATAGTTTTGTTTTTTAATGGTCTTATCATCGAATTATCAAAACCAGCATAAACTGAATGAATTATAAAATCAAACAGATTTTCCTTTTCAATGTTCAGTTGCTCTTCAGAAAAATTATTATCAATACTTCTTTTAACGCAACTAAAAATATTTCCGATAATTAATCTGACAGCAAAATCTTCATCAACATCTCTTAAAAGATTTTCTCTTTTGCCTTTGTAGATAATATCACTGAGCAATGAACTGAGTTCTTCCGACTTAAGTTTAATTGCCGGATTAATTTCTTCATCTTCCTTCCAGATGAATTTCTGATATATTCGGAAAAAGTTTTTGTGGGAAAAGAGAAACTGATAGACTCCTGATACATAAGCATACAGAGATTCAATAATAGAAAGCTCATTCTGTAAAGAAGATTTTAAAGAGTCTAAAAGATTATTGAGATTATTAAGAATAATCTGATTGTATAATTCTTCTTTCGATTCGAAGTAATTATATAAAGTGCCTTTTGCAACTTTACTTAAATGTGCGACATCATCCATCATCACTTCATAATAATCTTTGCGGGCAAAAAGTTCTGTCGCTTTATCGAGTATAATTCCTCTTCGTTGTTCCTTCAAAAAATTTCTTCTCTTCTTCACACGAAACTCAATTAATTTTCCAATCGTTTTTTGCAAGAACCTCGCCGGTTGAACAATCAATAACCATTTCCTGACCACTTGCCCGATAACCAAATTCGCCTTCGTTCTCAGTTAATGTAGAGTTAATGTTCCAGACATATTTACCAAAAACAGGATCATAAATAAAAGTACATTTCCAATCTTTAACACCTTTTTCAAGTCCGTTCTGTTCAGCGATTACACGAGCGCTTTTTTCATCAATTGTAAATTTGCAGTCAGATGGATTCTGAACACATTCCGGAATTCCAAATACTTCGAGATTCTGATTAACATTGCCAAGTGTATCAACAGTAAATCTTATATCACCTTTAACAAATGGCTTCTCAGGCACATAAAGTTTATAGGAAAGGAAATAGCCGTTTTCAATCTTTATACATTTATCAAAATCCGGTTGAATGTAATTTTCAAAAAAACTTTCGCCGGTTTTTGATGAAATAAATTTATTGGCATTCTTAAATACATAAATTGGAATATCGGTATCATCATAATCATACCGTGAACCTGAACAAGACAAAATTAAGGTAGTGATTATGATTGCAAATAAAAGCAGAAAAAATTTTTTTGCTTTCATTTTCTTTTTCCCTTCTGATAAACTTCTTGTAATATTTCATTTGCACCGGCTTTAAGCAAATCTTTTGCAAGTGATTTACCAAGCAAATCTGGTTTTGTTTTACTGCCGCGAACTTTTTTTCTGAAAGTAATAGAGCCATCAAGACTTCCAACCATAGCATCGAGATAAAGTCCGGTTGATTTAACTTCAGCAAAAGCACCAATAGGAACCTGACAACCTCCTTCAAGCGCTCTTAGCAAAGCTCGTTCAGCAGTTACAGCAATAAATGTATTCTGATGATGAATGGATTTTACTAATTCATCTGCAAAAGAATTGTCTTCGTGAATTTCAATTCCCAATGCACCTTGTCCAACTGCAGGAAGAATTTCTTTAATGCTGATATATGATGAAATAAATTTTTTTAATCCTAATCTTTCAACTCCTGCACGAGCAAGAATGATAGCATCCCAATCAGATTCAAGAAACTTTTTTATTCTTGACGGAACATTGCCGCGAAGATCAACAACTTTAATATCAGGACGAAGATGCTGAAGCTGAGATCGTCTTCTTAATGAGCCTGTTGCAACAACTGCATTTTCCGGAAGAGTTTTAATCGTTATTCCTTTCTTTCTTGAAATCAGCACATCTTCAACATCGTGCCTTTTTGTAACAGCAGCTAATTTTAATCCAGCTGGAATTTGTGTTTGAAGATCTTTGAGCGAATGAACGGCAATATCAATTCGTTTTGCTAAAAGTTCAACTTCAAGTTCCTTTGTGAACAGGGATTTATCACCAATTTTCGATAAAGCAACATCAAGAATTTTATCGCCTTTGGTTTTGATGATTTTGATTTCAACTTTTAATCCCCGATGTTTTTTCTCCAATTGATTTTTAACAAAGTTTGCCTGCCAAAGTGCAAGTTCACTTCCGCGTGAACCAATAATTAATCTTTTATTCAATTTTTTTCCTGCTGATTTTGTTTATTGCCAGTTAATCCAAATAGTTCTCTGATCACACTTATTTTTAATGAAGCGAAATCAGAAGCAGAGTTTTCATCAGATAATTTTTTTAACTCAACTGTCGGATGATGCAAAATCTTATTTATGATTCGCTTGGTTATTATTTCTAATTTTTCTCTGTCTTCTTCAGAAAATTTATTTATGTTTTTACCTACTTCTTCTGTCCGCACTGATTCAAAATAATCCCGCAAATCTTTTATTGTAGGAGCTACCTGAAGAGAATTGTACCAATCAAAAAATGCATCGAGTTCTTCCTGAATTATCTTTTCAACTTTTGGAATTTCATTCCGCCGTTTTGCAAGATTCTGCTGAACGATAACATTTAATGAATCAATATCGTGGTAAAAAACATAGTCAATATCTTTGCAGGCAGGATCAATATCTCTTGGAATTGCAATATCCATAATCACCAAAGAATCATAATTTCGTTTCCTCATCGCTTTCTCAATATCTTCTTTGGTAAGTATAATATTTTCTGAACTTGTAGCGCTGATTATAATATCAAATTTATGTAAGTGATCCTTAAATGTGTCGAAAGGGAAGACAGCAGTATTCAATTCAGTTGCAAGCTTTTCTGCTTTTTCAAATGTTCTGTTAGTTAATGCAAGTCTCCCAATTCCTCTATCGCGTAAATGTTTTGCCGCTATTTCACCGGTTTCTCCTGTTCCGATTACAAGGGCAGATTTTTTTGAAAGGTTTGCAAATATTTTTTCAACAAGTTGTACTGCAGCATAACTTACTGTTACAGCACCTTCACTGATTGCGGTTTCGTTAATTGCTCTTTTACCAACACGAACAGCAGCATCCATCAAACGCTTAATTAAAAATCCGGCAAAGTTCATCTCTTCAGAAATTATAAAAGAATCCTTTACCTGTTTGAAAATCTGATTATCTCCAATGAGAAGAGAATCAATTCCGGTTGCAACTCTGAAAAGATGTTCAACTGATTCACGCGAAATAAATTTCTGAAAATTTTCTTCAGAAACTTTTGCAGCTGATTTGAAATTGATAATTAGATTCTGCAGATCTAAATGAGTGATTCCGTTCTGCTTTGGAATTCCATAAATCTCTGTTCTGTTGCAGGTTGAAATAATAATTCCTTCAGACAAAACTTTATCTTTAGTCTGCTGAATTAAATTCCGGATTTCTTCCTCGCTTAAGTGAAGAGCTTCTCTTAAATCTACCGGAGCTGTTCTATGATTGATTGAAATACCTAATAAGTTCATCGTATCTTAATAAAATGAATGAAAACTTCTTGCTAAAAAGTTGGTAAGAATAGTTGAGAATATTGCAAGTGCAAATCCTATTATTGAAAGAATAATTAATTTTTTACCGCGCCATTTGCCTGTTAGTTTATTAATCAGACCAATACCATAAAGAATCCAGACTAACATAGTTCCAATTAATTTTGGATCTGTATAAGAAAAATTCGGAAATGCCTGAGGAAGCCAGATGATTCCGATTATAATTGCAATTGTTAAAAGCGTAAATCCGATTACCGCCGAATAAAAGCTTAACTTCTCCAATACTTCAAGATTAGGAAGACGATCGAATATTAATCCGAACTTACTTGTTTTTAATTCTTTGTAAAGTATGAGATAAAGAAATCCATAAACTGCGGAGATTGTAATACCAGCATAGCCAAGCAATGCGCTGAAAACATGACTTCCTAAAAGATTACTTCTCAACACTTCTTTAACTTCTGTAAGATCCTGGATAAAAAGTGAAGAGATAGTCTGGAATATGATTGAAATTATAATTATGAACATTCCTGTTCCGCGAATATCTGTAACCAATTCCAGAATGAAATATGAAAAGCTGATTGAGAAAGCAAGAATAGTAAATATCTCAAACACATTTGTAATTGGCGGATGATCAAATTGTATTGTCCGAAGCATCAGATAAAGAAAATGAAAAAGCAGAGTAAGAAACAGAAACAATCTTTTAGAGTTATGGAATTTCTCTCCGCCTTTCTGAAAGTCATACAAATAAATGATGAATGTTATCAGATAGAAAAAGGGAAGAAGCGCATTAAGAGTATGTATAAATGGTATCATATCAGTTAATAGTTTTCTTATTTATCTCCGCCAAGAATAATTGGCAATCCTTCTTTGCCGGAACCAATAACAACAATTTTAGAGTTTGGTGAGTTAGCAAGTTTCTCAGTTGCTTCAATGCCTTTCCATTTCAGAAGCTGTTCACTTATACCTTGCGAAACAATTTTCTGAAAATCAGAAATTCCCTGAGCTTCAATTTTCTTTCGCTCTGCTTCAAGTCGTTCTTTTTCAAGAATAAATTGCATTCGCTGACTTTCCTGCTCAGCTTTAAGTTTCTCCTCAATAGAAGCAGTTAATCCTGGTGGGAGTGTAATTTTTCTCAGAGCAGCTGCTTCAATCGTAACGCCGCGAGGACCAACCAGGGAAGATAATTCCTGTTCAATTTGTTTTGCGAGTTTTTCTCTTTCAGCGGTGTAAAGTGCACGGGCTTCATATTTTGATGTAACTCCTCTTACTACCGATCGGAACTGTGGTACGACAATTTTATCAACATAATCTTCACCAACTGTTTTATAAATCTTGTTTGCATTCTGAAAACTTAAAGAGTAAAGTAAACTTATCTCAAGCTGAACACTAAGTCCTTCTTTTGAAGGAACTGTCATTTCTTCTTTAAGCTCCTGAGTTCGCGCATCGAATTTTACTACATTAGCGAGTGGATTTACTAAATTAACCCCGGGATATAAAGTGTTGTCACTTACATTTCCAAAGAAATCAATTACTCCGACATGTCCGGCCGGAATAACAGTAAACAATTGAGCAAATGCTATAAACAAAGCAACAATAAAACCGATTAAGGAAAAAGTAGCTTCAGCTTTGTTAAATTTTTTCTTTGCATTTATGTGAACGAATAATGCTGCAACTGCAGCCAGAGAAGCTAAAATGAATAGCATAATTTCCTCTTAATAAGATTATTTTACTGGTGAAATATACAATTGAAGTGTTTTATAATAAAGGAAGCTGCAGGTAGCTTTATTCAGATGTGATTAAAGAAACCTGCAGCATTATTAAATAGTTTTTAAAGAAGGATTTTTTACTTTTTGTACTCTTTCAGAAATCCGCGGAATTCTCTCAAATGTGATTCTTCCTGTGCAAGTAAACCAATAATCATATCCTGAGTAACATAATCAATACCTTCACAAAGCTTGATTATTTTGTTGTACTGTTCAATTGCACCTTTCTCAGCTTCAATTACTCCTTCGATTACTGATACAACATCAGTAGTATCAGTTTTTGTTTGAAGAGATTTTTGTTCAGCTTTGAACTGCATTGAACTTTCAACCAAACCGTCAAGCTCCTTAATTCTCTTTGCAAGAGTTTGAGCGTGAGTTAATTCTTCAGTTATATCAACTGCTAAAGATTTTTTTATTTCTTCAGCTCTTACTCCGTCAAGATTAACGGAATTGGAAATGTAGTTCATTACTGTTTCGATTTCCATCCAGTAACTTTTTTGAAGTTCTTTTACTATTTCTTCTCTTGTTGCCATGTTTCATCTCCTTTAGATTATTATTTTTTTTATTAAATCAGGTGATTTTACCTTTTTATTAGATAGACTAACAGCTTTCAAGATTCTTTTTTCCGCTAATTTAATTTTTTCATTCGAATCAGAAAATAACTCAGCGATTACATCATCTCTACTGATTTTATCTCCAATCTTAAAATTAAAAATTATTCCTGCTTTCGGATCAATTTTATCCTCTTTCTTCATTCTTCCTGCACCAAGATCAATTGCTGCCATTCCGATTTCATAGGTATTAACAAAAGAAAGATAACCTTCGTTCATTACCTTAATTTTTTTATGATATCTAGACTTAGGATACTTTTCAGGATTTTTCAAATAAGAAACATCACCACCTTGCGCTTTTACGATTTCCCAAAATTTATCGAAAGCTTTTCCTGTATTTAAGATTGTAATTGCCTTCTCAATTCCTTCTTCAAGTGTTTTAGCTTTATTACCGAGATAAATCATTGCACCCGAAAGAATCAAAGATAATTCTGTTAAATCATTTTTCTTTCCATCGCGTAATACCTGAATTGATTCATAAACTTCCAACCAGTTTCCAATATAATTCCCGAGAGGTTGATTCATATCCGTAATAAATGCAATGCACTTTTTGCCAAAAGCTTTTGCTGTATCGTAAAGTGAGTGTGCCAATTGTTCGGCATCTTTCATCTCTTTCATAAAAGCACCGTTGCCTGTTTTAACATCAAGCACAAGCGCATCAATTCCTTCGGCAAGTTTTTTACTCATAATACTTCCTGTTATTAACGGAATTGATTCAACTGTTGCAGTAACATCTCTGAGAGCGTATATGAGTTTATCGGCTGGTGCAATCTCTTTCGTCTGACCAATTAACACTGCGCCGGTTTTCTTCAGAACATTTTTATATTGATTAAGTGTTAAGTCAGTTTTAAAACCTGGAATTGATTCAAGTTTATCAAGAGTTCCGCCAGTATGACCAAGTCCTCTGCCAGAAATCATCGGAACATAAACACCTGCGGCTGCAGCAATTGGTGCAATTATTAAAGATGTTTTATCTCCAACGCCGCCAGTAGAGTGTTTATCAACTTTAACACCTTTGATTGAAGAAAGATCAACAACTTTTCCGCTGTAAAGCATTGCATTGGTAAGTGAGGCAGTTTCATCTTTGTTCATTCCATTTATAAATGCTGCCATAAGAAATGCTGAGAATTGGTAATCGGGAATTTTTCCTTTTGTATAACCGGAAATCAGAAAATCAATTTCTTCTTTGGTAAGAGATTTCTTATCTCTCTTTTTGCGGATGATTTCTATAGTGTTCATAAAAAACTCTAATTTTTATTTTTTAAAGATACTTACTTATTGAATAACTGTTTATGATAATTAAAGACTTTGCAATCAGTTATTTTAATCAAAGTCAGGATAAATTATTTATAACACAACCTTCATCGAACCTTTTGTTGTATAGCCACAGTCAAATAATTATCTTTGCCCACAAAATTATCAAGGAGTATTTAGATTAAGATGCATTTTAAAAGACGAACTCACACCTGCGGAGAACTTAGAGAAAAAAATATCGGTGAAAGTGTAATCCTTCACGGCTGGGTTGATAAAAGAAGAGACCTTGGTGGAGTAATTTTTATTGAACTACGCGACCGTTACGGAATTACTCAGGTTGTGTTTGAACCAACTTTTAACAAAGATGCTCATCACGAAGCAAAAGATTTACGAAGCGAATTTGTTATTTCAGTTGAAGGTGTTGTAAGAAAAAGACCTGAAGGAACTGAAAATCCAGAGCTTGAAACCGGAGAAATTGATGTTATGGTTAATAAGCTCACTATTCTGAATGAAGCAGTTACACCACCGTTTCCTATCAGAGATGATATTGACACTCACGAAGATTTGAGATTGAAATATCGTTACCTTGATTTGCGAAGACCAAAGCTTCAGAAAAATCTTTTGCTTCGTCATAAAATGTATCAGCTTACAAGAAAATATTTTGATCAGAATAATTTTGTTGAAATAGAAACTCCTGTATTGATGAAAAGCACTCCGGAAGGAGCCAGAGATTTCCTTGTTCCAAGCAGACTGCACAAAGGAAAGTTCTATGCACTGCCTCAATCACCACAAACATACAAGCAAATATTAATGGTTGCGGGATTTGATCGTTACTTTCAGATTGTAAAATGTTTCCGAGATGAAGACCTTCGGGCTGATCGTCAACCTGAATTTACTCAGATAGATGTTGAAATGTCTTTTGTTGATCAACAGGATATTTTTGAAATTGTTGAAGGTTTGATGAAGATATTCTTCAAAGAAGTCTGGAACAAAGATTTACAACTTCCAATTCCTCGCTTATCATTTGATGAAGCAATGGAAAGATACGGAAGCGATAAGCCGGATTTAAGATTCGATCTCGGGATGAAAAATCTCAACCACATTTTTGCTAAAACTGATTTCAGAGTATTCAAAGAAGCAATTGAAACAGGTGGAATAATTTCAGGTTTGCTTGCACCTGGTTGTGGTGAATACACACGTAACCAGCTTGATGTGTTAACAGATTTCGTAAAAGGTTACGGTGCAAAAGGACTAATCTGGATTAGAGTAAAACAATCTGACAACGGACTTGAACTCGAATCACCGACAATGAAATTTTTCACCGATGAAGAAAAACAAAATCTTATAAAAGAACTTGGTGCTAAAGAAGGAGATTTGATTTTCATTTTATCCGGCAGTCGGATTAAAACTTTGAATGTTGCAGGTCAACTGCGGCTCGAAATGGCAAGACGACTTGATTTGATAAAACCTGATGCTGAACCAAAATTACTTTGGGTAACTGATTTTCCTTTATTCGAATGGGATGAAGAGACAAAAAGATTTTATGCTATGCATCATCCATTCACATCACCAAGATTAGAAGATATTCCTTTGATGGAAACAGATCCATCAAAAGTAAAAGCTAGAGCTTACGATTTAGTATTGAATGGAAATGAAATTGCTGGCGGAAGCATAAGAATCCACAACTCCGATTTACAGGCAAAAATGTTTAAGGTACTTGGTATATCGGAAGAAGAAGCACAGACAAAATTCGGATTTCTAATGAACGCCTTTAAGTATGGCGCACCACCACACGGTGGAATCGCCTTCGGATTTGATAGAATGGCTATGATTTTTGCAGGTGAAAATTCCATTCGGGATGTAATTGCCTTTCCCAAAACAGCAAGTGCAGTATCGTTAATGGATGATTCACCATCATATGTTGATGAAGCACAATTAAGAGAGCTTCATATAAAGGTTAGGTAGGATTAAATTAAGCTGGCCTTAAAATTGTATAGTAACCGCACAAAAAGTGCGGTTTTTTTAAAATGAAATTTCACATTAATCTTGTTGAATTTATTAGGAAATTAAACTTTATAAAAGTTTTATTTGGTTTAGGTATAATCGTTTATTTAATGCTATTAGTTAAAACTGCTTGGCTGTGTGATGATTCATATATAACCTTTAGAACTGTTGATAATTTTATAAATGGATATGGACTTCGCTGGAATGTTGCAGAAAGAGTCCAGACATATACTCACCCTCTGTGGATGTTCCTGATTTCAGCTATATATTTTTTTACTAGAGAAGTATTTTTTACCTCTTTAATACTCTCCATACTAATTTCGTTAGTCACAGTCTATCTGATGGTATTTTATTTACCTAAAAATATTATCAATTCGGTATTAACATTCATACCAATATTGACTTCAAAAGCTTTTCTTGATTTTTCAACTTCTGGTCTTGAGAACTCATTGTCGCATCTATTAATTGCTACCTTAGGGATTATTTATATTAAGAAGGGAGACAATGATAAAATAAATCTGATCAGCGGCTTTTTAACAGCCTTGATTATGTTAAATAGAATGGATTTGATTTTAATGATAATCCCTTTATTAGTTGCCAAACTTTACAATAGCAATAAAAAAGGCATAATATTCTTCTTGATAGGTTTTTCACCTTTCGTATTATGGGAATTATTTTCACTATGGTATTATGGTTTTCCATTTCCAAATACAGCTTATGCGAAATTGGATCCGGGAATATCGAGGATTGAATTATTAAGAGAAGGGTTAAACTACATTAAAGAGTCATTCGTTTTAGATCCTGTTACGTTTATAACAATTTTATCAGCGCTTTTATGGTTATCACTTTCCAAGAGAAAGAACCTTATTCCTATTGGAATCGGAATTGTACTTTATCTAATATATATAATTTTTATTGGGGGTGATTTTATGTCTGGTAGATTTTTCACCACCCCTTTTGTTTTTTCAATTTTAATTTTAAGCTATGCTAGTTTCGAAAAAATGAATACAATTTTTATCACAATATTAGTTTTATTAATTCCTTTTGGCTATATAAGCCTATATAGAAGCATTTATAATGAATCGCATCCTTACTGGAATAAAATAATTTCAAAAAGCTCCAAGTCAGTAATGGATGAAAGAAAATTTTACTTTGATGGTGCTAATTTAGTGGCTACACTGAAAGGTAAAGAAATGCCAACACATTATTGGGTTAAGTCAGGTAGAGAATTAAGAAAAGAAAAGCAAAAATTTTCAATTACCAATAATATCGGTTTCCAAGGTTATTATGCCGGACCAGATTGTTATTTAATTGATAAATTAGCATTAACCGACCCACTAAGATCACGATTACCCTCAAAAGATAATTGGAGGATAGGGCATTATTCCAGAGTTATCCCTGATGGATATGTTGAAAGTATTTTAACAAATGAAAATCATATCCTTGATCCAGATTTGAAGAAATATTATTCTAAACTTACAATTTTGACAAGAGGAAATTTGTTTGATTTATCTAGGTTAATTGAAATTTTACATTTTAATATAGGGAGCTATGATTATCTTTTAGAAAGCTATATTAAAAGACATAATTATTAAAAAAATTATCGAATTTTGATTTGATTGACCAGGTTGCGTTATATTTTATGATATAAATTATCGAGTCTTCTTTGCCCTAATAATTAATTTTTAATATGAATTACCATATTTCAATTATATATCTTGTAAAATGGAATTTAAGTATTTAAAGGAATACCATTCTGAATTTATAGGAATTTTTGTATTCATATTTTACCTGATAACTGTAGGTCGGTCTATAGGTGAAATTGATTCGGGTGAACTTGCATTGGCTCAGGCAACCCTAAGTATTCCACATCCAACTGGATATCCCTTTTTTTCATTAGTTGGTTTTATATTCAGTAAAATTCCATTGCCATTCTCAACTCTCTTTAAGCTTAACATATTAAATTCAATTTGGTGTGCGCTCACAGTAGTTGTTGTGATTAAAACATCATTCTTATTGCTCAAGAATCTACAGATTATATTTAATAAAAAATTTCTGAGAGATGATAATTTTAATTTTACTAATGAGTCGGGGTTAAGAATCATTTCTGTTTTCTCCGGTTTGATGTTTGGATTCAGTGCTACCTTCTGGCTGCAAAGTACTAAAGTTGAGGTTTATGCTTTACAAATTTTTATCACTTCTTTAATTATTTACAGCACAATTAAAATTGCAATTAACTCATTTCAAAAGGAGAGTATAAAAGATCGAAATTATAAGAATGTTCTAAAGGACGGGTTTCCAATTGCATTGTTGATTGGATTAGGATTTTCAAATCATTTAATGACAATCTATTTACTACCGGCATTAGTTCTTACATTCATTTTTTTGTATGGAATAAATAAAGAAAGCATAAAAGCATTTTCAATTCTTATAATTATAGTTTTTGCTATTGCAATTTTATTTTATTTAGGTTTGATGTTCAGAGCACAAATGTCTCCGCCCTGGTCGTATGGTGATCCATCAAATTTGGAAAGGTTAATTGAACATGTTACTGCTAAGGAGTATTCAAAATACTTACTTGATAGCACTGATGGTTTAATTAAACAGGGTTCAAAGCTTCTTAAAATGTTAAGCTTCAATTTTAATAATGAAAAATTTTCTCTTGGGGAATTTGGCTTATCACTATTTCTTGGGATTGCCGGATTACTTTTAATTTTTGTATTACGAAAAAAATTTGTTTCGTTTTTTTTGCTGATAATATTTGTTTCAATCACAACGGCATTAAGTTATAGTATTCCTGATATAAATGAATATTTCCTAGTTACATTTTTGGTTATTAGCATCTGCGCGATATTACCGCTCATAATAATTTTTAATTTCGTTCATAGTAAAAAATTGTTTAAATACATTTTCTATCCAGGACTTTTGTTTTTAATTATTATACAAGTTTTAAGCAATTTTGATTATGCAAATCGCTCGAAATTTTATGTTATAGAAGATTTTTTCAAATCTTTTGTCAATTCACTTCCCGAAAATTCGATTTTCCTAACTGATAACTGGGCTTCAATTTTATCTCCTGCACTTTACTATCAAAATGTAGAAAAGGTGAGACCAGATGTTAATTTCATTAGCCCATCAGGATATATACAATTTGAGTGGTATAGAAAAATCAAAAAACATAAACTCTATGACAGTAGTTATGCAATTATACCAAAAGAAAATTTATTTGTAGCTTATGATATAGGATATAGAATTATTGGAAAAAATATTTTGAAATTACCATCACATTATTCTTTAATACCTTTAAGAAATTTTTATGTTTTAGGCATTGATACTATTTACTATCCTCTTAAACAATTACCAAATGAAATAAGATTTAGTGAAAACATAACCAGTGAATCGGAAAAATATATCAGAATACTTATACCAACTATATTAGAACAGCGCTTGCTGTATGAATTGGAATTTAAAAAGTATCTAAATGCGAAAATTGTTTTTGAAGAATTATTAAGAAGATTTCCGGAATATAAACTTTCTGAAAATACTTTGCGGGTATTGTATCATTATAAAATATTAAATTAAAATTTGGTTAAATGATGGACAAAAATTTATTTCAGAAGTACTATCATATTTTAACGGGAATTTTGGTCTTTGTTATTTATTATCTTACAACTTCCAGATCTATTGGTGAAATTGATTCAGGTGAATTAGCTGCAGTTCAGGCAACTTGGGGAATTGCACATCCGACTGGCTATCCTTTATTTGCAATAACCGGTTATCTTTATTCTAAAATTCCTATCGTTCAACCGCTAATCTTTCAGCTTAATCTTTTACAATGTATCTGGAACGCTCTGACAGTAATGGTTTTAATAAAACTTATTGAAGGTATCCTTTCTAATTTTCATTTTCTGATAAATAAAAAAAGATATCCTTTTTTATCTTTAATCAATTTGAATAATTCTACGATAATCTTTTCTTCAATTATTGGAGGATTAATTTTTGCTTTCAGTATTACCTTCTGGAAACAATCTACAAGAGTTGAAGTTTATTCCTTACAAATATTTTTAACTTCAATAATTCTTAATTTCCTCTTTAGGTTTTTAATCAACTATTCAAAATCTGAAACAATAAAGAATTCGGAATGGTATTATTTAGCAATAATAATCGGATTAGCTTTTTCAAATCACCTGATGACGCTTTACCTTTTGCCAGCTACAGTTTATCTCTTCTTTCTGATAAATAAATTTCAAAAGAAATCGTTTCTAATGTTTTTGAAATTATTTTTAATATCATTTTCAATTGCATTTTCCTTTTACCTGTTAATGATGTTTAGAGCGCAAAGTGATCCTGCATTTACTTTTATGAACGAACCAAAATCATTTAGCGCTTTGATTGACTATGTACGCGGGAAGTATTATGAAAGTAAAATGTTTCAGGGTGTTGATTCTATTAAACAGCAATCAATGCAGTTTTTGAAAATATTAAGTTTCGATAAAGAGACTGGTTTCACAGGTGGTGAATTTGGGCTTATCATATTTTTTGTATTTAGCGGACTAATTTTCACTCTTACTTTTCTAAAAAGATTTTGGCTTATTTATCTGCTAATTATCGGCACTTCACTCTTTTTCGTGCTTAATTATTCAATACCTGATATTGATGAATATTTCCTTGTCATATTTTTGCTGTTTACTCTTGCATCAGCTATCATTTCTGCAGTAATAATAAGTTTAACCGACAGGTTTAAGTTTATAGCTGTTACATTATTTTTAGTTCTAATTGGTTGGCAGGTATATAATAACTATCCTGAAATTGATAGGAGTAAAGATTATGTTGTTGAAGATTATGCAAAAGCAATTCTTCATCAACTGCCTTCAAATACAATTCTGCTTACAAGTGATTGGCCTCTTTTCGCGGCACCATCTTTCTTTTTACAATATGCTCTTGATTATCGCAAAGATGTTGAAGTTTTGGGAGTCGAAATGCTACCGTTACCTTCCTATAAACTCGAAGTAAAGAAAAAATTTGGCTCTGTTGAAAACCTTCTGAGTCAGGATTATTACATTACTTTTGATGTATTCAAAGACTATATCAGGAAGGGAAAATTTAACCTGGGAAATAAGACTATTATTCCGGAAGGTTTTTGCTTTAAACTTTCAAATGATAATTCTTATAGCGAATACTATCCTGAACTTCCAAAGGTTAGATTTCTGGAAAGAAGAACAATTTTTCATGAATATATATATCATCTAATTGGATTTATGATTGAAACTAGGGCTAGATATGAATTACAACATCAAAAAGTTGACAAAGCTGAAATGTTTCTCACATTATTAGTCAAAGATTATTCTGATTATTCTTTAAGCCCGGAATTAAAATCTTATCTTAAATAAATTTCTCATTTATTATTAAAGGAAGATTTTACTTCTTCGGTAAGAAATTTTTTCCTTCTTCTGATTCTATCTAATTAAGTACATCCAGCAAAAAGTATTTTTTACTGAAATTCGGTAAAAAGTATCTGTAAAAACTTCAATCATAGTATTTATACTTAAAAATTTTTAAAAATTCTATTTGGGATTTCCTCTTATCAATTGTACAAGTCTGTGGCATAATTCTTTAAGCAATTAGAATCGAAAGCAAATGATAGTTAAAGATTCGATATAAGTTGAATAAAAAATGTTCTTGTAAATATTGCTTGTAGAATTTGCCGATGGAAATGCATAATGTTAGAAAATTCAAAAATGAATTAACAGAATCATCGGCACAAAATTTAATTAGTTAATAAGCGAGGCAAAATAAATGGGACAACAACAATTACTTTTAATAGTTCTTGGGGTTATAATAGTCGGAATAGCAGTAGTTGCGGGAATTCTGATATTTAAACAGCAATCGATAGAGAACAAAAGAGACATAGTAACTAATGAAGCTCATAATATTGCAACACTTGCTATTCAGTATTATAAAAAAGCAAAACTTCTTGGTGGCGGTCAATATAACTATGCTGGCTGGGATGTACCGAATGATCTTAAAGTTACTCACAATGGCTCTTACACAGCGACTGTAACTCCACCAGATAAAGTGGAAATTATCGGAATTGGCAATGAGCTCGTTTCGGGCAGCGATTCAATAAAAGTAAAAGTAACTGTAACGGGAACTCAAATACAAACTGAAATACTTAATTAACTTATTCACAAAACAAATAAAGGAGATCTAAAATGGGTCAACAACAACTTCTCTTAATAGTGCTTGGCGTTATCATAGTTGGTATCGCAATAGTAGTTGGTATCAATCTTTTCAATGCTAATGCTGAAGAATCAGCTAAAGATACAATGGTATCTGAAGGAACTAATCTTGGTGCATTAGCTCAGCAATATTACAAGAAACCAACTGCAATGGGCGGTGGCGGAAATACCTTTACTGGTTGGACTATTCCAACAACATTAGACTCAACTCCAACTGGTAGCTGGACATCAACAGTAACCTCTACTTCAGTTGTTCTTACAGGTAATCCTCACGAATATACCTGGACTGTAACAACCACTGTTGGACCACAGACAATTGTTTCAGTAGTTAACGACTAATTCTAGTCTGATCACTAAGAGCTGACAATTATTTGTCAGCTCTTTTTTATTTTAAACCAATCAAACACTTCTATAAATCTCTAACAAAAATCATTTTCAAAAAACTTTTTTTAATAGCTTTAATTGTTTGGTCAAAATTCCTTTTGCAATATTTTATCCTACTCTTTAGAAAGTAAAATTTCTGAAATTATCTTGGTTAGAAAAAATATTTTTATATCATCATATCCTTTTGTCTTCCCTTGCTCTATTTAAATTTAATAAGTATAAATTTATTTGAGCATTTAATCTGCTTTGAATTAAATGATATAAATACTCACCTTATGCAGCAAATAAATACTTTTACCCAATCTTTCCGCAACACAGACTAAAGGCTCTGTTGCATAATTTCAGAACTAATATTTATAAATCCTCTACGAGGATTTATTCTTTTTTAGATTTATTTCTTTACAATAATCTGACCTCTACGAGGTCAAAAACTTATAAGGAACATTGTAGATGTTCAATTTTTGTAAAAATGGGATAAACAAAGTAAAACAGATCCTTGTAGAGGATCAACAAAAATAGTTATGCAACACTCTCTTAAGGGTGTGTTATGATCTTACAACATTTATTTATTTAAATGCTGCGAATGGGGCTGTCTAATAAGTTATAAGTTAAAAATTGTCAGGCTGAGCCTGCCTGACGGCAGTCAGGTTTGTCGAAGACTGACAATTTGGACTAAGATCACACTTCGACATCCGTCTCCGTCAGTTGACGGATGACGGATCAGTGTGACATAAAATTTACTTTTTAGGCAGCACCTTACGCAAATCTGTGAAACCTTCAAGTTTGGTTAAAAGTGTAGTTAAAATAAAAGAAAAATTCTTAATCATTTCAGAAAACCCCGAAGGTTTTTATCAAATGTGCGTAACATAATTTAATTAAAAGAAACCCATTCAATAAAAGTTGTAAGAATTTTTTACTTAGTATTTCCTTTTTTCAGATAGATTGTTAAAAACACCTTAATAAGTTCGATAATTGAACAAAAAACCGCTAATATTTCTGGAACTATATTTGAAATTGATTGACTAATAAAAACAAACACGAGTAAGAAATGGTCGAATTCAAATTCACAGCTCAAAAAGTTAACGGTCAGACAATTACCGGTACTCTTTCAGCTAATGCTTTCAGTGAAGGAAAGAAAAAACTTGCAGCACTTGCAGAGAAAAATCAGTTAAAGGTTCTTTCCATCGAAAAGAAAAGAACTTTTCTCTACAAAGCTCAAAAGGGGAATGATAAACCTATAAAAGGTGAACAGAAAGCTTTCAACAAAAAAGAAGTTGAAGATGCTTTAACCCGTCTTGGTTATAAAGTAATTTCTGTTAACCAGAAGCTAATAGACTTCCAGGCAAAACCACCTGTGGCTGAAATCGTAACATTCGTAAAAATCAGTGCTGAACTTCTCGAGCAAAAATTATCTTATGGCGAAATTCTTAACCTGCTTATAAACGACACACAGAATGCTACACTCAAGAACACATTAAAAGAAATTAATAATGAACTTAAGAAAGGTGCTGATAGTCAGGTTACTTTCTTAAAATATCAGGATGTGTTTGGTAAGTTTACTGCTTATATGCTTGGTCTTGCTTCAAAGTCCGGTAATATGACTGAGATATATAAAGCTACAGCAAAGTTTCTTGAGCGACGACAGGAGTTCAGAAAAAATTTGAGAAGCGCGCTTATAACTCCTATGGTAACAGTGTTTGTGTTATTTCTTGCAGTAATCTTTTATGTGGGTTATATATTTCCTGAAACAGCAAAGTTGTTTGTTCGTTTCGGAGTAGAGCTTCCACCAATGACTGCATTTACATTGAAGATTAGTGACTTTTTAGTTGAGAATCCTTATCTTGTGGCGGCATTTTTTATTATTCCTCCAATAGGATTGTTCTATTTTTCAAGAACTGAGAAGGGTGCTTATCTTATTGATAAATGGATTTTAACTTTGCCTGTTATCGGACCATTGATTCATAAAACCTTAATTGAAGTTTTTTGTCGCGTGTTCTATGCTTTGTACAGTGGTTCTGCAGAAAGTATTGAACCGATTAGAATTGCCGCTGAAGCTGCCGGTAACAGATATTTTGAAGATAGAGTAAAAAATGTTGCAATTCCTCTTATGATTAAAAAAGGTATTGGAATTACAGAAGCATTTGAATCTTCAGGAGTTTTTACTGAGACGGCACTATCAAGATTTCACTCAGGAGAAGAAACTGGTACAATCAAAAATACAGCATTGCAGTTAGCTAACTATTATGAAGCAGAAACGGTTTATAAACTTAAAAATCTAATTGAACTTATTCAGGTTGCAATTGCAATGATAATAATGGTCGTAATGATAGCATTAACATTAGTATCAGCTGAAACTGCAACAGTAAGACCTAAAACACCAGGAACTGCAGCAATAACAAATACGGAATTCAGAATAACATGATTGATACAAATCTCGAGATGAGCGATAAAATCGGTTATCTCCTTTATAAAAAGGGGATAATCGATGCTCAAACACTTGAGAGGGCTATTAACGCCAAGAATAATGATAAGAGTAAAGTAAAAAGAAATCTTGCACAGATATTGGTGCAGGATTTTGGTTATGACCACGATGTAATCTTTCGTGAAGTTGCAATCCTTTACGCATTCCGTGAATTAGATACCAAGCCAGAAGAAATTTCAGAGAACCGACTTCAATTAATCCGAAACCTTATTGAAAGCGGTGGAGAAAATCTTAAAAAGCAAATGCTTGAACACGGTGTTATTCCATTTATGTTTGATGATCGCAACCGTGATAAATTAATTCTCGCCGCAACTGACCCTACAGATAGAGAAATTGCTAAGATTGCATTCGGACTTAATGCAAAGAAGCATGAAGTAATTTTCATAAAGAAAAAAGATTATGATAAACTCATTAACATTATTCTTCCACCTGAAAATGAATTTCTTAAAGAATTAGAAAAAGAGCAGCAGGAATTTCTTGAGTCGCCAATTGATGATGGCGGAATTGATGAACAGGAACTTGAGGCAGAGATAAACCGAAGTGCACTTATAAACCTTGTTGAAGGTGCATTGATTGAAGGAGTTAGAAAAGGTGCGAGTGATATTCACTTTATTCCACGCTCAGGGAATAAAACGGACATAATGTTCAGAATAGATGGCAACTTACAACTCTGGCATACACAGGAGAACACTTTACCTGAAGCTGTTGTTGCAGTTGTAAAAGATCGTTCAAAGGGAATGGATAGATTTGAAAGAGAAATGGCACAGGATGGTTTTATACAAAGAGAGATTGATAATCATATAATCAGATTCAGAGTTTCTATTCTTCCAATGGTTGGAACCGAGCTTAGGAACAAATTTGAAAGCGTTGTTATAAGAATTCTTGATGACAGAAAAGTTATTAAGGACCTTGATAAACTTGGTCTTGCAGGTTATGCTAAGAAAGCTTTTGAAAAAGCTATTAACGAACCACAAGGAATGGTAATCCTGACTGGACCAACGGGAAGTGGTAAGAGTACAACATTGGTTGCAGCACTTTATCAGGTAATTACACCGGAAGTGAATGTTCTAACAGTTGAAGACCCTGTTGAATATGTTATTGAAGGAGCTCGTCAGCTAAAGATTGGTTTTAAGATGAACTTTGAACAAGCCATCAGATCAATACTTCGTCACGATCCTGACATCGTGTTGGTTGGTGAGATGAGAGATAGAGAAACAGCTGAGACCGCTATTAAACTTGCTAACACAGGTCACTTAACATTCTCAACGCTTCACACGAATGATGCTCCGAGTGCTGTTTCAAGATTATATAAAATGGGAATTGAACCATTCCTTATTGCTTATGCAATCAATCTTATAGTTGCACAAAGACTCATACGAAAACTTTGTAACAATTGTAAGAAAAAAGTTGTTAACTTTGATGAAGAACTTATGAGTGCTGCAGGATTGAATATTGCAGAGTGGAGAAACTATACTATTTATCAGGCAGTGGGATGCGACCAATGCAATCATACCGGTTATAAAGGAAGAATTGCAATTCACGAAGCTTTATACTTTACTAAAGAAATAAGACATATTATTGTTCGTGCTGGTGAAGAAGTAGATGAAGAAAAAATTCGTGAACAGGCAAAGAAAGATGGAACACTTACCTTGAGGGAAGCCGGCTTTGAAAAAGTTAAGATGGGCTTAACTTCAATTGAAGAAGTTCTTGCGAATACAACAGAACAGTAAAATTTTATTGCAACTTGTAAAATTTACCTTACTTTTAAGGACAATTGATTAAAAAAAAATCTAAATGTCGTTAAAACTTTTTTCAAAGTCTGGTATAGTTTTATATATAATATTATATATGTAAAATAAATTTCAGGGAGTTTTGTGAACGTTCAAGAAGAAAAAAAAGTACTTGAAGTTTTTTGTAGAACAATTCCCGAAGGTCTGTTTGGTCCTGATCGTGTTCACTACATAATTGAAAATATAGATAAGATAAAAGATCAGGATAAAATTCTTCTCCGAAAACTTTTCAATAAATTTCTTACAAGCATGATTGAGCGTGACGCTTCAGATATTGAAGTCGGAGGTCACGGTAACTGCGGCTACATCTGGATGCGTGTATATGGTAATAAAGAAAGAGCTAAAGACCTTCCTCAATTTTCAGATGATGAAGCTGCTACAATCATAATAAATCTACTTAATTCAAATCAGAGAAAACACCTTTGGGAAAATAAAAACCTCGACTTCAGTTATACATTTCTTTACGAAAGAAGAAATGTAAATGTAAGATTCAGAGCTGATGCATATTTTGATCTCGATACTCTCACTTTAAATATGAGAGCAATAAATCAATCTATCAGACCTCTGGCAAGTCTTGAATTTCATCCTAATGTTGTTAGAACAATGAGCCACGGTTATATCAAGTTCGGCTTATCTTTAATTACCGGTATAACTGGTTCAGGTAAATCAACAACTCTTGATTCAATTGTAGATCACCACAACAAATTTGATCCTTGCCATATTATTATTATAGCTGCACCAATTGAATATGTTCACACTTCAAATGTTTCATTAATTAAACACCGTGAAGTTGGAAGAGATGTTGCAACATTTAAAGATGGAATTGTTCAGGCATTAAGACAAGACCCTGATATAATTATAGTTGGTGAGATGAGAGATCCTGATACAATTATGGCCGCACTTGAAGTGACGGATACGGGTCATAAAGTATTTTCAACATTGCATACATCATCAGCCGTTGAATCTATAGATAGAATTATTGCCGAAGTTCATCCCACAGAACAGGAGCGCGTAAGAAACAGATTAGCTGATGTTCTTATTTCAATAGTATCTCAGAAACTTGTTCCAAGTCTTGACGGAAAGCGTGTACTTGCTAAAGAAGTACTGATTGTTACTCCGAGTGTTAAAGCCGCAATAAAGAATAACAACACAAGTGAAATTTATATGATGATGAATCAGGGTGGTGCTCAGGGAATGATCACTATGGAACAAGATTTAAAGAGATTATATTTGGAGAAGAAAATTTCATTAGAAACAGCAATCACATACGCAAATAACAAAACAAGAATTCATCAAATATTAGCAGCATAAAAAATGAAGACAATCGCCTGCATATATTGCGAAGGCAATGATACAAAACTTGCAGTCGTAACTAAAGAGAAAGGCAGTACTAAACTTAAAGTACTAAGTACTGCTGCAGTTGATGTTGTTGCTCCGAAAGTCGGAACTGAAGCATCAACACCCTTTAGTCTCGATACTGAAGGACTTCAGCTTGAAGGGATTGATACTGGCCAGGATGCTGGTGGACTGATTGGACAAGCCGATTCACCCAGCATTATTGCAATGGCTCAGGCATTCAAGAATATCAATCCTGCAAAAGTTGAATTCATCCCGGCACTAACAGAACCTGCCATTTTCTACCACACTTATGAGGGAAGAAAAGACCTTAAACCTCAGAAGATTATTGAATCTTTAATAAATGAAATAAGAGATTCAAAAAATATTAATGTAGAAAAAGGCAGCATTGATTATACGGAACTGTCAGATGGTGGATTACTCGCCGCTTTTGTTGACGGACAGGTTGCTTGTGTTAGTTTGATTAATGGAATTGCAAATCATTTCGGAAAGAAATTCTTCAAAGTTCCAACAATCAAAAGTGCTGATGTTGCACTCGCATACTATGTAGCTAAACGAAAAAAATTCTTTCCTGATGATCAAAGTCTTATCGTTTATATCGGAAAAGAATACAGCAAACTTATTTTCCTGCATGGAAGAAAATTAAAACACATCGGAACTACGCTTGATATCGGAACGCTTAATCTTCACACTTATGATGTTTACTTCTCCAAGATTCTTCTTGAGATGGAAACCGGAGGAGTTTCATCACTTGATAATATTATTGTGTGCGGCGAAGATGATTCCGAAAATCTGATTCTTTCATTCTACGGAACTTTTCCTGAAGCTAATGTTAGTCGTCTTGAATTTGATGATTTTGATTTATCTTCGCTTAGTGATGAAGTTAAAAGCAAGATTTCTTCTTTCAGTGTTCCTATGGCAATTGCTACTGAGTTCTTCGATGAGCTTGCTAAAGAACATAAAGGAATTAATCTTCTTCCAAAATATATTTCTGAAGAACAAAAGTTTTTCCAGTTCTCCTGGCATAGCTTTGCTGTTCTTCCGTTATTATTCATCGCGCCATTTTTAATTACGCTTAAAGTATTGCAGAATAATAAAGATGCAGAACAGCTTGATCAGGAAATAACTCAGAAAACAATTTTGCTGAGACAGAATCAGGAAGTGCTTTCAAAGATTGCTGAGCTGGAAGGAAAGATTAACAGTTTTGATCAGACAGTTGCAATACTTGATTCAGCTTCTGCCGGTGCTGGTGTATGGCACGAAGTAATTTCTGATATCGCTAACTTTGCCGGAAGAAAACAAAATCTATGGCTGTCAAGAATCTCCAAAGATGAAGGACCAACAGTTCTGCTTGAAGGATACGGACTTGATAGACCGGCTCTTAGCGAGTTTGCATACAACTTAGAATCAGCAACTCTGAAGAGTGTTCTTTATGAACCACTCAGAGAGCAAAATGCTTATAAATACAATATAATTTTCGATATATCTTCATATCCAAAGAAGAAAAATGAATAAAAAATTACGAAGTACTCTGGTTCTTCTAGGTCTTCTTGTTGTAATCGTTGCAGCGGGAATGATTTATCTTATTTTTATCCAGGGAAAAAAGCTGGATGAAAAAAGAGAAAAATTAAAAGAGCTCAATGCAAAGGTTATTGATCCTGTTGAGCTTAATAACCGCTATATGGAATTAGCAAAAAGATCAGCTGAACTGGATTCAATACTTGCACACCGGAAATTCAACATTCCGCAGAATCTCTCTTCAATAAAGTTTTTTAACTTTATTAATAATGTTACATCAGGATTCTCTGATCAAACTCAGGTGAATGTTGAATATCTTGATCAAAACCAGGATAAAGAGTTTCTTACTCATTCCTATAAACTTTCAGGTTTTGGATACTTCAACGAAGTTTACAAACTGATTTACTCAATCGAGCAGAGTAAAGAGTTGAAGAAAATCAAAACCATTAGTTTTGGTAACCTGGTTAAGACAGATAAAAATCAGAATCCATTGTTCCTTGTAAATTTTACAATGGATGTTCTGGTATATTTTTCCACCGACAGCAGATTTGCACCAGCAGTGCCAGTTGAAAACAATCTTGCAACTGGTCAAATTTATGATGCATTCTTCCCGTTAATCAGAAACGAGATTCCACCAAATGTTGATGGTTTGCTTGATGTTCAGGGTGCAAGATTGCTTGCTTTAATTCCGGAAGGTGCTTTTATAGCTGACACAAAAGGAAATACTTATCTGGTTTGGGAAGGTGAGCAGGTTTACTTGGGTTATCTTACCAAGATTGATTATCAGAACAGCAAAGTCAGCTTCGTTCTTAATAAAGGTGGTATAATAGAAAATGTCGTTCTTGAATTAGATCGAACAGAGTTTAATAAGAAAAAATAAGAGAAGTAAAATGAAAACAATAACTTCAATCTTAATAATTGTGTTTGTCTTAATTGGGGATGTTCTCCCTCAGCAGCGTCTTGAAAAACAATTCAAGACCTTCAGAAATCCCGATGAGCTTGTGACTCTTTCACAGTCGCTCCCATTTAATGAAGCAATTGCATTGCTTAGTAAAGTGAGCGAAACAACAACCGGAAAGAGGGTCGTCTCAACGATTGACTCAAAAGATCCAATCGGTATTGAGATAGAAGCAATGCCTTATGATAAAGCACTGCTTGTGATTGTTCAATACAATGGTTATATCTTCGAAGAAACTGAAGATGTAATAATTGTAAAAAGACCCGGTGAAGATAAGTTAAAATCACTGCCAGAATATGCATCGTTTGATACAAGAGAAGTAAAAATCTCCGCTGTATTTTTTGAAATGAATGTTTCAGAGTCAAGAAAACGCGGTATTGATTGGAAAATACTTTTATCTAAAGGCGATTGGAATGTTGGTGCTGAATTATTTACTCAAACTTCGTCGCAGCAGCAACAGCAAACAAGACCACCAGAACTAAACTTAACAAGTGAAGCATCCGGTAAAGTTGGAAGTTTCTTCGGAGAAGCAACTGCCCTATTCAGATGGTTTGAAGAAGAAAGTCTTGGTGAGATCATAGCTAATCCATCAGTTGTGGTCAGAGATAAAAATCAGGGAAGAATTCAGGTTGGTTCGGATTTCTCAGTAAGAACAAGAGACTTTGCCGGTAATACAGTTGAAAAGTTTTTCCCGACCGGTACAATCATAGAAGTTACACCATATATATATAATGAAAAAGGTGTAGATTATATTTTACTTAAAATTCTTGTTGAAAGAAGTTCATTCTCATTAAATGAACAAACTACTGAAATCAGGAAAACCAATGCTTCAACTCAGATTCTTATGCTGAATGGTGAAGAAACCGTTCTCGGAGGTTTGTTTGTTAATGAAGAAACCCAAACCAGAAATGGTATCCCGTTCCTTAAAGATTTACCAGGCTGGTTCTTTGGTTTGAGATATTTGTTTGGTTCAGACCAGATAGTTACAACTAAAAAAGAACTTGTTATTCTTCTTAAAGCTGAGTTATTACCAACTCTTGAAGAACGACATAAGAATCCGACTTCTGACAATTTAATTATGAAAGAAAGAGTTGAATCGAATAACAGGATTAAGTTCTATCAGTTGAATGGGACTGAATCAATAGAAAACAGGTAACTTAAATGGAATCTATTCTGATAGTTGACGATGATATTAATTTATGCAAAGTTCTTAGTGAAGAACTATCAGAGGTAGGTTACGAAGTAAATTATGTTAACAATGGTTTTGAAGCATTAGATTTTCTGAGAAAAAAATCGGTTGATCTAATGCTTCTTGACCTTAAAATGCCGGGAATTGATGGCTTTGAAGTTTTGAAAGAAATGGAACATCGCGATCTTAAAGCTAAAGTTATTGTTCTTACAGCTTATGCAGATGTTAAGAGTGCAATTGACTCTGCTAAAATGGGTGCGAATGATTTTCTCAGCAAACCTTATGACTTTGATGAGCTTTTGATCACCATCAGAAAAGTACTCCAAAAAGAGTAGAGATAATGATACCAAATGAAAATAAGCTTCCGAATACTGCTTATAAATTTTACTGTTGTTGTTATAATACTCCTTTCAGCCGCTACAGTTTTTTACTCGCTGATTTTTAATACACTCAACTCTCAACAAACCAAAAATTTAATTAACTCATCCAACAGCTTTATCTATACTTTTCAGAAATTGCTATCTGATCTTGATGATGAACTTTTATTTTTTGTTGAGAATAAAAATCAGAACAAGTCAGCTTTACTTAATTCAAAAACATTAGACTTCGTTATTCTCACTAAGTCAGATGAAAACACTATTGAAAATATTTCCTTAAGTAAAAATGCTCTTACTAATTCAGAAGTAAAGACTATCCATAAATTTCTTGAGATAAACCCACTTGCAGTAATTAAGAAAAAGAAATTTGAAGGACGAACTTATTACTATGGAAAAATCTTAAACCTGAATTTTATTGAAGACATAGCTCAACGAATTAATGCTGAAGTTGCAATCATCTGGGAAAACTCTGCCGCGGAAATTTCTAATCCCACAATGAACAGAGAATATCTTTATCTTATAAATACTGCTTATAATTACCTGAGGAACAAGAATAGTTTTGATATTTACACTCAGGGAACTAAAGCATCAGATATTCTCGCAACTTTGTATAAAACCAATTCAGATGATTTGTTCAAAGCCAACATATCATTTCTGATTTTTAATAAAATGGGTGAAGCAGCAACTCTTCGCGATACTCTGAAAAATGTTCTTTTCATCATCGGATTTGTTGGAATAATAATTTCACTCATTCTTACTTATCTTCTTACAAATAAAATCAGAAGACAAATTGGTGAACTTAGTTTTGCAACTGAGCAGATAAGAACCGGTAATTATAATATTCGTGTTCCGCTCAAAGGTAAAGATGAAGTTGCAAAGCTTGGCGACGCTTTTAATCTTATGCTTGATGAAATTGTAAAAAATCAAAAAGAGATGAATGATTATACTGAGTTTATTACTCTGATCAATAAAAATCCTTCGTTGAAAGAAATTTCAGATGCGGCGTTGAAAAAAATTATTAATACTTGTGGTTTTACTGTCGGAGCAATTTACTCTGTAGATGATGATGAGATTAATTTTATTACTTCATTCGGACTTGGTAATAATAAAATTGGCAGTGAGAATAATATCTTTTACAAAAAAGTTCTTGAAACAAAGGAGCCCTTAACAATTGAATCAGATAATTTTCTGCCTGTTGCTTCTACAGGAATTTTTGATATCAAAATTAAATATCTTCACATCCGTCCGGTTATTTACTCAAATAAGATAGTTGCAATTCTGGAATTTGGCTCACTGAATAAACCTTCGGATGAAGCAATAAGATATCTGTCCAAAATTCAGGAACAGTTAGCAGTTGGTTTAACTAATGCAAAAGCTTTCGTGCAGTTGGAGAATTTTGTCAAAGAGTTAAGCCGCCTGAATGAAGAAATGCAGAAGCAAAATGAGCAAATTAAAAATCAGAACGAAACTTTGTTAAAACTTTCTGAACAGCTGAAAGAAAAAGCTAAAGAGCTTGAAATACAAAAAGAGAAAGCTGAAGAATCAACTAAACTTAAATCGCAGTTCCTTGCCAGTATGTCGCACGAACTTCGCACACCAATGAATTCTATCCTTGGATTAACTGAACTTATTCTTGATAAAGCTCAGCTTGATGATAAAAACAGAGAACGGTTAGAAGTTGTTTTGAAAAGCGGCAAGCGACTTATGAATTTGATTAATGATATTCTTGACTTGTCGAAAATAGAAGCAGGTAAGATGGAGATAAGAGAAGAAGAAATTCTATTAGAAGAATTAATTGAAGATGTCTCTTCCACAATTCAACCGCTGATAAATGAAAAAGCTTTGAGATTTACAATCAATCGTAAATGCGATACCAGATTAATCATCACGACTGATAAAGGAAGAGTTTCTCAGGTGCTTATAAATCTTCTTGGCAATGCTGTTAAATTCACTGATAAAGGAAATATTGAATTAAGTGTTGCGATTACTGATGATAATTTTCTTGTCTTTTCCGTTAGTGACACCGGAATCGGAATTCCCGAAGATGCACAGAAGATTATATTCGAAGAATTCAGGCAAGTTGATGGTTCTACAACCAGAAGATACAGCGGTACAGGATTAGGGTTGGCAATTTCAAAAAAGATAATAGATCTGCTTGGTGGAAAAATCTGGGTTAAAAGTATAGTTGGGAAAGGGTCAATCTTTTCATTTACAATTCCTTTCCATTACAAAAGTGAAAGCTGGAAAACAAAACAGCAAATTGATTCGATTGAAATTGCGAAACAAAATACTGATAAACCAATTCTTGTAATTGATGATGATCCTGATGTGCGCTTTACAATTGGACAGTATCTAACCACGCGAGGTTACGAAGTTATTTTTGCATCTAATGCTGAAACAGGAATTAAACTCGCGATTGAGCATAAGCCTTTTGCCATTACTCTTGATGTAATGCTGCCTGATAAAGATGGCTGGACAGCATTGAAAGAACTTAAAGAAAATCCTCACACCAAAGATATTCCGGTAATACTCATATCTTTTATTGGCGAGAAAAATGTTGGATTGGGTCTGGGAGCATTTGAGTATCTTGTAAAACCAATTACATCAGAAAATCTTTTAGCAGCATTCGATAAACTTGAAGCATCAACAAAAAGAAAAATTCAGAAAATAGTTATAGTTGATGATGATGAGCTTGAGTTTGAAAAGTTTACAAGAGAATTTAAAAGTGAAAGCATCACAATAGAATATATTCAGGACAGCGAATATGCATTTAACAAAATTGCTGAGGTTCAACCTGACTTAATTATTATTGATCTGATAATGCCAAAGGTTGATGGAATTACTCTCACTCACAAATTAAAAAACAGTCCAATGACCAGAAATATTCCCGTAATCATAAGCACAGCAAAAGATTTAACTGACAGTGAAAAGCAAGAACTGAATTCTATTGTTGAACACATTGCAATCAAATCTCAGGGTCATCCGATGGATGTACTTAAAATTGTCCGTGACAGAATCAAGCAGCAGGAAGATTCGAAGTATCCAACAAGTATTGAGGAAAAAAGTAAAACAGAATTAGCAGGTAATACCGTAGGCATAAGTAATTTGAAACAAAAAGACAGAGAAGAAATATTAATTGTTGATGATGATCCCGATACACTTTTTACAATGAATGAATTAGTTCAAGCTTTGGGGTATAAAACTTATCTGGCTAAATCAGGAATTGAATGCCTGAAAATGCTGGATCACATTAAACCTGATTTAATTTTGCTCGATATTATGATGCCTGGAATGGACGGCTTTCAGACTTTAAAGAATATTCGTTCTATAAAAAAGATGAGCGATGTTCCGGTTTATGCAGTTACTGCTAAAGCAATGGCAGGCGACAAAGAAATTATTCTTAAAAACGGTTTTAATGATTACATACCAAAGCCGGTTAACTCAACAATTATTTCAACTAAGATTAGTCAGCTTTTCTTAAAAGTTAAATCAAATTCAGTATGAAAAAAATATTAGTTATAGATGATCTTCCGGAAAATGTTTTTATGCTTCAGGATAGATTGGAGCATGAAGGTTATGAAGTAATAACTGCATATAACGGTTCAACAGGAATTGAGAAAGCATTAAGTGAACTTCCGGATTTAATCCTGTTAGATGTGATGATGCCTGATATTACTGGAATTGAAGTATGTCGCAGACTTGTAAATGACCCCGCAACAAAAGATATTCCTATTATTCTTGTTACAGCCAAATCCGGTGCAGATGATACGAAAGAAGGACTTGAGGCTGGTGCGTTCGATTATATAAAAAAACCATTCAATAGAATTGAACTTCTTGCAAGAGTTAAGTCAGCATTAAAATTATCCGAAGCGCATAAACTTCTTTTGGAAGCAGAAAAGCGCGATACTTTTATGGCTACTGTAGTAACTGCAAACCATAAAATCAAGCAACCACTTACACTTCTGAGTTTATCCTCTGCTGCAATAAAACGGGAACTTGAGAAGGATGAAATATCTAAAGATCTGATATTGAAAAGGATGAATTATATTGACATAGCAATTAAAGAAATTACAGATGTACTTAATCAGTTAAATGAAATCAGGACACCGATTCTGTCTAAGTACACTTCCAATATTAAAATGGTAAAACTTGATGAAGATAATGAGGAAGAAAATAAAGAAGTGATAGAATGATTAAAGAAGTTCCTGAATTGTCTTTAACATTGTTTCGAACTCATATGGCTTAAGAAGCTTGCTATTGATTTTAACTTTTTCCAAATCAGCATCTTCAAAACTTATACTTCCGGATGAAAGTATCACTGGCATATTAAAGTTTCTTTTTCTCAACTCTGCTACACATTCTAATCCGTTCATCTGCGGCATATTGTAATCAATAATTAAAAGGTCAACTTTTATTTCTTCTGTTAAAACCTGTATTACTTCTTCAGAGGATTTTACTTTAACTACGTAATAGCCATAAGTCTCGAGCATTTCACCAAGAATATCGCTTAACATTTCTTCATCATCTGCAAGCATAATAATTTTATTAGCGGCTTTTGTCTTATCAATTTTATTCGGTTCAAAAACAGGAATGTAAACATCAAATGTAGTACCTTCACCAACTTTACTGGAAACATCAATATGGCCGTTGTGAGCTTTAATTATTCCATAAGTAACATATAAACCCAAGCCGGAACCCGCATCTTTCTGTTTTGTAGAAAAGTAAGGATCAAAAATTTTTGAAAGATTTTCTTCATCAATTCCAACACCGGTATCACTCACAGACAATTTAACATACTTGCCTTTGTCCAAGAGAGGATAATTGATTGAATTTTTATCATCAATTAAAACGTTCTCAGCAGCAATAATAATTTTACCTTTTCCTTCAATAGCTTCTTTTGCATTTACGCAGAGATTTAAAAGTATCTGATAAATTTCTGTACTGTTGCCAAGAATACTATGCAGATTGCTTTCTACTTTTTCTTCAATTGTAATGTTCTTCGGGAAAGTCTGTACGATAACTTTTATAAGTTCGTTTAATAAAAGATTCGGATAAACAATTTCTTTCCTCTTCGGAGTTGGTTTGCCAAATGCAAGTAATCCTTTTGTTAAATCCTTTGCTCTGATAGAACAGTTCTCAATATTATCAATCAATCTTGTTACCGATTCAGTTGCAGGAACTCTGTTTCTTAACAGATTAAGACTGCCGAAAATACTTGAGAGAAGATTATTAAAATCGTGAGCCATTCCACTGGAAAGTTTTCCAATCGTTTCGAGTTTTTGTGCCTGTAATAACCTTGATTCCAATGCCTGATTTAGTTCACGCGTTTTAATATTACTTATTGCAAATGAAAGTATTGTCGCAAATTGCTCTACAATACTGATATGAGATGAAGAAAATGTGCTGTTTAGTTTACCTAAAATAATTTCTGATTGTAATACATTATCGAAATAACACGGCGCAATACAAATTGATTCGCAGTTAAGTGATTGTACTAATCCATAACCAATATTGTTTTGATGATTCAGCGCAAGCAGTGGTCTTCTGTTTAGCTCGAGCCATTTTGTGATGAAGGATGAATTATAATTTACAGCTTTCTCAATTTCTTCTTTTGATGTGAGAATATTCTGTGGATCAAAGTAGATATATTGTTTTTTATCTTCTCTGTTGTGAAGAACAACAATTCCGAAGTCACTTTTTGTAATGTTATAAAGTCTTGAGAGAACTTCTTCTGAAATAATTTCAACTGATTTTTCTTTAAGCAAGAGTACAAGAATTTCCTGCAATTCTTTTTGGAATTTCAGGTTCTGAATAATCTGATCATTCTGAATATCGCCGCTATAATCCGAAAGAGGGAACAATTCAACAAAAAAAGCACCGGTATCATTTTTCTTCTGTTGAGAAATTGGAGTGATTATTAAATTTTTTCCGTAAGATGGAAGAGGTACTACTATTGATTTGGAGCCTGAAGTTAATTCACTTTCATTGGGAAGTGAAATGTTAAAAAGACTTGTTAAGGATATACCTTTAATTCTGCCAGTTCCGGCAGTTTTCTTAAAACTTTTATTAAACCATGTTACTTTAAAAGTTTTATCAGTTAATGCAATTCCAGTATTCTGAAGTTCAAATAAATCGATTGCATTAAATCTTCTTAACAAATCATCAGACATTTAATCAGTTCTGCTTCAATTCGTATTTTTTAATCTTTGTATAAAGAGTTTTGGGACTAATTCCCAATTGCATCGCAGTTTGGGTACGATCCCACTTATTTGCGTTCAGTACATTTTCAATGTGCCATTTTTCGAGTTCTTCCATACTAAGTATATCAGAAGGAATATCGACAGGTCCTCTGCCTCTGGCAACATTTCCACCCCTTGCAACAGGAAGATTCAAATCCTCAGCTTTAATAGTATCACCATCAGCAAAAATTATTGCACGTTCAATTATGTGCTCAAGCTCACGAACGTTACCGGTAAATTCATAGTTCATCAATAACTCTGCTGCTTCAGGAGAAAGTCTTTTCGGGGATCTGACCGGAGATTTTGCTTCAAGAAAATAATTTGCAAGCATTATTATATCTTCTTTTCTCTCTCTCAATGGTGGAATGGTTAGAGTAATAACATTCAATCTGAAAAGAAGATCTTTTCTGAAATTTCTGTTTTCTGCTTCTTCCAACAAGTTTCTGTTTGTTGCACCAATAACTCTAACATTGGAAGTAAGATTTGTTATTCCACCAATTCTTCTATATTCGCCATTCTCCAGAAATCTTAAAAGCTTTGGCTGAAGTGTTAAACTCAGTTCACCAATTTCATCAAGGAATAAAGTTCCACCGTGAGCAATTTCAACCAATCCCTGCTTGGTTGATTTTGCATCTGTGAATGCGCCTTTCTCATGACCAAATAATTCGCTTTCGATTAATTGATCTGGAAGAGAAGCGCAGTTAATAGCAACAAATGGTTTATCTTTTCTTGCAGATTGTTTGTGAATGTATTCAGCAAATAATTCTTTACCTGTTCCTGTTTCTCCTTCTATCAGAATATTTGAATCAGACATAGCAGCTTTGTTGGCTAATGTTAAAACTCTCTGCAATGCCTTGCTTGTTCCGATAATATTTACCGGATGTTTTTTCAGAACCTCTTTTTCAAGCAGTTCTGTTTTCAGCAAGAGACTTTTGTGTTCTAGTGCACGATTAATTGTCAAAATTAATTCTTCAGGATCATGAGGTTTGGGAAGATAATCATAAGCGCCAAGTTTAATACACTGAATGGCTTTTTTCATTTCTGTCTGTGAAGAAAGAATAATTACTTCGATGGACGGATATTCATCCTTGATAAATTTAAGTACTTCCTCACCTTGAACTTCGCGCATATTCAAGTCAAGTAAAACAAGGTCATAATTTTTTTGTTTAATTGCTTCAATAGCATATTTGCCGTCATAAACGGCGTCAACATTGAAACCTTCTTCAATCAATTGTTCTTTAAGAAGGTAACACAATGCTTCTTCGTCATCACAAACGAGAATTTTGGAATTTTTTGCTAATTCTGTCATATCCCACCATTAAATAAATTTCAATAATTTGTATAAAAAATTCGTGTTATATATATTTGGCACTCAAATTTTTTAAGGGCGCGTAGCTCAGGGGTAGAGCATCTGCCTTTTAAGCAGAGGGTCGGTGGTTCGAGCCCACCCGCGCTCACGACCAGTAGAAAATGCCACTTAACTGTGGCTTTTTTTATGCCCTCCATTGCCAAATTTTTCAAATAATTGTGTATAATTATAACATATTATATTAAAATCAGCAAGTTTTTAGAGAATTTATATATTTTAGTGTAAATTTTTCCGACAAATTAAGGGCATTTTATGGGCGAAATAGTTTTCTGGACAATCATACGAACAGCTTTGTTAATCGTAATTCTTTGGATAAGCAAAGATGTTTGGGGCGAAAAATATTTCTGGCTTATTGTTGCTCTATCATTTTATCTTTTTGTCATCTCACCAGCAATTGCATTCTACAGAAAATTTATAGAAAGGAATAAGGAAGTTTTAGAATCATCACTCTGTTCCAGTTGCAAGCATTTTGATGAAAGCGCAGTACTTTGCATGAAGTATGATAAGCATCCTACAAAAACTTATATTCCCTGTGAAGGCTCTGCCTGGGAACCTCGATAATTTTTTATTATCAAAACTTTTTTAGCTTTGAATATTAACTTTATTGGTTTATGACTTTAAACAAGAAAAAAATATTAAACAATCAAAATTCTTTTGAAGCAGCTAATAAAGGTGTTCGTACAACTATAATTGGTATTATTACCAGTATAGTACTCGCAGCTATAAAAGCAGTGGCAGGAATACTTGGTAACTCTTACGCACTTATAGCAGATGCAATTGAATCAGCTTCAGATGTTTTTACTTCAATTGTGGTTTTAGCAGGATTAAGAATTGCTCAATTGCCGCCTGATCAAAAGCATCCTTATGGCCACGGTAAAGCCGAACCTTTTGCAGGAATTGTTGTAGCAATCGCATTGTTTGTTGCTGCTATAATTATAATCACTCAAAGTATTCATGAAATTATAACTCCTCATCACGCTCCGGCTCCGTTTACATTAATTGTTTTAGTTGTGGTAGTTCTTACAAAAGAATTTCTTTTCCGGTATATAATTAAAGTAGGAACAGAAGTTAATAGCGTTGCAGTAAGAAACGATGCGTGGCATCATCGCAGTGATGCATTTACTTCGGGAGCAGCTTTCATAGGAATTTCAATCGCCCTGATTGGAGGCGAAGGTTATGAACAGACAGATGATTACGCTGCACTTTTTGCTTCAGGTGTTATAATCTTCAATGCTTATCGTTTGTTAAGACCTGCACTTGATGAAATTATGGATGCTGCGCCATCAAAAGAAATTAATCAGGAAATTATTAATGCTACTAATTCGGTTAGTGGTGTTATTGCAACTGATAAATGTTATGTAAGAAAAATGGGATTAGATTATTATATAGACATTCACATTATTGTTGATGGCAATCTTACAGTACACGATGGTCATGAAATCGCACATAATGTTAAAGATTATCTAATGAAAACCTTTCCACAAATTTCAAATGTATTAGTTCATGTTGAGCCAGCAACAGAAGAAAGATTAAGCAGAGAACATATCCGTGAGCAAACAAACAGTAAATCAAATTGAAGTTCTTTCAGCACTTCCATTTTTAGAAGGACATTCTAAAGGAGGTGTTGAAGAGTTGCTTAACAATTCTGTTTACAGCAAAATTCCTAAAGGAAAAATTATCACTACAGAAGGCGAGAGATGTATAAATTTTTCTTTTGTATTAAATGGCTCAATTAAAGTTTATAAAGTTGCTGATAATGGAAGAGAAATTACTTTATACTATTTGAGCAGAGGAGAGTCGTGCATACTTACTGCATCTTGTATCTTATCAAAGAAAACATTTCCTGCAATCTCTGAAACCGAAACGGATACAGAAGTTTTAAGCGTTCCTTCGGAAGTTTTGCTTAGTTGGGTTGACAAATATGAGCATTGGAGAGCTTATGTTTTTAATCTATTGAGCAGCAGATTAGCCAACATAATAACTATTGTGGAAGAAATTATTTTCAGAAATGTTGATGTAAGATTGGCTAATTATCTGCTTAAATATTTTAAAGAAGGGCAGAATAAAATTGCCCGGACACATTATGCAATTGCAAGTGATATCGGTACCTCGCGTGAAGTTGTAAGCCGGTTGCTGAAGGAATTTGAAGATTCACAAATTATTTCTCTTTCCCGCGGAAATGTAACTATAATCAATCCAAAACTTCTTGAGGAAAAAATTAAAAAGTAATTTTGTGACTTTGTCACTTTACTTGCATCTCACACACTGTATTTTAGTCTCAGAAATTAAAATTAAATTCATTAACTAATACAAAGGAGGTCGTTATGACAGCTAATGTTGGAAGCGCTGACAAGATTATCCGAATTGTTCTTGGTCTTGTTATCATAGTTGTTGGTTATCTAAATGAAAGCTGGTGGGGATTAGTAGGATTAGTTCCTCTTTTAACAGCTTTTATAGGTTTCTGCCCTGCTTATAGCTTATTGGGAATTTCAACCAAAGCTAAAGTACCAACAGAAAAGATGAAAGTTTAATCTTTCCCAAAAGATAGTCGCAGTTAAATGCTGCGACTATCTTTAATTTATTTCATTCAATTGATGAATCTTCACATCTCCCAACGATTTCAGATATTGTTCAAGAAAGGGCTTAGCTGAAACATCAATAATTACCAAAATATTTTTTCCAGGATGGAATGAACTTACTTCGCGAATATTCGCCGCAATTCTTAAACATTTCATTTCCCATAAAGATGCTCTTGCACGATCTAAACCTGAATCAAGAAACATTCTGTAATATATTCCCCAATTTTTATTTGTTGATTTAAGAATATATTCAGTAGAGTTTATGTGTCTGAAAAATGGCAACAGATTTTTCGTCGACAAAGATTGCTTAAGTATTTTATCTGTCTCCAAATCAAGAATATCTTTTCTCGAATTAAGATATACTTCGCTGATTAACATTTCTTCGTAAAGTTTGTCAGAAATCTTATCAAGATAAAATTTATCAGAGTAATCATTTATAGGATAAAGTTTCTGAATATTTTTCTCCTTAGCCAATCTGATTCCTATCGAACTGTTTTCATCATTTGAATTTAGCAGAGCTTCAAGCTCTTCTTTTATTTTAATTTCCAGCTCCGCTTTCTTTTTTTCTTCAGGTAATAAATAACCCCATTGCAATGCAGCGCTGTAAATGTCGTAAGATGCTAATAGATTTTTTATAAGTTCTAATCTTTGACTTAAGTTAAGAGAAGTATTAAGTATGTTTAAATAAAAAACAGAGTCAGTATAAGTAATTGCTTCGGAATATGTTAATTTATATTTCTTCCTGACTAATTCTGCAAGTTCAATTTCCTTCGGAGCTAAGTTGTAAGCTAAACGTGAGTGATATTCATCCATCAACAAAAATGTTTCAATTTCTTTTGGGGAAATTCCATCAATGCATATCAGCGAAGGGTTAAATTTTTTCAGAACCAGAATTAAACTATCCAACAAAACTGGCGAAAAATCTTTTCTCAAAACATTTAGTGGTGGAACACCTAAAATCATAATTTTAGTTTTGAATTCATCAGCAGTAAGTTTTTGAAGATTTTTAACCGGATCTTCACTCTCGATTGAAACGGTTAATTCCTTATCCGGCATTTCTTTTAAGCAACTGATGAATGAAAGGGAAATTATAATCAGAATAAATAACAGCTTAATTCTCATTTATTATTGACCTCAGTAGTTTTCTTTTTACTTGATAAAATTCCGGTAAGCATCATTCCAACAATAATTCCAACCACAAGAATTATGAATAATAACAGTACAAGCGAAACCGGAAATGAAAAAAACAAAAAGTGAATGTTCACTATTTCTATATTCTGAACTACAAATAAAATAAATAAACCGATAAGTATTAACATTAAAATAACTTTAGCTTTCATTTTAATCCTCGAATGACTTTATGAAAATTTTTACTCATGAATTATTCAATAATCACTGATGCTGAAAACTATTGATTCAGCTCAGGCTCCTGACTGAACTTGAGCCAATACAGTGATTGCTGAGATTAAAGTAATTATTGCAGTTATGATGAAAAGACTTCACATAGCACTTCTCCTGACTTGATTGATATAAAGATTTGATAAAATCTGATGTTAAATTAATCTTTTATAAAAGAACCTGAAAGTGATTTAATGATTGTGAAAAAAATAATCTTTGAAGACCAAGATTGCTTAAAATAATTTATTACAGTTCTCTTTAGTGAATTGAAATACTGTATCGGATAGCAAAACTCTCAGGCAGTTTAAATTGTATTTAAGCACTCATCTTTATATTTTGGCTCACCAAAAAAATAATTAAAAATCAGGAAAGGATATGATTCAAACACAAAGAACTATTGCTAACCCAGTTTCAATGAGCGGAATCGGACTTCATACAGGAACTGAATGCACCATGACTTTTAAACCAGCTGCAGAAAACACTGGCATCAGATTCGTGCGGGTTGATTTAGGCGGTAATCCTGAAATCCCTGCAGTTGCTGAACATGTTGTTGATGTTTCAAGAGGAACTACAATAGGTATTGGCGAAGCTAAAGTCCATACAATTGAACATGTTTTAGCTGCTATAGTTGGATTGCAGATTGATAACATCATAATTGAACTTGATGGAATTGAGCCACCTGTTGGTGATGGAAGTGCATTGCCTTATGTTGAAGTTTTACAAAAAGCAGGTGTTGTTCAGCAGGAAGCTCCGAAAGATTATCTGGTTATTGATGAAACAGTAATGTATCACAACGAAGAAAAACAAATTGATATTGTCGCATTGCCTCTGGATGGTTATAGAATTACTGTGATGGTAGATTATCAAAACCCTGCTCTAGGCAGTCAGCACACAGGTTTATTTGACCTTGAAAAAGAATTTGTAACTGAATTTGCCCCGGCCAGAACTTTCTGCTTTCTGAGCGAAGTTGAAGCACTGGCAAATCAGGGATTGATAAGAGGTGGAGATCTTGATAATGCAGTTGTAATTGTTGATCATAATCTAAACGATAAAGAATTAAAAGAACTTGGAAAGAAAATCGGTATTACGGAAAATTTCGTTCTTGGCGAAGAGGGAATTCTAAACAATAAACAACTAAGATTTAAGAACGAACCTGTAAGACATAAACTTTTAGATTTGATGGGCGATCTTGCATTAATCGGTGCACCAATTAAAGCTCAAATACTTGCTGCAAGACCAGGCCACAAAGCAAATGTTGAATTTGCAAAACAGATTCGTAAACTTTATCAGCAGAAAAAACTTGTAAAGAAATTTCAGTTCGTAAAGAAGGAAGGTGTTGTATTTGATTCAAACGCAATTCAGAGAATACTTCCGCATCGTTATCCGTTTTTACTTGTGGATAAAATAATTCATCTCGATATGGATAAGAAAGTTATCGGAGTTAAATCTGTAACAGTCAATGAACCATTCTTCATCGGACATTTCCCTGGTCAACCGATTATGCCTGGTGTTTTAATTCTTGAAGCAATGGCTCAGACTGGTGGAATTTTGCTTCTGAACTCTTTCCCTAATCCTGAAGAAAAGCTTGTTTACTTTATGCAAATTAACAACGCCAAATTCAGAAAACCTGTTGTACCCGGCGATCAACTATTTATGGAAGTTGAATTAACTCAGAAGAAAAGTAAAGTGGTAATGATGGCTGCCCGCGCTTATGTAAATGATGTATTGGTTGCCGAAGCTGAATTTATGGCTGGTATTGTTGACAAAGATAGAAAACCAGAAGAGTAAATTTTATGAATTCAATTCATCCAACTGCAATCGTTAGCTCCAAAGCTAAAATTGGAGAGAACAATACAATAGGTCCTTTCGTAATAATTGAAGATGATGTTGAAATTGGCAATGACTGCGAAATAGGTCCGCACGCAGTTATTTATAACGGCGCAAGAATAGGTAACAAAGTAAGAATTAAGCAATCGGCTTCTATTGCTCATGTTCCGCAGGATTTAAAGTTTGGGAACGAAGAATCAGTTTTTGTAATTGGTGATAATACAGTTATTCACGAATTCGTAACACTTCATCGCGGAACTAAAGAAACCAGAATGTCGCGTATTGGTAAAAACTGTTTACTTATGGCTTATGCTCATGTTGCACACGATTGTGAAATTGGTGATAATGTGATACTTGCTAACGGAGTTCAGATTGCCGGTCATGTTCATATAGAGGATTATGCTATCATTGGAGGAATGACTCCTGTGCATCAATTCTGCAAAGTTGGTTGTCATGCAATGGTTGGCGGCGGCTTAAGAGCTGTTCAGGATGTTCCGCCTTATATTCTTTGCGGCGATTTGCCACTTCGTTTTGCAGGCTTAAATGTAATTGGTTTACGACGCCGCGGTTTTGCAAAAGAAGATATCGAAGCGTTAAAAAAAGCTTACAATTATATCTACGATAAATCTCTGAATGTTTCTCAGGCATTAAAGAAAATTGAAGAAGAATTGATTGATAATAAACATGTTCAACATGTAGTTGAATTTATCAGATCGAGCAAGCGAGGAATAATAGGCAAATGAACTGGGAAGTAATCCTTTCCGGCGAGAACACCGGTAAGTTCAATATGGATTTTGATCTTGAACTTGCTAAAAGTTTTCCCTCAGTTCCGGTTTTAAGACTTTACAGATGGAAACCTTACTGCATTTCATTAGGTGCAAATCAGAGGATTGATGAAGTAAATCTCGAGAAAGCAAAATCTGATAATATTGATGTGGTTAAAAGACCAACAGGTGGCAGAGCAATTTTACATTCTGAAGAGCTTACTTACTCAGTTGTTTTTCCGATTGAATTGAATTACTCTGCGAAAGCGATTTATAACGAAATTAATCTTGCACTTAAAGCCGGTTTGATTCTTTATAATTCGTCACTTGAACAACTTGAGTTAGAAAACGATCAGGTAGATTTCAAAAATTTTTACAAAGAAGATAAAAGTGCAATCTGTTTTGCTGTGTCGTCAAAAAGCGAAATAAACTTTAATAACAAAAAATTAGTTGGAAGCGCTCAGCGAAAAATCGGTAAAGTTGTTTTACAACATGGTTCAATCTTATGTGGTGATTATCATCTCAGAATTACTGATTACTTAAATTTTGATGATGAAAGAAAAATTGAAATCAGAAACGAAATTGCCGGAACAACGATTGACCTGAAATCAATTCTTAACAAGGAGATAAATTACGAGCATCTTTCAGAGTGCATAATTCTGGGCTTCAAAAAACATTTTAATGCTGATGTTGATATTAAAGAACAAATCCTTCAATAACATTTTGCTTCGTAAAGATTTTTTCAAAATCTATTTAACATTATTTCTATTAATCTTTTCAGTTTTTTCTTTTCCACAAATTGATTCCCGTCTTTTTCTTGAAAAAGCATTTATCACAGATATAAAACAATTTGGTGATGAACTCTGGGTTGCTACTTACGGACAAGGAATTTATCAGTACAGTCCAAAAGAAAATAAATGGACGAATTATTCATCAAAAACAAGTGATGTTAATAATGATTTATTCCATTGTGTAGCTGTGAACAAAGATTTTATTTGGGCGGGCGGAAATGAAGGTCTTTTTATCTTCAACAGAAAGACAAAAAAGTGGTCACTCAAAAAATTTTCTGAAGGCGGCGAATTTGGTAATTGGATAAGAGCACTTCATCTTGATTACAAACGCAACAAACTTTGGATAGGAAGATTCAGAAACATCACGCTTTTCGATTTGAAAGCTAATTCATACAAAGAATATAACAGAGAAGTTGGTGGGAATGCAAAAGCGAACAACATCAATTGCATTGCGGCTGAAGCTGATAGTATTCTTTGGTTCGGAGCTGAATCTGGTGTTCACAAGCTAAATCTCAAATCTAAAGATGAAAATACTGCCTGGGAATATTTTACAAACAAAGGCAGATGGTTTAAAGGCGAAGGTGTCTCTGTTTCAGTATCTGATTTTTTGTTTCAGAAAAATTCTATCTGGTTTGCAACTGAAGAATTTATAACAAAAGATCAACCGGATTATAATGTCGGCGGAATTTATGTTTTCGATAGAAAATTAAACTGGGATAGAATCGGGAAAGCAAACGGACTTGGTGGAAACGGAATTTATTCAATCGAAAAAGTTGGCAACTACATTTTCGCTGGGGTCTATGAATTTCGAATTCAGGATAAATCTGAGTATGGCAAAGGTTTGTTTATGATAAATCGTTTGAATAAAAAAGTTATTCCGATTGATTTAAACCAGATAGATATTTCAACATCAACAATCAGAAAAATTCATTTTGATGGTGATAATCTCTGGCTTGGAACTGATAACGGATTAGTGAGAATTAAAATTTCAAATCCGCTGGCAAAATGGGGAGTTAAATAAAACATTGTTGTCCAAATAAACTTAAACCTGATCAATACACTCTGATTTTAGTTCAAAATAAAAAAACAAATTAGTTTTTAATTGACTCCCTAATTAAAATTATTACTCTTTTATCGTTAACAGGATTTAATTAAATGCGGCTAAAGCCCATAATATCCTAATCTTAATAATAACAGTTGGATAAATTCAACTGCAATAGATAAAAAACAAATTTAATCAGCATTTATTGCAGTTCACTTCAGTGAACTGAAAAAAATGAAAGCAGGAGCAGGCTTTAGCCGCATAAATAAATTTATATTGGACAGATGTGAAGTAAAAATTTAATTAGTTATGTTACACACATTTGATAAAAACCTTCGAGGTTTTCTGAAACAATTAAGAATTTTTCTTTTTTTTAAATACATTTTTAGACAAACCTCGAAGGTTTCACAGATTTGCTTAAGGTGACTTAATTCAGTATTGTCCAAAATAAATTATCAAATAAAAAATTCTTTAGAATAATTAAAATATTCTAATGATTTTAGACAATTTGAGAACTCATCCCAACCCTTCTCTTACAAAGAGAAGGACTTATTAAAACCTATGACTTAATGTTAATATTCTGACAGAACATAATAATATATCGTTTTATTGATGGTAAGTCTCTCTCTTTTTAAGAGAGAGATTAGAGTGAGTTCAATTTATTTTGGACAGATATGACTTAATTAGTAATCTTACCTGCCTTTTTAACCATCTTATTTTATAGTTATTTTGCACATCGAATTTTAACTATTCAGAGAAAAATTTATGATAAAAATTCCGGAAAAAAGATTATTGCAGCTAAAAAAGAATTTTCGAAATAAAAGAATTGCCATTGTGGGCGATATGATGCTCGATATTTATTTCTGGGGAGATGTAAAAAGAATTTCTCCTGAAGCTCCTGTTCCGGTGCTTGAAGTTGAAAATGAAATATTCAGATTTGGTGGTGCAGCTAATTGTGCTTTGAATATTCTTAAACTCGGTGGAATTCCGGAACCAATCGGAGTAATTGGCTACGATAACTATGGTTCAATATTTAATTCACTTCTGCAGGAAATGGACATATCACACGATGGAATTATCATTGATGACGAAAGGCCAACAACTGCAAAAACAAGAGTGATTGCCGGAAGTCAGCATGTGGTTCGGATTGATAAGGAAAGTAAAAATATCATCAATAAAAATATTCAGGATAAAATTTATAAATATCTTGAAAGCATCATAACAAAGCTTGATGGAATTATTCTTCAGGACTATAATAAAGGTGTGTTATCTGAATCGCTGATTAAAAAAATTATTTCACTTGCAAACAAAAACAAAGTTTTGATAACAGTTGATCCCAAGTTTCACAATTTTTTTGCATATAAAAATGTTTCGGTATTCAAACCAAACAGAAAAGAAGCTGAAGATGTACTTGGAATGAAAATTAAAACTGATGAAGACATTTCCAAAGCAGGAAATATTCTCCTGAAAAAGTTAAATGCAAAAAACATTTTGCTTACGCTTGGTGAAGGAGGAATTGCTGTATTTGAAAAAGGAAAGCCAGAGAGAAGAATGCCAACCAAAGCAAGAAAAGTTGCTGATGTTTCAGGCGCTGGTGATACAGTCATTTCAACTTTAACTATTGCGCTGGCTGCCGGAGCAGATGTTATCGAAGCATCTTATCTGGCAAATTATGCCGGCGGACTTGTTTGTGAAGAAGTTGGTATCGTTCCAATTGAAGCTGATTATTTGTTCGAAACAATCATAAAAGAAAATAAGTAGTTATGATTTTATCTCGTGAAGAATTAAAAAAAGTAAGAGCACAGTTAAAAGCTGAGAACAAAAAAGTAGTTTTCACAAATGGTTGTTTTGATTTAATCCATTCCGGACATGTTGATTATCTTTTAAAATCAAAACAACTGGGTGATGTGCTGATCGTGGGTTTAAACACTGATGAATCAGTTCGCCGAATAAAAGGCGAAAAGAGGCCAATATTAAAACAAGATGAAAGAGCATTCATCATTTCTAATCTTAAACCTGTTGATTATGTTACTTTCTTCGATGAAGATACTCCGGCAGAAATAATTGCTGATTTAATTCCTGACATTTTAGTTAAAGGTGCGGACTGGTCATTAGATAAAATCATCGGAAGAGATGTTGTTGAAGCTAACGGCGGTGAAGTGAAAACTATCGAATTTGTAAATGACCAATCAACTTCTAAAATTATCCAAACAATTCTAAGCAGATACAAATAAAATTGCCTGAAGAAAAAAAAATAGCAACCTGGCGTCGGGTAATTCGTTACATAGTAAACTCGATGGTTTATTTTGTTGCAGGAATAATTTTTCTGCTTATGATTTTCTTTGGCATTTCTCAAACAACTCTCTTCAAAGAATGGCTTCGCGATACTTTAGTTGAAACAGTAAATAAAGAAATTAACGGAGAACTTTCTGTTCAGGAAATTGATGGGACAATTTTCACTTCGCTGATGATTAAGAATGCAGTTTTAACTTCTCAACAGAAAGACACAGTTGTTAGTGTCGGATATATTGAATTGAGAACTAGTCCGCTTAAATTATTATTCAAAAATATTTATGCAAGACATATTGAATTGCGCGATGTGAATGCCAAACTAATTGAAGAAGAAGATGGTGAATTAAATCTCCTGAAAATTTTTCCACCTTCAGAAGAGCCTGAAGATACAGTCAAATCCGAATTTCCTTTTACAATTACTGTTGCATCACTCGAACTTAATAATATTAATTTCAGTTTTCAGAAATATAGTTATGTCGGCAGCACTGCTTTTTATCCATCAATGAATTTTGATGATTTAAGAATACGAAATCTTAATCTGCTTCTTTCAGCTTATGCAGATTTAAACAAATATGATTATCAGCTTCAGATAGATAAATTTTCTTTCGAACCAAACTTTACTTTTTTTATCCTGAAAAATCTTTCAGGAAGATTTCTACTTACGAACAATGCTGCAGGAATTGATAATCTGAATATTGAAACTGATGATACTGAAATTAATTTATCTGCAGGTATAACTTATGTAGACTTTCTTGAAAATTTTTCTGAAGATGATTTGAAAGTTGCTCCACTGAGAATTGATCTCGACATTAAAAAATTTAATTTTAATTCCATCGCTACTTTCGTTCCAGACCTTGAAATTCTTGGTGGAGATATCAATGGAAAATTAAGTGTCGCAGGAACTTTGAATGATTTAAGAGTTAAAAAGTTAGAACTTTACACAGGTCAAACTTCAATTGTTGCAAATGCTCAGTTAAAGAATCTTCTTGGTCCAGATAGCTTAAGAATTGAAGCTTCGCTTGATAATTCTTATATCTTTCCGCCTGACATAAAAAAAATTCTTAAGATGAGCGAAATGTCTGACTACAGAGAGTTTGGAATTGTCCGCTTTAATGAATTAAGATATATCGGCTCTACTTCATCATTTACATCAACATTCAGTTTGGATTCGCAAAAGGGGAAATTAAGAGGAAAATCTTTCATGGATTTTTCTTCTGACAATATGAAATATGATGCAGAACTTTTCACTGAAAATTTAGATTTATCTGCTTTTACTGATATTCCGAGTAAAATTAATTCTAAAATAAAAATTTTTGGTGAAGGTACTGACATTTCAACAATGAATACCAAAGTTGAATTTGATGCTTTAAACTCTTCGTTCGGTCAGCTCGAAATCAATTCTTTTCAGATGAATGCTTCGGCAGAAGATAAAAGACTTCAGTTCGATTTAAATTTACTTTCTGATACTGCTAATGTTTCACTAAACGGATTAGTTGATTTTATTAATCAGGATGATCCTTATCATAAAATTCAAGGACACATTTTTGATTTAAATCTTGCAAAGCTTTTAAATGATCAATCTCTTTATTCAAGAATTAATATCGAGTTTGATGAAGAAGGAAGAGGTTTTAATCCCGATAGTATAGACTTATTCCTTGTTACGGATATTAAAAAATCTTTCTTTACAGAATATGAAATTGATAGCACCAGACTAATTCTTGATGTACGAAGAAATGAAAACGGAATTAAAGTTATAAATCTCGTTTCTGATATTGCAGATATTACTTTGCAGGGAGATTTTTATATCACGACTCTTGCAAAAGCTTTTGCAAAAGAATCTCAAATCATTACTAATCAGATTAAAGAAAAACTTAACCCTGTTTTAGGAATTGAAGAAGAAATTCAAACTAAAATTGTTGTTAATGCGCCCGCAATAACTAATTCTGTCTTTTACGCTGATATCCTTCTTGACTTCAAAGAATTTGTTCCTCTGAAAATTAACAGTAATGAAATTGAAATAGGCGGCATAATTACAGGCAAAATTGAAGCAACATCAAATACTTTGGAACTAATTCTCAACTCCGATCTTAAGTATTTGAAACTTCTTTCTGCCAATAGTCTTGTGTTTCTAACTGAATCTAAGTTTGATATTAATTTGCTCAACGAAAGAAAAACTGATTCAACTTACTATACAGAAATAAAGTTGAGATTTAATTCTGATAGAATCTATGCTGGTACAAATTTTTACAAAGTCAGATTAAACGCTGAACTAAGAAACGATGCACTTCAAATTTCATCTGGTGGATTTATTCAGAATAATCTGAGCTACAATCTGAATGCGCGTGGTAAAGTTTATGCAGATACATTGCTATTAACATTTTCAGATTTAAATCTTATTTACAAAGGTATTCCAGTTCAGAACAGAAATGATTTGAGTTTATACTATTCGAAAGGTGATTTTATAATTGGTAATTTCGTGCTTGATGCCGCAAGAGGAAAAATAATTGCAGAAGGAAAATTTGGCGAAAGCGATAATGGTAAGCTGAATCTTAAAATTCAAGATATCAGCAGTGAACTGATAAGTGAAAAGCTTCTTTCTCTTTCACCTGAAAATTTTATCCATTCAAATATTAATATTTTGGGTGAACTAACTGGCAATATTTCAAATCCTGTTTTTAATATTGATGCCTCGATAAAAGATATAGTAATCAATGAAAAGAAGTTTGGTTCATTGATTGCAAGATTTGATTATAGTAATAATCTGCTCAACACTGACCTTCGAATTGTTGACAGAACCGAAGGTGTTACTGTGCCAGAGCTTTCTATCACAGGTTATATCCCGTTAAATCTGACAAAGACTGATAGTTTAACTCAAGCTCAGAAAGAAATGAATCTGCATGTTGAATCTGATAACTTCAATCTTGCATCACTCGGGAATCTTATTCCGACGCTTGAAATTAAAAGCGGAATTCTGGAAACAGAAATTTATATTGAAGGAGAAATTGATAATCCAATTGTTACTGGTTATTTGTCTTTTAACTCGGCAAGAGTTAAATCGCTGTTCAATAATCTGACTTATAATTTTGATTCAAAAATTTATTGGGATAATGAAGAAATTTCATTTGAGTCAATTTCATTAAGTAATGAAATCGGAACGAAGAATGGTGGGACAATAGCTGGAAGCGGAAATATTATTCTTAATAAATTTTCTCCTTCAACTGCAGATTTTAAATTTAAAGGCGATTTGAAGTTGCTTGATAAAATTTCTAAAGAAGTAAATCCGAATGTTTACGGTGACCTGGCAATAAGTACTCGCGGTGATGTAACTTTTGAAATGAATCCAACACAAATGAATTTGAATATGCCAATCAGTGTAACTGTTGCCGACCTTGTTTTTCCGCTCTCTAAATCAGCTTACTCAGGTGCATCAGATTTTAAGTATAAATGGATTAGCTACGATTCTTCAAAGAGTATTATTGAATCTCAGTTAGATAGTTTGCTGATGGAATTTGAAAAAAGAGAAATTGCAAATATCGGTTCTAATGGAAAAAGAATTTTTAACTATACAATTGATGTTAAGCTTGATACTGAAGCCAAAATGGTTCTTATGCTTGCAAAAGAACTCAATCAGGATTTGACAGCAGTATTAACCGGAAATGTAATTCTCACTTCAGTGGATGGAATGCAAAGAACGAGCGGACAGTTTAATTTACTCGAAGGTTCAAAGCTTACTTTCATCAAAACATTCGAAGCAACCGGAAACATAAAATTTGAAAACATTAACAATCCTCTGCTTGATATTACTGCTACATATAAAGATTATTATTATCCGCTTACTGAAACAGGAACAGCATCTGAGCAGGAAGTCGCTATCAAAATTAAATTAAAAGGTCCACTAAGCGAGTTAAATCAGAATTTTGTGAAAGATCCTGAAAATATTGGAGTTTACATCGGAACGGAAAATATTCAGAAAGATCAGCGTGATCCCACCAAAACTCCTTCTGATGCTGTGTTCTTTATTATTGCCGGAAAATTTACTGATGGTGCAACAACTCAGGAACGAGATGCTGTTGCATCAACTGCTACAAACCTTGCTGGCTCAGTTTTAGGCGGAGTATTGAATCAATTCGTCGGTGATTATGTTAGAAGCATACAATTAAGACAAATTGGTTCCGAGACCAAATTCAGTCTGATTGGCAGAGTTGGAGATTTCAGATACGAAATTGGCGGAACAACAGAAGTCTTTCAGGATTTGAGCAGAGCAAATGTGAAAATAAACTGGCCCATAACAAAAAGTTTTTTACTGAAACTTGAAAGAAAAGAATCATTTATTAGTCAATCAGTAGTTAACGCCGAACTTTATAATGAAATTGGTATAAAATATTTATTTGAGTTCTAATGAAAAAAGAAATAAAAGCATTCTTCAAAAAAAATCCCGGCAGATCTTACAAACCAAAAGATATTGCCAGACGCTTAAATGCAAATTCTGAGCATCAGTATGAAGCATTAAAAAGTGCTCTGAATAAACTTTACGATGAAAAATTTCTTACCAGAACAGGTAAGAGATTTAAATTAAATCAAATACCATCTACAAATAAAATTACAGGAACACTTCAGTTAACTGAAGGCGGTTACGGATTTGTAATTCCTGACAATAAAAAACTAAATGATATTTTTATTGCTGCCAGAAACTTGGGAACGGCATTCGACGGAGATAAAGTTGAAGTTGTTCTTTTTGCGAAACAGAAGGGCAGAAATCTCGAAGGTCAGGTTGTAAAAGTAATTGCAAGAAAAAGAAGAGAATATGTTGGCACACTGAAAAAAGAAAAATCACTTTACTTTATAACCCCGGATGAACAATCATTACATCGTGATATTTATGTCGATCCACAAAAATTAAATTCAGCTAAAGTCGGTGACAAAGTAGTTGTTGGTAATTTGGTTTGGGAATCACCATCTCAAAATCCAATCGGAGAAATTATTGAAGTTCTTGGAAAACCCGGTTCATTGGATACTGAAGTTACTTCAATTGCGAAAGAATTTGGTTTGAAATATAAATTCCCGGCTAATGTTATTAATGAAGCTGATAAAATAAAATTAGAAATTTCTCCGGAAGAAATTAAACGCCGAGTTGACTTCAGAGAAAAGAATGTAATTACGATTGACCCTGAAGATGCAAAAGATTTTGATGATGCACTTTCAATCGAGAAAAATGACAAAGGAAATTTTAACATTGGTATTCATATAGCCGATGTTTCGCATTATGTTGACTATGATTCATATTTAGATGAAGAAGCTCAATTGAGAGGCAACAGTGTTTATCTTGTTGGAAGAGTCATTCCTATGCTGCCGGAAAATCTTTCCAACAATATCTGTTCACTTGTTCCGAATGAAGACCGGTTAACTTATTCAGTTATTGTTGAAATGACCCCAAGAGGTAGAATTGTTGATTATAAGATTAAAAAGACAATCATCAACTCAAAACGAAGATTTAACTACGATGAAGTTCAGAAGATTATAGAAACAGGTGAAGGCGAATTCGCTGAAGATATTCTTCAGCTTGATAAGCTTGCCAAAATTCTCCGAAACAAACGAATGAAAGAGGGAAGTTTCGATTTCAATTCACTTGAAGTAAAATTCAAACTTGATGAAACAGGCAGACCGCTTGAAGCATACATTAAAACAATGAAAGACAGCAATATGCTGATTGAAGAATTTATGCTTCTTGCTAATAAAATTGTTGCACAACATATTGCATTACCAAAGCGTGGTGAAGCAAAACCATTTGTGTATCGTGTTCATGACCTTCCTGATCAGGAAAAAATTATGGAGTTTATAAGATTTGTTAAATCACTTGGATATCAGGTAGGTCCGAATCTGATAAGAAAGTCAACCGAATTTCAGAAACTGCTTGATCAGGTTAAAGGAAAAGAAGAAGAACCGCTGATAAACGAACTTGCTATTCGTTCGATGGCAAAAGCATTTTATTCGCCAAGAAATATTGGTCATTATGGATTGGGATTTAAGTATTACACTCATTTCACTTCACCAATCAGAAGATACAGCGATTTACTGGTTCACCGGCTTTTATTCAAATATATTGAAAATCCAAAATTGCCCGGATATACTTTGGAAGAGCTTGAAGAAATTTGCGAACACATTTCCGCATGTGAACGCACTGCAATGGAAGCAGAACGATATTCGGTTAAACTCAAACAGGTGGAGTTACTGTCAAATCGTGTTGGAGACGAATTCCACGCAATAATTTCCGGTGTAGTTCACTTTGGTATCTTTGTTAAGATTACTGACATTCTTGCCGAAGGATTGATTCGACTTCGCGATTTAGATGATGATTTCTATATTTATGACGAAAAGAGATATGCAATCGTTGGAAAGAGAACCAAAAAAATGTATAGACTTGGTGATAAAGTTAGTGTTAAACTTGTAAGAGTAAATGAAGAAAGACTTGAACTGGACTTTCTCATTGTTGAATAAAAAGGAATAAGTTTATGAAGAAGATATTATTTGCATTCGTTCTGCTGATACTGCCTTTCCAATTAACTATGGCTCAGTTTGGAAAGAATAAAGTTCAGTATAAAGATTATGTTTGGTATTACATCCAGACAGATCACTTCGATATTTATTTTAATGAAGGTGGAGAAACATTAACTGAGTTTACTGCGCAAGCCGCTGAAGATGCTTTAAGTTCTATTCAGAACACATTCAAGTATAAAATAAATAATAGAATTACAATTATTGTTTACAATTCACAAAATGATTTTCAGGAAACTAATGTTACTGATACTTATCTGAGCGAAGGTATTCAGGGCTTTACCGAACTTTTCAAAAACCGTGTTGTGATTCAGTTTACCGGTTCTTATAAACAGTTCAGGCATCTGATTCATCACGAATTAGTTCACGCTGTGATGAACGATATGTATTATGGCGGCTCAATACAAAATATTATTTCAAGCAATATCTCACTTCAGTTTCCGATTTGGTTTTCTGAAGGTATCGCAGAATATGAATCCTTAGGTTGGGATGTTGACACTGATATGTTTTTACGCGATGCAGCTATTAGCGAGAATCTTCCTGATATGATGAATCTTGATGGATACTTTGCTTATCGCGGCGGACAATCAGTTTTCTACTATATTGCTAATAAATATGGTCGTCAGAAAATTGGCGAACTTATGAATAAAATTAAGGGCGTAGGAAATGTTCCTGAAGCTATCAGGCAAACTTTAGGAATTGATTTAAAAGAACTTGGCGAAAGATGGAAAAAAGAAATTAAAAAAACTTACTGGCCTGATATTGCTTTAAGAGAAGATCCCGAACAATTTGCAAAACGGCTGACTAATCCAAAAAACGATGATGGATTCTATAACACTTCGCCTGCACTTTCTCCGCAAGGTGATAAAATAGCTTTTATCTCCAATCGTAATTTTTATTTTGATGTTTTTATAATGGATGCAATTGATGGAAAAATTATAAAACGTATTGTTAAAGGAAATCGCACACCGGATTTTGAAGAGCTGAATATTTTAACTCCAGGTTTAACCTGGTCACCTGATGGAAATAAGATTGCACTATCTGCAAAAAGTAATGGCTACGATATAATTTATATTATTGATGTCAATACAGAAGAAAAAAAATCTCTTCCTATAAAACTTGAAGCAATTCACAGCGTAATCTGGTCACACGATGGAACAAGATTAGCTTTCATTGGTCAGGATAAAAAACAATCTGATATTTATGTTTTCGACTTGGAAACTCAGGCCTTATCAAACCTGACAAATGATTCTTTCGGTGATTATGATCCTTCCTGGTCAAATAATGATGATTACATTTACTTCTCATCAGATCGTGGTGATTATCTTAAAACTGATTTAGTTTTTGATGGAGCTTCAATTTATAAAAGTCAGTATAAACAAAAAGATATTTATCGTATTTCGCTTAACAATAGAGAATTAGAGCGCATAACAAATCTTCCGGAAAGCGATGAAACTTCTCCTCACATTAGTGCTGACGGAAAGCAGCTGATTTTTATTTCTGATATCAATGGAATAAATAACATTTACACTTATGATTTCGAAAGAGATGATAACTCAATAAAAATTGCGGATGAAGAAAGCGACTTAACACCAATTACAAATTCACTTACAGGCTTATATCAACTCTCTCTTTCTTACGATACAAAAAAGATGGCTTTCTCTTCATTGTATGAATCAGTTTTTAACATCTTCTTAATGAACAATCCATTTGAACCCAAAACGGATTTAAAGCCATTAAAGCCAACATTATTTATTGAAAAGATGCGAAAGAAAGAATTGAACGGCGATGGACAAATTTTAGTAGTTGATGAAGCAATTAAAGATACATCTGCTAAAGCTGAAGATAACATCACAATTTTTACAGGAAATGTTGTTGATCCAAATGATACTTTAAGCAAAGCTGAAAAAGATTATTCACGATATATCTTTGGAATTACTCAGTCACAGGATTCAGTCAGGCAGATTTCAAATCTGTTTACGCCTCAGGATAATATTGATGAGGATGGAAATTTCAGAATGCGAAAGTATAAAGTAACTTTTAGTCCCGATTTGGTTTATGCTAATGCCGGCTACAGTACTTTTTACGGATTGATTGGAACCACAATTTTGTCATTCAGCGATGTTCTTGGCGATCATCGCCTGATTGGTGTAACAGGATTACAAATTGATTTGAAAAACAGTGATTATGGTTTAGCTTACTATTATCTCGGTGGACGAATTAAGTATGGAGTTGAAGGATTTCACACTGCGAGATTTGTAAACATACTCAGAGGTGATTACATATATTTGTATCGTTTCAGAAACTTTCAGCTTTCTTTAAATGCTAATTATCCACTCAATCGTTTCTACAGATTTGAAGGTGGTTTGAGCTATATGAATGTTCGAAGTGAAAACCTTGATGACTATACTGTTCCGCTTGAAGAAGCAAGTTTTCTTGTACCTCAGGTTGCTTTTGTTCACGATAATGTCCTTTGGGGTTATACTTCCCCAATCGAAGGAACAAGATACAGATTTGATACTTACGGTAATCCGGGAATTGGTAACAAACAATTAAGCTTCTGGACCGCAACAGGTGATTACAGAACTTACTTCAGATTTTTTACTGATTACAGCTTTGCAATCCGATTTTCGGCGGGATATTCTTCAGGTTCGAATGCTCAAAGATTCTTTCTTGGAGGGACTGAAAACTGGATTAACAGAAGTTTTGCTACATCTGAAATTCCAATTAACTCACCAACAGATTTTGCATTTTTAACTGTTGTACTACCAATGCGTGGATTTGATTACTCTGAGAGAATCGGAACTAAATACGCTCTGATGAATTATGAATTCAGATATCCTTTAATTGGCTATTTAATTCCGAGAGGTTTGCCTTTGTTTTTTGCGAATATACTCGGCACTGCTTTTCTTGATATTGGAACTGCCTGGAATGATAATAAACAGCTTCAGTTTTTTGATAAAAATCAGCTCGGTCAAACAAGGACTAAAGATTTATTGATTGGAACAGGTGTTGGTTCTCGTGTTTATTTTTTAGGATTTCTGCTGAAGTTTGATGTTGCCTGGGCATACTTCGTAGAAAAATGGTCAGGTCCAAAATTTTATTTTTCAATCGGATTAGATTATTAAAAATGGAGGCTGTCTCATAAGTCTTAAAAATCCGGTAGCCGCAACTTTTAAGTTGCGTATTTATTAAATTTTCGCAAGCTAAAGCTTGCGACTACCAATAAGAATTTGAGTTATGAGACAGCCTCTAAAAATTATTTAATCAATTATATTCTAACATTTCAGGCAACAGCTTCTTTTACGCTGCTTTCACTTTTTGTGTTATTCTTGGTTGAGGTTTTTGAATTGGAGTTTGATGAATTGTTCTTGTAATCAGTTTGATAAAATCCATTGCCTTTGAAAATAGGACCAGCTCCAGGACCAATTAGTCTTTTCAACTGACCACCACATTTTGGACAGGTTGTTAGTGGTTCATCTTTCATCGATTGGAAAAATTCGAAAGTATAATTACAGGAAATACACTTATAATCATACGTTGGCATATCTTACTCCTAAAATTTTTGTGGCAAACTTAATCAGAATTATTAAAAAATTCTATAATTTTGATGCAGTTAATATTATTCAGGTTTCAGCGGATGAAAAAATTAGTTTTTTTTGCAATAACAGTTTTTGCATTGTCAGGCTGCATAAATTATGAACAGAAAGTTCTTATTTATCCAGATGGTTCAGGTAAAATGGAAATTCATTACTGGATGTATGTTCCTGATTCAATTGCAGCTAATTCAATTCTCAATCTTGGGATATTTATACCAGATTCCATTCGAAACGAATTTAGTTCACCTTTTGTAAAAATTATTGACATTACCACATTTTCTGATACAACAGATTCAACAATTCATTCCGTTGTAAAAATAGAATTCAGCAGCATTGATTCACTTAACACAATTAAAGCGTTTGCTCAATCAGAATTTTCATTAAAAGATGGAGCTTCGAATCAAAAAATATTCACTCAATTTATTCCGCCTGTTACAACAGGGTTTGGAATTGATGGTTCTAAATTTTTTGTAAAATATATTTATGAAATCCGTGGTGATATAATTACGCACAATGCAACTTCACAGGATAAGAATATATTAACATGGCAATACAATCTTAATGAAATTGGCCGGGGAAAAACTATTTCTGTTACTTTCAAGCCATATAAATTAAAAGAAACACCTGTGTGGATTTATTATTTGGCAGGTACAGTATTGCTTGTAGTAATATTTTATTTATTTAGAAGAAAGAAAGATTGAAATTGATTAACCCACAAGAGCTAAATTTTATTGACAGAGCAGAGTGCTTTGGTTATATTTCGTCTCTGCTTTTAAAAAAGCTGAGAAAGATTTTATGATTTCAACTGAATTTATGATTTTTTCGGGCAGCTCTAATCTTCCCTTAGCCCAAAAAATTGCTGAAAAAATTGGTATTAGTCTCGGACAGATTGAATTAAAGCGTTTTAGCGATGGAGAGATTTGGGTAAAATACGGTGAAAATATTCGCGGAAGGGATATATTCATTGTTCAATCAACAAATCCTCCTGCTGAAAATATTATGGAATTGCTCATTATGCTCGATGCTGCAAGAAGAGCTTCAGCTAAACGGGTTACAGCAGTAATTCCATATTTTGGTTACTCTCGGCAGGATAGAAAAGATCAGCCACGAGTTGCTATAACTGCTAAGCTTATGGCAAATCTTATTACTGAAGCAGGTGCTGATCGTGTTATTGCAATGGATTTGCATGCTTCGCAAATCCAAGGTTTTTTTGATATACCATTTGATCATTTATATGGTTCATCAGTGTTCTTAAATCATTTGAGCAGACTTTCAGATAATCTTTCCATAGTTTCGCCTGATGTTGGAGGAATTAAGATTGCCCGTGCTTATGCAAAGATGCTGAATTCAAGTTTAATTGTGATTGATAAACGAAGACCAAAACAGAATGTTGCTGAAGTGATGAATATTATCGGTGAAGTTGAAGGGAAAGATATTCTGATTGTTGATGATTTGATTGATACTGCAGGAACATTTGTCGGAGCAGTTAATGCTCTTAAAGCAAAAGGTGCGAACAAAATTTACGGAGCTATAACTCATCCATTGCTGAGCGGAAAAGCTTTTGAAAGATTAAAAGAATGCGAAGCATTGGAAAAGTTATTTGTAACCGACTCGATAAACATTGATGCAAATAGTTGCAATAAAATAAAAGTAGTTTCAGCCGCAGGTTTATTTGCTGAAGCAATAATCAGAACACATAATAACGAGTCAATTAGTTCATTATTTAATATAGATAAAGGATAATTAGAATCTGGAGTAAATATGGATAAAGTAACATTAGAAGCAAAGAAAAGACAAACACCAACAAAATCAGCTTTGAACCAGTTAAGAAAATCTGGTAAAGTTCCAGGTGTTTTTTATTCCAAACATCACGAGCCAATTACGATCGAAGTACCAGAATCGGCTATTAAACCTTTGGTATTTACATCGAAGACAAGTTGGATTTCGCTAAGTTTAGATGGTGGTGAAAAATACGATTGTGTAATTAAAGATGTTCAGTTCGATCCTGTTACGGATAGAATAGTTCACTTTGATCTCATTGGATTGCAGGTTGGCGAAAAAATTCAATTTGAAGTTCCTGTGCTTTTGAAAGGAACAGCAATTGGAGTTAAAGAAGGCGGTGTTATTCAGCATTTTGCCCACAAGCTGGAAGTAGAATGCTTACCAACTGATATTCCGGAACATATTGAAGTAGATATTACAAATCTGAAAATTGGTGACTCAATCCATGTATCAGATTTGAATGTTCCCGGAATCTCATTCATAACCAGTGCTGATGCTTTAGTTGTTTCTGTAACTCATCCTCGTGCCGAAAAAGAAGAAGTTCCGGCTGCAGAAGGTGAAGCACCTGCAGAACCAGAAGTTATCGGCAAAGGTAAATCCAAAGAAGAGGAAGAAGAATAATTTATTGTGCGTGCCATTGTTGGAATTGGAAACCCTGGAAAAAAATATCAATTCAACAGGCACAATGTGGGCTTTCTTGCTTTAGATCATTTTGCTGAAAAGCATCATATTAAATTCTTTCCTTCGAAGTATGATTATTACTTTGCCGAAGGGGAAGTTGAAGGAAATTCTTTTGTATTGGCAAAGCCAACTACTTATGTGAATAACTCCGGAATTGCTGTTAAAGATTTAATTCATCATTACAGCATTCCGGTTTATGATTTACTTGTGGTTGTTGATGATATTAATCTTGATGAATTTGATTTTAGGTTGAAAAAATCTGGCAGCGATGGTGGACATAATGGTCTGGCTTCTATTATTTATTTACTTAACACTGATGAGTTTCCAAGACTAAGAATAGGTATTGGAAGTGATTTTGAAAAAGGCAGCTTAGCAGATTATGTATTATCTGATTTTGATGAGTCAGAATTGAATAAACTGAAAGAAACTTTTGAATTTACCTCTGGAATTATCAGAGCATTTATTACCGGAGGTTATGATTCCTGCTTATCCGAATACAGTAAAATAAAAAATCAACTAAAAAATAATATTAAAGATTCAAACGGAAGTTAGGAGATAAACATGAATCTCATAATTCACCTTGTTCCATTGTTTGGCGTTCTTGCATTATTATATACTTTCTGGAGATCAAGCTGGATTTCGAAAAAAGATCCAGGCAATGAAAAAATGCAGCGCATTTCTAAGTACATTGCCGATGGTGCAATGGCTTTCCTCAAAGCTGAATACAGAGTTTTAATTTTCTTCGTAATAATTGTTGCAGCTCTTCTTGCCTATAGCGGTTCAACTGCTGTTAACTCTTCTCCTTTAGTAGGAGTTTCATTTGTGGTTGGTGCTTTCTGTTCAGCACTTGCCGGATTTATCGGTATGCGTGTTGCAACCAAAGCTAATGTCAGAACAACCAATGCTGCAAGAACAAGTCTAAGCAAAGCTCTTGAAATAGCATTTGCCGGTGGTTCTGTGATGGGAATGGGTGTTGTCGGTTTAGGTGTGTTAGGACTTGGGTTACTATTCATTTTTTACTCCGATACTTTCGGAATTAATAATGTAGATGATTTAACAAAAGTTATTACAGTTATTACAGGATTTTCTTTTGGCGCTTCTTCAATTGCATTATTTGCCAGAGTAGGTGGTGGAATTTATACCAAAGCTGCTGATGTTGGTGCAGACCTGGTTGGAAAAGTTGAAGCTGGTATCCCTGAAGATCATCCATTAAATCCGGCTACAATTGCTGATAATGTTGGAGATAATGTTGGAGATGTTGCCGGAATGGGCGCAGACCTTTTTGAATCTTATGTCGGTTCAATTATCTCAACGATGGTACTTGGTGCCGCATTTTTTATGATTCCGGAATTTGTGAACAATTTTTCACTGGGTGCAGTAATGCTGCCTCTAGTTATTGCTGCAGTCGGAATTGTAATGTCTATGATAGGGACTTTCTTCGTTAGAGTTAAAGAAGGCGGTGATCCGCAGAAAGCATTAAACAAAGGAAATCTTGTAGCAGGATTTTTAATGATAGCGGCTTCATGGTTTTTAATCAAATGGCTTCTTCCTGAAAGTTGGTATTATCAGGATCCTCTCTATCAATGGGCTGATCCGGTTAAAGGAAATTTTTATACTTCAACAGGAATTTTTATTGCAACTTTTGCAGGAATTGTATCAGGAGCAATGATTGGAATGATTACAGAGTATTTTACTGGCAGTGGAAAGAGGCCTGTAATCAGAATTGCTCAACAATCAGTAACTGGAACAGCAACAAATATTATTGCTGGTCTTAGCGTGGGAATGCTTTCTACCGCATTACCAATTTTAGTATTAGCTTTAGCCATAGTTATTGCCTTTAACTTTGGTGGATTATATGGAATTGCTATCGCTGCTGTTGGAATGCTTTCTATACTTGGAATTCAGTTAGCTGTTGATGCTTACGGACCAATCTCAGATAACGCTGGTGGAATTGCTGAAATGTCTGAACTTCCTAAAGAAGTAAGAGGAAGAACTGATAAATTAGATGCCGTTGGAAATACTACTGCTGCAATTGGTAAAGGATTCGCAATAGGTTCTGCTGCTCTTACAGCATTAGCATTATTCGGCGCTTATATGACTTCAGCTGATATTAAAGCAATAGACATTTCGAAAGCTCAGGTTATGGCTGGACTTTTAATCGGTGCAATGATTCCATTTCTGTTCTCTGCTCTTGCAATGCAGGCAGTTGGCAAAGCTGCAATGTCAATGATTCAGGAAGTAAGAAGACAGTTTGCTTCAATTCCACAGCTTAAAGCTGCTCTTGAAGTGATGAGAAAAAATCAGGGTAAAGAACATTCCGAATGGAATGCAGAAGACTTGAAAATTTTCGAGGAAGCTGATGGTAAAGCTGAATATGCGAAATGTGTTGAGATATCAACCAAATCTGCAATTAAACAAATGATCGTGCCTGGATTGCTTGCCGTAATAGTTCCGATTCTAACCGGATTTTTAGGTGGAAAAGAGATGCTTGGTGGTCTTATTGCAGGTGTTACAGTTACCGGTGTATTAATGGCAATTTTTCAGGCCAACGCCGGTGGTGCTTGGGATAATGCAAAGAAAATGTTTGAAGAAGGTGTTGAGCTTGATGGACAGAAATATTACAAAGGTTCAGAAGCCCACAAAGCTGCTGTTGTTGGCGATACCGTTGGAGATCCATTTAAGGACACATCGGGTCCTTCGTTAAATATTTTACTTAAGCTAATGTCAGTTGTAGCTCTTGTAATTGCGCCTCTGATTAAGTAGATTTGGAACGCTTTTTTAATTAACATATGTCAAAAACCCTGCTCTTGCTTATAGTGCAAGGGCCAAATAGACCAAAGGGAGGTGAATAGACTGAATGAAATCAGGTGTATACGAAAGTGCAATTTTAATTAACGCTGCACTCGAAGACAATCAAATAGAAAATGTCTTAAATCGTGTCAGAGAGTTCATTACAACTAATGGTGGACAAATACGCGATTTTGAAAATTGGGGAAGAAAAAGACTCGCCTATCCGGTTGAAAAAAGCAAGATTGGTTATTATGCAATCTTCCGCTTTGATGCGCCGGGAAGTATCGTTTCAAAGCTCGAAAGATTTTATAATCTTGATGAGCATATTCTTCGTTACCTTACTATAAAACTAAGTAAGGAAGCTCTAGAACAAATCGAAACAAATAAAACACAAAGTGTTTCCTTAAAAGAAGAAACCATTCCTGAATCTGAATTAACACCTCAGATTGAGGAAGAGGAAGAAGAAATTGAAGATAACGACAAAAATTAATTTATAACGATTAGTACGGAGGTTACAAAATGGCTGAATTGAAAATGCCCGAAATTAATTATGTTATTGTTGCAGGAAATCTTACAAAAGATCCTGTCTTCAGAGAAACTACAAACGGAACTCCCGTTGTTAATTTCTCAATTGCATCAAACAGAAAATTTAAAGACAGTTCAAACCAGTGGCAGGAAGATGTTTGCTATGTTGGTGTTGTTGCCTGGAATAAACTTGCTGAAAGCTGCCGCGATAGATTGAAAAAAGGTTCCGCTGTTTTAGTTGATGGTGAATTGCAAAGCAGAAGCTGGAAATCTGAAGACGGACATAACAGAAGCATTGTTGAAATTAAAGCTAGAAGAATTCAATTCTTAAACAAAAGACTAATTGGTACTGAAAACGGTACACTTAAAGAAGACGAAGTTACCAGCGTTAGCGAAGATGAAAATGATTATACAGAAGATTCATTCGATAAGTTTTTATCGGATGAAGAATCAAACTTAATTAAACAATCAGGAACGGAATCAAAAGATGAAAAAGGAAATTAAAGTAAAGAAAACCTGCCGATTTACTGAAGCGGGAATTAAATACATCGATTACAAAGATGTTAAGCTGCTTCAGAAATTTATTACTGAGCAGGGGAAAATTATTCCTAAGCGAATTACAGGTACAAGCTCAAAATATCAGAGACAATTGGCTGTTGCAATTAAAAGAGCAAGGCATATGGCTCTTCTGCCTTATGTTGCTGACACTGTAAGGTAATATTAGAAAGGGTGATATAAATGAAAGTAATATTAAGACAAACCATTGATAAACTTGGCAAAATCGGGCAGATTGTTGATGTTAAAGACGGTTATGCCTTAAACTATCTCATCCCGAAGGGTTTTGCTTATGTTGCCGTTAAAGGGAATGTTAAAGCTCTTGAAGAGGAAAAAAAGATAGTTGAAAAAAGAAATCAACAGGAACTTAAAGCTGCTGAGACTTTAGCTTCTGAATTAGAAAAAGTTTCAGTCACTATTCCTGTTCAGGTTGGTGAAGAAGATAAAATTTTCGGAACCGTTACTACTCAAATGATTGCTGATGCTTTGAAAGAAAAAGGATATGATATTGATAAGAGAAAATTTGAAATGGAAGAACAGATTAAAACACTTGGTATTTATAATGTTAACATTAAACTTCATCCAAGTGTTAGTGCAAAAATTAAGGTTTGGGTTGTAAGAGAATAGCATTGAAATAAATTCCAAAGATTATTAAATGGGAAGCACTAGCTTCCCATTTTTTTTACCACCTCTAGACTGCCTCCGTAATGTTACCGAATTACTGAACTAATACACTGACGGCAGTCAAGCTTGTCGCAGACTGACAATTTGAATCTAAATCACACTTCGACATCCGTTACCTAATGGATCAGTCTGACATAAAAATTTACTTTTTGGACAGCCCAAAATAATAACACTGAACTCGTACTACAGACTTCATTCAGCAAAGAATTGCTATAGCAAGTCCCTAAAAAGACATAGAAATTTTGACTTATTGGACAGCTTACAAATAAGCTTAAGTAATTCTGTTGCGATACTTTAATTTTAAAACTGAACTTTAACACTGTAAAATCTTTTACTAATTTGTATAGAGTAAAAAATAAAAATTAGGTTAAAGAATGGATGTTGAAATTCTCTCCCGTTTACAATTCGCCGTTACAATTGCATTCCATTACATCTATCCTCCACTAAGCATTGGCTTGGGTGTGTTTATGGTTATCACTGAAGGAATGTACCTTAAAACCAAAGATAAATTTTATGAACAGATGACAAAATTCTGGGTGAAAATATTTGCACTAACTTTTGCTATTGGTGTTGCAACCGGAATAGTAATGGAATTTGAGTTTGGTACTAATTGGGCAACTTATTCAAGATTTGTTGGTGATGTCTTTGGCAGCGCCTTGGCGGCAGAAGGTATATTCGCATTCTTTCTAGAATCAGGATTTCTTGCTGTGCTTGTATTTGGATGGGATAAAGTGGGACCTAAAATGCATTTCTTCTCAACATTGATGGTTGCACTTGGCTCAATGTTCAGTGCTGTCTGGATAGTAGTAGCAAACTCTTGGATGCAAACACCGGCTGGTTATCACATCGTTGGTGAAGGAATAAATGCCCGCGCTGAAATCACGGATTTCTGGGCGATGGTTTTAAATCCTTCTTCAGTAGATAGACTTCTTCATACGATATCAGGATGTTGGTTAGCAGGTGCATTTCTGGTTATAAGCGTTGGTGGTTATTATCTGCTTAAAGATAAACATATAAGATTTGCAAAGTCTTCGATTAAGATTGCTTTGGTTATGGCTTTGATAGCTTCACTGTTTCAGTTGTTTACCGGACATAAAAGTGCTGTTGGTGTAGCTAAAAATCAACCTGCTAAACTTGCAGCAATGGAAGCTGTATTCGATGATCAGACTAACGCTCCGCTTTATCTATTTGGCTGGGTTAATGAAGATAAGCAGGAAGTTAAATTCGGTATTGCAATCCCATCAATGTTAAGTTATCTGATTGGCTGGGATGTAAATACAAAAGTAACCGGACTAAATTCTTTTCCCAAAGATGAACGACCACCTGTCAATATTGTTTTTCAGGCATATCATTTAATGGTGGCTATCGGTTTTATGTTGATTGGAATTTCGGTGTTAGGGGTTTTTCTTTGGTGGAAAGGAACACTTTTCAAACATCGCTGGCTGCTTTGGATTTTTGTTTTTTCTGTTCTTCTGCCGCAGATTGCAAATCAGGTTGGGTGGATTACAGCAGAAGTTGGAAGACAACCCTGGATTGTTTATGGTTTAATGAAAACTTCTGAAGGTTTATCCAAATCTGTTCAGGCAGGACAAGTCTGGTATTCGCTGATAATGTTTACTTTGATTTATATCGGGCTATTCATTCTTTTCATTTATCTTTTGAATAATAAAATTCAACACGGACCAGAAGAAGCAGATTTAATTCCATCTGAAATTGGTCATCCAAAAGCTTAAAAGGAGTGTTATGGAATTTACATTCGACTTAAATACAATCTGGTTTATTCTGATCGGTTTACTGCTAACCGGATATGCAATTCTTGATGGATTCGATTTGGGAATCGGAGCTCTTCACCTTTTAGTAAAAGATGATGTTGAAAGAAGAATAATGCTAAATTCAATCGGACCTGTTTGGGATGGTAACGAAGTTTGGCTGGTAACAGGCGGTGGAGCTCTGTTTGCTGCATTTCCACATGTTTATGCAACAGTGTTTTCAGGTTTTTATAATGCGATCATTATGCTGTTGTTTATGTTAATCTTCAGAGCAGTTGCAATTGAATTCAGAAGTAAGAGGCCAATGAAATGGTGGCGGCAGATGTGGGATGTTGCTTTCAGTATCGCGAGTATTTTAATTGCATTCTTAATGGGAGTTGCACTTGGAAATATTATTACCGGAATTCCTTTAGATGCAACTAAAGAATATGTCGGAACATTCTGGGCTATGATTAATCCTTACACTGTTTTGGTTGGTATTACAACTGTTTCTTTATTTATGATGCACGGAGCGATTTATGGAGTTCTTAAAACAGAAGATGAACTGAACAGGAAATTAAAAGGCTGGGTGAATAATACAATTATCTTTTTTGTTATTTGCTATGTGACTACAACAATGGCAACTCTTATTTATTTTCCCAATATGGCAAAACACTTTAAAGATTTTCCCCCGCTTTTTGTTCTTGCATTATTAAATATGCTTGCAATTGCTAACATACCAAGGGAAATTCATCACGGAAGAGAGTTTATGGCCTTCGTCTCATCAGCTGCAAGCATTGCTTCTTTGTTAGCTCTCTTTGCTGTGGGAATTTTTCCAAACATTGTTCTTTCAAATCCTAACCCTGAGTTCAGTTTAACAATCTATAATGCAGCTTCATCTCAAAAAACTTTAACGATTATGCTGATAATTGCTGCAATTGGTTTTCCATTTGTTTTGGCGTACACAATTAGTATTTATTGGATATTCCGCGGCAAAGTTAAATTAACAAACATGAGTTATTAGATTGAACCTAGAAGTGAAGAATTTATTTTGGGTTTTTATACTTAAAGAATTAATGGGAGGCTGTTTAATAAGTTAAAAATTGTCAGGCTGAGCCCTTCTTGCATCAGGCAGGTTGTCGAAGACTGACAATTTGAACCAAAATCACACTTCGACATCCGTCAGCTGACGGATCAGTGTGACATAAAAATTTACTTTTTGTACAGCCCTGTTATGATAAATCACAGAATAAATTCTGTATTACGAAACATCACAGAATAAATTCTGTGGCGTGAGAAATAAAAAATAATTTTTAAGGATTTAATTGCTTACTGAAATTAATAATCTATTTAAGAAATTAAACCGAGATTGATATGATAGATTTGATATTAAGTGTTTTTGTTGGAGTCGGACTTGCAGCTGCAGTCGGCTTCAGAATATTTATACCATTTCTAATAGTTTCAATCGCAGCTTACACAGGTAATCTGGAGCTTTCAACTTATTTCAAGTGGATTGGAACATTGCCCGCATTAGTTGCATTTGCTGTAGCGACTATTGTTGAAATTGCAGCTTATTATGTTCCGTGGTTGGATAATTTTCTCGATACGATTGAACATCCCTTAGCCATTTTTGCAGGAATAATTTTAACCGGTGCTGTTGTAACTGAATTTTCACCACTTATAAAATGGGCTTTAGCTTTAATTGCAGGAGGAGGAGTAGCGGGTACAATTCACGCAGCAACAGGTTTAATTAGATTAAAATCTTCTGCACTCACTGGTGGTGCAGGCAATCCGATTGTATCAACTGTTGAAGCAACAAGTTCAACTGCTTTATCTCTGATTGCAATATTTATTCCTTTGGTTGCTGTTTTGCTTGTCGGTATTGCTGTTGTGTATTTTTCTTTTATGATAAAAAATAAATTCTTTTCTCCACCACCAGAGAATTGATTTTAAATCTTTTTGTAAGTCCCGATTAATATTGAATCAATATTCCACTTGCCCACGGAATATCTTATCAATCTTAAAGTAGGAAAACCAACCGCAGCAGTCATTCTTCGCACTTGTCTGTTTCTACCCTCTGTAATTTTTATTTCGAGCCAGCTTGTCGGAACATTTTTTCTGAATCTGATTGGTGGAATTCTCTCCCAAACATTTGGTTCATCAATCAATTTTACTTTTGCAGGCTTAGTGATTCCATCATTAAGTAAAACACCATTGCGTAATTTTTTTAATGCTTCTTGTGTTGGAATTCCTTCAACCTGAACCCAATATGTTTTAGGCATTTTATTTTTCGGATCAGAAATCAGATGTTGAAGTTTACCATCGTCAGTCAGAACAACTAATCCTTCACTATCATAATCAAGTCTTCCGGCGGGATAAACATTTTTAAATGGAATAAAATCAGCAAGAGTTTTTCTGCCTACTTTATCAGTAAACTGGCATAAAACATTAAATGGTTTGTTGAAAAGAATAATCATTTTTGATAAGTAATTCTGTAAATCACATTTGCAAAATCATCTGATACAAGTAAGGAACCATCTTGCATTTGTTCTATATCAACTGGTCTTCCTGAAACAGACTCACCTTGAAGCCAACCTTCAGCAAAAGGTTCGTAGCTTACAGATTCATTTCCGTTCAATCTGACCAAAGTAACTCTGTAACCAATTTTCTTTGAACGATTCCACGAACCATGTTCTGCTATAAAAATCTGATTGCGATATTCATCAGGAAACATATCACCAGTATAAAATTCCATTCCAAGTGCAGCTACATGAGGACCAAGTTCCTGAACTGGTTTTGAATAAAGTGAAGTGTCTGCCTGCGAACCAAATTCCGGATCAAGAATATTTTTTCCGTGAAGAAACGGGTAACCGAAATGTAATCCTTTTACAGGAGCGTGATTAAGTTCATCTGGTGGAATATCGTCTCCGAGCATATCTCTTCCATTATCAGTAAACCACAATTCTTTTGTGACCGGATGCCAATCAAATCCAACAGTATTTCTTATACCGTGTGCAAATATTTCTAATTCACTTCCATCAGCGTTCATTCGCATTATAGATGCAAAACGTGGATCTTCTCTTAAACATATATTGCAAGGTGCTCCGACAGGAATATATAACTTTCCATCTGGTCCGAATTTTATGAACTTCCAACCATGACTTTTTTCAGTAGGAAAGTCATCTCTGATAACAATGTACGATGGATTACTTCTAAGGTTTTTTTCTATTTGAGGAAATTTTATGATTCTGCTCACTTCAGCTACATAAAGATCTCCATCTTTAAGTGCTATACCATTTGGCATATTTAGTCCTGTTGCAATAGTAATTACTTCATCAACTTTATAGTCTTTATTGTTATCAATCAGTGCATAAACATTTCCTGCAGTTCTTGTACTGACAAACAATATTCCGCTTTCACTCAATTCCATTGATCTGGCGTTAGGAATATTCTCTGCGTAAATACTAATCTTAAATCCGGAAGGAAGTTTTATTTGTGGGTTTGAAGATTCTTCTTTTGAATTGCAGCCAAAATTAAATATCAAAAGAGAAATCAAAATAATCTTTGTAAAATGAATTCTGTCCATAAAATATTCCGTTTGTTTTTCGATGCTTAAAAATAGATATTGAAAAAAGATGTATCAAAGGGAAAAATTTATATTTGAGAATATTATATCATTCTTCAATCACTGATGATTTGAGCATAACAAATTATTATATTTCAATCAGAAAATATCAGGTTGTTGTATGAGTGAACTCGAAAAATATTTTTCTCATTACAGAAAAAATATTGTTGGTATTGATGCTACTTTTAGTACGCCTTACGGTGAGCAGAAACTAATTTATGCAGATTGGATTGCAAGTGGAAGATTATACAGACCAATTGAAGAAAAGCTTCTGAATACTTTCGGACCAATGGTTGGGAATACTCATTCTGAGGCAAGTGAAACCGGAACTTTAATGACTTTATCCTACCGTGAAGCTCATAAAATTATTAAGATACATTGCAATGCCGGACCTGATGATGTGATAATCACAGCTGGTTCTGGTATGACTGCTATGGTTCGTAAGTTTCAGAGAATTTTAGGTTTGATTGTTCCTGAACAATTAAGTGATTACTTAAAACTTCCAGAAGAACTTCGTCCTGTTGTGTTTATTACTCACATGGAGCATCATTCAAATCACACAAGCTGGCTTGAAACAATTGCTGATGTTGTAATTATACAACCCGATGAAAACGGACTTGTAAATGTTTCTGATCTTGAAATTCAATTGAACAAATACAAAAACAGAAAATTAAAAATCGGTGCATTCACTGCTGCATCAAATGTTACAGGAATTGAACCGCCTTATTATGAACTTGCAAAAATTATGCATCGAAATGGTGGTTTTTGTTTTGTCGATTATGCTTGTGCTGCTCCTTATGTGAAAATTGATATGCATCCGGAAGATTCTGAATCTAAACTTGATGCAATTTTCTTTTCACCGCATAAATTTCTTGGCGGACCAGGAACATCCGGCGTCTTAATTTTTGATTCGAAACTTTACAAAAATAAAGTGCCTGATCTTCCAGGTGGTGGAACTGTTGAATGGACAAATCCTTGGGGGCAACATAAGTTCAGCTCTAATATTGAAATCAGAGAAGATGGCGGCACACCAGCCTTTCTTCAAACAATTAAAGCTGCGCTTGCAATTAAACTTAAAGAAGAAATGGGAGTTGAAAATATTCGCGCCCGCGAAGATGAACTTGTTAAAATAGCCTTTAATGGACTGAGGAAAATTCCCAACCTTCATATTCTTGCAGACAACGTAGAGCATCGTCTTGGTGCAATTTCATTTTATGTAGATGATATTCATTACAATTTAATTGTCAAATTACTAAATGACAGATTTGGAATTCAGGTTCGCGGCGGTTGTTCCTGTGCAGGAACTTATGGTCATTATCTTTTGCATGTTGATCCGAATCGTTCGGAAAGAATCACTAAAAAAATTGACGAAGGTGATTTAAGCGAAAAGCCCGGATGGGTAAGACTTTCACTTCACCCAACAATGACAGACGAAGAACTTCTTTACATTATTGATGCGATTGACCAGATTGTTCTGAACATTAATTATTGGTCAAAAGATTATTGGTATGACAAAACTAAGAATGAATTCTTTCACAAAACTTACGATGGAAAAGAATTAGAAAAAGTAAAATCGTGGTTTGAGTTAGTAGTAGTTGAAACTGTAGAAGATTAAAAAGTATCGTTCTTTAATTTCAATTCATTACATCAAAACAACTCCATAGAAAGGAGGAAAGTGCGATGTTAACCTTAGGTGCTTACGAAAAATGTAAGCGATATATTGAGTCTCACTCCAAAGAAACTAAAGAAACTTCCCGAAAGAAAGAACAATTCCCATGCATAACAATTTCCCGTCAAACCGGCGCCGGCTCTTATGAAGTTTCAGAAAAACTGATAAGACTGCTCGATAAAAAAACCAAAGAATCAGAACAGAAATGGACATACTTCAATAAAGAACTTATTAAAAAAGTAATTGAAGACCACAACCTTCCGGAGATTGTAAGTAACTATCTTGCGGAAAATAAATATCAGCATTTAACAGATGCAGTTTATGAATTACTTGGTGTTAAACCATCAGACTGGACTTTGATTCATAAGACAACTGAAACTATTCTTCAGATAGCGCGAATGGGAAAAGCCATTATTGTTGGTCGTGGTGGAAATGTTATAACATCAAAACTTCCGAATACATTTCATATCCGGCTAGTTGCGCCTCTCGAAACCAGGATAAAACACGTACAGGAAGTCTTTGGATATTCAAAACAGAAAGCAATTGAATACATTGAAAAAGAAGATAAGAACAGAAGAAAATACTTAAAGACTCATTTCTTCCGTGATCCTGAAGATCCGACTTTATACCATTTGATTCTGAATACAGGTTTACTTACTTATCAAGAAGCAGCAGAAATAATTGCTGAAGCGTTGAGAATAAAATTTCCCAAGAGTTTTGAATAATTATCTTGAGATGAAATCCAGTATTAAGGAATTAACTTCTTCAGATTTTTCTATTTGAGCAAAATGTCCGCACTCATTAAGCAGAATAAGTTGTGAATCGGGTATTTGTTGACAAGCTTTTTTTGCAATTTCTTCTGTTGTTGTTTGATGTAGATATTTATTAGGAATTAATGCATCGTTCTTTCCGAAAATTACTAATGTTTTTTGCCTGATATTTTTCAATTCATAAAATATTTGCTGCTCAATCATCCCTGTAATTGAATTTGAGATAACGGCACAATAGTTATTAAAATCTATATCGTTAGAAAAAGCAATTCTGTCTTCTATAAGATATTCAGCATTAGTTGGAAACTTATAAAAGCTCATTTCATAATTAGCCCTTATCTGTTTTGTATCGCTAATCAAAAAGCTTTCTGGCTTTGTGAGATTTTTTATGATTTGAATTTCTTCATCAGAAAATTTTTCGAAGCCGGCAGGAGCAATTAGAATTAATTTATCAACGGAATCAGGAAATTTAAGAGCACAGTTTATTGCAATTTGTCCCCCCATCGAATGTCCAACAAGATTTACTTTTCCCAAATTTAAAGATTGGATGAATTCATAAATTATTTTACTGTAAAATTCCATTGAACCGGAATGAATATGTTTATCAGATCTTCCGAAACCAGGCAAGTCAATTGCTATGCATCGGAAATGATTTCTGAGGAAATCTAAATTAAATTTCCAGGCAGGAATGTAACTTCCCAGTCCGTGCAGAAATAAAATTACTTTATCACCTTGTCCTTTATCAGCATAAGCAACTGTGTAATTCTCTATCTGAATAAACTTTGTTGCGAAAGGATATTTCAGGTTTAAAAATATTTCATTCATAAATTCTAATTAAAGTTGGGCTGAGCAGAAATTTTTAACTTCGTGCCTTAGAGCCTTAGTGGCATTTTATTTCTGCCACTAAGTCACCAAGACTCAAAGAAAAATTTTAATTGAACACTTTTTGATCAGCCCTTAAAAATAATTTTCATTTCAAAAAGTTAATTACAGCATTGTTAAATTCTTCAGGTTTTTCAATTTGAATCATATGACCGGCACAATCAATTTCAACTCTTTTAACATTAGCAATATCTCTTTCTCCTTTTGCAAATACATCAGATGGAAATCCGGGATTGAGATATGGATTCGGAATCAATCCATCATACTTACCGTGAATTATAAGCGTTGGTGCTTTAATTCCCGAAAGCTTGTTGAAAGTTGGTTCATCAAGCATTGCATCAACGCAGCGGTCAACTGTATATGCGAACTCATCAAAGTCTTTAGCTTTTCGCATTCTCACTCTTTCTTCAACCATCCATTCCCACTTATCAGACCAGTTGTAAAAATTATTTGATAGATTTCTTCTGATTCCTTCTTCGGTAGTTGTTTTAACTCCGTTCATAGTAATAACATTTCTTAACCAATCTCCTTCACCTCTTTGGAATTCTTCAAATCCAGCCGGGGCAGCAAGAATTAACTTTGATAATTTGTCGGGATACTTTAATGCAAAGATGATTGAAATTTGTCCTCCCATAGAATGTCCGGCAAGCACTACATTTTTTAGATTTAATTCATCAATCAGATTTTTAATTGTTTCAGCATAGAAAGAAAGTGAGTAAGAATAGTTTCCCTTTTGAGATTTTCCATAACCAGGCAAATCAACTGCAATTACTCTGAAATGTTTTGATAATTCGGGAATATTATAACGCCAAAATCCAGCATTGCTTGCTAAACCGTGAATAAGAATTAATGTGTATTCACCTTTACCTTCGTCGATGTAAGATACGAATGGATTATTCAGTGCTTTCTTTGTCTGAAATCCATAATCAATTTGGTCGAATTCTATAGCTGGTTTATCCCAGTACATATAACCTCCAGAACAAGCTTGTATTAATAATAATGTTGTGATGGAAAAAATTTTTAATAACTTCATCTCATACCTCCTTAAAACATTAACCAGCTTAGAGTTGTAAAAAATGTCCAAGGATCTTTTGGACGCATTCTGTCGTAAGTTACATTCGGTGAATTGTAGAAATCACCAAGAGCAAGATAACCCGCACTAACACCAAGAGTCAGAAATACTTTAAGATTGTATTTAAATTCAATATTAACTTCTGTTCCCATATATGAGTCACCACCATCAGGTTTAACATTTGCAATTGCTGAAGCCAAACCGATTTTACCTGAAAATTTATTTGGTATAAAATCTTTCGAGACATTAACAAAAGCAGCTGTTACACCAAGCCCCATATTAGAAATATCGTGCACAGCAGAATAATATCTGTTAACAACTTGCGGATCAGGAAATAGAAGCAAAGCACGATGAGCACTGTAAATTCCAACTGGTGAGCCATAAACATTTCCGGTGATGACACTGTTTAATGTTCCATCACTTATTCCGTTTTTATCACCGGTTGTATAGAGTGCTTCAAAAGAAATTTTATCATTAGCAGTCATTCCGTATTTATATGCAATTGATGCGTTTGCTGTAAGAGCAATTACATCTGATGCTTTTCCGGTTGAACTGCCAACAGTATCAATCATTCCAAGATTGCTCATAAGGAATCCATCCAGCCACCATCTTCCGGCAAGAAAATCTCTGTTATAGGCAAATCTTCCGCCGAGCCAAAAAAGATTAGCTTCATATTTTTGAATGTTTGAAGGAAGCTTAATTCTTGTTGCACCATTATATTCTGCTAATGCACTATTTAATCCTTGACCAAGAACTGAAATTCCGCCTGAACCTTTTCCCTTATCCCAAACATACCACAAGCTTCCACCTAGTTCGAGAAGGGGAGTAACTCTTGATTCAACATCAAGCATCCACAGAGATACATCATCATTCTTACTGATTTCATTCTCCCAAAGTTGAAAATATCCGGCACGACCTTTAAAGGTTGGAGTTAAATCGCCAAAGACATTTATACCAACGGCCTGAGTTCCCCAAAATGAAAGTTTGTAACCGCTTGTTTGTGCTGTTTGAAGTGTATTCACATTTGGATCACGAACATTATCGAACAATCTTTGTAATCCAACAACGACATTCCAATCACTTTCCTCTGGCTTTATTTCAACATTTGCGAGCAGCGTTTGCATATTAACCTGACCGGCATTTATTGCACCTCCTCTGTTATTTCCAACACCATAAGCTTGGTCGCCCCAGGTATAATCTATTTTGAACAATGCTCTGAAAGTTGCAAAGCCATCAAGTATTGAGGGCTTATAAACCATAAACGGAACAAATCTTTGTTCAAGATAAATAGAAGTTTGAGGTACTGTGTTGGTTGAATTTTGTCCGAATAATCTTCCGATAACTTGTCCTTGAAGAATATCATTAGTTGGTGTGATGTTGGAAGATGTGAATCTTGTGAATGAATAACCAATAAATTGAAATTCTTTTGGCGGCGGATCTTTTAGTCTGTTATCATCTTGAGGAAAAGAGATAATATTAAAAGATATTATAAAAGCTAATATTAAGAACTTTTTCATTTGTAGTCCTCAAATGATTAAAAAATATTTTAGGAAAATATTCTGTAACAAGAAAAAACATTGCACGCTGATGGCACTGATTGAACAGATTATCACAGATTTTTATCAATGTCATCTGCGTGCAATTACTTTATTGTTTAATAAATTTTTGAATCCAGGTTGCACCTAAAGGAATTGAATTATATTTGGTGCTACCAAAACCTTCAGCAGCAGTTGGTGGTGTAAAACCAGGAATTGCTGGCGTTGTTTGAATTACTTCGTAAGTAAGATCCTTTGTAGTAACTCTGTAAATTCCTTGCGAAGTTACAGAAGTTGGAGTCGTTTGATTTAAAGTAATATTTCTTATTGAAGTATTCTGATTCGACTGAGTAGTAAATGTTCCTGTGTAAGTTACACTAACATCAAAACTATCAGTTGCAACAACTGTGTAAGTATTATTTGCATTAAATGTTGCAACGATTTTTTTTGTCTTTAAAGTTAATTTTAATCCTGGGGCAACATTATCACCTTCCGATAGCCAGGTGCCAACGAGATATTCTTTAGTGGGATTTGCAGGAACAAAATTCTGAATCCAGGTTGCACCAAGTGGAATTCCATTATACTTAGTGCTACCGAAACCTTCAGCAGCAGTTGGTGGTGTAAAACCAGGAATTGCTGGTGTGGTTTGAATTACTTCATATTTAAGAAAACCATTTGCATCAACCTGATAGATTCCTTGGGAAGTAACTGAAGTCGGTACAGTTTGATTCAATGTAATTGATTTGATAGCTGTTCCCGCATTTTCAGTAACTGAATAGGTTCCGGAATAAGTTACATTTGCGCCAGCGCTGTCAGTTGCTACTACATTGTAAGTATTATTTGCATTGAAGGTTGCAACAATCTTTACTGTTTTTAAAGTTACAACCAATCCCGGGGCAACATCTGCACCTTCAGAATACCATGTTCCAACAATTGGATCCTGAGGCGGAGGAGGAGTTGTTCCTCCCTCATCATCTTTGCTGCAACCAACATATAAAAATGTTGTTTCTGCAAATAGCAGAAGGATAAATAACTTTTTCATGATAGCTCCTTTCAATTAGTGATTTGTTTTGTTAATTGAGTTTAAGTGTAATTCGAGTAATTTCTTTTTATCAATTTTACCGGCATCGTTTTTAGGTAACTCGTTTAAGAATTCCACATACTTTGGAATTTTATATTTAGCAAGATTACCTAAACAATATTTTAGAATATCATCTGCTGTTAGCAAGGTATTTTCTTTCAGAACAATGTAAGCTTTTCCTACTTCGCCCCATTTTTTATCAGGCACACCAATAACTGCAACTTCTTTAATTTCATTTTTTGTGTAGAGAAAACTTTCAATCTCAGCAGGATAAACATTTTCACCGCCGCTGATATACATATTCTTTTTTCTATCAACGACATAATAATAACCTTCGCTGTCTTTCTTAACGAGGTCGCCCGTATGAAACCAACCATCAGTAATTGCTTCTGAAGTTTCTTTTTCTTTACGCCAGTAACCGGGAGTAACAACTGGTGAACGTAACCACAATTCTCCAACTTCATCAACATCGCACTCAGTATTATTATCTCTCATAATTTTTGCTTCGATATAAAAATTTGGAAATCCGATTGAACCTTTTTTACGGATTGCATCATCCTGATGAAGTGAAAAACAATTCGGTCCAACTTCAGTTAAACCATATCCTTGTCGAATAAAAATTCCTTTCTGATGCCAGATGTTGATTAAAGGAATTGGCATTGGAGCCCCGCCAACAATTGCGTATCTGACAGAGGATAAATCAACTTTATTAAATAAATGCGAGTCAGCCATCATTTGAAGCATTGTGGGAACACCGAAAAGAATCGTAGCTTTTTCTTTTTCCATCAGTTCCAGGATTAAATCTGCATCAAAATGAGTTAATAAAGTATGTGAGGCGCCGTGATGCAGAAATGGCGTGAATAAAACATTCCATCCGCCGGTATGAAAGAACGGTGCAAAACTTTGTGTATGATCTTTTGATGTTAAATCTAATCTTAATCCCGTGTTCACAGAATTCCAGAAAAGCATTTTATGAGTTATGATAACTCCTTTCGACAAACCAGTAGTTCCGGCTGTGTATAAAATCATAACCGGTGTATCTTCTGAATATAATTCTGAAGGTGTAAAATCTGTATTTATAGAATTCTCGATAAGGAATTTTTCTATCTCAACTAACTTCAGCACTTTATTAATCTTTTGAACAGATGATATTTTAGGTATATGATCTGAAAATTCTTCATCATAAAAAAATAAAGAAGGTTCTGCATCGTTTATTAGAACATCAAGTTCTCTTGGAGTTAATCGAAAGTTTAATGGAATTAATATCGCACCTATTTTAATGCAGGCAAGAAAGAGTATAACATGTTCAGATTTATTCTTTGAGTAGATTGCAATCCTGTCACCTTTTTTAATATGATATTGATTAACAAGATATTCTGCTAAAGCATTAGTGCGATTATTAAAATCAGAATAACTCCATTGAATGTCTCGCTGATGTTCACGAATGAACATTCGGTTTGGTGTGTACTTTGCCCATTTAGCAAGCCAATCAGTTTGAAAATTATACATCTGATTTTCTCCTGCTTGATAAGTGAATAATTCCACCAATTAAAACTGATGATAATATTGCCATTGCCGCAGCTACGCCGGGATTTTCGCCAGTTGCAACACTAAACGGTACTTTTATCTGTCCATAGAAAAAACTGAAATGAACAATCACTGCAACAATAGAAGCACTGACTACTGAAATCTTCGAAACATTTTTGAAAAACATTCCAAATAGAATTGGAACAAATGCAGCAGAGAAATATGCATAAACTCCATTTTGTGCAAATATGCCAACGCTTAGTTTCGGATTTATCAGTTGATCATAAGAAAGATAAATTGAAACTATTCCAATTACTCCAATTACAATTTTGTTAATTAGAATCAATGATGAAGAATTTTTCTTTTCATCTTTTGAGAGAAATTTTCCAAACAAATGTTTTATAATATCAGTTGTTACAGTTGTTGAAATTGATTGAATCAATCCCTCAAGAGTTGAAATACCTGCAGATATTAGTCCCATAACTACAATCAGTCCAAAGTAAACGGGAAACTTCTTTACTACATAAGCTGAAATTACTCCATCAAGTTTGAGTGGTGCACCATTAATCATCAAATCAGGAAATTCAATTCTTGCATATAAGCCGGTAAACACAACCAGAAAGAAAATCATCTGAACAATTGCAGCAGTTAAGAGATACTTGTTAACATCGCTGTCACTTTTGAGCAGAAGTGATTTAGTAATTATATGTGGTTGGCAGACGATTGCAACTCCAACAACCATCTGAGCTACAATGATTTCAAAATAATCTCTAAACAAAAAACTTGATTCATTTGTGGTTTGTACCAGCTTAGGATCAATTGATGAAAGTTTATTGAGAAAGTTGGTTATCCCGTTACTGAAATGTTCATAACCAGAACCAAGCAGAATAAAAGCAACAACAAGCATAATAATTGCCTGCACAGTATTTGTGTAAACCATCGAATTTGCACCACCAAACATCATATAACCGAAAATGAAAACAACAATTCCAATTAGTATTGTTAGTTCATCAATATTCAAAGTTTTTGAAAGAACTTTTGTTAATCCTACACAAATTAAAACAATGAAAGTAATCAGAAGCAAAGAAAGAAAAGCGAAGAATAATGCATAACCTTTGCTTTGATATCTTGTTCCCATCCACTGAGCCATTGTTAGTGCCTTAACACTTGATCCGTGCTTGCGGAATCTTTTAGAAAGAAAAATCAATGATGCTATTGCAGCAATTGGAAGAAAAATTCCGTATGATAAAAATGCACTTATTCCGTAATAGGCAATAAAGCCGGGATTGATTATAAAAGTTGCAGCGCTTGTCATTGATGCCGCTAATGATAAACCAACAGCAATAGGAGAAAATTTGATATTCCCAACTGCATAATCGCTGATGTCTTTGGTTTTTCTGGCACCACGAATAACAAAGAATAAAACTACAGCACTGTAAGCAAGAACTAAAATCCAGCCAGCAGTAACCAATTCTTTTGAAGCAATATCCATAAAATTTCCTGTTAGTTACATTTTAAAGATTGCTAATGCGAACGCAAGTCCGCCGCCTGAACCAATGAAAAGACATAAATCATTTTCTTTAATTAATCCTTTTCTTCTCGTCTCATCGAATGTCATTGGAATGCAAGCAGAACCAGTATATGCGTAACGATCCATAATTGCATAACCTTTTTTTCTATCAACCTCAAGATTATCAAGTGTTTCCCAGATTGAATTGATATTTATTTGTGTGAAGAAATAATGATCAATATCTGTTGGTTTAATATTGAGTTCTTCACAAGCTTCTTTAATCATTCTTGTCCAGGTAGTTGGATTGGTTTCTTTTGGAAATTTTTTTACAAACTTCAGAAGGTGGTCTTTTCTTTCAATAACTTCGTGAGTAACAGGCATATGAGTTCCGCCTGCGTAGATTCCCATCCAATCGCAATACTGACCATCAGTAAAAAGTTTACTTGTTAAAAATCCTTTTCCGGCTTTATCCGTTGGTTGAAGCAGTACACCAGCTGCACCATCAGCGAAAAGTGTAACGGTTTTTTTATCCTGCATATTCAAATACTTACTCATTGCATAAGCGCCAATTACAAGAACATTATTGTATTTCTTATCTGCAATGATAAACTTTGAGGCAACATCTAACGCAGTAACAAAACCAGCACAAGCGGTATTGATATCGAAAGTGCCTGCATTAACAGCACCTAAACGATATTGCACAACAGATGCTGTAGAAGGAGAGATGTATTCCGGTGTATCCGTTGCAATTATGAGTAAGTCAATTTTGTCAGCGGTTAATTTTGCATCTTCCAAAATTCTTTTTGCAGCTTCAACACAAAGATCTGCCGTAGATTGATTTTCATTACACCATCTTCTTTCTCTGATTGTAAGATTTTCTCTCAGCCAGGTATCAACATCTTCACCAAGCAATTCGTTAAAAAATGAATTTGGCAGAACTCTGTCAGGAACATACATTCCTGATGCAACTATTTGAGCATTTCTAATCATAATACCAAACCACCATCAACACTTAAAACTGCTCCGTTTATAAATTTTGCTTCATCGCTTGAAAGGAACAAATAAGCATTTGCAATGTCCTCTGGTTCGCCAAGTCTTCCGAGAGGAGTTCTTTCTTTTAACATATCAAGAACTTTTTCGGGAACAGTCGAAACCATTTCTGTTGCAATAAAACCAGGTGCAACGGCATTTACATTTATTCCTTTTCTCCCAAGTTCCCGTGCCCAGACTTTGGTCATTCCAATTATACCTGATTTCGTTGCTACATAATTTGTTTGTCCAAAATTCCCGTATAATCCAACTACCGAAGATGTGTTTACAATTTTTCCATAAAGTTTATCAACCATAAATGGTGCAACTGCTTTAGTGCAATTAAAAACTCCGGTAAGATTAACATCAATAACTTGTTGCCATTGCTCAGAAGTCATTTTAAGAAATGATGCATCGCGTGTGATGCCAGCATTATTTATAAGTATATCAATTCTCTGATATTTCTCTATTATTTGTTTTGCAGCTTCAGTAACAGACTCGAGCTTTGTTACATCAACTTTCTGAAAAATTATTTTATCACTGATGTTCCTGAATTCGTTTATTGTTGAAGAAGCTTTTTCTTCATTAACATCCCAGATTATAACTACAGCACCTTCTTCAGCAAAGCGTTTTACTGCTGCTTTGCCAATTCCCTGTGCACCACCAGTTATTACTGCTACTTTGTTTTCTAATCTTTTCATTTTGTTTCTCTCCTGATTTTTATCGTTTGAAAAATTTCAAACGATTAGTTAAAAATAAATTACTTATAAAGTTTTGCTCTTTCTTTTGACCATTCAGTTAAAAAAGCATTGAAATGATCTTCCATTAACGAATAAAACATTTCCATTTCCTTCATTCTGATATTAATTGTTTCAAGTGATTGTTTATTTGCAGATCTGATTTTTTCTTTAAGTTGAGTTGCGATACGCTTATTATTCTTTATCAGCTCGAGGTTGTTTCTGAAAGCGTGCTCGAATACTTCAGGTTCAATTTCATAATAATCTTTGCGATTGTTTTCAGGCATCCAGGCTTTCCTTATAAGTCTTTTATCACGAAGTCTTCTAACAATCTGACTGATGGGACCTTTGCTTCTGCCAAGTTGTTTTGTAATTTCATCTAAAGAAAGTGGTTGCGGTGAGAAGAGTAGAAGTGCAATTATGTGTCCCATTAGCTTATTTAACCCGAAAGCTTTATAAGCATCACCGAATCTTTGAATTAATTCTTTTTTAATTTTTTCATCGGTGGACATAGATTTTATCGTTTTTTATTTTTCAAACGATAAAAACTTAAATCAATTCTGCTTTAAAGTCAAGTATTTTTATCCAAATCACTATAAACTGTTTTTTAATCTTTGCAGGCCTGTTTTGCTGACGGGAATTTCTTTACCGTTTTTTAATATAAGACGATAGGATTCGGTTTCAGTTTGTTCAAGATGCTGAATGAAATCAATGTTGATGATATAAGATCTGTGAACCCGAACGAACTGATTTTCATTAAGATGAGTTTCAAAGTATTTCATGGTTTTTTGTTTTAAGTATCTGCCCTTTTCACTGTTAATTAAAACATAGTCGTCCTGTGCTTCAATCCATTTTATTTCTTCAACAGGAATCACAGTTATTTTTGAACCATCTTTTATTACTACTCTTTCAAGAAATTCTATTTTTTCATCATTAGTCTTAATTATATTTTCAATTGCGGAGTTTTGTCGGAATCTGTCTCCAAGCTGTCCAATTGCTTTCTGAAGTGCTGCATTGAATCGTTCTTCAGAAAATGGTTTTAACAGATAGTCAATTGCATTTACTTCAAATGCTTTAATTGCAAAATGATCATAAGCAGTTGTGAAAATTATTACAGGAGGATTTTCAATCAACTCGAGCATTTCAAATCCGGTTAACTTTGGCATTTGAATATCCAGAAAAATCAAATCAGGTTTTAATTCATTAATTTTTTTAATTGCATCAAAGCCGTTTGAACACTCGGCAATTATTTCAATGTCATCGCGTTTGCTTAAATAATTTTTTGTAATCTGTCTTGCAAGCGCTTCGTCATCAATGATTATAACTTTTATTTTGTTTTGCATTTTCCTTACTCTGTGATCAGTAATTAAAATAGATAGAAGTATTGAGTTAAATATTTTTATCCAATGGAATAAAAATGTTTACCGTAAATGTACCGTTTTCTTTCTTCACTTCAAGCAGATTATCCTGATGATAAATTAAAGCTAATCTTTCCCGAATATTTCTTAATCCAACTCCGGCACCTTTTTTATGTGACTCACCTTCAAAATTATTCGACAAAGAAATTTTTAAGTATCCTTCAATTGCTTTGCAGTTTAGTCTGATTGTCACTTTATCAAGAGTTTCATAAACAGCATGTTTAATTGCATTTTCAAACAATGGCTGCAGTATCATTGATGGTATTTCAGTGTTTTTACATGCTTCATCAATATCCTCAACAAATTCAAATTTATCTTCGAATCTGATTTTTTCAATATCAAGATAAAGCTTTATGTTTTTTAATTCTTCTGATAAAGAATTTTTCTGTCTGTCGTTGTTTGCTAAGGTATATCTTAAAAAATCTGCAAGCTTAATTATCATTTGCTTGGCTCTTTTGGGATCAATTTCCGTTAAAGCACTCATTGAATTTAAAGCATTGAAGATAAAATGTGGATTAATCTGAAATTTTAATGAACGGAGTTCTGCCTCTGTAACAAGATTTTTTAATTCAGTTTCCCTTAATAATTTTTCCTGGAAACTTGTATAGTAGATTACGATATAATAAAAAGCTGTGAGTAGAAAATAATGAAGTAATCCGATTATTCCTCTGACTTTAAGTGTATTGAAGAAAAAAGTTGAGTATGATGATTGATCTTCTATGATACTTAATGAAATAAAATAACCTATCACTAACCAGAAAAATGTAACAAATATTCCGCCTAAAAGATGACTGAAAATTATTTTCGGAACTTTTGTATTCTCAATCGAAAGATACTTTGCAGAGAACCAATAGTTTATTCCAATCCCGGTAAGCAAAAGATTAAAAACTAAAACATCAATTAAAGCTATTGTTGAATTTAATCTGCTGTCAAAAATTATAAGGTTGAGATAAAGTGCTGTTAATCCAACGGCAAATAAAAGATATAACAAAAAGTTTTTAGGACTTTTTAAAATCGGATTATCAAACATTTTTCAATCAAAAGTATGATTTAATTTCGCCGCCGCCAAAAACAACCAGACCTTTTATAATCAAAGTTTTATTCTGATCAGGTATAGCGTTTGGATCTTTAATTAGCTTGTTTGAAAATCCTCCAAATATAGGAGTAATGTTTAGCACTATGTTCCAATCCTGAGGTACGATAAGAGTTGTACCTCCGAAAACACAAAGAACATCAATCACATTTGTTCCTTCTGCAAGCTTACATCCTTTGAGATTAATCTCTGAACCGCCGAATACAGCAGTGATATTTCCGCCTTTAAAGTTATCTGAAGTGATAACTTTGTTTCCGCCGCCAAAGATTGCAACATCATCAATATAATCTTTTCTTTCCTGATCAAATTCTACTTTTTCTTTTTCGCGTCGGTTTAGAATTATATATAAACCAAGAGCAATGAAAAGAATTGCAAAAACTATTGTTCCATCATAATCAACACTTGGAAAAATTCGTGGTATCAGGAATATTGCACCCAAACCAGAAAGAATTCCGCCAAGCAGTTTCTTATTTGTGTTAATTGCGATGAACACACCAATTATCAGAAAGAAGAAAGGCCAGGAAAAAATAATTCTTGAGATGCTGAAATCGAGTATATCGAGTGAATTCAGAAAAAATAAAAATCCAAGAACTATGAATGCGCCACCAAGCCACATCCTCCTGTCAGTTTTGTTATTAATATTTTCCATATCAATTCTCCTTTACGCTGTAATGCTTTTTTTCTGTTGGAAAAGTAACCTAAAATAAAGTATCAGCAAAAACAAAATCGGTGAGTGGTAAAATATCATCGGTAAACAGAGGGAAGCAAATGATAGGAAGGATATGATTCAGCCACAAATCAATTGAAGAGCTTTATTATTGGAAGAATAAATCCTATGAATTAATCTTTGAACAATTCATCTTTTTTTAATAACCGATGACTTTCGAAAACTGTAAGAATATTTATCGAGTCTTTTTTGATCATATAAACTATCCTATAATTCTTAAAGATAATTTCACGGATTTTATCTATTGATAATTCAGGAACAATTCTTCCTTTTTCTGGGTGATAAACAATTTTCTCTGCGGTAGAAATTAATTTATCAACAAACTCAATAGCAGTAGTAGGATTATCCTTAGCAATATAATCTTCTATTTCCAATAAGCGTAATAAAGCTTCTTTTGTCCAAATTAATTTCATTTTGCTTTTTCACTGCGTGCTTTTTGAATTTCTCTGCGCAGTTGGGCAGTTGATAAAATACTGCCTATCTCCAGATCAGATAGACCACGTGAAATTGAATCAATAAAAGATTTAGTTTGTCTCAGTTCGTCAAATTCTCTCGGAGAGATTAGCACACCGGCTGGTTTACCGTTTTGTGTAATTACCAAAGGATTATTTTTATCCTGAATTTCTTTAAGGTACTTAGCTAAATTCGATTTGAATTTTCCTACAGGAACTATGTCTTTTGATACTAATATTGTTCTCATATGCAGACCTATATTTTGTCTTAATTCTAGTTTTAATATAAATCCAGATTACGACAAGAACAAGATTATTTTTAAGCAAATAATTTTTATTTTTAGATTAAAGCCAGAACATAATTGCTTAAGTTATTTTTAGCTAAACATGCAATTCAAAATCTTTTGGAATTGATTGTTTTACTTTTTCAAGTGCTTGTTCAAGATCAGCAATCAGGTCATTTACATTTTCAATTCCGACAGAGATACGAACTAAGCCATCTGTTATACCAGCAGCTTCACGGGCTTCTTTTCCCATTGAGAAATGTGTCATACTTGCCGGATGCTGAATTAAACTTTCAACACCACCAAGACTAACAGCAAGTTGAAAAAGTCTTACTGAATCCATCATAATTTTCCCTGCTTCTAATCCACCTGCAAGTTCAATGGAAATCATTCCTCCAGGGCCTCTGTGCTGCTTTAAACCAGTTTGATATTGTGGGTGAGATTTTAATCCCGGATAGCGAATTGATTTTACTAAAGGATGTTTTTCTAACCACTCAGCAATTTTCTGAGCATTCTCACAATGTCTTTCCATTCTGAGTGCAAGAGTTTTTAATCCACGATGTACAAGAAATGCATTGAATGGATCTATAACTCCACCAAGCTGATTTAATGTTTTACGAAAATGCTGATATGTATTTTCATCTTTTACTACTATTACTCCGCCAACAACATCAGCGTGACCATTCAGAAATTTAGTTAGGCTGTGCATTACAATATCAGCACCAAATGCAATGGGATTTTGCAATGCCGGACTCATAAAAGTATTGTCTACTACTACTGTTGCACCTCGTTGATGAGCAATATTCGAGATTTCTTCAATGTCAGAAATACATAAAGTTGGATTGCCCGGAGATTCAATATAAACAACTTTTGTATTTGGCTTTAAGGCATTGCGAACATTATCGCTGACTGAAGTATCAACAAAAGTTGTTTCTACTCCATATTTTTTCATAATAGTATTTAGAAAAGTTGTTGTTGGTCCATAAACTGCAGATGAACAAACAACGTGATCTCCTGCCTCCAAAAGAGTCTGAAATATGGTACTGATAGCTGCCATTCCACTTCCGCAGCCCAATGCTTTATGTCCACCTTCGAGTTCTGCTATTGCATTTTCCATTGCTTCAACTGTTGGATTGAGCATTCGTGTATAAATGTATCCTTTTTCCTCACCAGCAAAAAGCGATGCACCATGTTTTACATTTTTAAATTTGAAAGTGGAAGTTTGATAAATCGGTGGAACTACAGCACCGTATTCATATTCATCAATTCCTGAGTGAACACATTTAGTTTGGAAATCGAATTTGTTTGGGTTTTTCATAGCAATATCCAATAAAAAATTATTAATTATTTAACAATCAAACTTATTAAAAGTTTTTGAAAGAAGGATTAGTTCATAACTGAAGATTATCTTTTGTTCACATCTGTCCAAAATAAATTTCTTATGTGGCTAAAGCCTGTTCCTGATTTTAATTTTTTTTCAGTTCACTGAAGTGAACTGAAATAAATGCTGATTAAATTTGTTTTTTATCTATTGCAGTTGGATTTATCCAACTGATATTAAGAGACATTAGAATATTATGGGCTTTAGCCGCATTTAATTAAAACCTGTTAGTAATAAGAGAGTAATACTTTTTTATAAGGGATTCAATTAAAACCGAGTTCATATTCTTTAATTTTGAACTTAAATAAGAGTTTATTGAGCAGGTTTTAGTTTATTTTGGACAACACTGTTTTTATTATTGAACTTTTGAATATCAACTTAGGTTTTATTGACAATTAGAAAATAATTTTTATTTTTGCATCAGCGATGAAAAATTTTAATAATACATATCACCGACACCATCATCACAATAATTTTGTTGTGCGCCGGTGAATTGTATTTAATTTAATAATGAAATAATTGAACTAAACCCGGCGAAAGTCGGGTTTTTTGTTTTAAAGGAGTTTAAATGAATAATAATGGAAATCTAAAATTAGCCATTCAAAAAATCGGGAGATTATCTGAAAGCTCGCTTCAGTTATTAAGAAACTGCAATCTTGAAATTGAAAAGTTTAACGATAGACTAGTCGTAAGTGTCAGAAATTTCAAACTCGATTTATTATTTCTTCGCGACGATGACATTCCTGAATATGTTCAGGATGGAGTTGCAGAGCTTGGAATTGTTGGTGAAGATATTCTGAGTGAAACAAGTGCGGATGTTAAGGTGATTAAAAAGCTTGGCTTCGGAAGATGCAGTTTACGAATTGCAATTCCGGAAAATGATGACCTAAATGATTTAGCCGATTTGAACAACAAGAGAATTGCTACTTCTTATCCAAAAATTTTAAAGGGATTTCTCGAACGAAATAAAATCAATGCAAAGATTGTAAATATCAGTGGAAGTGTTGAAGCAGCTCCATCTTTGGGAATTGCTGATTATATCTGCGATCTCGTTTCAACAGGCAACACACTTAAGCTAAACAAATTGAAGGCATCAATCAGTGTGCTTGAATCTGAAGCGGTGCTGATTAAAAATAAAAATCTTAGTCTTCAATCGGATAAGTACAACATTTTTCTGAAACTGCTTTCACGCATCGAGTCAGTGCTGAATGCAAAGAATTCAAAATATATTATGATGAATGTTCCTAAAGATTCGCTTGAGAAAATCACCAATCTGATTCCTTCACTTAAAAGCCCAACAATACTTCCACTCGCTGATGGTGAATCACTTGCAGTGCATGCAGTAATTCCCGCTGAGAAATTCTGGGAAATTGTTGATGACTTAAAAAATGCCGGCGCTTCAGGAATTTTATTATTACCAATTGAGAATATTGTTTTATGAAAAAGTATTATTCAAAAAACTTAAATGAAACAGAACTTAAAAGTTTAATCAGAAGAAAAAATATTTCTTCAGAAAAAGTTTTTCGAGTTGTACAAAAAATTGTAAATGATGTTAAGAGGAATGGACTTTCGGCCTCATTAAAATATGCAAAGAAGTTTGATGGATTTTCATCAGAGGAAATTTTTGTAACTGAAAAAGAATTTGCAGAAGCTGAAAGAATACTCGATCCAAAAATCAAGACAGCAATCAAAAAAGCTTATAAGAATATTTACAAGTTTCATAAAAAGCAGATTCAAAAAAATTATTCTGTTGAAACATTAAATGGTGTTGTGTGTGAACGAAAATTTATTCCAATTGAAAATGTTGGATTATATATTCCTGCAGGATCAGCTCCGCTTCCTTCAACGATGCTGATGTTAGGTGTGCCAGCGCAGATTGCAGGATGTAAAAGAGTTATTGCTGCAACTCCGGCTAAAGATAAAATTCATTCGGCAATTTTGTTTGCAGCAAAGTTGTGCGGCATCAATGAGATTCTAAAAATTGGCGGAGCTCAGGGGATTGCATTGCTTGCATATGGAGATGATAAAATTAAAAAAGTTGATAAAATATTCGGACCGGGAAATCAATATGTAACAGCAACTAAAAGTCTTGTGAGTATTGATCCAAATGGCTGTTCAATTGATATGATTGCAGGACCAAGCGAAGTACTTGTAATTGCAGATGAATTTGCTAATCCGTTTTTTGTTGCAGCAGATTTGCTTTCGCAGGCAGAGCACGGCAAAGATTCTTTAGCAATTCTTGTTACAACGAGTGAGAAACTATTTGATAAAGTGAAAACAGAATTAAGAAATCAGTTAAAATCTCTTCCAAGAAAAAATCTAGCAGAATCATCAATAAAAAATTCATTTGCACTGATTGTTAAAAATCCTGATGAGGCAATTTACTTCTCAAATCTTTTTGCGCCGGAGCATTTAATCATCAATACAAAAAATGCTAAAAAACTTGCTGATAAAGTTGTTAATGCCGGCTCGGTATTTATTGGTGAGTTTACACCAGAAAGTGCCGGTGATTATGCGTCAGGTACTAATCACTCGCTGCCGACTTACGGATTTGCCAGATCTGTTGGTGGAGTAAGTGTTGAAATGTTTATGAAGGCAGTTACTTTTCAAAGTATAAACAAAGAAGGATTAAAAAATCTTTCTGATACAATAATAACTTTAGCAGAAACAGAAATGCTGCAAGCACATGCAAATGCTGTGAAAGTGAGAATTAAAAAATGAATCCTGAAAAGTTAGTTCGGAAAAATATTCTTGATTTAAAACCTTACACTTCAGCAAGAGACAAATTTCAGAACGGAATTTTTCTCGATGCTAATGAAAATTCATTTGGAAGCGTGATTGAATCTGAAATAGAAAATTTAAACAGATATCCCGATCCACATCAAAAGCAATTAAGACAAGCGCTTGCAAACTTTCTGAAAATTAATGAAGATAAATTATTCTTTGGTGTTGGCTCGGATGAAATTATTGATCTTGCAATACGAATTTTTTGTGAACCAAAAAAATCTAATGTAATTATTCCACAGCCAACTTACGGAATGTATCAGGTCGCCTGTGATATAAATGAAGTTAAAGTTAAATCAGTTCAGCTTGATTCAGATTTTGATATTGATGTTGAAGCAGTGATTAAAGCAATTGATAAAAACACAAGAATGATTTTTCTCTGTTCACCAAATAACCCGACAGGAAATTTATTAAGCACAGAAAGAATTAAATTTCTTGCTGAAAATTCTAATCTGATAATTTTTATTGATGAAGCTTACATTGATTTTGATGAAGACGGCTCATTTATAAAACATATTTCTAAATTCAAAAATGTTATCATCTCAAGAACATTTTCAAAAGCTTGGGGACTTGCAGGAGTTCGTTGCGGTTATTGTATTGCTGATGATTTTATTATTAATCTTTTCTTTAAAGTGAAAGCTCCTTACACGATTAACAAACTAACGGCTAACGCGATTCTGAAAGCTTTACAAAAAAATGAGACAAGACTAAAACTCATAAGTAAAATTATTTATGAGCGACAGAAATTATTTACGGAACTTTCGTTGATTAATTCTGTAGAAATAATTTATCCTTCAAATGCAAACTTTTTGTTGATAAAAATTAAAAATACCACTGAAGTTTTTGAATATTTAAATCAAAAGGGAATTCGAGTAAGAATGCGTAAAGATGATGAAAGACTAAAAGACTGTTTACGAATAACAGTCGGAACTCCCGAAGAAAATAATTTGCTTATCACTGCGTTAAAGGAAATGAAATGAAAAATAATTCTAGACCAAGAAAATCTTTTATAAGATATAAAACCAGAGAAACTGATATTTCTGTTAGATTAAATCTTGATGGAAACGGAAAATCAAAAATTGAAACAGGAATTGGATTCTTTAATCATATGCTTGATCAGATAACAAGACACGCAAATCTTGATTTGACAATTATTGCAAAAGGTGATCTGCACATTGATGAACATCATACAGTTGAAGATACAGGAATCGCGCTTGGACAGGCAATTCGTGAGGCGCTCGGAGATAAAAAAGGAATTCAGCGTTATGGATTTTTTATTCCGATGGATGAATCAGTTGCACTTTGCACAATTGATCTTGGTGGAAGAAGTTATCTCAACTTTAATTGCAAGTTTAATCGTGATAAAGTTGGTGATTTCCCGACAGAATTAACAAAAGAATTTTTCAGAGCTTTAGCTGATTCGATGAAGGCAAATATTTTTATAAAAGCAAAAGGTGAAAACGATCATCATAAAATCGAATCCATTTTCAAAGCATTTGCAAAATCACTTAATGAGGCTGCAAGATTTGACGAAAGAAATAATAACAGAATTCCATCAACCAAAGGAATTTTATGATTGCCATCATTGATTACGGCGCCGGTAATACAGCATCAGTAATAAATGTTCTTGAAGAACTGAAAGCCGACTTTGTTCTATCAAATGATAAAAAGATAATTCAGAGTGCAGATAAAATTATTTTACCTGGAGTTGGTGAGGCGTCTTCAGCGATGAAAAAACTTAATGAGCTTAATCTTGTTGATGAGCTTCGAAATACAACAAAAGCATTTTTTGGAATTTGTATTGGAATGCAATTACTTTTCAGTAAAACTGAAGAGGGAAATGCTGAATGTTTGAATGTCATTCCAGGTGATGTGAAAAAATTTAATCACACCAACATCAAAGTTCCTCATATGGGTTGGAATGAAATCATCAAACTAAATAATGATGAAATGCTGAGAGGAATAAATGATAAAACATTTTTCTATTTCGCTCACTCTTACTATGTGCCGCAAAATGATTTTTCAACTTCTGTCAGCAACTATGGATTAAATTTTTCAGCTTCAGTAAGATATAAAAATTTTTACGGTGTACAATTTCATCCTGAAAAATCAGCTCAGCAGGGAATTCAGATAATTAAAAACTTTTTAAGCTTATGAAAATTATTCCGGCAATAGATATACTTGATAATAAACTCGTAAGATTGGAAAAAGGAAAGTTTCAGACTTCAAAAGTTTATTCAGACAATCCTTTGGATGTTGCAAAAACTTTTGATGGATTTGGATTTGAATGGCTTCACATCGTTGATCTTTCAGGTTCTAAATCAGGTAAAATATCAACCATCGATCTTCTTGATAAAATAAAAAATAAAACACGATTAAAAATTCAATTCGGTGGTGGTATAAGAAGTTTTGAAGATGCAAAACAATTAATATCTTATGTCGATAGAATAATCATCGGTTCATTATCAGTTACAGACAAAAATGAATTTGAAAAAATTATATCAGAAATCGGTGAACAAAAAATTATTTGTGCAGTTGATGTTAAAAATGAAAAAGTAATGACCAAGGGTTGGACTGTTGACTCAGAACTTACACTTCAAAATCATATTGATTACTGCAGTTCAGTCGGGATAAAAAATTTCTTAGTTACAGATATTCAAAGAGATGGAATGTTGACAGGACCAAACTTAAATCTTTACAGAAAACTCATAACAAATTATCCCTCGCTTAATTTCATTGCTTCCGGTGGAATCAGCAGTTATGATGATTTAATAAATCTGAAGAAAATTAATGCTTATGCTGTTGTTGTTGGCAAAGCGATTTACGAAAACAAAATTAGTCTGAAGGAGTTGAAAGAAATTGCTGGCTAAAAGAATTATACCTTGTCTGGATGTAATGAATGGAAGAGTTGTTAAAGGGACTAACTTCGTCAATCTGAACGATGCAGGTTCTGCTGTTGAACTTGCTGAGCGATATTATTATGAGGGCGCTGATGAATTAGTCTTCCTAGATATTACTGCATCGATAGAAAAGAGAAAAACATTATTACAGCTTGTTAAAGAAGTTGCTCGCGTAATCAGAATTCCATTTACAGTCGGTGGTGGAATTTCAGAATTAGAAGACATTTCATTGCTTCTTAATTCAGGAGCAGATAAAGTTTCTCTGAATACATCTGCGGTGAAAAATCCTAAACTAATAACAGAAGCAGCAAAACAATTCGGTTCACAGGCAATTGTAGCAGCGATTGATGTTAAGAAGATGAACAATAATTACAAAGTCTTTATTAAAGGTGGAAAAGAAGAAACAGATGTAGAAGGACTTAGCTGGTGCAGAAGAACAGTAGAATTAGGTGCAGGTGAAATTCTTTTAACATCAATGGATAAAGATGGAACAAAAAGTGGTTATGATATTGAATTTTTATCGAACATAACAAAACAAATTAGTATTCCTGTTATTGCATCAGGCGGAGCAGGAAATAAGGAACATTTTGTTGAAGCTTTTAATAATGGCGCTGATGCTTGTCTTGCTGCAAGTTTATTCCATTATCAGGAACTGAAAATTTCAGAATTAAAAAAATATCTTTCACAGAAAGGCATAAAAGTAAGAATATGATTGACATATCAAAACTTAACTTCTCAAAATTGAATGGACTGATACCTGCAATTATTGTTGATGATTCAAACGATAAAATTTTAATGCTGGGATTTATGAATGAAGAAGCATTGCGCATCTCTATCGAATCAGGAAAAGTTACATTCTTCAGCAGAACAAAAAATAAATTGTGGACTAAAGGAGAAACTTCAGGCAACTTCCTTTTGATCAGAAACATAATTTCAGATTGTGATAATGATACAATAATTATTTATGCTGAGCCACAAGGACCAACATGTCATCTTGGTAATTACTCTTGCTTTAACATTCCAAATGAAAGTATAAATTTTCTTTTGAAGCTCGGCGAATTAGTAAATCAGAGAAAAAAAGATTTGCCTGAAAATTCTTACACAACAAAATTATTTAAAGAGGGTTCTGATCGGATAATTCAAAAAGTTGGAGAAGAAGCAACAGAAGTTATTATTGCTGCAAAAAATAAAAGCAAGCAGCAGATCATTTATGAAACTGCCGACTTGCTTTATCATTTAATTTTAATGCTCGCAGATAACGAACTGAATCTGACAGATATAGTTAAAGAGTTAGAATCCAGACATAAATAGTTTCCACTATTCCTTCACAAATCTGTATGGCTGATAATCAATGAAATCATCAACATAAAGATCGAATGATTTTACTTTGCCGTTCTCAATCTCAAACGGGAACACTTTAATACCATAAGTTGGATCAGAATAAGTGCAAAGAAACCTGTTGTTGCCAATGTAATCCAATTTTCCTTTTAACTTTGAATGATGTTCAAGCGATAGTTCAAGTTTGTTATCAACAATTTTAAGTTCAGCATAACCATAAACTTCGTGTTTGTATTTACCTTCAAATTCTTTTAAGCTAATTGATGGTTTAAGTTTCATTGCGACAGAATCTTTAACTTCATTTAACCATTTTGTATTCGCTTCTTGTCGTTTCATAAATGACGAATAAAAAGTTGCATCATAATTTCTGTAAGGAAGTCCGAGAAACGCATCAAGAATTTCCCATTTCAGCGATTGAAAGAAAGCATTCTGATCTGTATTAGTTAAAACTACTATTCCGAGTTTTTCTTCAGGAACTAATGTAACGGAAGTGACAAATCCATTTACTCCACCTGTGTGTGCAATAATTTCTCTGCCTTCATAATCCTGAAAAGCCCAACCCATTCCGTAAAGTGAAAAATGAGTTTTATTGTAAGGATGACGAACTCTTCTCTCAATAGAAAGCGGTTGTCTTGTTTTTTGTATAACTGAAAAGGGAATAACATTTTCACCATTGAATTTACCACTATCTAATTGTGCAATAATCCAGTGCGATAAATCATTTATTGATGAACCAATACTTCCGCAAGGTGCGAGATTGTCAATATTCTGAATTGGTATCAAAGACATTTTCCCATCTACAATTGTATGTGGCTTTGCAATGTTGGAAGCTTTTATAAATTCTTCTGATAAAGGAATTGTTCTTTTCATTTCAAGAGGGATGAATATTTTTTCCCGAACGAAATCTGCCCAGCTTAGTCCTGAAACTTTTTCAATAATCTTTCCCGCAACAGCATAGCCTGCATTTGTGTAACCATACTTTGTTCTGAAATCATATTTTGGAGTTAACATTCCGAACTTTTCAATAACTTCGTCAGCAGTTAAATCGGATGTCCAATACATAAAGTCACCTTGAAATGTTTCAAATCCCATCCGATGAGAAACGATATCTAGCAAATTCAGATGATTTGTAATCCATTCATCTTTCATCTTAAAGTCAGGAAGATATTTTACAACTTTATCATCAAGATTTAGTTTACCTTCATTTTCAAGCAATGCAAGCGCAGTGCCTGTAAATGCTTTTGTGTTTGAGCCAATCATAAATAAAGTATTCTCATCAACTTTAGCATTGGTTCCGAGTTCTTTAACACCATAACCTTTTGCGACAACAATTTTTCCATCTTTAACAACAAGAACTGCTGCCCCGGGAATCTGCCATTGCTCAAGTCCACGATTAACATAAACATCAAGACTGTCAGTAATGAAGGATGGAGTTTGTTGAGCGAATAGGATAAGATTTGAGATTATTAATAGAAATAAAATTGAAGTTAATTTTTTCATGATTATTCCTTTAAGATTGGTATGTAAACATAGGGAAAATACAT